>Ga0315280_10010868_pt1 | contig 11305 bp, 6 predicted proteins | sample YL17G06_40_MG_FD_203697 | JGI IMG/M metagenome (GOLD analysis project Ga0315280, IMG submission 203697) | Sediment microbial communities from Yellowstone Lake, YNP, Wyoming, USA - YL17G06_40 | ecosystem: Environmental > Aquatic > Freshwater > Lake > Sediment | place: USA: Wyoming | collected... | reverse complement strand
TCGGCTATTCCGCTGAGCACGACGTGTTGTTGCAGGCCGGCAGCGCCGGCCACGACCGTGCGGCCGATGAAGTGGGCAAGGGGTTGGTCGCCTATCGGGGGCAAGATGGCCGCGAACTCTGGCACAATCTCAAGCTGTCGTACGGCGGGCCGTGTATGCTCCTGGGCGACACGATCATCACGCAGGAGCGGGCCTACTGGCTGCGGACCGGGAGGCCGAAGACCCGGCGGCACCCCCTCAGCGGCGAGCCCTTGCCCTGGCGGTTCACCCGCAACTACGGCTGCAACACGGCGATTGCCGGCCGGCACCTGCTGACGTTCCGCTCGGCGGCCGCGGGCTACTACGACCTGGACCGCGACGGCGGGACGGGCAACCTGGGAGGCTTCAAGTCGGGCTGCACCTCGAACCTGATCCCTGCCGGGGGCGTGCTCTCGGCCCCCGAGTACACGCGGACCTGCACCTGCGCCTACCAAAACCAGACCTCGCTGGCCCTGATCCACGACCCGGCGGCGGAAATGTGGACCTTCAACGCCTTCCCCTGGGACGGCAAGCCGGTCCGCCGTGTGGGGATAAATCTCGCGGCACCGGGGGACCGGATGGCCGACGACGGGACGCTGTGGCTGGACTGGCCGAGCGTGGGCGGCCCCTCGCCCGATCTGCCGATCGAGATCGAACCCGCAACGCCCGAGACCTTCCGCCATCACAGTGGGCTGGTCCGTGTGGCCTCCGGCTCGCCGGGACTGGCCTGGGTGGCAGCCTCCGGCGTCCGCGACGTCCGCCGGCTCACGGTCACCCTGGCCAAGGACCCCGCCGCCCCGGTCCGCCGCTACCGCGTCCGGCTGCACTTCGCCGAAGTGGACGACCTGAAACCCGGCGCGCGGGTCTTCGACGTCCGCGTGCAGGGGCGCGAGGCCGTGTCCAAGCTCGACATCGTCCGGGAGGCGGGCGGGCCGATGACGGCGCTCGTGAAGGAGGTCTCCGGCGTCGCGGCGACGGACAAGCTGACGGTCGAGCTCGTGCCGGCCGGCGAAGGCCAGTCCACGGGGACGCTGCTCGGCGGCATCGAGATCGTGGCGGAGGGCGGCTAACGGGCCGCCGCACCTGATTTGACGACGGGTGCCATGGCCAAGCTTGCTTGGCCATGCTGCGTCGACAGCATGCCCACGACAAGCGTGGGCATGGCACCCGACGCCTCGCCCTCCCGGAACTACGCAAGGCCATTCAGGGAACCCGTGCTCACTGAAGCTTCACCAGTGCGCCGTGCCCGGCGAGGAGCCAGAGCCCGTTTTCCTCGTCCAGCGGCGCGAGCCTGGCGTCCTCCGCGGAGAAGACCAGCTTGCTCTTGCAGGGCTTGACCGTCTCGAGCTTGACGTTGGCCGATCGCTCCAGGCTCAGGTTGACGATCATCACGTAGTCGGCGCCGTCCGGGCCGGCAAACTCGCCGACCATCACCGGCGGCTCGTGCGGGCCCAGTCCCCGCGGCGACGCCTGCGATTGGACCCGCCGGATCAGGTGGCCGGGCAGCGGCGGCAGCGAAGGAACCGGCGGCGGGGAGGAGAAGAAGACCCCCGTCGAGCGGAGCCGGTTCATGATCGGGCCGAGCGTGCGGACCTGCCGGTTGATCGCTTGGAGGTACCGCCAGGTGAGGGTCTTCCCACCCGAGTTGTCCACCGCCGCGTACCGGTAGGCGTCTTGATAGTACTTGAACCAGGAGATGCCTCGGCCGCCGGCGGCCAAGGTCGTGTATGCCTGGAAGGCGAGGTTGGCCGGGGAGGGGATCGTGGTGTACTTGCGGATCTGGTTGCCGGAGACGACGTTCCAGAAGGGGAGCCCATACTTCAAGCCGACGCGGCGGACCTCCAGAAGGTCGGCGTAGTAGAGCGCGGCTTTCGCCCCCTGCAAATCGTCCGAGTACTGGACCATGTAGTTGTCGTAGCTCAAAAGCTGCGGCTTCACTTCGGTGACGAACCGCTCCAGGTACTCGGTGTAGGTGGCCGTGCCGAGCTGGGACTTGTCCGGGGCGCCGACCGTGGCGTAGCTTGGGTAGAGGTTGATGTAGGCGAGCTTCCCGGGAGCGTGCCTCTTGACGGCCGCCACCACCTTGGCCAGGGTTGGGAACGCACCCGCGCCCGGCTCGTCGACGATGAAATAGCCCAGAACTGCCCTGCTCTTGCCGGCCTTTTCGACCATTGCCTTGACTTTGCGGTCGATTTCCTCGTCCGAGAGCTTCGCCCACCGGCCGCCCGTCGCCGGCGCGTTGTCTTCCGGAGGAACGATCGCCAGCAGGCCCAGCTTCTCGCACAGCGGCAGGTCTTCGGCGTTGACAAAGCCGGCGATCGTGAAGTTGCACTCGGCGATGCCGGGCAGACTGCTTGCCGGGTCTCGATACGGCGGCTTCCAGCCGCGGAGCTTGTCCCAGGTGAGGATGGGGAAGAACTCCGCGGGGAGCACGAGCGGCTCGATGCCCAGGGCCCGCGCGGCGGCGACGGTCGTTTCCGCCGGCGCGCCGGCCAGGCCACTTCCCTGCCGGAGGGTGGGATCCGCGGCAAAGACGGCCGCACTCTGGACGGCGATCCCGACCACCAGCGCCGCGTTGACCCACGCAAGAGCGAACTGGCGACCCATGATTGGCGGTCCCCCTCAGAAGTACTTCGTCAGCCCCGGTACGGGGAGCCGGTAATTGCCGGTGGCGTCGGGCTTGGTGGGCGCGTCCATGTCGAGCCGCACGTCGGCGATCTTGGGCTCGAACTCGAAGTCGGCGGCCATCATCTGCTCCCAGGTGACCGGCGTGCCCGCGTAGCAGGCCAACTGCCCCATCACGGCCACGTAGGTGCTGTCGATCATCGTGTCGCCGTCGTTGATCAGCTTGCCGGAGCGGATCGAGCCGATCAGCCGCTCCTGCTCGGCGACGCTGGCGTCGTTCTGGCGGCCCTGGTAGCGCCACTTGGTTTCGCCGTCGATCCGGCAGGCGCTCCAGTAGCAGACGCCCTTGGTGCCCATGAGGATGTCGTCCCAGCTCCCGTAGCACCCGGCCCGGGTCTGGCACAGGGCGTAAAGCCGCACCCCGCTCTTGAACTCGTAGACCACGGTGTGGTGGTCGAACATGTCGCCGTAGACTTCGCCGAAACTGGTGGAGCGGCCGGCCAGCCCGAAGCACCAAGTCGGGTTCTCCTCCTTGAGCACCCAGCGCATGCGGTCCAGGTTGTGTACGAGCGACTGCGTCACGTCGTCCCCCGAGAGCCAGCGGAAATGGTACCAGTTGGAGAACTGGTACTCAGTCTCGTTGAGCTCGGGGTCGCGGGCGACCGTCTGGTAGGGGGCGCGAAGGAACATCGACTGGATGGCCACGACCTGGCCGATCGCCCCGTCGTGGATCCGCTTCGTCTGCTCCTGGTAGGCCAGCGAGTAGCGGCTCTCGTGGCCGGAGACCACGGAAACATTCTTCTTTCGCGCGAGCTCGCAGACCCTCCGCAGCCGGCGGCACCCCGCCGGATCGATCGCGTGGGGCTTCTCCACGAAGACGTGCTTGCCGGCCTTGACCGCCTCTTCGGCATAGAAAGGATGGTACTTCGAGGCACAGGCGATGAGCACCGCGTCGCTGGCGGCGATCACCGCTTTGTAGCCGTCCAGGCCGTAGGCGCAGGTCGCGGCGGTGGCGAGGAACTGGTCGGGGAACTGCGCTTTGAACAACTTCTGCTTGGCCCGCATCCGCCGCTCGAAGACGTCGGTCATGGCGGCGAGCTTCACGTCCTTGCCGAGGCCGAGGGCCTGGGCGGCCGCGCCGGAGCAGCGTCCCCCGCAGCCGATCATGCCGATCTTGATCTCCTGCTTGCCGGCGGCGTGAACAGAGCGGGCCAGGGAAAGCCCGCCTGCCACGGCCGCGCCGGCCGCGGCCGTGCCTTTCAAAAAGTCCCGCCGCGACGCCCTGTGGTTCGTTGCCGACATGAATCGCTCCTTTCCAGCACGGTTCTCTGGGTTTTCCCGCCCGCAGTCTGCACTTCCAGGCTGCCGGTTTGCCTCTTCCGACCCGACGCAGCGAAGAGTATTATGACGCGGTCAAGCCGTCTTGTCGAATGTCCGGAGGCGGAGGTGACGTCATGAAGAAAATCCTACCGGGCGGCCTCGGCGCGGTCTGGGTGATTCTCTCGGCCACCGGCGTCATCGCCGCAGAGCCGGTGAATCTCCTTTCCAACGGCGGCTTCGAGGCCGGGCTGGCCGGCTGGAACGCCGATCCCGGGCACAGCGTGGCGACCGCGGCCGGCGTGGCCCGTTCGGGCAAGGCCTGCCTGACCGGCGAAGTCACCGCCCCGAAGCAGGCCCTGCGGCTCCGCCGCAGCGTCCCGGTGAAGGCGGGAAACCGCTACCAGTTCCAGGTCGCGGCCCGGGCCACCGGGGGAACCAAGCTCGTGCTCTGGGCCGTCTTTCCCGGCCAGCGCGAGCGGAAGATGGTCGCCGCCTGGGAGAAAATCACCCCGAAGTGGCAGGAGTACGCCAGTCCGCTGCCGGTGGCCCAGGACGGGCTGCTGGAGTTGGAGATCATCGCCCCGTCGTCCCATGCCGCGCCGCCGGGCCGGATCTGGATCGACGACGTGGCCCTGCTGGAGACGCCGATGCCGGCGGTCCTCTCGGTCAGCCGCGATGAGGGCTTCAACGACGAGCCGGCCATTGCCCAGGCCGGCGACGGCTCGATCTACGTCGCCTGGAACAGCTTCCGCGAGGGGGCCGATTCGCTCCAGATCGCCCGCTACCGCCCCCAGGAAAAAGACCTCGCACCGGCGGGCCGCTGGCAGGTCCTGGGCGGCAAAGGGACGTACGTGCTGGGCGTGCGGGCCGTCCCGACCGGCGAGAAAATCGCCGTCCTGTACGCCGCCGAGAAGGAGAAAAAGTGGGACGTCTACTGCGTCCTCTGTGGCCCCGACGGGCCCGCCCAGCCGGTTGCCGTCACTTCCGACGCGGCGGCCGACGTCAATCCGGCCGCGGCGTGGGATCGGGGAACGCTCTGGATCGCCTGGGAGTCGAACCGCAGCGGGGTCCACCAGGTGTTCCTCTCGGGTCTCGCCGGCGGGAAGTTGTCCGAGCCGATCGCGCTCACCCCGCCCGATTGTTCATGCTACAACCCTTCGGTCGCTGTGCTCCAGAGCGGCGTATTGTGCGTCGCCTGGCATAGTTTCCGGGAGAACAACTACGACGTCTACCTTCGCCGCCGCGCCGCCGACGGCTCCTGGGGCCCGGAGACGCGCTTGACCCGGGCGGCCACCATCGACCGGCATCCCGTCCTCGCGGCCCGCGGCGACGAACTCTGGCTGGTCTACGAGAACGCCCAGGTAGCACGGTATCACATCGGCGCGACGAATTTCCGGCGGCTGATCGTGGCCAAGGTGGAGGCGGAGGGGCTGTGCGTGCCGAAGGATGACGGCGGCTCGCCCCTTGCCGGCCGCTGCGAGTCGCCCAGCCCGGCCTTCGACTCCAGCGGCCGGCTTTGGCTGGCGTACCTGCGGCCGCGGCTGCCCCGCGCGGGCTGGGACACCGTGCTCACCTGTCTCGACGGCACCCGCTGGCAGGTGCCCGCGCCGGTGTTCTCCCAGAAAGGCATGGACCGGCGTCCCGGGCTGGTGCTGGACAGCCGCCGCGCGATCGTGGCCGGCCAGGTCGACGACGTGCCCAACGGCTGGTCCGACGTCGACCGCACGCTGGAGGCGAAGAGCAACGTGGTCCTGGCGGTGATTTCCCTGGACCCGGCGGCGCAGGCCGCGGCGCCGCGGCTGGTGCCGGCGGTCGAGCCCGCCGACACGTTCGAGGCGGCGGAGATCCGCGTTGCCCGGGGCGAAGACGCGCCGACCCCCGCGATCAATTACCAGGGCCGGCCGCTGCGGCTCTTCTTCGGCGACCTGCACCACCACAGCGACATCTCGGTCTGCAACCGCTGCGGCGACCAGTCGGTCGAGGAAGGCTACCAGCACATGCGCGACATCTCGCGGCTGGATTTCGCCTGCGCGACCGACCACTGCTACAACATCAATCCCTACCTCTGGTCGTACCTGGGCAAGCTCGCCCGGGTCAACGACGCCGGCGGGCGGTTCCTCACTTTCCTGGCGGAAGAGTGGACCTCCAGCTTCGAGGAGTACAGCGCTAAGCATCCTTACGGCTTCTACGGGCACCGCAACCTGGTTTTCGGCGACACCTACTTCCCGCGGTGGTGGAACTCGCGGAACCGCCAGACGCCGGCGGAGGTCTGGGAAGAGCTGCGGAAGCTTAACGCGGATTTCATCCACATCCCGCACCAGTTGGCCGACACGGGGAACGTGCCGACGGACTGGGACTTCACGGACGAGAAGGCCCAGCCGGTGGCGGAGATCTTCCAGACGCGGGGCTCCTACGAGCACCACGCCGCGCCCCGCCAGGCGGCCCGCGCGACGCCACCGGGGTATTTCATCCAGGACGCCTGGGCGCGGGGGATCGTGATCGGCGTGATCGCCAGCCCGGACCACGGCGGCGGTTACGGCAAGGCCTGCGTGTTCGCTCCCGAGCTGTCGCGCCGGGCGATCCTCGATGCCTTGCGGGCCCGGCATTGCTACGGCACGAGCGCGGCGAAGATCTTCCTGGACGTCCGCGTTAACGGCCGCTTGATGGGGGAGAAGATCGCCGAGCCGGCGACCGCCCCGGTGACGGTCCAGGTCGCGGCCCGCTGCCCCGGCGAGATCGACCGGGTGGAGGTCTGCCGCAACAACCGCTTCGTCTACGCCAAGCGCCCGCCGGGACGCGACGTGGAGCTGACCTTCGTCGACCGGGAGCCGCTCGCCGGCCGGAGCTACTATTACGTCCGCGTGATCCAGAAAGACGAGGAGATCGCCTGGAGCAGCCCGGTCTGGTTCGGGGCGAAGTGAACCGCGCCAACCGCACGGTGGTTTCACCCGGGCGCAGCGGGCAGACCCGGGGCCTCACGGCCTAGGATCGTTCCGGTTGGATTTGTTTCGGACTGCGAGTCTCCAATTTGGCTGCGGCCACGGGCCGCATTTCAGGATTTGAGTGCAGACCGCCGAGAACCGAGCCATGGCACCATCGTCTCCGACCCCGGCTCCCCAGCGCGGAAGCCTCGCCTACTTCAGCGTCCTCTGCTTCATCGCCGCGCTGGGCGGGCTGCTGTTTGGCTTCGACACGGCGGTGATCTCCGGGGCCCGGGAGCTGCTGGTCAAGCAGTTCGGCCTGGGCCCGGCCATGGAAGGCTGGGTCGTGGCCTCGGCCCTGGTCGGCTGCTTGATCGGGGCGGGGATCGGCGGCTGGCTCAGCGACCGCTTCGGCCGCAAGCGGGTCCTGATCCTCTCGGCAATCCTCTTCACGCTCACCTCGATCGGCTGCGCGGTGGCCCCGGGGCCGTACCTGCTGAGCGCGGCCCGGTTGATCGGCGGGCTGGGCGTGGGGATCGCCAGCATGGTCGTGCCCCTGTACATCGCGGAGATCTCCCCGCCGCGCCTCCGCGGCCGGATGGTCTCGTTCTACCAGTTCGCGATCACGATCGGCATCTTGGCGGCGTACCTGTCGAACGCGGCCCTGCATGGGTACGCCGAGCGGTTGGCGGCAGGCGCGGCGGAAGGGCCCTGGCGGTGGTACCTGGTGGATGAGGTTTGGCGGGGGATGCTCGGCTCGATGATCCTGCCCGCCGGGGCGTTCCTCCTCCTGCTTTTGCTCGTGCCCGAGAGCCCCCGGTGGCTCACCAAGCAGGGGGACGATCGCCAGGCCCTCTCGATCCTCGCCCGCATCGCCGGCAGCCAGGAGGCCCAGCGGCAAATGATCGAGATCCGCGAGACGATCGCCGAGGAGTCGGGGGAGCTGGGGCAGTTGCTTCAGCCGGGCACGCGCCGCGCCCTGCTGATGGCCGTGTTCCTGGCCGTCTCCGGCCAGTTCAGCGGGATCAACGCGATCATCTACTACGGGCCGAGGATCTTCGACGACGCCGGCTTCCAGCTCGGCAGGGCCCTGGGCGGGCAGGTGATCCTCGGCCTGGTCAACGTGGTCTTCACCGTGGTCGCGATCGCGACGGTCGACATCCTCGGCCGCCGGCCGCTCTTGGCGGTGGGCAACGCCGGCGTGTTCGGCTCGCTCCTCTTGCTGGCCGCGCTGTTCTTCGGCGGGGCGACCTGGCCCACGCCGCTCATCTTCTTCATGAGCGCCTACCTGGCCTTTTTTGCCATCTCGCTCGGACCGCTGCCGTGGATCTTCATGTCGGAGGTCTTCCCCACGCGGATCCGCGGCCGGGCGATGTCGATCGCCACCTTGTCGCTCTGGCTGGCCAACACGATCGTGTGCTACAGCTTCCCCGTGCTGGACAAGGCCCTCGGCCAAGCCCTCGGCCCGGCCCCGATCTTTTGCATCTACGCCGCGATGATCTGCCCCGTGTTTCTTTTCGTCTGGAAGTTCATGCCCGAGACCAAGGGCCGCTCGCTGGAGGAGCTGGAGAGGTTCTTCCGCGAAACGGGGAATCGTTAGGAGCCAAACCCCTCGACAATCGCGATCAGCTCACGGCTGTCGATCGGCTTGGAGATGCAGGCATTCATCCCGGCCTCCAGGCAGCGATCCTGGTCCTCCTTCATGGCGTGGGCCGTCAGCGCGACGATGGGCACCCGCGACTTCCCCGGGTCGCCGATCGCCCGAATCGCAGCGGCCGCCTCGAAGCCGTTCATGACCGGCAGTTGCACGTCCATCAGGACCACGTCGAATTCCTTCTCCCGGACGAGCCTTACGGCCGTGCGTCCGTCCTCGGCGATTTCGACGAGGTGGCCGCGCTTGCCGAGAATCCGGCTGACCAGTTTCTGGTTGGCCGCGGTATCCTCGACCAGCAAGAGCCGCAGGGGGCGCTTGGCAACGTTGGCTGCCTCCCTGGCTGAACCGCGATCCGGGTTCGTTGGCATGGGCGGAATGCTCCCTCGGGTGCGAGGGGGACTGTCCCCTTTTTCGCCGGTCGAGTTCGACCCTCTGGAACTATGCAGCCACTTTATTCTACTGCTTTATTCTACTGCCAGCTGCTGCGGCGGTAAATGCCGGGCCGCGGCCGGAGGGTGGTTGCCGACGCGGTCCGGCCGGGGTAGAATCGCCGTGATCCGACCGCGGCTGCCTTTTTTGGGGGAGGAAAAGATGAAACGGCATCGCCTTGTCCGGTTGTTCGCGTGGTTCGCGATGGCTGCTGGCCTGCTGTTCTCCGCGGCGTCTCAAGCGGCGGAGTCGGCGGGGAGCGCGGGGCCTGCCGGCACCGCGGGGGCCGAGACCCGGGCCCAGCACGACCAGCGAATGCAGTGGTGGCGCGAGGCCCGCTTCGGGATGTTCATCCACTGGGGGCTTTATGCCATACCGGCAGGCGAGTGGAAGGGGAAGAAGGTCGGCGGGACGGGCGAGTGGATCCAGTTCCAGGCCAAGATTCCCCCCGCCGAGTACGAGCCGCTCCAGAAGCAGTTCAACCCGGTGAAGTTCGACGCCCGCCGCTGGGCGCGGATCGCCAAGGGCGCGGGGATGAAGTACGTCGTGATCACCTCGAAGCATCACGACGGCTTCTGCCTGTTCGATTCGAAGCTCACCGAGTGGGACGTCATGGGCACGCCCTTCCGGCGGGACATCCTCAAGGAACTCGCCGCGGCGTGCCGGGCGGAGGGGCTCGCGATGTGCTGGTACCACTCGATCCTGGACTGGCACCACCCCGACTACCTTCCCCGCGGCAAGGGCCGCCCGCGGCCCTGGGACACCCGGCCCACCCAGGGCGCCGACTTCGATCGCTACGTGGCCTACCTGAAGGGCCAGTTGCGGGAGCTGGTGGGCAACTACGGCCCGATCGGCGTCCTCTGGTTCGACGGCGAATGGGAAGACACCTGGACCCACGAGCACGGCAGAGACCTCTACCAATACGTCCGCTCGCTCCAGCCGGACATCATCATCAACAACCGCGTGGACAAGGGCCGCCAGGGCATGGCCGGGATGAGCAAGGCGGGGGACTTCGCCGGCGATTTCGGCACCCCCGAGCAGGAGATTCCCGCCACCGGGCTCCCCGGAGTCGACTGGGAAACCTGCATGACGATGAACGACACCTGGGGCTACCGCAAGGACGACCACCACTGGAAGTCGAGCGAGGAGCTGATCCGCAAGCTGGTGGATATCGCTTCCAAAGGGGGCAATTTCCTCCTCAACGTCGGCCCCACCGCGGAGGGCGAGATCCCCGGGCCCAGCGTCGAACGGCTGGAGGCCACGGGCCGGTGGATGAAACAGAACGGGCAGTCGATCTACGCCACCTCGGCCAGCCCCTTCAAGAAGCTCGACTGGGGCCGCGCGACGCAGAGGCCGCTCCGTAATAACAAGACGCGGCTCTACCTGCACGTCTTCACCTGGCCCAAAGACGGGAAGCTCGTGGTGCCGGGCCTGGAGAGCAAGGTCGCCGGGGCGTATCTGCTGGCCGATCCGCCGGGGGCGGAGAAGCCGCTGGCCGTCGCCCGGCAGAACGGTGCGGTGGTCGTGATCGTTCCCGCAACGGCCCCCGATCCAGTCGATACGGTCGTGGTCCTGGACATCGAAGGCAAGCCGGCGGTCAAGGCGGCGAACTGAGCCGGCTCCTGCCGCCCGAGCGCTGGCGAGCGTGTCGCGCACCGGCGAACATGAAACACGCGGTGTTTTCCGTTTAGCCGCCACGCCGCAGGCGTGCGGCGGCGTCGCGCAAGGGCGCCGTTTCGGCTGACGGTTGCCTGGCGGCGGGCATGTCGCCCGTGCCGGGGCTGGCGAAAGGGAGGACCGTGGCATGGCGGATCCCGAAGCACAACCCGCCCGGCAGCCCTCCGCCCGGCGTCCCACGCTGGAAGTCCTCGACCCGCCGCTCGTCCAGCGGATCGTGGCCGAGGCGCTGGACGTGCTGGGCGAGGTGGGGGTGTTCGTCGAAAGCGACGACGCGCTGGCCCTGCTCGCAGACGCGGGGGCCCGGGTCGATCCGGCCACCCGGCGGGCCTTCTTGCCGGACGAGCTGGTTTGGCGCTCGGTCCGCTCGGCTCCTTCGGCGGTTTCCATCTTCTCGCGCGACGGCCAGCCCGCCCTGCGGCTCCAGGAACTGAACGTCCATTTCAATCCCGGCTCCGCGGCAATCCGGATCCTGGACGCGGATACGGGCCAGGCGCGCGCCCCGGTCACCTCCGACGTCGTCGCCCTGGCCCGGCTGGCCGACGCCCTGCCCCACCTCGACGCGCAAAGCACGGCGCTGGTGCCCGCCGACGTGCCGCAGGCGATCGCCGACCGCTACCGGCTCCTGCTGGTGCTGCTGAATTCGTCGAAGCCGGTGGTG
>Ga0315280_10010867_pt1 | contig 11305 bp, 9 predicted proteins | sample YL17G06_40_MG_FD_203697 | JGI IMG/M metagenome (GOLD analysis project Ga0315280, IMG submission 203697) | Sediment microbial communities from Yellowstone Lake, YNP, Wyoming, USA - YL17G06_40 | ecosystem: Environmental > Aquatic > Freshwater > Lake > Sediment | place: USA: Wyoming | collected... | reverse complement strand
CGTTATATCGCCTACATCACTAACACCGAACTTCATCGAAGGGCGACGCCCTACTAAGCCCGGCTCTCTCAGAGGCAGGCGTTTACTAACGCTCGCCGCCTACCGCTTCTCAGCGGCAGGTTTTGGCTCCTCGCTATTCATCGCCGAGAAGAATGACGTGTTGGATTGAGATTAACCTTGCTTTTCTCTCTGCCTGACATCTAAGAGGCTGTCTGCGTCGAGTTCAAAGGCTGCTGTCGGGTTTTCTATCCTCCAAGACTCCAAGACTTTCGGGTTGATCTCACCTATGATGCCTACCTCTCGGCCTTTGGCAGATATCCTGCCGACACGCCCATCTATGAAGCTATCGTGTTTCGTCTCTTCGATCTCGTAGCGAATTCCTATGTTTGAGAGGAGCGAGTCCAAAATGGATTTTAACTCTGTGAAACTTGCTTTTGAATGTGTGAGAGTGCATACTAGCTTCTTCACGTCTCTGGACAGGTTCTCACATTTCTTATCCGGAACGACGCAGAGGCCTACTTCAAATATCTTCTGAGGATAGTCAACATGCGTATTGTTGCTCAAGAACTTCATAATGCTTGGAAGAAGCCAACTTCGCAAACATGTGAGTGTAGTCATCTTAGGGTTGGCAACTTCGATCGCTCTGCCAGGGTTGAGATTCATCTTAGTGAATAGGTGTTCGACGTGGGTCATACTGTAGGTCAATACTTCTTGGAAACCCAGTCCAATCGTGATCTCTCGAAGAACATCACAGAATTTCTCTCGCGAAGTTATTGCTCCAACCGTCGGCATTTGGGGCCATCTTGGTTCGATATTGTTCAAGCCGTACGCTATAGCTATATCCTCAACAATATCGACTGGATGCATTATGTCCATCCTGTAGCACGGGACCTGGACTGCCACTGCTGCCTCATCCTGTTCAATCACATCATATCGTGCTTTCCCGAGAAGTCGCGCTATCTCGCTGTTCGATAGGCCAAGTCCAAGAACCTTCTCGACATAGCGAACGTCAAGCTTCATAGATTGCGATTTAAGCTCAGGAGTTTCCACATCCATTGCATTCGGAGAACTATAGTGAATCATTGAAGAGAGAATTTCTCCTCCTCTGTCTGCGAGTGAGACAGCCATCGTGATCAATGTGTTCAATACCGTCTCATGAACTGTCCCTGTAACCTCGATCAAGATGTTCTTCGTTTCTTCAGTAATCCTCCCAAGATCATTTGAGTTTATGATTGGTGGAAACGATAGGACATCGTTCTTCTCATCCAGTATTATGGGCCATTCCTTGTATCTACTCACAATGTAGCCATACTCTAGACCTTTGGGATGCTTCTTGAGGATCTCTCTCAAAGTCATTTTCTCAGCAAATCCCAAGGGTATGAAGCTCATCTCTGAAGGCTTCGAAACCTTGTAGCGAAGTGGTGGTTTGATCAGGTCAAAGTCATATAGGCCTATGGATGTCCTTCTTCTTCGCCTGCCGTAAGTTTGATCCAGCTTGTCCTGCAGATGCATCATTCCGCGTATGACAACATCCGTCAAGCCTACATTTTTGACAACTGCACAAGCCATGTATGGTCTAATATTCTGTAGCGCTGGATCTACGGAAACGTCGACTCCCGAAGAACCTGCGACACTATAACTTTTCATTCCTTTCTCAAGGTCAAGAAAACCTCTTAGAGCTCGTGCGATTCCTTCGACGCTCCATAAGTCAGGGTGATTGCTATCTTTGATCTCTATGTTGAGCTCTCCCTCGGATAATTGTTCAACTTCTCCTTTAACATACGAGAGAATCTCGTTCAACTCGTCTATGTTGGTAGGAAGCCGAATTCCAAGAAGACTTTGAAGATCCTCGAAGTTAGTTTCTACTGTAGGCAATTCATAACAACCCCTGCTTTCTGATCCACTCCAGATCCTCTGTGAACAGGTAGCGGATATCGTCGATGCCAGTCTTCATCATGAACAGTCGGTCCACGCCTAAGCCCCAAGCTATCACCGGCACAGAAATCCCCAAAGGCTCCGTGAGCTCAGGCCTAAAGATTCCTGAACCTCCAAACTCCAGCCAGCCGTATCCTTCCTTGTAGGCAAGTAGCTCCACACTTGGCTCAGTGAATGGGAAGTAGTCCGGCCTAAATCTCACTCTGTCCGCGCCAGCTATCTCGACAGCAAATCTCTTTAGGACGCCAAGCAAGTCACGTAGATTGAGTTCAGCGCTTACAACGATGCCCTCGACTTGGTTAAACTCCGTGAGATGGGCTCTGTCTGTAACCTCCGGCCTGTAGCATCTAACTATTGAGAAATACTTTCCGGGGATTTCCAGTCCAAGGCTCATAAGTGTCCGAGCGCTGAGGGCTGTCCCGTGGCTTCTTAGAATTAGCCTTCTCGCTTCGTCGAGAGAAAACTCGTAGTGCCATCCCTTCGAACCTGTCTTCCAACCGTTCTCGTGAGCTTCCTTCACATTTTCCAAGAAATGCTCGTAAGCGTTCAAATTTCCATGAGTCGGTGACTTGACGAAATACATATCATGTATCTCTCGCGCGGGATGATCTTGAGGCATAAAGAGGCTGTCGCAATTGAAGAACATGAGTTCGACTATCGGGCCCGTCATCTCCTTGAAACCGAGTTCAACGAGCCGTCTCCTCAACTCATCAAGGAAACTGTTGTAAGGCTGTTTCTTGCCCGGCCAAACCTTTGCGACAGGTGCTTTGATATTGTATCTTCTGAGTTTGACTTCGCGCCACCGGCCACTAGTTATGAGTTCTGGAGTCAGTTCACTGATCTCTTCACGAGCTTTGACGCCTTTCTCTGCAGCCCTCCATCCTTTTCGCGTCAAGGCAAGCTCTCTGCTAGTTCTCTCCTTGATTTCTATCAAACCCCTAGCTCTGACAATAGGAAGAGAAAGACGCATCGGTTGACTCAATTCATCTGCGGATACTTCGCCCTTCTTGAGAATGACTCTAAGCAGTTTTTCGTCGTCTGTTTCTTCTACTTCTTTGAGAACCTCTAAGAATAGTCTTCCGTCGGTCTTGTAGATTTTCGCCCAGCCTTTTCTTCTTATCCAGCCTATGACTATAGGCAGCATCTCTCTTTTCAGGTCAGCTTTTTCCGCAGACTCTTCAACGGAAGCCTTCCCTCGAAGAGCTAGTACTGCCTCGATAAGTCTCCTCTCGGGAAGCCCTCGCTCCGCGTATAGTTTCCCTTCTTCTCTCAGTCTAACTGGGCTCGTCTTCTTCTCTCGAATCGTGACTAGGTTCTTCTCATGAAGCGTCAATGCTGCTCTCATGACTGCGGCATCCTTTAGACCCGTGCTATTAACGATGGCTTGAAGTTCCCCGGTTCCCTTCATGGTTTTCAACGCAAGCACGGTTAGAACTTCGTTCTTCCGTAGTTCCACCTACATTTCCACACTCCAAAGAGAGCGGTTCGTCTGAGCATTAGCGCCCAAAGCTTATATTTATTTTCAAGACGGGCTTAATGTATGTTCACAATCTGGCTTCAAGAGAGACTTAAGACTTGTCGATTGGAGCGATGAATCGATGGAACCCTCAGAGATGGTTGTGACTCCGTGGGAAGTCTCAGGTGAGATAGACTACGATAAACTGATAGAAGAGTTCGGCACTGAGCGGATAACGGAGAGCCTACTCAAAAGAATAGAGAAGCTTACTGGAGAGCTCCATCCTCAACTGCGAAGAAAAGTCTTCTTCTCACACAGAGACTTGGATTGGATTCTAGATCGATACGAGAAAGGCGAGAGATTCGTTCTATACACAGGGAGGGGGCCGTCTGGAGATGTTCATTTGGGGCATATAGTTCCTTGGATCTTCACAAAGTACCTCCAAGACGCATTCAACGCCAAACTGTATTTCCAGTTAACTGATGATGAGAAATTTCTGATCAATCCTGAGATGACATCGAAGAAGGCGCTGGACTTGGCTTACGATAATGCTCTCGACATAATCGCGGTAGGCTTCGATGTGAAGAAGACAAAATTCATCTCAGATATGAAGTACGCCAAGGTAATGTACAATCTTGCAATAGAAGTAGCGAAACATGTTACTTACTCAACGGCGAGAGCTGTCTTCGGCTTCAAAGAGAGCTCCAATATAGGCATAATATTCTTCCCAGCGATACAAGCCGTCCCATGCTTCCTAGAATCGGTTAATGAGAACAAGAATGTTCCATGCCTGATCCCAGCGGCGATTGATCAAGACCCGTACTGGAGGATCTCCCGTGATGTGGCTCCGAAGCTTGGATTCTATAAACCAGCGCAGATACACTCACGCTTTCTTCCAGGACTAGGTAGGGGCGGCAAGATGTCATCATCGCTTCCTGAGACATGCATCTTCACGACAGACGAACCCAAATTAGCTAAGAAGAAGATCATGGATGCCTTCACTGGAGGAAGAGCAACAGAAGAAGAGCAGAGAAGGTTCGGAGGAAACCCTGCTGTTTGCAGCGTCTACCAGTATGACGCATTTCTCTTTGAACCTGACGACGGGAAACTCAGAGACCTTGAAAGCAGATGCCGAGGAGGAGAGATAATGTGTGGCGAGTGCAAACAGGTACTGGCTGAAAGAGTTGAACGGTTTCTGATCCAGCATCAAGAGAGAAGAGAAAGAGCCAAAGACATCGTCAACGATTTCTTCCTTGAGTGAAAAGCTGTCGCCAAAGCTTTTATTCGATGGCTCATCAACCTTCTTATCGTGCGGGGAATATGGAGAAGCCAGCTAGCGCAGATTTCAAGATCCCATATAGATCACTCGCATCTTACATTGGAAGGGTAGTACGCGTCTTCGTCAAAAACCACCCATTGATCAGTTACCCGCCTGTCTACGAAGGCCTTTTGTCCGCGGTGTTCGAAGAACCTCCCGCTATGCTACTTGAAGAAGCAAACCTCCTTGTTCTCAACTACATACCAGTTCGGAACTTCTACAGAGTCATGGGAAAGACGAAGGTTGGATCGGTCTTCATCAAGATTGAGGATCTGCAGTACTTCGAGATTCTTGAGAGCGGTGTGACTGAACCCGTTGTAACTCCACCATCCAGCCAGAAAACTGTGGAGACGCCGAAAGAGACTACCGAGTGAATGCCCACAGACTAGGTTGGATGTGTTCAAGGAAAGAAGAAAGTTTAACTGTAAGGCAACGCATTTTATGGGAGCAACATCATACTTTACGATCAAGATGTATGGTGAAAGTAATGGATAGGAGGATTATCACATATGACATCGGAACCTCAGTACACGTCTACTACGAAATATATAATAAAAGCGAAATTCGAAGTCGAGGGTGTTGTTGAAAAACCAGATGTAATTGGAGCAATCTTCGGACAAACTGAAGGACTTTTCGGCCCCGACTTAGACTTGAGGGAGCTTCAGAAGAGCGGGAGAATAGGACGAATAGAAATAGACTTAGAATCGAAGCATGACAAAACTACAGGAACTATAATAATTCCCTCTAGCCTCGACAAAGTATCGACCGCTCTTATAGCAGCCGCGATAGAAAGCGTCGACAGAATAGGCCCTTGCGATTCCAAGATACTATTAGAAAAAGTTGAGGATGTTCGCGAAGAGAAACGTACTGCGATAATGGACAAGGCGAAAGAAATCTTGAGAAAATGGGTTATCGAAGTAACTCCAAGCACAGAGGAGATTCTGAAAGAAGTCTCCGAGGCCATAAGATCCGCTGAAGTGGTAGGTTATGGTCCGGAAGAGCTTCCCGCCGGCCCTGAAATAGAAGGGACAGGGTCGATAATAATCGTGGAAGGCAGAGCAGACGTAATCAACTTGCTGAAATGCGGAATAAAGAACACAATAGGCCTTGAAGGAACGAAAGTTCCACAATCAATAATTCAACTGTGCAAGAATAAGGAGGTAACTGCGTTTCTCGATGGAGACAGAGCCGGAGATTTAATTCTGAAAGAATTGATGCAGGTTGCTGAGATAGATTACGTAGCTAGGGCTCCGCAGGGGAAAGAAGTTGAAGACTTAACTCCGAAAGAGTTGCTAAAAGCCCTCAGAGAGAAAGCCCCCATTGAACGCATAGGCGCTGAAAGGATGCCCCCGCCAAGACCTTCTGTTCCAGACGAAGTTGTGGCTACAGCACGTCAACTCAGAGGAACGCTCGAAGCAGTAATCTTCGATGAATCTGGAAAACCGATCGTTAGAATTCCGGTCAGTGAATTGGCCGAGAAGATTTCTCAAATCGAAGGCGCGAACACGTTGCTGTTCGATGGTGTTGTAACACAGAGATTGATAGACCTCGCAGAGAATCGAAACATAAAACTCGTTATAGGTGACAGAGTATCTGAAATAGCCAAACGCCCGATGAACCTGAAAATAATGGCCATGAACGAACTTTTTGGGGCAGTAACATGAATCAAGTCACTGAACTCTACTTCAAGTAATCAGCAAGGGAACCGGGTCTCTCCTTCTCTAGAAGCTGTTCTTCACGAACACCGAATACTTCTAGTATCCTCAAAGCCGCCGGGATTATCTGATTGGACAGGTAGTACTCCAAGTCCAATTCTTCAGCGGAAGCCATTGAGTAGGGCTTTGACTTCTCAAAGAGCTTTCCAGGTCCTTTGGTGATGACGTATCCAACTTTATCTCCTAGAGTCAGCTCCCAACCTTCTTTCAGAAGTTTCTTGGCAACTTCAACATGGGGAGCTCTGACTTCATATTCTTCAACGGGTTTCGTCAGCGTCTTCCAGATTGTGAAATCTCTCAGCTCGAACCTCCCGTCGCGTAGATCGCGTATGTAGTGCCTTACGAACTCAATAGCTCCCTTCGCGGACTTCTCCTTTAAGACGAGTTCCAGAACCTTTTCTTGGACGTTTTTCGCTACGTTGGTCCAATCGCCTCTTACAACCTCCATCCCGACGATATCGAGTGTACCGTCAGGTAGTAGACCAGCGTATCTCTTCTTCGCTTCTGTAAACAGTATTCTCTCGTAGATCTTGTCGGGTCTTATCTCCATATTCAATTCGTCTTTGGCCCATTTGAGCAGAAGCTTGATTCTGTTGGCATCATACTTTACGAATATGGCGTCGGTGTCGCTGTAGATTACTTCTAATCCTATTTTTTCAGCGGTCTTAATGACCTCTTGAATAGTGGCTCTGCCGAATGCGGCTGCTGATTCAGCGACTTCTCTAACGTACCAGCGTGCTCCAACCCAGCCTGCGTAACCATAGGTTGCGTTGGTTATCACTTTAACCGCTTTTTCTCTCTCTTTGAGGATTCGATACTCTATCGTCTTCGGATCAAGTGTTCTCAGTTGTTTTCTTATTTGTTCTCTCACATCGATCAGGCTGGATAGAACTGTCTTGTAGAATCCGGGAGGGTCTTTGCGGAACCTGTGGTTGACTTCCGGAACAACCGTGATGCCGTTCGGAGGAAATTCATCTGGTCTAATGAATGTGTCTGGTGATAGATTGTGCAGTATCATGAGATTCGGATACATTGCAGTAAAGTCCAATACCGCAACCTTGTCGTGAAGTCCACGCTTCGGAGGCAGCACTATCGCTCCTCTATATGGCGAGTAGAACTGTTCCACCCTTCGAGGAATCAGTTCTCCAAGTTTGTAAGCTTGCTTGATCAAGTACCAGTCTACCCTGAACCCTACTGCCGCTGCTGCGACATGATCGAGAGGCAGCCCTGTCATACTCGCTAGTTGCATGGCGAAGTCCAGCATCCTTGAAGCAATTCCAAGGATTAACCTTGAGGTCTCAATCGAAAACTTGAGCAGTATACGCTGTTTCTTGCTGTCAGCCCAGTAGGTTGATAGGTCCGTCTCATCTATCAGAGTTCTTTCCGTCCTCTTCGCTACTCCAAGAAAATCCGCCAGATTCTCTAAAGACTTGATTTTGACCTCAGGGATATCCTCAGCAAGATCAAGCAAGTCAACGTTTGCCCGTCCTGTAACTGATACGTGGCCGTAAAGGCTTGTATGGGGCTCTGATTTCGCCCTGTCTACTGCGAGCTTTGTCCTTATGAGCTTGGCGCGCCCTAACAGATAGGGCCAGTCAGACTTATTGTTGCCATATCCGACGATCACATCCGGATCGTATTGTTTTACATAGTTGACAAAATTCGGAATGATTTTCCTGTCATTTGAGTCTTCGGCAACGAACTGCTTTTCTTTCTTGTCGCTTGTACAAGTCGAAATGATGACTATCGGATCTTTGCTGGGGTTAGGTGCACCCCTTTGACTGAAGCAGACGATCGAGAAGGCTAGCATCCTTGAGGTGGGGGTACCAATCTTATGGATAGGTGTCGGAGGCTTCACCGCTTCGAAGACCTCGTCAACCTGAGCGTGCGTTTGCTCAGGTTCCTCTCTGACCTCAACTTGATGCCAGCCACATGGAATAAGATCATTGTCAACGATGTATCTGAAAGAGGGTCTGAGATCGTCCTCAACGTGATCTTTAACTCCCTCGATTTTCGCCATAGACTCAGCGTATTTCGTTATTGTTTCAGGATCTATGCACATGATTTTAATTGCCTTCGTTTTCTTTCCGAAGAACCTCGTCTCGAGAGCCTCTATCTTCTCTATGCTGGGATACCGAGATTTCTCCGTATTTATCCGATCGACTATGCGATCGATTAAGGTCTCATCCGTGACTAGCAAGTAGAAGTAGGGACGAAAGCTCTTGTCGCGGATGAGCACTCTCTTGCCCTTAGAATCGATACCCCATAATCGTATCTCAGGCCGTGCATCAAAGACTTCGTGATTTATGTCGAGGAGCCAAAAGTCGATTTTCATTTGCCTCACCGAGCAGGATCAATAAGAACGTAGATAGAGGTCACTATTTTGTTTGATGGTCACCTAGAGCCTCATGGAGAAAGCGACGGCGTCTTCACCGTCCTCATAGTACGATGGCATCAGTCCTATTCTCTCGAAGCCAAGACTCTCATAGAATCTAATTGCAGAAGTATTGCTCTTTCTAACTTCAAGTGAAACAGTTCTTATGTAGCGAAGCTTCAAGGATTTGATTAATTCAGACACCAGGGCACGTCCGACTCCTCTCCTTCTAAAGTCTTCCAGCACAGCGATAGAAGCAACATGAGCATCTCTCTCGCGCACCAAAGCTGAAACGTAACCAATAACTCTGTTCGCTTCAATGGCTACAAGAAAGCTGTCAGAGCCAGATTCAGCTAGCGAGCGAAGATACGACTCTGGAAAAGGCGAAGTGAAGCATAGCCTCTCTATTTCGAATACTTGAGGAAGAAGACGGCTCTCAATCTTCGATATTCTGAATTCTTTCTCCATAGATCGCATTCACACTGTGATTTGACCAAACTCTTGCATAAGTAGATCGACTACGTTAAATATGCGAAAAGCACACAAAATGAAATTGGCGTTTTGGCTCTGGTTTTCAGCTCTTTCATATCCAGCTCTAGAGCATGATATGACGGTGTTTATAAGATAAAGCCATTGCTAGATAAAAGAAGTACGGAGTATTCCAAAATATTAAATAAATACTCCAAGCCTCATAGCGTAGACGTCTTGAATCAAGCTGGAGGAAGAATAGTGTCTGAGAAGAGGATCGAGCGGTGGGGCATCGCAAACATATACTCGTCATTCAACAACACAATAGTCCACATAACCGATCTGAGCGGCGCAGAAACGATCGCAAGAAGCTCAGGCGGACAACATGTTAAGGCGGATAGACTTCAAGGCTCACCATACGCAGCGATGCAGTCAGCCTCAGCCGCTGCACGTTCAGCAAAAGATCGCGGGATAACTTCCCTCCACATAAGAGTTAGAGCGCCTGGAGGGCATGGCGCAAGAACACCAGGACCCGGTGCTCAAGCAGCGATAAGGATGCTTGCTAGAGCAGGCTTCCGGATAGGGAGAATCGAGGATGTTACGCCCATCCCTCATGATGGAACAAGGAGACCAGGTGGAAGACGTGGAAGAAGAGTCTAGTTGAAACTACATGCTTAGGAGGAAATGGTAATGAGCGGAGAAAAAGAAACTTTTCAGAAGATCGAGAGTAGGATGAGAATTTCCGAGAAGATTATGAATCTAATTCCAGGTTTTAGAGGCTACAAGCAGAAGGAACTTCGCAGAGAGTCTGACAGGCTTGTGAGAAATCGAGTCTATGAGAAGCTTCAGGAAGCCACCCAGGACTTGAGAGAAGTCTACCGTGAATTGGTTGACAGAGGGTTCGTCGGAATGTGGGAAGGCGTGGATAGGCTCGCTGCTAAGTTTGATCGAATTTCTGAGAAGATCAATCATGCTTCCTACGGTTACAGCGGCTTCTTCGACGCGATCAAGGTTGATGAGGAGAAGCTTGATCAACTGATTGGATTCGATGTGGGCCTTATAAGCGAGGCGGACGCCTTAGCCTCAACGATCTCTCAGATCAAGAGAGACGCTTCAAGCGGTAGCGCGGAAACGTTGAAGACTGAAATTCAAGACATTCTATCTTCTGCTAATGAATTCGAGAAACATTTTACTCAGAGAAAGACTGCAATACTGGAGAGTCTGGAGGGAGCATAGTATGCCTCAGGTTATTGAGTGGCCCAGTCCTGGCGGAGAAGATATTGTCTGGACGTATCCATCTGAGGATATTACATGGGGAGCCCAACTGATAGTTCATGAGATGGAGAACGCCGTCTTCTTCAGAGACGGAAAGGTCTACGATGTCTTCGGTCCAGGAAGACACATGTTGACCACTTTGAATCTGCCAATGTTAACGGGCGTTCTATCTAAACTGGCTGGGTTCCCGAATACGCCGTTCAAAGCCACTGTAATATTCGTTTCATCGAAAGAGTTTAACGGGAAGTATGGAGCTAGAGCCCAGACAACAGAGTTGGCTCCACTCCTTGTCCATGGAGGGTACTGGTTCAAGATCAAGGATCCAGAGTTATTCATCACCGAAGTGGCAGGAAGGCAAGACGTCTACACTACAAGTGGCGTGAACGAATTCATTAGAGGATTCATCAATGAGAGAGTTATTGACGAGTTGTCGAAATACACACTAGTATCCGTATTCACTCAGCTAGATGAAACTTCAATCGCGGTCAAGACGCATATCTTAGAGGCTCTAGAACGCTTCGGGATAGAACTCGTCGATTTAAGGTTTGAGGGAATCGACACAACGCCCGACTATAGAGAGCGGCTTTTCTGGCTAAGATCTGGAACGATGGTGCCTGCAACAGAGGTCTTGAGGATGGAAACAGTGAAGACAGCTGCCAGAGAATTGGGCAAATCTCCTGGAGGCGCCTTGGGAGCTGGCATGATGCTTATCCCACCAATGTTTCAGACTGGAACTGCGCCAATGGCAGCTATGATAATATGCC
>Ga0315280_10010866_pt1 | contig 11306 bp, 3 predicted proteins | sample YL17G06_40_MG_FD_203697 | JGI IMG/M metagenome (GOLD analysis project Ga0315280, IMG submission 203697) | Sediment microbial communities from Yellowstone Lake, YNP, Wyoming, USA - YL17G06_40 | ecosystem: Environmental > Aquatic > Freshwater > Lake > Sediment | place: USA: Wyoming | collected... | reverse complement strand
ATATCTCCTTATGTTCTAACGAGTTAAACGGAAATTACACTCCATTGTTATCGTCAGACATAGGGAGATTTCTTCTTAAAAATTCCTCACCTGAAAAAACTTTCAAAAAAATCGGGAAGTTTGAGAGTTTCCACAATTGACAGCGCAGTAGAGATGGGGTCTAATAATGATGGTTTAAAAATAGCATTGTGTGCAGGAATTTATACTCGGGTTTATACAGGAGGCAGCCCTATGGAGGAGCAAAGAAGTTAAGGTCAAAAGTAGATATTAACAATCTTTTTTACAGGAGCCGAGTGGTGGTTATCAGGAACCACAATCTTTCAAGCTGTGCCTTTGTGGGCACAGCGGAGAATCCGTGCCCAGAAACACTGGGCGGAAAAGAAAATTTTTCAGGAAAGGGTAGAAAAATGAAAACATCCAAAATACTAATTTGTTCAACTGTACTTGTCTGGCTTTTATCTGCTTTGACCTATGGTGCAATCCCCATCCTTTGGCAAGCAGACCCTGATGGTTCAGGAGTGGTTACAAATAACAATAGTATTAGTAGAGTTAAGCTAACACCTGATAAGAACAACGTAATGGTTTTTCATTATAATGGCGGGGCTTATGGCATTCCAACACGAGTTGATAAATTAGATGCATCAACAGGTAATTTTGTATGGCCATTACCTGGATATAAAACAATTACTAAGCCCGGACAAAGAATTTCGCTGAATGGGTGGGTAGATGGCAGTGGCAATCTCTTTATTATGGGTTCCTGGGGTGGTTATACAATTTGGAAGTATGATTCAGAACTTGATACTGAGTTGTGTTCATACACTAATTACAGTGGCTTCGAGTATGTGCTCGATGCTATAAATGATGAATTGGGTAATCTATACGTGGCAGGGATGACAGGTTCTTGGTCGAATGATGGTAGTAGATTGGTAAAACTTGATAGCAGTTGTAATGAAATATGGACTTGCCTTTCCAAGAATACAAGCGACAAAGACTGTTACGGTCGTGGCATTGCATTAGATTCAAGTAAAAATGTTTTTCGAGTAGGAACTGATAGTAGTTATGGTGCTTCAGATCGTGGTAGGCTCATTGGCCACAATGCCTCGAATGGTGCTGAATTCCTTAATTACACGGTCAATGAAACAAACAGCCAAATTTTTGGAATTACCATAGATTCAGACGACTATATTTACATTGCCTATTGTTATGGTTACACGACTTCGGGGCAGGAGCGAACAGTTGTACAAAAGCTTGAACGCGTTGGCAGCACTGCAAATGTAGTGTGGGAATACCGCTTCGATGACATAGGTATGTATTTAGGCTGGGGGGATTGTATTGTAAAGCATACAGACAACTCCTTCTATGTGGCTTTTAATTTGCGGCAAGGTGGAACTACACTGCCGGGAATTGCGGAATTTGACCTTAATGGAAATCTGTTGTGGAAAGATACCATAGATAGACCTGGATTATGGAATCTTAGTAGCATTGATGCTACGGATAATTATATCTATGTTGGTCTGACCAATTATGCTGATGGCTCACAAACACAGGTTCTTTGTCTTGCCAATACGCCTAAACCACCTGGCCCGCCTGTTGCCAATGCGGGAGATGACCAGATTGTGTATGCCGATGCTGATTTTACGGCGGAGGTTACGCTGGATGGGTCAGGGTCAAGCGACCCAGATGGCGATGAGCTTACTTACACCTGGATGTGGACAATCGGCAGCCAGTGCTACACAGCGACCGGCGTAAATCCTGTAATCGAGCTTCCGGTAGGACTGCACACAATCGAACTTGTCGTCAACGATGGAACCCAAGATTCCGCCCCCGACCAGGTCGTCATAACCGTAATTGCGCCGTTCCAGGCCAATCTCTGGATATCCCCTCGTGTAATCAACCGATATAGTTGTATGCCGAATATAATGGCGCTGCTTCGTCTTCCTGCAGGCATCACAAAAGACCAGGTTGACACCACCCAGCGGCTTTTCCTTTACCCGGGTGAAATCGAGGCAAACTGGCAGCAAGTTCTCCAGTGTAAGGAACGGGATGGACCACAAACAAGTATCTTGGCTTTCTTCAAGAAAACCGAACTTATGGAAGCTGTGCCGGATAATGGTCAGGTGGAATTACAAGTTGTTGGCCGACTCAAGACCGGCCAATACTTCTACGGAACCAACACCGTCTTTATAATCAATCCGCCTACTTGGCGTCCACCCGGCAGATAGCAGCACAGTTGGTTTATAGAACAACAAGTCGCACAAAAGGGCTGTGAGCAGAGCACTTGCAGCCTTTTTTCTTTTTCCGTTAAATCCATTGGTAGAAAGCTGGATGCTGATTGTTGATTATGGCCAGAGGCGTTCGTTCAGCCAATTGTCTGCCAGAATGGCAAAATCTTTGAAGTTTATACGGCCGTCAGCGGACAGGTCAGCCGGCGACATAAGCGGCTGGTCGAAAATGCCCGTGCCGTTTGTAGCTACATAAGCGACCTCCGGCAGTGAGAGAGCATAATCATAAATGCGGAAGTCGTCGATTAACCCATCATATCCGCCATACCAGCCCGACCCAATCACATAAGAAGTGACCGCCGATATAGGTGAGTTTGCATCCATACGGCTGTCATAGAGGACGCCGTTAAGAAAAATCTGCATCAAGCCCCTACCGTTGGGGCCCCCCCGGCAATTTTTGGTGAATGCCCAGTGGTTCCATCGCCCCGCCCATTCGCTTTTGTATCGGTGGCTGCCGCTCAGTCGGCTGTCAAAGGACCAGGGACAGCCAGCGTCCCAGTTATACCTGCTGGGCTTCCGCCAGCAGCCGAGGTTAATGGCTATCGTGGGGCCGGCCACCCCATAAACATAGTTTGAACAACACACCGTGTCGGTCAAATGCGGCGAGTCATCGCCATATTGCCAGAAGGCAATAGTAATCTGGTTGCTGATTTTGGAAAACAATTTAGCAGCATCCCTTATGACCACAGAATCCTTGTAACCATCGAAGCGGATTGCCTGCCCATATATGCCAGGAACATAAGCTGGGCTTCCGCACGGGTCGCCATGGTAATCGCTGCCGGAACTGTCTTGCGTGTTGCCCTCAAACCTATACCAGGCAAGCGGAGCATTGGGGGTCAATACCGGATAGACATTATATGTTGTATCAAGCCAGCTATATGCCATTTCTTGGAGGTCTTCAAGGTCAACAGCACAATCGCCGGTGAAATCCGCAGCCGGCCTATTCGCCTCCAGACATCTGGATGGATACAACATAATATCGTCGAAATACACCCTGCCCCAGCCGTAGCCGGATGGTTCGGTTATACCGAGGCACATCCCGATAGAGATATTCGTAACACTACTCAGATTTACGCCAGCCAGTTTCTGCAGGTCGATTCTCCAGACCTGCCACGATTCCCTCTTGATGTTATTTGGGTCGCCATCGTATGGCACGACTGTATTGACATCACCGTCACCGATGGCAATATACATCATCAGCCCGTTAATCTCATTATCTGCCTTGCCATGAAAGAATAGCTCTAACGTGATTCCACCGGCTGAAGCCCAATCCTGCCCTGAGCTAAATGTTCGCGCCGCCTCAGAATAAAAATAGTTGTCGTAGTAATAGTCAAGTGCCATTGATTGCCCGCATCTGTGAACCGGGCTTGTCGCCAGAGATACAGTCGTGTATCTTGTCGGTATCCACGTATTATATATTTTGTTGTCACCGTCGTTGTAAGATTCGAAATCATCCACAACGATATGGTCGGTCACCGTAAAGCTCCAGATGTCACCTACCGAGGGGCTATTAGCATCGGCGTGATTCACTTCATCGACCCGCCAGTAGTAGCTCTCCCCTAATTCAAGACCGCCGGGGTCGAAACTGTTGGCATCCTGCGGCTGCGTTGGATTACTGACGGGGGTCGCATTAGCATCCACATCACTTATGCTGGTGCCGAAATAGACGGTGTGTTTTTCGGCAGAATTTCCAGGTGACCAGGTAAGGACTGTATCCGGAGCCACATTTTTAGCACTGTTGGGAGGATATGGGTTACAGGCAATTTCGCCGCAGTCCAGGCATGTTCGTGCACGAATACTGCCGATATCGAATCCAGGCGAGTCTCCTTTATTGTCTATTGCAAGGACACGGAGCGCATAAGGGACAAATGGGAAAGAAATGCCGGCGATATCAATGCCGATTTCTGTCGATGCCTGTTCGCCGGAATCCGAAGCTGTTGCTATGTCGAGCAGGTATTCTCTGCCGGCGCCGTCTGTAACAAAAACCAGGGCCTGCTCACCGGCCTGACCAATCTCAATAATGATTATGTCGTTACCCGGCCCATCTACGATTCGCCCCGAAAACTTCAATTCAACCCAATGGTCGGGAGGGAAAGTAACGAACGAGACATCTGATGGAGGAGTACCAACCAGCAACTGCTCAGGAACCACTGGAACCAGCAATGGCCCGTTTGCATCCACACCTATCCAGCAACTGTCGTCGGCATCATACACATCCAGCAAATAACACGGATATTTGAAGACCCCCTCCTCGGATAAAGCAATACCCCCAGAGACAAGAACCAAAGAAACGACCCCTATTATTTGCAAGTAAACCTTTGCCATCCTTACCCTCCCGTTTAACCAGAGAGCTGATATCAGGAGATATCGGTGCAGATGTAGCCCAAATTCACAAAAGGATTATAGCATTTTGCAGCATCCAATACAAGGAAAATCACATCGGCTTTGGATTTACCTAATCCTAAAGCTGTGGCCACATAGAAAAACCTTGCTAAGCAGCAGATTGTTGGTAAACTTGAGCCGGTTGTTGGAAAATTTCAGAAAGTTCGCAGAAAAAATCAGATGCTAAACATCAAAAAAGGTATCAATAATGACTGAGTATTCAATAGCTCCGACAGGTGAAAAATTTCCTATTCCCCAAGAGAATGAATATGCTGCAGAATTCAAACGCATCCAGTCGCTGGTAGAAGCGGCACGCAGGGACGGCAAAGAAATCGTTGTGGTGATGGGTGTTGGTTTTGTCGGCGTGGTTATGGCAGCTATTATCGCTGACACCGTCGATAAAAAAACTGGCAAACCCGGCAAGCTCGTCATCGGCTGTCAGCGGCCAAGCACTCGAAGTTACTGGAAGATTCCTCTGCTTAACCAGGGCAAATCCCCTGTAAAGGCTGAAGACCCCGAGGTCGAGCCGATGATTACCCGCTGCGTGCTGGAGAAAAAAACACTCATTGCTACCTACAATAATGACTGCCTTAAGCTGGCAGACTGCGTGGTCGTGGATGTGCAGTGTGATTACGCAAAGAGCGACCTCGGCAATATGCGAACCGGTAGAGTAGAGATGGGTGCTCTGGAATCGACAATAAAAACTATCGGCGAGAATATCCCTCCGAAGTGCCTGACATTAATCGAAACAACTGTCGCACCAGGCACAACGGAGTTCATTGCCTGGCCGATTCTCAAGAAAGCCTTCGCCGCACGCGGCATAGATTCGGAGCCCTTGCTGGCACACAGTTTCGAGCGGGTTATGCCTGGCAGACAATACGTCTCGTCGATACGGGATTTCTGGCGAGTTTGCTCCGGTTGTAATGTCCAAGCACGGCAACGCGTCGAGAAATTCCTGGGAGAGGTGCTAAACACCGATAAGTTCCCTTTGACCATCATGGACCGGCCAATCGAATCGGAGACAACCAAAATCGTCGAAAATTCCTTCCGTGCCACTATACTGGCGTTTCTCGACGAGTGGAGTCTGTTCGCAGAGCGCAACGGCGTGGACCTGATTAAGGTCATCAACGCAATCAAGGTTCGCCCCACCCATAGCAACATCATTTTTCCAGGTCCAGGCATCGGTGGCTATTGTCTGCCCAAAGATGGCGGGCTGGGGCACTGGGCATACAAGCATATCCTCGGATTCGAGGACGATATATTCAAGATGACGGCAATGGCAATTGACATTAACGACACCCGCGGCCTTCACGTGGCTACGCTGACCAGAGATGCCCTTCGAAATATGGGGCGACAGACAGCCGGAGCGACCGCACTTTTGTGCGGCGCCAGTTATCGCCAGGATGTCGGTGACACCCGTTACAGCGGCTCAGAAATAGTTGTCAGGAGGCTAACCGAGATGGGAGCCGACATGCGAGTGCATGACCCTTATATCGAACACTGGTATGAGCTGGAAAAACAGGATGTCTATCCGGCGCCCGGACATTCTCTGGCAAAATTTTTCCGCAATCAAGATGGCCTGGTTAATATACGGGTTCGGCACGACCTCGCTGCCGCGCTCAAGGGCGTGCAGGCACTCATACTGGCTGTGCCGCACCAGCCTTATCTGCAGCTTGAGCCAGAAAGAATAGTTAAATGGGCAGGCGCGCCCCTGGCGGTGATTGATTGCTACGGCATACTGGACGACCAGAGAATCCGCCGGTATTTCGAGCTTGGCTGCGAAGTAAAAGGCCTTGGCCGAGGGCATATCCAGCGAATAAAAGAAGAGGCGAGAAAGGCAAAAAATATATCACGGGATTCCTAAACCGTATCTTGTTGCTAATACTGAAGTAACCGTCCCAAAATGTATGGGGTGAATGCAAAAACAGGCCTTTTTTGCTTGCCAAAACCACCTTCTAAATGCTATAATGATTTTAGCTTTGTTGAATTGGTAATTATCGTTTAGTCTTTTAAGGCACACAAATAAAAAAGGTAAACATCACAACTAAACCACCGATGAGGATGGGAAGAAGGAAGGTCTCAAACCTATGAAAACCCCCCTGCTGTCACTGGCACTGGTTGTGTGCCTGGCCTGTTTAGCTGATGCCCAGCTCCACCCGATAGGCGATTTGAATGGTGACTACATAGTCAATCTGGAAGACCTGCAGATTTTCGCCGACCACTGGCTAGACCCAACCTGCGCGGCCCCCGATTGCCCTGCCAACCTGGACGGCAAACCGGGGGTAAATATGTCCGACCTTGCCCTCCTGGCCGAGAACTGGCGTTATAGTAAAATTACCCTGGTCATCAATGAATTTATGGCCAAGAATAATAGCGATAGCGGCATTTCTGATGAATGGGGCGAGTATGATGACTGGATAGAGATTTACAACTATGGTGATGAGGCCATCAACATAGGCGGGATGTGGATGACAGACAACCTGGATACAGGGCCGGCGTGGCAAATCCCTCGCGGCAATCCTGCACTAACCACCATTGCATCAGGCGGGTACCTATTGATTTGGGCTGATACTCAGACCGGTCAGGGGGTGCTTCATGTCTCCTTTGCGTTGAGTGGCACCGGTGAGGATATAGGACTCTATGATGCCGATAGAAATCTTATTGATAGTATTCAATTCGGTTCACAGGAGCAAAATAAGTCTTACGGTCAATTACCTGATGCCAACGACCACTGGCAGGTCTTTGACTACCCCACTCCTGGAAAATCAAACCAGAGTACGCCTGTTGCGGTTGTTATCAATGAGATTATGTATCATCCCTATCACGCCTTAAATACACCGGAGAATATGAGGCTGGAGTATATTGAGTTGTATAACAAGGGTAACACGCCAGTCAATTTATCTGGCTGGCGATTTAGTGATGGGGTGGAGTTTGTTTTCCCAGATGTAACGCTAAATAACGGAAATTACCTTGTTGTTGCTGCGGACGTGAATGCGTTCAAGGCCAAGTATCCCAGCGTTACCAATGTTGTAGGCGGCTGGCAAGGTCGGCTGAGCAATTCCGGAGAGAATATTGTACTGTCAGACAATCTGGGCATGGTGATTGACCGGGTTCACTATGCCGATGAGGGTGACTGGGCGGCGCGATTGCTTGGTCCGTTGGAGGAAAACAACCAGCGCGGCTGGGAGTGGTCCGAACAGACCGACGGCGGCGGCAAGTCGCTGGAGTTAATCAACCCCGCACTACCGAACGAGTACGGACAGAATTGGGCAGCCAGTAATGTTAATGATGGCACACCCGGTGTCATTAACTCGGTTATTGACAGCGATATTGCGCCGCTGATTTTAGATGTCACTCATTTTCCGATTATTCCCGGCTCCAACGACCAGGTAACGGTAATAGCCCGTGTCATTGACGAATTGACCACTGGCATTACGGTGAGGTTGCATTACCGCATTGACCGCTCGAACTATCAAAGCGTGGACGTTTATCCACACTATAACGCCAGCGACTACAATAATGTTGCGATGTTTGACGATGGTGTGCACGATGACGGCCAGGCCGGTGATGGGATTTATGGCGTAAGGATACCTGCTCACCCGGATAAGACAATCATCGAATTCTTTATCGAGGCTCGTGATACAGGCAGCAATACTCGCACCTGGCCAGCACCGAGCACAATAGACGGCACACCTGAGCAGGTGACCAATCTGCTTTATCAGGTGGACAAGACGTTTGACCCCAATGCCCCGTGGGTTGCCGGCAGCCAGCCAATTTATTACATCATTATGACCGAGATAGAGCGAGGCAGACTGCAGGACATCGGGGTGCACAGCACTTTGGAGGGTCCCGATTCTCAGATGAATGCCACGTTCATCAGTGTAGATGGCGTGGACATAAAGATGCTTTATAATATTGGCATTCGCAACCGTGGGCACGGGACCCGAAACGACCCACCAAACAACTATCACGTGAACTTTGTGCACGACCGGCCTTGGAAGAACATAACTGCGGTCATTTTGAACACGAAATACACATATCTTCAGTTGGCCGGCGGCGCAATATTCAACATGTCGGGGCTGGCGCAGTGTAACACCACGGCTGTTCAGGTCAGGATCAACGGCCAGAACCTGGCCGTATTTGGAAATGAGATGTACGGCTCGTACGTCCAGGTGGAGGTTGTTAATAGCGATTTTACTGATAACCATTTCCCGGACGATGGAGCTGGCAACGCTTACAAGTGTATGCGTCTGACTCATCAGGCGGATTTGCGTTACGAGGGTGCTGCCCCCGCTCTTTATCGTAACAACTACTTTAAACAGACCAATACCGCAGAGGATAATTGGTCCGACCTGATAGAGCTATGTAATGTTTTGTCTAATACGCCGGATGAAACTTACGTCCAGGAGGTCAATCGGGTCCTCAACTCCGAGCAGTGGCTTCGTCATATAGCTATCAATGTTTTGCTGGACAATGCTGAAACCACACTGGCCAATGGCAATGGAGACGATTACTTTCTTTATTGCGGTATCGAAGACCCACGGTTTGTATTGATTCAGCACGATTTGGACTCCGTATATGGTCTGGGCCAGAACCCGGGCAGTGTTACTAACGGCATCTTCGATGCCACAGCTCTTCCTTCAATGAACCGGTTCCTGAGGCATCCGCAATTTGTCCCACGCTATTACTGGCACTTAAAGAACCTTATCGAGACAACTTTCTCCGCTGAGCAGATAAACCCATTCCTGGATGAACTACTCGGCGATTGGGTTCCGGATAGTGAGATAACCAAGATGAAAAATTTCGTCGCACAGCGTAATGCTCACGTGCTTTCACTTATACCATCGGTGTTGACGGTGCAGTCCGACCTGACACAGTCCGGCGGTTATCACAAAACCACTACTAACGTTACTACAGTCTATGGCTATGCCGATGCCATTAACACCCGTTCTGTCCTTGTGAATGGACATTTAGCAAGCTGGCTGCCAGTGGACGGCAGGTGGTCGATTAGTGTTACAGCTCTCAAGCCCGGCATCAACCGTATTATAGTTCAGACCTTTGATGGCCCCAACGGCGGCGGCAATGAGCTCAAGGAGGGGTATATCGACATCTGGTATGATGATGGTGGCGATGTTGACATTTCCGGCACGCTCGCAACCAATAGAACGCTTGATGCCACCTCCGGCCCGTGGCACGTGACAGATAACATTACCGTGCCGGCCGGCATTACTCTGACAATCCAGCCGGGAACAACACTGTTCTTCGAGCCGGGTAAAGGCATTACTGTGAACGGTCGGCTGGTAGCGGAGGGCACAGAGTTTGCGCGAATTCGTTTCACCAAAACCCCCGGCTCAGGTAATTGGGCGGGACTTCAGTTCCTGAACACATCACAGGAGAGCCGAATTGCTTATGTCGATATGGAATACTGCGATTCCGGGTCCTGTGCTGTCAAAGCAGATTATGCTGCTGTGTATATGGACCACGTTATCTGGGGCAACCATACAAAACAGTATCTGACTTTTGACGATTCGTCTATGATCCTGAAAAACTCGGTTCTGCCCAGTCTTAGCGGTGCAGAGTTGGTCCATTACTGGGGATTCCCTGCTAATGGACACGCACTTATCGAGGGCAACTGGTTTGGCACCACTACCGGTTATAGCGACATCATCGACCTTACAGGCGGCCAGAGACCGGGTCCCATCGCACAGTTCATCAATAATATATTCACAGGCGCCAGTGACGATTGCATCGACCTGGATGCCGCTGATGCCCACGTTGAGGGTAACGTCTTTATGCACGTCCACATGGACTCACCCAGAGAAAGCTTGTCGCACGCGGTTACAACTGGTACCGAATATGGACAGATTTCGGAACTGACGGTTGTGCGGAATCTCTTCTATGATATGGACCATGCCCTTCTCTCCAAAGACGGTGGATACATTACCGCTGTCAACAACACCATTGTTGGCGTTACAGTTGCGGCCGTCAATATGTATGAGGCGCGTTCCGGCCAATGGCAGGGAAAGGGCTTTTACGGCGACGGCAACATATTCTATGATGCTGCCCATATGTTCGAGAACCCCGACTGGGCAGGTCACCCCACATCCATCATAATGAATAATTCGATTTTCCCCATTATCGAAGGCGACCCGATTGTCTGGACAGGTAGCAGGAATTCACAGAATGACCCTCAACTGTTCAATACGACCAGCGTGACGGACCCACAGATAGATTTTGTGCTGCGGCCTACTTCTCCCGCTATCGGAACAGGTCCTAACGCACAGGATATGGGTGGTCTTGTGCCTGCCGGGGCGTCTATTTCAGGCGAGCCGTCTCCACGCACCTGGAGAAACAGCGCCACGCTTACTGTTGGAGGTCCCGATATCTATGGATACAAGTACCGTGTCAACAACGGCCCGTGGAGTGGCGAAATCCTTCGGCCTGAACCTGACCTGCCCGACACCCCCATTCAACCACTCGCGCCTATCGAACTGACCAATTTGGCTAACGGCACATATACCGTTTATGTCATAATAAAGAATTCTGCCAGCGTCTGGCAGAATGAATCCCAGGCGGTTGCTTCGCATACCTGGACGGTTGACTCCACTTACTCGCAGTTGGTTATCAACGAAATTCTGGCTC
>Ga0315280_10010865_pt1 | contig 11307 bp, 8 predicted proteins | sample YL17G06_40_MG_FD_203697 | JGI IMG/M metagenome (GOLD analysis project Ga0315280, IMG submission 203697) | Sediment microbial communities from Yellowstone Lake, YNP, Wyoming, USA - YL17G06_40 | ecosystem: Environmental > Aquatic > Freshwater > Lake > Sediment | place: USA: Wyoming | collected... | reverse complement strand
TCAACAAACGCCCGCGTCAGCTCCCGAGGTCTGTCGCCGCGGAAGTTAAAGAACACCACCGCGTCACCATCATTGATAGCAGCGACCGGCTCGCCGCCCTCGGTGACAATGCAGGTCGGCTCAATAAATTCATCGGTTACCCCCTTCTCATAACTTTTGGCGACCGCTTCCGCCGCACCAGCCGCCTTGAGCCCCTTGCCTGTCCGCAGACACTCGTAGGCCCGCTGCACACGGTCCCATCGGCTGTCACGGTCCATCGCATAGAACCTGCCCATCACCGTTGCAATTTTGCCTACGCCTATTTGTTTCGCCCTTTGCTCAATTTGCGTTATATATCCTGCTCCGCTATCCGGCGGCGAGTCCCGCCCATCCATAAATGCGTGGATAAAGACATCCTTTATGCCATTTCTCTTCGCCAGCTCCAACAGACCATACAAATGGTCCAGCAGTGAGTGAACGCCGATGTTGCTGCACAAGCCCATAAAATGCACTCTGCTGTTATTTTCTCTGACGAACTTAATTAGATTCAGAAACTCCTGGTTCTCAAAAAACGACCCATCCCGAATGGCCCTGCTGAGCCGCACAGACTCCTGCGGCACAATCCTGCCCGCCCCGATATTCTGATGCCCCACCTCGCTGTTGCCCATTGTCCCTTCAGGCAGCCCCACATCCTCGCCGCTGGTGTGGATGAGACAATTCGGATATTCAGCCATCAGCATATTGTCCACCGGGACATTAGCCCGCTTGATAGAGTTATATTGGTCTTCGTTTCTGTCCGGGTTATAACCCCACCCATCACGGATAATTAACACATAAGGCCTATTTTTCAAAACGACCTTCTGTTTTGCCATAGAAATCCTCACAACCAGAAACTACGCGCACGAAACCCTGCAATCGCTATACATAAGGGGCACGGCTGAATTGGCGAAATATGATATAAGGCCTCGCCGGATATGTCAAATATTTAATAATGGCTCCCAATAAGCGCTTGCTGTTTTATCCACAGAATTTTGATAATGGCACTCAATATGGTATAATAGTCCGCAGACCCAAAATTGCTTACAAATATTTTGAAATGAAAGCAATAGCGTTACCTAAATATCAGAAAGGCAATTTTATGTCCAGCAGCACAAAGATATATTTCGTAATCGCAAACCTGGCGGGCGTAATGCTCATGGTTTCTGCCGGGTGCGAGTCCGCCGCTGGGCGGCGGACGAAACAGGTCGATTTATATCTGGATGCCGTGATGCTCACGGAGCTTAACCAGAAAGAGCTGGCTATTGAAAAGCTCAATGAAGCCGTGACAGCCGATAATCGCTTCCTGCCGGCGTTCTCAATGCTCGGCCAGATTTACGCGGACAGCAACGATTACGAAAAAAGCGCCGCCGCCTACGAAAAGGCAACACAATTAAACAAATGGTCATTCAAAGACCACTTCAATCTCGGCCGGGTTTACCAGAATATGAAAGAATTCGGCAAGGCCGCCATAGCATACGCCCGCGCATGCGAGATTGACGCCAAACACCTTGACGCCCACATAAACGCTGCCAAATGCTTCCTTGAGGTCAAGGATTACGACAGGGCGTTAACATTCAGCCAGCTCGCCGAGCAGATTGACCCGAATGCAGCCAGGGTCCAGATGCTGCTTGCAGATATTTATCAGGCCCGGAACGATTATGAGGGACTTACTCAGTCGCTCGAACGGGCCTTGAAAACAGACGCCAATAATCCCAAAATTATGACTACCTTGGTAGATGCCTATCTCAAAACCAGACGTTACAAACCGGCAAAAGACCTGCTGCTCTCGCTGGCGCAAATCGAACCCGACAACGGCACCGTCTATCAAAATCTCGGATACTGCTACCTAAAGCTCAACGATGCAGATGGGGCTATCGACTCTTATAGCGAGGCAATCAACATAAACGCCAGGGACTGGCAGGCCCGCAAGGGACTGGGCACCGCCTATATCCTGAAGGCAAACGAGGAAGATAACCCACAGCTAAGATTAAAGGCCGTCCAGCAGTGGAAGATGTCCTTGGCCATCAATCCCGACCAGCCCAATTGGGGCACGCTTCTTAAACTGATAGAAAAATACTCAAAACAGGAATAGATAAAGGATAATTCAGGCGGCATTATGCCAGATTCGGACAAAGTAGAAAATAGCTCCCGACCGAATTTAAGCCGGGCCATTCCAAAGCAACAATCCGCTAAGCTGCTTTCTCTAAAGGCGCATCTTATATTCTGGCCTCTTGCGGCAATCGGATTAGCGCTCGATTTGTGGACCAAAAAAGTCGTATTTAACCGGCTGTATGAGCATGGCAGCATCCCGATTATAAATGGTTTCGTGCAGCTCGTGCTGGCGGAAAATGAAGGCGCCGCCTTCGGGATAGCCGCCAGGCAACACCGCCTGTTAGTAACAGTTTCTGTAATTGCGCTGATAGTAATCCTTGCGATTTTCCTTTGCAGCGGGACGAGCCAAAGGTTGATTCACGTTGCTTTGGGGCTTGTCGCCGCCGGCGTCTTCGGAAACCTGTGGGACAGAATTTTCAATAATGGCCGAGTGCGGGACTTTATCGACGTGGTTTACTGGCCGGGCAAACACTGGCCTGCATTTAACGTTGCGGATAGTCTGCTTTGCATCGGCGTGGGACTGCTGATTATTTCGACCCTCTTTACTGGGAAGCCCTTTCAAAAACACTTTCAGCCACATAAATAGGCGCATTTAACGCCGTGCTGAGCGCTATTGCATCGGACGGCCGCGAGTCCACCTCCACCATCCGCCCATTCAGACTTATGTGTATCTTCGCAAAAAAGGTATGATTGCGGAGGTCATCTATGACTATCTTCTCCACCTTGGCGCCAAGAGCTTCAATTATACCGGCCAACAAATCGTGCGTCATAGGGCGTGGAGGCTTAATGCCTTTTAACCGCCGGTCAATCGCAAAAACCTCTACTATCCCGATAACAATCGGAAAGCTGCGAGGGCCGTGACGCTCCTTCAAAACGATTATCTGCTGGTCGGATGTCTCATTAATAATTATACGCGATAATTCCGCTTCCGTTTCCATTTCCGCACCGCCTTAATCAATATATCCTCACCCGCCCTTCCGCGGGGAGCAGGGATCCACAGCCGCTCAGGGCTCAAAATTCCACCTGCACTTGGTGGATGAAATCTACACTAACCATTCAACTCCGAAAGGTGTTTCTCAATGGCGGCCAACTGCTCCGACAGCTCAGCCGACTTTTCTCTGGCCCGGGCCACGACCTGCGGCTTGGCCCTGCTGACAAAACTCTCGTTAGCCAGCTTGGCCTCCACCGCCCTCTTTGCATCTTCTATTTCTCGCTTCTGTTTCTCCCACTTCAAACGTTCCTTTTGCGGATTACTTACATTGTGGACATAAATCTGCATCCCGTCCGATATCGCGGCAGCCGCATTCTCAGGTTTTTCAATATCCACCCCGACTGTAAATTTTCCGATGTTCGCCATACGGCAAATCAAGTCACTATCTGCTCTCAAGTCATCGACAACCGTATCCCACTCCGTAACAAGCACATCAGACACACTTACGGTAACATCGGATTTTACTGACGCAGGGATGTCGTATCTCTGTGTAACGTCTCTTATCGCGCGGACAGCACCTTGCCCAGTTAATATCCGCCTTTCCACTTTCTCATCTATGAGGGAATCAAGACCTCGTGGCCATTGAGCAATAACCAACGCCTCAGCCGGTTCTACATCCGCCAAACCCTCCATATTCCTAACCGGAACGACCCCGTTCAGTTTTTGGAATATGCCTTCAGTAATAAATGGAATAAACGGGTGTAACAGGCGCAGGACTTGGTCCAGCACAAAGGCGAGGACATTCTGCGCAACCGCTTTCTTCCGGTCATCCTGCATTCTCGGCTTTATCCACTCAAGATACCAGTCGCAAAAATCATTCCAGAAAAACTTGTAAAGCTGCGCCAGCGGCTCACTGAACTTAAACTGGTCAAGCGCCTGTGTAACCTCGCGAATGGTCCTGGCCAGTCGCGAAAGAATCCAGCGGTCGGTAATATCCATTTTATTTGGGTCGAACTTGGCCTGGTCGGTCCCCTCAAGATTCATCATTGCAAAACGCGAGGCGTTCCAGAGCTTATTGCAAAAATTTCGCCCGATGTCGAACTTGGGCGAGGTATTCTCCTGCCGTCCGTCAGGCAGCTTCATTAACACAACCGGCATCCTTATATCCTGCGTGTCTGTGGTCATACTGGCCAGCGTGAACCGCATCGCATCGGCGCCGTGACTATTAATCACGACCAGCGGGTCGATGCCGTTGCCTAAGCTCTTGGACATCTTGCGGCCTTCGCCGTCCTGAATCATCGCGTGAATATACACATCACGGAATGGAATATCGCCGGCGCAGTATTGCCCCATCATCACCATACGCGACACCCAAAGCGTGATAATCTCGCGCGCGGTGCAAAGCACATCACCCGGATAGAAGGCCTTCAGTTCCGCTGCCCCCTCCGGCCAGCCCATCGTGCTGAACGGCCAGAGCGCTGAACTGAACCACGTATCAAGCACATCCTCGTCTCGCGTCCAGCCGTTCGCTTCAAGTTGCTTCTCAATTATCTCACAATTGGGTCTTACGCAGACATAATATACCGTCTCGCCGTTTTCGTCTGTGCCTTTCTGCATAGCTATCTGTGGAATACCTTTCGGCTTGTTCGCAGACGACCAGATTGGGATTCTATGTCCCCACCAGAGTTGTCGGCTGATTGGCCAGTCGCGAAGGTTCTCCAGCCAGGATTGGTAAGTCTTAGCATAACGCTCAGGCACAAATCGTAATCGTCCATCAAGTAGCGGTTTCAGAGCCAGACCCGCTAACGAGTTGACCGGCACATCCGTTCCATCAATAAGACCTTCGCCGAACTTTTCGGCTAATTGTGCAATAGACCTCCTGACCGCGATATACCACTGGTCGGACAGATACGGCTCAATCGGCACATGGCTGCGGTAGCTATGGCCAATTTCGTGGGCATATTCACGAGCATCCTCTAAAAGATTTTCCTGGCGGAACCATTCCACAATTGCTTCCCTCGCCTCAAAGCGGTCCATACCCAGCAGCGCCTGTGCCTCCGGAGAATCCGCGTCAGACCATCCGTATTTGTCGCTGATAGAGCCGTCCGGAGCCATCACGTTGATAACTTCAAGGTCGTGCCTCTGCCCGATTTCCCAGTCATCAGGGTCGTGGGCCGGCGTAACCTTCAAAAAGCCTGTGGAGAATCTCGCCTTCTCATCCTCACTTTCAGGATTGGGCAAAACGACATGCTCATCGGCGATGATGGGAATGATGCGGCCTACAATCGGAAGACGAACCTTCTTACCGACTAAATACTTTGCCCGCGGGTCCGCCGGATTCATCGCAACCGCCGTGTCACCAAGCATTGTCTCCGGCCTGGTTGTCGCAACGGTTACATATTCAATCTGCTTTCCTTCTATCTCAACCGGCTCAACAAGCGGATACCTTAAATACCAGAAATGACCCTGCACAAGCTCGTGCTCGACTTCATCATCGGCCAGCACCGTCTGCGTAGCGGGGTCCCAGTTAACCAGCCGCTTGCCGCGGTAAATCAGACCATCTTTGAAAAGTCTAAAAAACGCCTCACGAACCGCCCTGGCACACACTGGGTCCATTGTGAAGCGCGTCCGTTCCCAATCGCAGGAGCAGCCCATCGCCTTCAGTTGATTTATAATCTGGGCCTCGTATTCGTCTTTCCAGGCCTGCAGACGCGTAACAAACTCCTCCCGTGCAAAATCGGTGCGCCGTTTTCCTTCCTCTGCCAGTATTCGTTTCTCAACGACAGTCTGCGTGGCAATCCCTGCGTGGTCGGTGCCGGGCATCCACAGCGCAGTGTATCCCTGCATCCGGCGGAAGCGAATCAGTATATCCTGCAAGGTGTTATTGAGTGCATGACCTAAATGCAAAGGCGCCGTAACATTGGGCGGCGGGATTACGATAGTATAAGTCTTTTCACCATTGCCCGGCGGCTCCACATGAAAATATGACCGCGAAACCCATATTTCATTCGCCAGCCGCTCCGTGGCTTTTGGCTCATAGACCTTTGAAAGCTGCTCTCCCATTCCTTGTCCTATTTATGCTCCTGCCTATAAAAAATTCCGGCAAAATTACGGTGGCCGGAATATCACCCTAACAAAATCAAACAACTGCGCACACCCCGTGCTCAAGCACAAATTGTATATTCCATCCGGCTCTGCGGCAAGCAGCTTTGCAGTTCAGCCCGGATTAATCAAGGTTCATCGTCAGAAGGAACTCTGCGTTGGTCCGGCACTTGGCGAGTCTGCTCTTAAGCAGCTCAACCGCCTCCACCGGGTTCAGTTCACTCAGGACTCTGCGCAGCCGATATACAAGCTCAAGCTCTTTCGGGTCAAGCAGCAGCTCCTCGCGTCTGGTCCCGCTTCGACTGATTTCTATAGCCGGCCAGACCCTCTTATCAACAAGGCGCCTGTCAAGATGCAATTCCATATTTCCGGTCGCCTTGAACTCTTCAAAAATCACCTCGTCCATCTTTGAGCCGGTTTCAATCAGGCAGGTTGCCAAAATGCTCAGTGACCCGACGCCCTCCACGTTTCTTGCCGCACCGAAAAATTTCTTCGGCATCTGCATCGCAGAGGCATCAACACCACCGGTCAAAATCCTTCCGGAGTGCGGCGTCTCACTGTTATAAGCGCGGGCAAGACGCGTCAGCGAATCCAGTAGTATCACCACATCGTGGCCGTATTCGACCATTCTCTTGGCCTTCTCAATAACAATCTCCGCCAACTGGCAGTGCCGTGCAGCCGGCTCATCAAAGGTCGAGCTTATAACCTCAACGCCCGGGGCCACCTTCCGCTCCATCTCAGTGACCTCTTCCGGCCTTTCGTCAATCAGCAGCACTATCAACTTCACCTCAGGATGATTGGTGCTGATGGAATTCGCCATCTTTTGCAGCAGTATCGTCTTGCCGGTCCGCGGTGCAGCAACTATCAGGCCTCGCTGGCCCTTGCCCACAGGCGTTATCAGGTCGATTATCCGCATATTCAGCTCTGCCGACGTAGTCTCAAGAATCAACCGGTCCTCCGGATGCAGCGGCGTCAGGTCGCTAAATACCACCTTGTCCACGAGCAGGTCGGGGTTTTCGTAGTTAATCGCCTCAACACGCAGAAGAGCAAAGTACTTTTCCGAATCCTTCGGCGGCCTGATTTGACCCGAAACTGTGTTGCCCGTCCGCAGCCCGAACCGCCTGATCTGGGACGGCGAGACATAAATATCGTCCGAGGAGGACAGATAGTTATACCGCGAGTTCCGCAAAAAGCCGTAGCCGTCCGGCAGCACTTCCAACACGCCCTCGCCATACATCAGGCCGTTCTGCTGAATCCGTTCCTTGAGAATCTTGAAAATCAAATCCTGCTTCTTAATCGCGCTGTAGTCCTGTATGCCTTCTTTCTTGGCGATTTCGTGAAGTTCAGTAACCGTCAGCTTCTGCAAGTCCGTCAGATATAAGTTGCCCTTCTTTATCCGCTCATACTTGGCATGAGTAGATTCTTCATCAGACAGCTCCTGCTCTTTCACCTGGGCTTCTTCCTGTGCCTCGGTACTCACAGGCGGTTCCGTCACCGCGGCAGCAGAGCTGTTATCCTCGGGCGTCTGCTCCACCTGTTCAGTTTGTTCAGCGGCAACCGGTTCTTCTTCAACACCCTTTTTTCTTGCGCTCTGGCGTTTTTTAGTCCCGGCTTTGTCAGTTTTCGCAGCCTTAGCCATAATTGTTCCTTACCTTTTCTAAAAACACTATTGCCACCCTTGCAACACAACAAGGGCAATAACTTTTAGATTGAGCTACCTTCTCTCAGCGGTTCAGCAGGATTCAGACCCCCGAATAGCCAAAATCTTCAGTTTTTAGAATCCACTACCGGGTATATGAAAACCTGCGCTAAACCCCACTTACTCATTAATATGAGAGAAGATATTAGCGACTTGCCTAACTAATGTCGAGAAGTCGGAATTGTTATCAACAATATTATCGGCGAGCCCGGCTTTCTTGTCCAGATAAATCTGAAAATTTTCTCTGATTTTAAGCTGGTTTTCGTCAAAACCACCCGACTTTTTCGCCCTATTTATCCTTATCTGCCGCCGGCATCTTACAAAAACAAGCCTATCGCACCGCTCGGCCCAGCCAACCTCTGCCAAAAGGGGCATATCCAGCACTATCCCCCTGACCCGAGCCTGCTGCCTATACCGGCCTATAAGCTGCTCGGCCCGTCTTAGAACAAGAGGATGGATTATCTTGTTGAGCAACGAGAGCTTCTCGGCATCGGCAAAAACAATGCCGGCAAGCTTCCTACGGTCGATTCTGCCGGCGGACCCTAAAACCCCTTCTCCGAAAAGACCGATTATGTCTTTGCGAATCCTGGGCTTATTGAGCAGCTCGTGGGCAATTACGTCAGCATCAATAACCTTGCAGCCGAGCTTTGCAAACTCTGCTGCAACGGTGCTCTTGCCTGAACCAATACCGCCTAAAATGCCTATTACGGGTTTTCTCCTGGTGTCACCCACAGCCAGGCAGTTTAATCCTTCCGTTGAAGCTCGTCAAGTCAAGTTTCTCGATTCTCGCTGATAATATTAGACACGGATTTACACTGGTTAACACTGTTTTATTTTTACTTTTTATTCTCTGTGTGCTCTGTGGCTAAAAATTGGAACCAGATTTTTGGGGTTCTGTGAGCCTGTGAACAAGCACCTCACGCACACACAATTCTGCCGTTTTAGGTTCAGAGCCTTTTTCAATATGCAGGCCTATCTTTCCTTTTGCCTGACCAGCCAGCCGGACAGAACCGATTTCTTCGCCATTAAGCCAGACCTGAACCTTATCGCCTTCGACCCTGGCTGAGATTGTGTTCCAGCCTTCGCTGTCAACAAGTCCCTCACGGAAATTCACAAGAACAAGCTCTATTTCAGGCAGCCAGACGCTGCCGGTGAAAGCTGCGGCCTTGCCTGACTTCGGCGAGCCAAATATCTCAATCCGCACTCCCGGCTGCGAATCTGTACCGCGCAGGCATATTCCCGCGTGAACCGGTCCTGTTGTCTGGAATGTCACCGCCAATAGATAATTCTCATAGTTTTGCTGGCTCCAGAGCGTGCCGCCCTTACCATCCTGGCCGCAGGCGCCCACGATTCGGCCGGCCTTTATGGACCAGGCGGCGGAGCCGGAACGTTCCCAGCCGGCAAGGTCATTACCATTGAAGGCGGCAACCCACTCGACAGTTTCCTCCTGCTCAGTTTGTTTTCCTACAGCTTCATCAAGGTTGTGTTTTCCGTGGCAGTCGGTGCAGATAGAATCGGGGGTAATGGCTCTGCCGTTCGGGCGTGTGCGGCCCCGCCATTCTTTGAAGAACGCCTCTACTTTTTTGGGGTCTTTATGGTCCTGCCGGCCATAAATACCACGCTCGTCGCCCGGCTTGTGGCAGGTTGGGTTAGAGCACATTTTATTTACTTCCGAGCGACCAAAAAGAAGGTCGGGCCTGGTCATCAGCATCTCATCATGCATATGCTCGATGGATGAGCCGTGACACTCATCGCAGGTGATGTCCATCTTCAGATGCGATGTTGTAACGTCCTCGGTTTTCATAGCGGGGTGGCACACATAGCACTTATTGTTGCCATCGGACTGCTCACCAGACGGCTCGACTGAGCTCGCCGAAGCCGGTTTTTCACACCTGCCGAGCTGGTTCGCAAAACAGGCAGCAAAGATACAGGCGAAAGATACCAAGATAACTATTAGTCTGGCAGGACGTAGAGCGGTTTGTGTGTGCGGACGCACAATTTTTCTCCTTGCATCGAAATTCGTGACTCGTGGCTCGTGAATCGTAAATCCTATACCAATACCCGCCACACCGTCGTGGCGGAGCGGGTCTTTGCGGGGCATACGAGGACAACCGGAGCGGGCTAAACGACTTCCCAGTCGCGAAGCCAGGCGTATTCGGGCGGCAGTGCGGCCCATCGCTGCTCGGTAATTTGCATAAGCCACTGTTTTTCAGCCGGCGTCATAGCAAGCGGGCGCATATATGAAGCGCGAGCGGCGTTCTCAACCTCATAGACCGTTGATAATCCTGGTACCGTGGCCGTGATGGCTTCATTAGCAAGAATGCACTGTAGCGTCAGTCGTGCCAGGTCGTTTTCCTCCTTGCTGCCGACACCCATCACAGGGAACTTGTCTTTGCCGCTGCTACTGAAAACATTACCGCCAAAAAAGGGCTTTATCGTCACGATGCCTATATTTTTCTCGAAGGCGGTCTTGAAGATGCTCTGGGTCTGGTCACCGTAGCCCGGATTAACCTCTTCAGCATTGCCCTTTGTCGGGGGCTTGCCCTTCTCTTTGGTTTTGGCACTGCAGGGGAATATTATCATTTCAAACTGAGGGAAGGTCTGAAGAATGTGCTCAAACCAGGGACGGGAGTGTGAGGACATACCCAGGTGCCGGACCTTGCCGGCCTTGTGCAGTTTCTGGAAGGTCTCGATAAGGGCCTCGACCTCGGCATCCGTGTTGGTGCCGTCCATCTTGGCCTGGGGACGCCAGATGTCCAGATAATCGGTCTTCATCAGGCGAAGACAGGTCTCCACATTGTGCGTCTGGTCATTGACGTTGCATAGACTCGAAGTTCGCGGGCCCAGTTGATGGATATCGGCGCCGACATGCATCTTGTCGCGACGACCCTTCAGTGCCGCACCGTAGCTGAGGCACTCGGCTGCGGTAGTGATGTCAAGGTAGTTGATGCCGCAGTCGATACAGGCGCTGATGACCTCGGTGCGGTTCTTGGCCACGTCCTCGGGCACCTGCTCGTTGGCAAATTCGTCCCAGTAGCGGCCGGCATTGCGATTCTTCCAGTGGCCGCCCAAGCTGAGCTCGGAAATCATCAGGTCTGTCTTGCCCAGGCGGCGATAGTGCATCTTCGGGTTGCAGTTGAGAATCTTTGAGGTATCGACCGGCTTGGCCGTCGCCCCTGAGGCAGACGAACCGGCCAGCGCACCTGCAATTGTCCCGGCAGCAACAAATGAGGTATTACGCATGAAATCTCTTCTTGTCAGTTTACCGCTTTCCATAGGTTTCTCCTTTCGAACCCGAGCCGTTTGGGGCACTTTCGCTCGTACCCACAAATCCGTCACATTCAGATTACCACAAAATACAAATAGATATTATGACACATCTAAGGGAAAATGTCAATATGGCCCGCCGGGTTTTTGCACCACTACCCCGTACAAATAAGGGAAC
>Ga0315280_10010862_pt1 | contig 11309 bp, 10 predicted proteins | sample YL17G06_40_MG_FD_203697 | JGI IMG/M metagenome (GOLD analysis project Ga0315280, IMG submission 203697) | Sediment microbial communities from Yellowstone Lake, YNP, Wyoming, USA - YL17G06_40 | ecosystem: Environmental > Aquatic > Freshwater > Lake > Sediment | place: USA: Wyoming | collected... | reverse complement strand
CTGTGGAGAAGGCGGGCAACGGCGTGCTGTCATCCTCACCTAGAGGAGCATAGGTTAAAGAAGAACAAAGAAGAAACCATATGCAGACGGCGAGAGAAAACAGACACACGTTACATACGCGCGCTAGTAGTTTCTATTTGTTTTGTTGGAGATAGGCCTGCTTTAATGCCTCCAGCACTTCATCGAGACCCTCTATGTCTTCCACTGAGACCTTGAAACAGGGGCCGTTGTAGAAGTCCTGTATGCTTTCAGATAGCTGTTTGATTGTATGTCTTCGTATGATGTTTTGACCCGTTTCGAACGGCAGCATGACAACGATAACCATTTTCTTCTTTCTGAATTTCAGAAACGCAAAGTTCCTGCTCTTTCTGAGGGATATGTAGTACTTCTGCGCGTTCAGCTTGATGTCTGGGTCCAGACGAAGCATATGGTTCCTTATTGCCTCGTATACCGCCTCGACATTCTTTTCGACATCTTCTGTATGAAAAGTCTCGGTATACCTCGCACCTTCACTTTCTTTTGTTGGGGGTGCGACAAGCCCCACATCCTCGAAATCAGGGCTCAAAGTCAGAATAGTTTGATTGTCGCCGCTGTATATCTTTAGAATCTCAACAGTGACCATCTTATCCCATGTGTCCGTATAAGTCTCGAGGACCTCATCTAGTTCTTGCTTATAGTCGTCCATGATTAGTAGAATATTCTGACTGCTTTCTATGATGTCCTTTATCGCCTTGTATATCTCCTTCTTACCAAGGTACTGCTTGAGCTCTTCCTCTAGGTCGTGATTGGCCTTTATGTGGTGGAACAATCTCTCAATCAGACTGTTCCTACTGACAGGATTCTTGAAGAAGGCAAAGAACTTCGTTACCTGGGGAAATATGTGATTGTAGAAATCGTGCTTCTTGAGCTCAACCTCAACTAGGTAAAATTCAGGGTTGTCAATGTCAGCAAAGTCGAACATGAAGCCGTCTGGAATCGACGAACCCATGGTCTTCGATTCAACCTTGTTCTTGAGGTCAAAATAGACTGTTTGTTGACCAAATAGTGTCTTGGAATTCTCTTTGACGGATTCTTCGAATTCCTCTTCAACCTTGATGTCAGTTTCCCTGAACTTCTTGCCATTTAGAAAGATAGCAGATCTCATAGAGAAGTCACAAACTAATCCATATCACAGATATGGGAGCGCGCTATTTATGAAACGCGCTACTGCGCGTGCTGTCACTTGCGGGCTGTGCATATCAAGTCAGACTGAAGCTCTGAAGGGCATAGAACCCAAGTTTTCGAGTAGGACACTTTCCATCACCATTGAATTTCATGATAGCGCGCACTGCTAAACTGCGCAGAAACGAGACAGAGTAGAGGCAGATAGTTTCTTATCACGGTTCGGACAATTGGAACAAGAGCCTTCCTTGCCTGTTAGTGGCGTTCCTCAAGTAGTATCCAATGGTGGTGTGGCGGACAATTTTCAGGGTTGTCTCCACGCTTTCACGGACGCCGTCAAGAAGAACCTTGACATGACGGAGCAGGAAGTCTATAACAATCTCGATAGTTCTCGTTTCTTTGAAATACTAGGTTATGAGGGATACGGCATCGATGTTCGCTCTCAACATCCAATTCGTGGATATGAACCAGATTACTACTGCTTAGATGCGTTTGAAAAGACCATTTTTGTGATTGAACTAAAGAAGCCGTCCGACGACCAGAAAACTCCGCTTGAGGAATACAAGGACAAGCAACTCAGCGAGAAGTATGTTATCCCGCTAAGAGCACGATACGGTATCCTCACAAATGGTGTTAGATTCATCCTCTACGAAAGAGTTGGTCAAAGGTTAGTTGAACGAGTAAGGTATGCAGATCTTTCAATAGTTACAGCAGAGGAAGCAGGTCAACTATGTGAGAAGCTGAGAAAGCCATCAATCGACTTAACCGCCATGTCCGAAGTCACCTCAAGAATCAAAGAAAGTCTACAGGAACCGAAAGATCTTAGTGTTGAGACTGCGCAACGCGACTTCTTCCAGATATTCAAGCTCAATTACACATCGAAATTCGGGGAGCTTGTCAAAGCTATAGAAGACCTCCTTGACTATTGTCTGACTGAGAAGTCATACAAGTTCACGAACGGAGCCTATGCCTTTTGGTTGAAGTCTTACACAGTAGAACTAGATGAGGTTCCCAAACCTTGGGAGCCCTTCACGAAAATGAGGAATCTGGGCAAATTCATGTTCTGCCTAGAAACTGCCCATGCTCTTGTCTCGAGATTGATCTTGGCTAAGGTTTCAGAAGATTTCGCCCTACCAGGCGTAGGCGTACTTTCCGAACTTGAATCAGATGTTGGACGGTACTCGTATCGTGGCAGAACATCACTCATCGTTTATCCGCTTGCAGTGACAGAGGTTCTTTCCAAACTGCAAGACGCACTCGTAGAATCCATCTTCGAAGAAGACTTGTTCATGTGGTGGCATGACGCCCTTCGTGTGCTAAATGCCAGCCATCCCAGAGACCTCTTGGAAATCAGAAACCCTGCACTAGAGAAGTTCGGCAAGAGTCTGATAGAAGTAGTTATCGCTCTCTACGCTTTCGATTTCAAGAACGTTGAAGACATAATCGGTGACCTTTACCAAGAGTATTTTGACAAAGATACGAGGAAGGCGCTCGGAGAATTCTACACGCCGACACCAATCGTTGAACACATACTAGACAAGGTCAGTTATCAGGGATTCGCCAATGAGCGCCTCCTAGACCTGTCCTGTGGGTCTGGAACGTTTGTAGTTCAAGCACTTAAACGGTATCTTCAACGAAGCTCGCGTCGTGCCTCCGTCACTGGTTGGGATCAGTTGCTTGACAACTTATGCAATGAACCTAAGATTGTCGGCTTTGACCTGAATCCTTTCGCAGTCCTAATGGCTCAAGTCAGATACATGATAGAGCTTGTTCCCTATTACAAGAAGGCTATTGAAGCCAATCATGGCTACACCCTAAAGACCATTCCGATCTTCACGACGGACTCACTTTGGAGTGAGAAAGCTCAGGCAGTTGGCCCTCAGACTCAAATCATCGGATTCACCGAACGCGGCGGAGACATCATCTTCTCTTTCGAACTTCCCATCCAAGAAAGTCCAGGAAAATTCGTTTTCATAGAGCTCAGCATGCCGACGCGGAACAAGTTAGGACTTGACAATGCAGATCAACACTTCATCGCCCTTCGAGCCCTTTTTGGTCAGGTCAAGAAGAGCGCTGGAAAGAAGCAATACGTAGTTGATTCAGACTTTGAAGACCAATTCCGAGAGAAGCTACTAGCTACAGCCGAGTTGGAGAATCCAACTAGGCTCGTTAGTGAGCTGAAGCCTTACGCCGAGCGAATACTCAGCAAGATCAAGGAACTCTACGAAAAGTATGATGATGGAAGACTTATCAAATCAATGGAAGACAGAGTCCTCGCAGGCATATTGAAGAATTTCGTAACCTTTGACTATGTTGTGGGTAATCCTCCATGGGTCTCCAAGAAGACTAAGAAAATCTTTCTTTCAGACGCATATCAAGCCGAATTGATCAAACTCTACACGTCAGCAAATGCAGACTTTGACCTCCACGTCCCATTCATTGAGAGAGGTCTGAGTATGTTGAAGAAAGGGGGCAAACTCGGCTACATTGTGTCAAATACGTTCTTCAAAACCTCATATGGTGAAACCATAAGAGCCATTCTTACTCAAAACAAGCTTCTGCATATTGTCGACTTCACTGACTACGACGTGTTCGAGGAACCAACTAACTACTCTGCAATCCTAATAGTCCAACGAGCCGAGGACGAACAACTTTATTCCACAAAGATCAACAACGACGGAACTATAGACTGCGCACGCGTCTGTTTCTGGTCATCTGACCTAGAAAGTCTCATGGATGCCATACGCAAAGGTAAATCATCAAAGGACCTCGACATCTTCAAGCTCAAGCAAGACACACTCAGCTCGCTGATTTTGGCTGAGAACGGAGTCGTCAAACTTATTGAGTTCACACCTTCGAAAGCGAAAATTCAGAAAAGGATTCCAGTGTCCGACATTTGGGTGGTTGCTCCGACAGATGAACTCTCTTTGATGAGGAAGCTGGAAAAGATGACTGAGGTTAGACTCGGCTCTTGCGAAGCAATAAGAGATGGAAAACGCGAGAAAATCAATTCTGATCAGCGGGTGCTTTCCGACAAGGTCTTCGTGGGCATACAACTGGACGGAAAGGAAATCTATGCTGTCCGTCCAGTGGACAATTTGACCATAGATGAAATACTCGACAAGAAGGAAGTGGTTGTTGAGTCAACCAAAATGCCTGGACGACAATGGACGCTGGAAACGAAGATGCTTAGATTTCTAATCGACGGCAAGCATATAACACGGTGGCTTTCGGACTGGGAACAGGAACTAGTCATCTTCCCATACTTTCAAAAGAATGGTGACTTCGATGTAATTACTCCCACAAAACTTCACCAGAACTATCCAGGAGTCTACCATTACCTTCGGGACGCAGAAGTTCTACAAGCATTGGATGAAGCTTCAGCGGACAGACATAAACTTCACGAAGAGTTGAAGAATAAACTCAATGTTGAAACAATGGATGAACTAGCAGAGAAGCTCGCAGATCCAAAGGAAATTCAACTACTGGGGGAACAGCTCTACTGGTATAGATACATCTATCGTAAGAACATAGAATCCGTTGACTCACCGAAAATAATGGTATGTACCACCGCAACCCAGAACCGATTTTCGGGTGACCTACAAGGAGTCCTTGCCCCACACAATGTCAGAGTCTACAGCATGCTTGTCAGAAAGAAAGACGTGCCTTTCTGCCTCTCCGTTTTCAACTCGAAGCTGTTCGGATTCTACTTGAACCATGTAGCAGTGATAAAGAAAGGTAAGACCTTCGAATACATCAAGCAATGCCTGTCACTATTCCCAGTAAAATTGCCTGCTTCCCGCAGAGAGAAGGGGTTGGTAGAGAGAATGACGAAGATTGTTGCCTCTTGTGTGGAGTTGCGTCATATGCAACAGAAGATCGAAAGGTTTCCAGATTCATACTTAGCTGATTTTGAAGGAATCGAACTTGACAAATTAGTCTACAGATTTCGCCGAGACCACGTCGACATAAAAGCGGAGTTACAGCGGAAGATTTCTGGCACCGAATTCGACATTCAAGTCGGAGGAGCTGAGGCAATAGAATCACCTTACCTAACTAGCCAAGTCAAGGGAAAGTATTTGAAAACTTGTCTGGACGGTCGAACCTTCCGACGGGATTACAAGCTGGCAATTCCCGTTCCTCGAGACGACTCTGTATGTGAGAAACTAATGAGGCGGCTGGAAAAAGATAGAGCGCTGAATCCTCAAGAAAGCTTGGAAAAACTGGAGAAGGAAAACGACGCATGCATCTTCTCCTACTATGAAATCAGCAGGAAAGAGAGAGCAATCATAGAGGAATTTGTGTCAAGGTTTTCTGCTGACTATGTGAAGTCACGAGAGGAAGAGCTCAAGAAGGAAGCACTGAAGAAAACCTCTCCACTTCAAACCTTTGGCGCTAGTAATCAATAAGAACAGGGAAACACAGACCTCACAGCGAGATAGGTAGTAATTGGATCGCGAAGACGTAATCCAGACAGAGGGGATGATCTTTCCCTTATTACCCGAGCATACGCGGCGATTCTTTGAAGATGGAAAAACCGTTTTCGTGAAATTCTTTGGCAAGGGAAGCAATCCTCAGAGGCTTCGAATTGGTTCAAGACTTTTCTTCTATGAATCTGAAAGAAACAAGGAAGTTGTCGGAGAAGCAAAGATCGTCGAAATTAACAGTGAGACAGCCGACACGGTGCTAACGAAATATGGTCACACCCTCTTTCTAACGCCAGCCGAACTAGATGAATATGCGAAACAAAGAAGAGAGAAGAAAATGCTTGTTCTTGTCCTCAAAGGTGCGAAAAGATACAAGACTCCTCTAAAGCTAAAGAAGAGCGTAACGATGGCTGGGCAATATATGACTGCACAAATGCATGAAAGCATGATAAGAAGTATGCGAAGACCTTGAACGAGAAATAAGAACAGTGGGCACGCACGCATGTGTAGGCTACGGTAGGCTTTTCAGTCGTTAATCGTATTTCCCAAACAAGCATGCGGGTTAGTAGGCATGAATTCAGATCATCTCGAAACGCTTGTTTTAGCATGGGTCAAAAGCAATTGGAAATACTCCTACGTTGAAACGCCGCAGATACTACAACAGATAAACAGATTCCTTGGAGCACAGAACTGCTTGGGTTTCGTGCTCTGCGAAGAAACGGATCGCGATGGCCCTTTTGCGCTATTATCTCTGGAGATTGAGGCTGACGTTCAGGCCTCAACCTTGCTTGCGATAAGCGGCTTCTACAGGCATGCGAACCTTCCGCTCCGCAGTTGGCTGTCTCTAGCATTTGCTTCACTCTGGTTCAGTTTCGCTCCAGCTCATTTTGATTCATGGTTCAATCGCAAACCGAAGGCACCATTCCAACATGATGGGGTCATGGAAAAACGGACCCTTGCAGAATTGATGAGGAAGACCCCTGAGCTTCGAAAGGTGGAATCAGAATTCAATTTGGTTGCGGACAGCATGAAGCTCCATACCGAGCTTTGCGATTTTGTTCATGCACGAGGAAAGCCAGGCCTTGATGTATATTTGCGTGATGACAGCGTTCCTCACTTCTATCCACAGCATTTTGAAACTTGGCTGGGCTGCTTCGTCAAAATCTTTGAGACTTGGGCCATACTTGCCTTCGCTCGCTATCCGAAGCTCTTCAAAATCGCAAGCCATCTCAAAGAGAAGCAAGAAATCGTGTCGACACTTTCCAGCGAGACTAATTCGAAGCTAAGTTTGATTTGCAATTTGAACCAAGTATAGCTCACGCGCGTTCCTGAATCCATTCCGCAACGCTCCCTATCTGCAGGTGCCCAGCGACAAAAGGTTAGCACGCTAGGGTGTTGCAATAATAGGTTTCGTTAACATGATCTTGGCCACTGGCACCCGACACGCTTACCAGCGCCGCCACAACAGATAGACGCGCATAAGTGATTACTGCAACAACCTAACGCGCTAAAAATCGTAAAAGCAAAGGATGGGGAATTGGGTGGGCTTCATGTTCGCTCTTCCAAGGCAAGTGTCCAGATGCGCTTGAGAGGTAGCTCAGCCTGAAGCTCTTCTGGAAGACGCTCGTAGTTCTCCAACAGCAGCCCAACGAGGTCTCCTGCGTCCCAAAGACGGATTTCAAAAAAATGACGTCTCGCTTCCGAAGACGCTTTGCTTTGAAAGCCACTCCAAGAAACCAGTAAACCTTGAGTTGCTCCGAAGTTCTTCATAACTCCTTGAAGCTCTCGCAGAACCTGTTCAACGGCCGGCCTGCCACCACGAAACTTGACCTCTGACTGTGTCTTTGCACCGTAAGCCAGATATCATGTCGGTTGGATTCAGAGTATATGCAAGAGCTTGTTTCGAGTGTAATCACTCTTCTTCCCTCTCTATTCGGTGGGGTTCTAGGAGCCGCTTTCCTCTTCTACATTCGCGATGTCTGGCTCTACTCCAGGCGGACTAAGAAACAACGCAGACGAGATCTTGTTCAAAGAAAGCTTGAGAAACTCTACAGTCCACTTTTCATGCTTCTCAAGCAAAGCGAATTCATAATCAGTGACAAGGAACCTAAACTGTATCTTAACGAAGAAGGCGAGAAATACTTCGATTCAATGATCCTGAACTATGGTTATCTTGCAGACGATGAACTGATGAAACTACTTCCTCGATTTCTGGGGGCTGCATTCCATGATTCTCGGAACAAGGAAATGGTCCGACAAACAGTCAATCTGATACTGAGTGGATACTCGAAACTACGCGAGGAGTACGTCTCCGAATAGAAGACCTAGTAAGACATGCACTGGTGCGCGCAGACACAACTCTTTCCCACGACGAAACGAAAGATGACCATGTTGAGAGAGGAATCCCCCAAGAACCGCCGTCGTTCGTCCGTCATCCCGTCGCCCGTCGTTGGGTAAAAAAGTGGTGGTGTATGATAAGGTGCGGCCGTCGTAATTTGAACCGTCGTTTCGTCGCTACAGTAATTGTGTGTGCGCGCACCATTACGCTATGCTTAGGTGTACGAATTTCACAGTTGTGGGGATTTTCAACTCGGAACCGGTTTTTCATTCGCGCACGTCGAATTGGTCGCATAGCTTCGGCCACTTCTCCTGAAGATAAGGACAGCGTTCCCAGTTGGCTCGAGAGGGAACCAGAGGGCCACTATTATGTTGCAACCGAAGCACGCAGTCGCCGATTTGTCTGGCGATGACCATGTCGTCTGTCTGCAGGGCGGAGGCAAGTTCTTTGAGGGTTTCCGCTATTGTCGCCCATTTCAATCCGCCATAATCCCGATCCCAGTTAGGGAGATTGAACAGGTGGATCAGGTCGTCCGTAGAGAGACCTGTTCTCTCCTGATAGGGCCTGAAGACATCCGTTGTGTTCCTAGCTTCTGCGGTGAGGTCGTAGAGATCACGTGCCTTGAGCTTAGCACGCGCTTGGCGACAGCGCTTGGCTTGAGGCAGCAAAGCGTGGTCTGTGGAGACTCACGTGTGCGCATGGGTCTTCCATGGGACCAAGGTGACGAGCCTCACGGTAGACGGCGTGAACAAGGTTACGGAACACGCACCATTCCCGAGACCGAAGGATCTCGTCAGTGACCATCAGTGCTTCCCTCCACCTAAACCACGGCGACGCTCAACCTCATCAGCAAACCAAAGCACCCACTCCTCCTGTTCGGGGGTTTCCACTGCGCATTGGTCATAGTTCTGACGTAACCAAGTGACAGCATCTTTAGGTGCAACGCCTGCCGAGACCGCCATGCATGCAAGTACGGTGCCTGTCCGTCCGAGACCTAGCGCGCGCAATGACGAATGGCTCTCCAATGTCTGCTAGATGAAAGGTGGAATACCCTACTGAAAGCTTGGGAATAATGGTAGATATCTCGCTCCCGAGCATTCTCGCTACCGCCTTCAGATCGCCATCGTATTTCGTTCTGAATAGAATACTGATATTCATTGCAGATCTCATGGCAGGGTCAAAATCACTGATCTTCTGTGACACCAGCATCACTAATTCCCTTCTTCCTAAGCATTCTGACGGCTTTGTCTAGAAATCTGACAGCATTCTTACCAACTTCCTTCAGTGTCCACAGATGAGTTTCTTCCACTACAATCAGCAGTCTTAGGTCCTCAGAGTCCTCTTGGAGACTATGGCTTTGTCTGGGTCTAGACCGTGCCACCTTACATCGTAGCCCAAGGCATCAAGCACCTGATGGGGCACCCCTATACCCAAGTCTTGTATGAGATCTGTCACTGCCGAGAGCCTAGCTTCTCCAAGTTGGCTCAGCCTACTCTCGACTTCACCCAGCTTCCTCTCAGAAACCAAGACATCGCCAATCAGCCTATACCCTTCCACGGGAGCTGTCCGCAGCCTACGCCTAAGGGCCTCCATCGATGTCCGAAGCTGCTCCTTCAGCTCCTCAAGAGAGACCACATCACCCTGCAACCTCAACTCAGCACCTGCCAAGGCCTCCACCTGCTTGACAACGCTTTCCTCCTCTAAACCTCTCAAGTAGTCGATGATAGGCTTGACCGGAATCTCCTTCTCGTAGAATATGAGTTCCATCGTCAACTGCTTGAATCTTGAGCAACTCAAAGCCCTATCAACGGCGACAATCATGTTCCCGGCATGGACCTCTTTGAGCTTCTGGATCTTCTTCACCAAATAGTCCTCGGTCCAAAAACCAACAATCTCCAAGAAGACCTTCATACCTTCCTTCTCGAAGCTGAAGTCAGGGATCATTACGTGCCTTCCAGCGACGAGAGGTTCAGGCTCCCTCCTCAACCTCCAACCGGTTCCCAGCGCCTCGAAGCTTCTCGCAAACCTCTCCTCCACAGAGCTGTCGAATACGCTTACCTGCCGTGGTTCAAGGCTGAACGATGCGATTGCGTCACCTACATCGCCGCTGTCCAGCTCCAGTTGAAGTATGCGAGGCGAGTGCCTCTCGCCTGCAACGATGCTCGCTTTCAGCTTCCACTCGCCAGCTCCAACTATTGCGGGAAGAAGCTTTGCCAGTGACGTGCCATACCGCTCAGTGAGCTTGAACAGCGCCATCGGACCCTCAACGGTGACCCTCATCGCTCCGTCCACATTCTCCACCGTGTACATCAAGCCGAGGAACTTGATCCGTCTGAAGATCTGCTGGTAGTTTCCTCCAGCCTGGAACTCCATTATGGTGGCTTTGAACAGCATTGTCTGCGTCAAGCTCATGTTGTATTGTTTAAGCAGGTCCTCAGCCGCGACAGAGGCGAACTCCTTCATGACGAGTTCTTGATCTAGGTCGCTCCACAACGATGCCTCAAGCTGCCGCGAAGCAATGTTCAGTGTGGAAGCGGCCTTTGAGAGAACTGTTTTCTTCATCTCCTCCGTTGCCACGAGCGGGTACCTGTTTGCTTCCGCAAATACTATCCTCCTCGCCTCTTTCGGGTCGATGTAGGTTTTGGCTTCGAAGATGCATCTCCGTTCCAGAAGGGTGGAAAGCCCCCGGACCAGCCTGTAATCGTAGCCTAACCCTTCGAATCGTTCCAGAGCCTCGAACAGGTCTCCTTTCCGTCTTCCCACATGCTCCTGGAAAGCCTTCGTCAGCTCGGATGTTAGGCTCACGTGGCGACTGTCAACCGGAGCGTAGACTGGCCTGATCTTACCTGTCCTGGATCTGGCGATCAGAAGGTTGAATGGTAGCATCTTCCCTCCACTTTCTCTTGCGCCTCCAACTCATACGGGTCTCAGCTGTGTCCCGTGAGACGATCTCTATCAGCTTCGCCCTCTTGCCCTCCCTCTTTCTCAGAATCCGCCCTAGACGTTGTATGAACTCCCTTGAGCTTCCTGTGCCGCTCAGTATTACTGCTTGAGTTGCATCTGGAACGTCGACACCTTCATCCAGAACCTTCGACGTCACGATGAGCCTGTACTCGCCATCGCGAAAGCTGTCAAGGATCTCTGTCCGCTCATCTTTGGGCGTCATATGTGTTATGCATGGAATGAGAAAGTCTCTCGCGATCCTGTGCACAAGCTTGTTGTGCTGGGTGAAGATGATGGTCGAGTCGGACGGGTGCTCCAACAGAATCCTTTTGAGGGCTTCAAGCTTTGACTGGCTGTTGAGCGCTATGTCCATTGCTCTGTTCCTTGCGAGAAGCGCTTCTCTTGCCGCCGGGTCTCTTCCCGTTCTCATTATGAACCGG
>Ga0315280_10010860_pt1 | contig 11310 bp, 10 predicted proteins | sample YL17G06_40_MG_FD_203697 | JGI IMG/M metagenome (GOLD analysis project Ga0315280, IMG submission 203697) | Sediment microbial communities from Yellowstone Lake, YNP, Wyoming, USA - YL17G06_40 | ecosystem: Environmental > Aquatic > Freshwater > Lake > Sediment | place: USA: Wyoming | collected... | reverse complement strand
TGACGTTGATATCGTACGGCAAAAAGTAGGTCCCCTGGAGTTTGAACATGTAGGTTCTGTCGCTCTGGAGCAGGCCTTTCCAGCCGGTATTGTTGATCAAGTCATTGGGGTTTTGGAGGCCATGAAAGCCACCGCCCTGAGTAAGCTGTTCTTGAACATTTGAAACCCCGTTGGCTTTGGAAATGACAAAAGAAGAGCTCAGCTGCCAATTGTTGGACATCCTCTTTTGGACGGCAATGATCAGTCCCTGGTATCTTTGTTTGTATTCGGGACGGTTGAGTAGCGTTAAAACATTCTCACTCGGGTCGTTGGTCTGATTATACACTGTTATTGTTTTTCCCGAGTATTCATCAACGTAAGGCACTGGCTCAAATTGACCTGTGGTATTCCACCAGGAAAGAAGATTTGTGGTGTATTTATAAAGATAGGTTAGTTCGAGAGAAAAATCCGTAAAGAGCTCCCGGGAAATTCCAATAGAGAATTGCTGGCAGAGGCTGTTGTTAAGATCCTTATTCACAGCCAATCCCTGAGTTGGACTCCACGCCCACAACGGAATATCATATTTTTGTGTTTCGGGGTTGTATTGAAAGGCATAGATAGTTTGGGCGCTCGGAACAAGCTTAAAGAACCACCTCAAGGCCAGTCCCCCATAGTAATGCCCGTAATTGGCTCTTAAAATGGTTTTCTTATCCGATGTCAGCTGATAGACCAAACCCAGCCGTGGAGACCAGTCGTTCCACTTGATGACATCTTTAGGCCCTTTAATAGTTTTTCCTGTAGGATTTCGCTGGACATCAATTTCGTCGACATCCCAGATGTCGCCGTTCTGGTGGTCAAAGCGGAGCCCTAGATTAAGCGTTAAACGGTCGGTAATGCTCCAGGCGTCATCAAAAAACGCTCCGATCCTGCTTACCGTGGCTCCGTAGTTATAAGGATTCTGGAAATAAGCGTAATAAGGATATCCGTTGTAATCGATATAGGTGACTCCGCCCGAGTAAGAATAGACTCCTCCATAGCTTCCTCTTGTATACTGCACGCCCGCTTTAAACTCATGATTACCTTTGATAAAGTCGTCGGCAAAGTGAGAAAGGGAAGCGTTCGCTTGGAGCTTCGTGGCGTGGCATATATCCCAAGCCACTATCCCATTGGAGTATTTTTGCGTTCCGATATCAAAATGAGCAGGCTCATTGAGTTTTCCATCCATGGGAACCCATTCGTCATGAGCATACCACCCGCCCACTTTCAGATCGAGTATCGTATTTGGCCCTAGAATCGAGGTCAACATCAGATTGGGCACATAGTACCATCCGGGCTCTTTGGCGCAGGCATCATAAGGCATATAGGGAGTTATCACATCGGGCAGGTCGGATTTTTCGTATTGAAAGGAACCGACGAGCTTATGGTTTTTAGCCAGCTGGATCGTAAATTTAGCGAACTCTCTGTCATAAGCCGCCTTGGTGGGGAAATGATAATCCGTTCCCAGTTGGGAATAAGAGTATCTTTTGTACTGATAATTGGCGTAAAACCAAAATTTATCCTTCAAGACAGGGCCCGAGAGCTCAAGGCCTATATCATGTGATTTTTTGATATGGAAAGGATATTGTTTGACGTCCGGTGAAAAATCGACATCCTCGACATTGTTCGAGACAAAGTTTGAAGGAATGATATACGAGTTTAATTCTCCATGAAATGTATTGCCTCCGGACTTCGTCACCACATTGACGACGGCTCCCTGAAAACCACCGTATTCGGCCGGAGCGCCGATGGAGATGACTTCGCCTTCTTGATAAATATCAGGATTGTTCCAGACCCAGGTCGTGCCGTTATAATCAAAAGATGTATCCACGCCATCGACTAGGTAGTTGTCCGACGAATAGGCTGATCCGTACGAGGAATGCCACTCTTCTCCCCCAGTTTCATTGGCTGAAACTCCGGGAGCCCAATACATGATGTCAATGTAAGTAAAACGGGTTTTAGGCACATTCTCCAGGATCTTCTGGTCATAGGTTGTTGTTGTCCCAGATTTGGTCACATCGACCACCGGGGATTGGCCAACGACTGTTACCGATTCTTCTATAGTTGTGGGTTTTAATACGATATCCACGGTTGTCGTTTTGCCCACAGAAACAACGATATTTTCTCTTTTCATAGATTGGAAACCCGACAGAGAGAAAGTGGCCGTATAAGCTCCGGGTGAGAGCGCTCCAAATAGATATGCTCCGCTCGTAGTCGTAATCGCCGATTTCTTTCCGCCGATTAGGGCCGGGCTCTCTATTTCCACAGTTACTCCAGGGAGAATTTCTCCTGCGTCATCCTTGACCGTTCCCCTGAGAATTCCGGTCAACCTTTGAGCATTGACCAGAGAAGCCGAGAGTAAAAATAAAATTCCAAAAGCCAATAATACTGCCAAGATTTGATTTTTTTTCATAATCTCCCCTTCCTTAAATTTTTTTCCTTCATGGACGTCAAATTTAATTTAATCTTTATTTTTTTTATTTGTCAAGAAATTATTAAGCTAATCAGATTGTAGCGGTCGGATTTATCCGACCTTAAATATTCGGTGCGATGAATCGCATCGCTACATTTTCACAAAGGGAGGCCACCGCTCATCTCTTGCATTTTTTATAATTAAGTTTTACTTTAAAAATGGCAAATCATTGGCTCTGGAGATTGAGCGATGATCAAAGACAATGTAGAGAAAATATTCGAAGAACTTCCTAAAGGGGTCCAGCTCGTAGCAGCAGCCAAGACAAAAACACCTCAAGAAATTCTGGAGGCTGTCGAAGCCGGCGTCCGAATCATCGGCGAAAATTATGTCCAGGAAGCCCTTGAAGCACTTAAAGTTGTGGGGAACCGTGCCCAATGGCATTTTATTGGCCACCTCCAGACAAACAAAGTCAAAAAAGCAGTCGAAATCTTCGACATGATCGAGACCGTGGATTCAGTGAAGCTGGCTGCAGAAATTGACAAAAGATGTGCGGAGCAAGGCAAAGTTATGCCGATTTTGATTGAGATCAACAGCGGCAAAGAAGAGCAAAAATTCGGCGTATTGCCGGAGGATGCTGAAGCACTCATCGCAGAAATAGCTCAATTCAAAAACATAAAAATCGAAGGGCTGATGACCATGGGGCCATTTGCCGGCGACCCGGAAGAGGCCAGGCCCTATTTTAAGGAGACAAAAAAAATATTCGACCGGATTAAAGCGCTCGCCATTCCCGGCGTTGAGATGAAATACCTCTCTATGGGAATGACCAATTCCTACCGCGTGGCTCTCGAAGAAGGCGCAAACATGGTTCGCATCGGAACCAAGATCTTCGGGCCGCGGGAATAATTATCATTACGACCAAGATCCTGTGTGAGCCCTAGCAATTATAGTTAAGAGGTCCTTCCTTAGTTTTTATCATCGATACCGTTTACAATCTACGTTTCATAGTTCACGGTTCACGTTTTTTCTGCTCACTGATCACAGCTCACTGCTCACCGTCTATTGAAGGTGCACCCAAAGGGAACGACCCCACCACTTATTCTCCTTCTTCACCTGTCTCGCCTTGCTCCTTTGTCTTCTCAGCCTCTTCAACAGCCTGATCTATCTCCTGCTCGAAGTCTTCACCCAAATCCTCACCCATCTCCTTTCCCATTTTTTTCATCCAGCGGGCGACGCTTTTGGGGTCATTCTCGTCCAGGCCGTCGAGAACTGCGGAATCAGCCAGGTTTTCGAGGCGGCTTTCTTCGGAGCGGAAAATGGCGACCCGCGATACGAGCTTCTTGAGGTTTGTGCTCCCGCATTTTTTGCATTTGGGCTCAAATGCAGATTTTACAGAGAGGGTGATGAACGTCGATTTTTTCCCGCAATCCTCACAGTGGTACTCATAAATGGGCATTTTTGTAAATCCTTAATATTCCTTATAATCCTCCTCTATCAAAGGGGAAGAGAGGGGATTAGATTAGGATGTCTTCATCCCAGCCCAATTTAACCAACTCAATCTGGTCAGGATTGCTCACTCCGAGATGATGCTTCGCATCTGCGAGGAAGATGTGGTGCGGGGTTGGCTGCATGGGTCTATCTTCGCCAAAATACTGGCGGCGTTTCGCCTGCAATATCCTGAGGCCGGTCGAATCAGCGGCTACGGGGTCCCGGCTCACAATCAAGCCCTTGTACTCCCAAGTGTATTCCTTGCTGTAGTGGTGGGGGCCAATTCCGTGGAAAAGAGGAGTCAGCATCACGAGCACATTCAGCCTAGTTCTATCCTTCACCTGCCGCAAATACCAGATTGTAGCCAGGTTGGAGCAGGTGTCAGGATGGTAGTCGGATGGCACCGGGACAAATGTGATGTAATTTTTGATGCAGCTTCCCATTCCAGCCCAGTGGTGTGACCGAGCCGGCCGGGCATTGACCAGGGCCGTAGCTTTCTTGAATATGGGGTTGACCAAGACTCCCCTGTCATCAATACTGATGCTATCTTCCGGAACGCCGGCATCCATCACCCTTCGTTTGAGGGCCTGCTCAACGGCTTCTCCTGTGGGAATATAGTTCCAGACATTGGTCTTGATCCCTACGATGTCATTGGGCTTGATGAGCATCTTCCAGGCTTTGATAGGATCATTCTCGCCGAGGAGCGTAGTCACGGCATCATCCAGCATTTTTTGAATGACTTCTGGATTGTGTCTTCTGGAGGCATCCAGGGCATTTTTATCGCGGACTAAGACAACCCTAACTTTCTTTAATGGTTCTGCTTTTTGTGCGCTCTGGACACCTTTGAGGCCAGGAACGAGAGCTCCGGCAATAGGAGTCACAGCTGCGACTTTAAGAAAATCACGCCGGGTGATTCTTCTATTGCTCATAATCTTTCTCTCCTCAATGTTTGAAAGCGAGTATTTTATTATTACTTTCGAACAACGTTCCTTATCATTTCTTCGGCCAAAGCCTCAGATGGGGCGTTAAAAACTACAGCCAACAAATTACTCTTGATTTTGGCTGCCGTCCATTTATTATCCTCAGTCTTCACTCTGCCGGGTTCCTTTGCATCCGGCATGTAAGCCTGAGTGAAACTTTGATAAGCCTGTTCAGCTTTTTTGGCTTCAGGATAGCGGATAAGCAAAAGATTGATCCTTTCGCCTTTTTCTCTGTAAAGCGCCAGCGCAGCCTCGGTCTGCTGGTCGAGCAAAAGGATATTCTCATTCGAGACATAGAAATGATAATTCAGAATCAGATGATTGTGAAAATAATGGATATTCTTTTCATCCAGGTTCTTAGCAGGGAGGAGCGACAGAAGCGCGGGCTTTTCCCCTTGTTCTGGTATAGCTGAGGCAATTTCTTGGCCGAGAGCCATGACAGCTTCCTTGGTTTCCTCTGTTTCTTCTTCAGCATAGACTGAGACAAAGAACCGGCCTTCCCAGAAAGAAAGCAACCCCCCCTTGTAAGTTGAGCCCTGGCCGATCCCCATATTCTCTCCTTCGAGGTCATGGGTGAAGACGCCGAAGGCATCGCTCGAAGAGCCCATATCAAAAAAATCAACGATGAGAGCAGACTTGCCCTCTCTCTCAAAGCGGCGGGCCAGAAGACTTTTAAAATTATAGGCGCGATACACTTCCCCTCCGCCGTCAATGTAATTGAAAATTGTCTTGGGATCAAATGTCTGATCTTCTAGTGCTTTCCATCCCAGGATTTCGCGCGGCACTAAAGAGGCACGATCCCTCTCTTGGTTTTTCAAATCTTCAGCCATCGGCCCTAATCCTCCTCCCCAAAATAAAAAGATAAAAGCTAGCCAAACAACCCTCTTCATCATCGAAATTTTATCAATTTTGTTCTGAGGACACAATATCTAACTGACAAATGTAAGCATCCCAAATTCCGTGATAAATAAAATTCTCAGTGGATGGCTCCAGTCAAGAAATATGAGACACTTTCTTGACAAATGTAACTAATTTAGTTACAATTTAGCCGGCGGAAAGATAAAAGACGTACATATCGAACGCCTCTGAACTTTATAACAACTTTCCCTGAAAACAAAAGAAGAATGGAGCTTTAATGAGCTTGGATGTGAACAAACTACGAGAAGATTTTGCCCCCCTCCAGCAGACCGTCAAAAAAAAGCCCTTCATCTATTTCGACAACGCCTGCATGACCCTCAAGCCCAAACCTGTGACTGATGCCATCCTCGATTACTACAACAACTTCCCTGGATGCCACGGCCGAACCGACCATTAGTTTGGCTCTGAAACATCCAAAAAATACGAAGAGGCGCGCAAAAAAATCGCCAAATTTTTTAACACTGCCTATGCCGAGGAAATCATCTTTGTGCGCAATGCTACTGAAGGACTCAACCTCCTCGCCAACACCATTGAATTCAACCCTGTCGATCTGATCGTTACATCAGACATTGAGCATAATTCAAATTTGCTTCCCTGGCAGCTCCTTGAAAAAAAGAAAAAAATCAGAAGACTGATCATCCCCACAAACCCGGATACAACTTTTAATCTGGATAAATACAAGGAGCGGATGAGCCCGGACGTCAAGCTCGTCTCCATGCTCTACACTTCAAACCTCACCGGTGTCACCTTCCCGATTGAAGACATCATTCAGATTGCCCACGAAAACAAGGCTTGGGTTTGTGTGGATGCTGCCCAGGCAGCACTCGCCCGGCCTATCGATGTCCAAAAGCTCGATATCGATTTCATGGTAGCCTCCATCCATAAAATGTGGGGACCCACAGGGATCGGAATCCTCTATGGAAAAAAAGAGCTTCTCGACGAGCTGCCTCAATTTCTTGCAGGCGGTGGTACGGTCGAAGATATTACCTACGGCTCTGCCAAAATCTCACCACTCCCTGACAAGTTTGAAGCCGGACTTCAGGACTATGCGGGGGCAATCGGAGCCGGCGCCGCTGTGGATTACATCCGGGAAGTAGGGCAGAAAAATATTCTCGAACATATCCAAGAGCTCAATGTTTATGCTACAAGCCGTCTCTCTGAGATTTGTGGCGTCGAGTTCATCGGGCCTCAAGATGCCAGACTGCGCTCAGGAATCTCCAATCTCTGGATTGAGGGAATTCCTGTGGCTGACGCTTCCAGGATCTTGAACGAATCGGAAAACATCATGGCCCGCTATGGAAAACACTGCCTCCACTCTTGGTATAACAGCCACAAGAAGGCAGACTCCATTCGATTTTCTTTCGGTGCCTATAATACTTTTGAAGAGATTGATGTCATGGTCCGCTCGCTTCAAAACATCCTGAAATTCTTCAGACAATAAAGGAGGAGGAACGACGGCCTGCTGTGCGTTGAGAAAAAGAAAAAAGCAACTGATGATTTTGCCTGTTATCCTGTTCCTCACGGTTGGAGTTTTTGGCGGCTTCCTCATCGCTCTCTTGACTGCGGGCAGCTTGTTCAGCCGCAGCATTGCTGCCAAGAAAAACAAAGCCATAAAAACTTTCAAACACTTGGAGAGGGGATTGATCGATAAAATCCTGAATGAGCCTTTCCTTTTTGATGCAGCGACAAGGTGCAAAGTGAGCGGAAGGCTTATGAGTTTTTCTTCATCATTCGCAGGAGCCATCTACAAGTATTTCAACCTGATCGTGTTTGGAACTTTGATTCTTACTTTTCTCCTCATCATCAAAGGGTTGACAGTGCTCAAAATCTAAAGGAAATAAAATGAAAAAAGAAGTCGTCATTCAGTTTTCAGGCGGGATCGATTCTCTGTATGCCGCTCATTATCTTGCTTCCAAATACGACAGAATTCACCTGATGACATTCAACAAAGGGTATCTCCATTTTGCCTTGAAGGCCAACCAAGCCAACATCAACCTCCTCAAGAGCCTTCACGGGGAAGATAAATTCGTTTATTCGTTTATCGACATCAAAGACCTGTTCAAAGAGATGGCGGTCAAAGCATACAAAGAAACCAAAAGCCAGTATGGGAACGAGATCGCCTGGTGTGTTCCCTGCCGGGCGTCTATGATGCTGCGGAGCATCATCTATGCTCTTGAGAATGAGATCCCTGAATTTACGGATGGAGCGAACTGGGAGCAGGCCCCGGATGGAGAGCGGGTGCTGGTCACTGCAGACAATTATCCTGAATTTTTAGAAGTCATCAAGAATTTTGCTCGGGAATACAAGGTGGGCTATTTGCCTGTTCTCTACGACCTCAACACCCGCAAGGAGCGACGGGATGAGCTCCTTGGCCTGGGCGCCAAGATTGACTTCAACAGCCTTGACCGGAAAAAGAAATCCATTTTTGACATTTTCAATAAGAATTTCTACAAGCGCTACCAGCCTATCTGCCTCTCAGGGTACCTGATTCACTGGAAGCGGAATTTCTTCAACGTTAAAGAGGAAATGACAGCCGAAATGACCGTTAACTCTATCAAGCCAAAGCTTGAGACGATCGGGAAAAAATACATCAGCGATTATTTCGAAAATAAAGGTCTGCGGTTGGAAGAAATCGTGGCCAGCCGCCAGTAAAGCGGAGACTACTCTCTTTCCCGGTCAATCATGTCCTGAATCGTCGTCCTGGAAAAGAAATCTTCGATTAACCCCTGAAGTTCTTCCCATTTTGTCTTGGCGCCGCAGACATCTTCCCTTTCGCAGATTCCAGGGTTTTCCAGGCAGGGGGTGACTTTCACTTTTTCCGCTAAAGCGTCAATCACCTCCATTAATGAAATCTTGGAGGCTTTTTTCTTCAAAAAATATCCGCCCTTCATGCCCCGCCGGCTTCCGACGATTTTTTTGTCTTCGAGAGGCTGGATAATCTGCCGGGCAAATTTGGCAGAAATATGCTGCTTTTTTTCAACCTCGGGGAGGCACAGAGGTTTGTCTGGATTCTTCCCAATCTCGACCAGGATTCGAATGGCGTACCGTATTTTTGCCTGTAACCTCATGCGTCATCCCAAAAATGTAATTATTTTAGTTACAAATTTTAGATAATCTTAAGGGAAATGTCAAAAAACAACATCATCGGGAGTCTGCTTTCTTTCAGCCTTTTTAAAAGCGATCATGTTTAAAAGCGATCATGAGGCTGAACAGCCACCTCCCCCTACTTTTTTGGACACGGCTCTGTTGCGCAAAGTGGGGTAAAGCAAAAAAGGGCGCAAAAAACCGATAATAGACAGGGCCAGGCCACCTACTGGGAAATCATTATCTCGGCCTAAAACAATAACCCCACTTTTCGCATCATAGAGCCTTGGACACCTTGACATTCGCAGCCAGATGAAGATATGATTTTGCGATCGCGGTGAGTGTGAATTAAGTGTTCAAATGGAAGAGAAACACCGCATCCCAACAAGGAGGAGACATCATGCACGCTACTATAAGACCTAAGCGGTTTGCGCTCAAGGCAATTCTGTGGACTTATGTCATCGGCCTCTTGGCGTTGGCCTCCGGGCCAGGCCTCCAGGCCCAGGATAAGGTGATCACCAAGAAGCTGCAGGGCTTCGACGCCTACATCCAAAAGATCCTCAAAGACTGGAACGCACCTGCTCTCGGCGTGGGCATCGTGGTCGACGACAAGCTCGTCTTCGCCAAGGGCTACGGTTACCGGGACTACGAGAAGAAGCTTGCCTTCACCCCCACGACGCTGTGTCAGATTGCGTCCAACACCAAGCTCTTCACGGCGCTGGCCGCGGGCATGCTCGTGGACGAAGGGAAGCTCACCTGGGACAAGCCGGTGCGGGACTCCGTCCCAGCCATCCGGTTCTACAACGACGAACTGAACATCACGGTCACTTTGCGCGACATGCTGGCCCACCGTACAGGCATCACCCGGCACGACACGATCTGGTACCAGTCGGACGATACACGCAAGCAGCTCTTCGACAAAGTAAAGTACCTGGAGCCCCGGGAACCGCTGCGGCAGACCTTCCTCTACAACAACTTGATGTACGCCGCCGCGGGGTATATCATCGAGCTCCAGTCCGGCAAGACCTGGGAGGATTTTGTCCGCGAGAGGATCTTCAAGCCGCTGGACATGAACAGCACTGTCTACTCCATCGCGGATATGCTGAAGCAGCCCGACTTCGGCGTGCCCTTCACTGAGAAGCGTGATACGTTCGAGATCTACAAGATCCCCTACTATGAGGACACAGCGGGCGTGGCTCCGTGCGGCGCGATCATCTCAAACATCCAGGACATGTCCCACTGGCTCGTCGCCCTGATGAACGACGGCAAGTATGGGGGCAAGCAAGTCCTTCCCCCGGACGTGCTCAAGGCCACGCTGGAGCCGGCCATTGCGCTCCCCAATACCATGGCGGAAACGCGAGGCTACTGGGAACTCCTGAACACCGCCTACGGGATGGGCCGTGAGACTGCTTCCTACCGGGGGCACTTGCTCACATACCACGGCGGGGACCTTCCTGGCTTCCACTCCCAGATCTCCTTCATGCCCCGGGAGCGGATCGGCGTCATCGTGTTTGTCATCGGCGACCACTGCGCCAGCCTCTATAACACCATCAGTTACAACGTATATGAGCGGCTACTGGGGATGGACCAGACGCCCTGGAGCGAGCGCATTCTGGAGATCCGGCTGAAGGGCAAGAAGGCGGGTACGGAGGCCAGAGCTAAGGCGGGCGCGGACCGGGTCCCGGACACCAAGCCCTCTCACCCGCTCGCGAACTTCGCGGGTGAGTATGAGCACCCCGCCTACGGCGTCCTGAAGATCGGGATGAAGGATGGACAGCTCCAGATCGACTTCCACAAGATCCAACTCCCCTTGAGCCATTTCCACTACGACCGCTTCGATACGCCCGACGACGAGCGCTACGGCAGATTTGCGGTCAACTTCCTGACCAACCCACAGGGCGATGTCGATAAGGCAGTCATATCCCTGGACGAGGCTGAGGTCACTTTCACGCGCAGGCCCGAGACCCTCGATCCCAAGCTCCTCAAGCAGCTCGCCGGGACCTATGAGACCCCGACCGGCTACAAGTTCCAGGTGGTCCTCAAGGAGGACGGCAGCCTTTACCTGGTGTACCCCGGACAGCCCGAGGAGAAGCTGCTCCCTTATAAAGGCCTCAAGTTTCGTATCAAGCTGTTCTCTGACGTGGTCTTCGAGTTTGTCGTCGAGAACGGCCAGGTCAAGGCCCTCAAGCAGAGAGACCCCTCCGGAGAGTACGTCTTCACGCGGAAGTAATTGACGCCCTTTGCCCTCAGGCTTGGGTGATGAGGAATGCCTTTTATTTTGCCGCTTTTGTAGATGATGGGGTCAAACCTACACATCTGACAATTCTGTAACAAAGAAAGAGTTTTTGGGACACATGATTTTGTGGGCTTAGATGCCAGGTCGAATTAAGTGATGTGTCCCTAGAATTCGCTTCG
>Ga0315280_10010858_pt1 | contig 11311 bp, 10 predicted proteins | sample YL17G06_40_MG_FD_203697 | JGI IMG/M metagenome (GOLD analysis project Ga0315280, IMG submission 203697) | Sediment microbial communities from Yellowstone Lake, YNP, Wyoming, USA - YL17G06_40 | ecosystem: Environmental > Aquatic > Freshwater > Lake > Sediment | place: USA: Wyoming | collected... | reverse complement strand
GACGACCTGATAAGGAAGAACGCCAGCGTTGGCTTAGGGGAGAAGGTAACTATAAGGAAGGCCGAAATCAAGGTCGCAGCCTCAGTTGAGCTCGCGCCGCTCTCCTCCGGAATTACCACCGATCCCGGCTTCATTGATCTCATGAAGAGGAGACTAGCCGATATCCCCCTAATTGATGGTGACAACATTCTCATACCATGCCTCGGGCAACTGATCCCCTTCGTAGTTGTTCGAACCCGACCCCACGGCATAGTCATCATAACCGAGACGACGTCTGTCAGGATTTACCCGTCACCTGGCGCAGTCGACCGGAAGAGGCTCCGTAGATGGGGCTGGCTGGTGGACCTGAAGGAGTGGACGAAGGCCGAAGAGGTCAAATTCATCATCCCCGATCGCGGGGAATGGGATGACGAGAGGACTGCCTTGAGCGAGGCGAGTAAGCTCGCGAAGGACTCGGGTCAGCCCGTAACAGTATTCGTGGGGCTTCGTGCTGAGGGCCAAGTAAAATTAGATGAAAGGGTGGAATATGCTCAGGTGGACACAGACGGCGATGTCGAATACGTCTACGACGAGGAACTCTTGGTCGCCCGGCGCCGTGGCTAGGCCCGCACGAACGACCCCCAGGCTACTTTCAAGGTGCTTTGGATAGAAAGAAGCTCGGCATCTGATTGAAAAAATGTAAAAATTCACTGCTCGACCTTCACCGGCCCCAGCACCTGCATCCTCGGCTTGACCACCTCCTCCAGCCTGATCTCGACCAGGGAGGCGTAGAGGGCGTCGAGGGTCACCTTCACATCCTTCGGGAGCCTCATCGAGTCGAACCCTATGCGTTCTAAAACGTCCAGCGCACCGCGGGCATAAACGTCTTTTCGCATAAAAACACCATTTAACCTGAATGAACGATTGGGCAACAACAGAAAATGTAATAAACTGTATGCACGTCAAACACTAATACAGTGTGGGTTATGTATGAAAGAGTCTTAATCAGAGCTCTTTCACTCTTGATCATCACCGTTCTCCTAGGCTCCATCGTTTCCGGAACAGTTCTGGCGAAACCTCCCGGAGGCGACGAGCTGAAAAACGCCATCAGCGCACTTGCCGACCAGCCTTTAGGCACGCCGCCCCTCAACCTCCATAATTCCGCCTACGAAGCCCTTCTCCCGGTCTCCGTCGTTTCCCCCTCCCCAAAGGATAGAGAGCATGTCCTGCCCCGGGACATGGTCAACCTCATCCTGACCGATAACGCCTACTTCTTCGACGGTGGGCGCATAACTGACGCCTCGGTTCTTGACCACGACCGGGACCTTGCAAAGACCTTGGTCAAGCTCCTGCGCGAGGAAAGCCGAGAGAACGTCAGCAGTGCGTACCTCTCCGGTTTGCTCCTAATTCTGAGGGCCGACCGCCACATAGCCGAGCTGGCCCTCTACGACGCCAACATAACCGTCGCAGGCGCTCAGGGCACCGTCCCAACCAGCGACTACAACAAGGCCCTGTCCCACCTCAACACCGCCGAGAACCGCCTTCAGAGCGGTCTTGATGCCCTCCGCCGGGGCGACGCCGACTCCGCGGTGGAGCACTTCATGAAGTCGTGGGAGTTCAGCTCCCAAGCGATGAAGACCCTTAACGTAACCTGCGGCGGGAACCACGACAGCGATGGTGTTCCCGACATCGTTGAGCTCCGGCTCGGCTCCAGCCCCTTCTCGAACGACACCGACAGCGACGGGCTCCCGGATGCCTACGAGATAAACATGCTTATTCCATTCGCGCTCCCCGGCTTGCGGGACACCGACGGGAACGGGGTGCCGGACGGGCAGGAGGACCCAGACGAGGATGGGCTGACCAACGCCCAGGAGATGGTGCTGGGGACCGATCCGTTGAAGCGGGACACCGATGGCGATGGGATACCTGACGGGCAGGAGGCTGCCGATCCACATTTAAACCCGCTGCTGAACGACACCGACAACGATGGATTGAACGACGGCAGCGAACTCCGCCTTGGCACAGATCCCTCAAACCCCGACTCCAATAACAACGGAATTCCAGACGGGCAGGACACCCACTTCCAGGTTCTCACCGATAATGTTTACGGCGTGACCCTCGAGCTGACCGGCATCGGGGACCAGAGCCTGACCTTCAAGGTACAAAGCCGTGCGAACGTGAGCCTGATGGACCAGGTGCCGGGTCTGGTGGGGCACTTCGTGGATGTTTCTACCGGAATGCCGTTCGTGTCCGCCACGATAAAGATGAAATACGATCCCGCCTCGGTGCCCAACGGAGATTATGAGAACTTGAGGATCCTCCGCTACGATTCGGAGGGTGGGCAGCTCGAACTCCTTCCGAACCAGAGCGTGGACGCGGTTAATCATGAGGTTATCGCCGAGACCGGCGAACTCTCGCCCTTCGGAGTGGTATACTACCCGGACTGGGAGGCGGCGGCGCATGGGGGTGCTTCCCCACCTGCACATGTTAACGGTACCATATTGATGGACCGCTACCATAACGAGTGGGACGGCTCGTCCACAGGGCCCTACATCCTCCCAGTCAGCATACCCGACCTTCTCAGAGGGCAGGGCTACCAGGTGGATGAAAACCTTGGCACGCCGCTCAACCTGGTCAATCTCTCAGCATACGACGCCCTCCTCCTGATCTCCCCAAGGGATGCCCCGTTCACCCCGGAGGAGCTTCAGGCCATTGAGGGCTACGTGGGAGGCGGCGGAGGCCTGCTGCTGACGGTCGACACGCAGCTGTTCTACGGTGACCAGACGCCCAATCAGGTCGCCGGATTGTTCGAAGTCAGGTTTTTCGGAGACTTCCGGAGCAACGAGTACATAGTGAACTTCAGCCACCCGATAACGCGCAACATGACGCAGGCGGACCTCTTCAACCCCTTCCTGCTGTGGGACGCGGCGATACAGAGCTTCCCGCCGGGGGCTGTCGTTCTGGTCGACCCGCAGACGAGGTTCACCTCCACAAACTCCACGGACGAGGAGGTGCTGGCGACAGAAGACGACCCCGCCATGGTTGCCCTTGAGTACGGCGGTGGCAGGGCGGCCTTCGGACCGGCGAACGGGCTGAGCCAGCCGTGGGGTAAAGGGGTTAATGGTCCAGCCTACTACAACAGGGACGAGCCCAACCACATGCTGCTGAGTACGGTGGCATGGTTGGTGGCGGGCGGAGGGGAGGAATTGGACAGTGACGGCGATGGCTTGACAGACGCCCAGGAGACCGCCGGGTTCGTCACCCAGTTCGGCAGCCGCGTCTACACGGATCCCTTAAAGTTGGACACGGACGCGGACGGGATACCCGACGGCACGGAGATCGGGACGAAGGTGGTGTCAGGTTCAGTTACCTTCTACAAGATAATCTCGAACCCGACCAACCCGGATACCGACGGGGACGGCGTGGACGACTTCATGGAGCTGTTCGGGCTACAGGAGTACGGGATGGTGTTGGACCCGTTCAACCCGGACTGCGACGGCGACGACCTGAACGACGGTTACGAGGTCTACTGGTACGGGACGGATCCTTGGATTGCAGACACCGACGGGGACGGCTGGAGCGACGGTATGGAGGTGGCGTGGGAAATGGATCCGCTCCTGTACACTGAGAGGACTGACATCTTGGTGGCTACCCGCGAGTTCACGACCGGGCTGATCCTGGGTCAGTGGGTTATGGACGACCCGGCGCACGGGAACATACCGTACTTCTCGGGGCTGCTCGCCAGCGGGGGTGCCTCCCTCATACCGGGACCGGGCTGGATCGTCGGATTTGTTGCCGATATGAGGGACTTCCTGGCTTCGCTCGCCAAGGGCGACTGGGTGAACATCGGGCTCAACTCGTTGGCGCTGGTGCCCTACGTCGGGGACGCGGCCGCCATCGCCGGGACCACGGCCAAGTTCGTCATGAAGCATCCGGAGATCGCATCGGCGGTCGCCGTGCTGATAGCCCGCTTCCACTGGCTGTCGGACTCCGACAAGCTCACGGCCCTGCGCGGGTACCTGAACGACAACCTCATCTCCAAGCTTGTTGGCAAGGGCTTCAATGTGGAAAAGCAGCTGGCGATCGTCGAGACGGGAATAGATGCGGTGAAGTTAGACAAAAGGCTGGCACCCCTATACGAGGAATACCCCGGAATGAGCAGGTTCGTTGCAGCCAGTATTGAAGGTTTTAATGCTGAAGAAAAAACTTTGATTGGCACATCCTTCACTGCTAATCTTAAAACGCTCACGGTATCCGATAATCCCCATTGCTACCAAGGAGTGTTGAACCAGCTGAGAGCGGGGTACACTCAGGCCGTGATGGAGGAGGACAGGCTAGCTGACGGTTGGAATGTTCTAAAGAAGCTGGAGCATGTTACTGAAAATGGCTACGATTTGGTAGTTGAGAAAAGCGGCACAGTGAGGCTCATGGAGGCCAAGGGCATCTCAAATCCATTGACCCGTGACATCATCTCAAGCTATGTGAAAGTGAATTCGAAAACCCACGAACTGGAGTTCAGCGCAGATTATTTCATTAAGCATCTCGAAGACCTTGGTAAAAGTCAGAGAGAAATAGCCGAAGCAGCATTTGAATCAGGCAATTTGCAAATAGAAATATATATCAATAGCCCCGAGTACGCACGCCTGACTGCCGACCTCCGGGACCTGCTGGGGGTTGGTCCACTTGATAGAATTTTCGCCTCTTACAAGGACTCGCATGGAGTTATCAGGAACGTCGAGGTCATCATTACAGGGGTGCACAAATAAGAATAAGAAATTTATGCGCCGCTCAGATCACTTTCACTCCGCCCCCCTCTATGGAGAACCTCACGAGCCCAGTAAATTCCCCGTCCTTCATCGTAAACGCCAGCGGGGTTATGGGCGCCGATTCGCCGCCTTGGTAAAGAGTGGCGACGTTCCCACTGAAATTGACGAGCGCTAGCCCGGGCGGTTTGCCGTCGATGACCATCAGCACCCCCCTCCGGGGTATTCCTACCAGAATGGACTCAGCGTTCAGCAACTTCTGGGCTTCGCGCATGAAGTCCGCGTCGAGAACCCTCTCCGCTGCGAGGTCGTCCCCTTGGAACCCCAGCATAGGCACCTTCACTCCGGTGCCGGACAGGTCGGTCTCCACCCTTTCCCAGGAAGCCTTACGTTTCCGCAGGTTCTCCAGGGCGGCCTCCCAGACCTCTTCCTCGCTCATGCCCATGTCCGCGAGGTCCTGTCGGGTCACGTACACGATGTTGTTTGGCAGGTCCCACCCGAGGGCTATCCAGGGCAGCTCAGGGTCTTCCTTGTTGCTGACATTGAGCCTCCGCCTCACAGCCATCTCGCCTTGGGGCCAGTCAGCGGCTTTCAGGAAGGGGTAGATGGGGCGCCCCCTGCACGGCATGCTGGCCGCCATCCTCCGTTTGTACTCTTGGGAGATGTCGCCCCAGACCTCGTAAAGTGATTTCTTTGCCTCTCCAACCAATAGCATGTGGGCGATCTGAAAAGGAAACAGCCTCATTTTTGCGTCAGGGTAGTCCCATATAATCGGTGACAGTAGGAAGCCCTCCGCGGATGCCTTCCACTGCCCACCCTGCAGGTCCCTCCTCATTACCTCCCCGAAGTACGCTCCGAGCGCGAAGACGACGCCCTGCTGGCTGATGAAAACCCCCGCGTCCTTGGTCTGCCCAGCCTCCGGGAGCGCGCTGAAGATCTTGCGGAGCCGATCAGCGTTATTATCTATCAGCCTGAGGCTTTCAACGGTCCCGTCGAGTTCGACTTCTATTAGCGCCGGCATCAGCTCCTTGCATATCTCCTCGCCTTGCCTCGCACGCTCCGGGAGAGGGACGTTGTTGGCGTCTTGGTTGGTCATATTGGTTCTCCCCCATAAGGGGACCTTCTTAAAGGCTCATGTATGCTATGGTGGAGGGTTTCTTTAAACATTTAGCACTAAAAAATTGATGCAACAGGGGAAGGCTTAAGATTCTGAAATTTATATACATAAAAAGGATGATCCTTCAGAAGGTTGCCAATGAAGGAAACGACTAGATTTAAAAGGTGGGCAAATAAGGAACGAAAGGGACGGGGACTGGTTTGCCATTTCTACGAAGCAGGAGGAAAACAAAAGCAATATTATACTAAAGTTGATTATGCATATTTTAATTTATTCAATGAATCCCCTTCTTGGATAATAAAAGCAAACCCACAGTTTACTGTAAATTTGCTTATTACCATATCTGGCTTGTCATATAGAGTTGTGCGTTCGGATATATCAAAGAAGGGGATTAATGTTCTCAACAACCTAAACATTAATTGACCCAGCGTATGCCCATAAAAGATCCAACATTGTAACTAGCAACTTAAAATAGTTAAGTGTCACTTAATTAATTATGTCAGAGGTTAAAGCCCCCTCAATGCTTGAGGGTTTAAAGATAACCAATTGGTACAAGTATGTAATGTATGTCGCAGGAGTTACGTTAATCCTGTCTTTCTTTCTGCCTTCTCAAATAACAACCTCAAAAATCCTCCACTTCTCAATTTACAGCATATTCATAACATTACTCCTATGGATAATCAGGGACGTTTTTGATGCTATTGCTGCCTACTATGAGGATAAGTATGAAGATTATAAACATGTTCCATCGGAAATATTAACTCTTGCGACTATTTATTGGACGATAAATGTTATATTTTTCATGGTATGGGTAATTTTTGCTCTCGTACCCTTTTTTTAAGTCCACCCATATGATTAGAGGAAGGAAGGACTTAATTTAGCTATCGTTAGATTTTCTTCTTAACCACCATCTCATGGTTCGTCAATAATACTAGGAGCGTATCACCCGGATTAAGGTTCAAATAATTAATGCCTCCTCCTTCCATTAAACTTAAAGTGGTACACTGTAGGAGGCCAGTGTGATGTGTAAAGCCCTGGATGCTCTTCAGGGTCGATGTATCCATGATATTTGGGGTCATAAATGTAGATTTTCCCTCGGTACTTAACTCTGGAAGGTGGCATATACTCCCCTTCCTATCAATACAAATCACTCTTTATCATTGTTAACCTTATTACAATCATATATGCTTTTTAGAAGTTCATTACAAATACATATTAGTGCTGAAGGGGGCTGAGATGGATAGCCGGGACAGAGTATATCCGGCAATATGCGCTCGCTGTGGCAAAGAAACTACAGTGCCGTTCAAGCCGGACGGAGTGAGACCAGTCTACTGCCCGGAGTGCCTGAAACTTGTAAGGGGCTACAATCTAGAAAGCTTCATCGCGGATAACCATCATAGACATGACATAATTAAACTAGGTGATTGTGTAACTTCCGCCCCTAACTCTTATTGTCAGAGAGATATGAATAGTATGGCCCTCATAGAGCTCAAACTCATCTCTGATAATAAAATCCTTTGAGTTCTATGAGATAAGTGAGATGAAGTTGAAGGTATAACGATTGGTGTATTATTTACGTATTTGATAGTATGTTAGGGGTGGATCCTACATAATCACCTTAAACTATTCACAGACCCATACTCTGCTAGAACTGAACTTATTATCGTTAGAAAGGTTTGCAACGCGATCCAAGATGAGCTTTCTACAATAGACCAACTCTACAGGACTGAAGCACTAGCAATGGGATTGCCGGACATCGAAAAGAGGCTCATTGCAGAATGGAGACATCTTTTAGATCAATACGTTGACCTTAGCAAAATCAAGCGGGGTGAGTTGCAGGGTCTCAGACAGGATATTCTCGAAATGCTACAAGCCATCTTTCCTAATGTTAAGCACTACCCCTATGGAGGTCCACCTGGCGCGTCATTTAAGTACCCCCCAATGGAAACCGTAGAGGTTCCAAAGGAGGCAGAGGCGCCACCAAAAATAACCAGGCCTCCCAGCCCCCCTCACAAGTTAAGAGCGGTGGTAACAAAGAAAATAGTAGTCACATTAATAGTAATCCTTGCGGTTGTTGCCTTTGGATGGATAATACTCGCGCATCCTTTACCTTCATTTGGCAACTATTCCTTTCCATCTTATACCATTAACTATACGACTACAATACAAATACCAACACAATCATCCACAGCATCCCAAGAGGACAATCTAATTGGTAATGGGACATCGATCATTGTAATCCGCCCCTATTCTCAAGGAAGCCTCGAAAATATGATACTGCAAAAAATAAATCAGGAAAGGACAACACGCGGCATATCCGCTCTTGTGGAAAATATTAAACTAGATACGGCTGCACGCAGGCATTCAGAAGATATGGTTGCAAGAAACTTCTTTGATCATATAAATCCAGATGGGCTAGACCCTAGTGATCGAGCTGCAATAGTGGGCTATCCCATAACTAGACCTGCCCCAGGTGGCGGTTATTTTGTTGGCGTTGGGGAAAATATTATCGAATATCCAGTAGTTGGTGTAGCTGGTATCATCTTCTTTATCCCGTATGCCATACCTCGCGTTGCTTGGTATGACAATAACGCAATGGCAGATGCTCTAGTCCAAGAATGGATGAATAGCCCAGGACACAGAGAAAATATACTTAACCCGAGTTATACTGAAATTGGAATAGGCTGCACTTGGAAACTTGCTACCATTTATGTAACAACAGACTTTGGGTAAGGGGAGGTGAATGAGGGACGGAACAAAAATCATTAAACTACGTTGTTGTAGCACTACTAGTTCTTAATATAATCACCCTTGCGATTATTGGGGTTCATATTGCTATCCCAAGCACAGAACAATCCCAAATTTATTATCTACAAACAACAGTTTCCTCGTTATCGACTCAAGTGTCAAGCTTGAATAATCAAGTAGCATCGTTGAATTCAATTATAGATCAACAAATAGACCAGATAAACCGACTAAAACTCCCAGGAATAATAAAAGATGAGCTCGCCATCCCAAACCTAGTCGATGATATGGTTAGAGGCATCATGGATGACTTCAAACTAAAAAATCCCCAGTTAGCAAGTACGGTTGACGCACTTAGTCCAATAATAACTGGAGCGTTAAAATCTTACCTAAACACAACCATTGACTTTAAAACATTCAATTTAAACATAGTTAGTGTCAATCGAAGCGCCTCATATTTATATGATGTTGCATTTGCTTACACTTACACATACCCACTACGTTGGGGCGATATTGTGGGCGGAATACCGATCATTTCTGGAATCATAACATATGTGCATTTCAATATACAATTTGTTGCAACTGTTGATGCTGCGTTAGATGCGATCAGTAATGTTCAGTATAGAGGTTTGACAATAACATAAAATACAAAACAGAAATTGCCTTTAAGATCACAGGACAAAGAGAGGCCTGCGCGCCCGGCATTCGGAGCTACTGGAACAGTCAAAGGCGCACGTTTAAATCATAAGGCTGGACATTGTTCTGGATTGTGATCCCTGTAGTGCCTCGCCAGAATGGGTTACGTGACAGTAGAAAAAATGATGATTATCGTCATTACCCATTGTATTGAAACTTTATATTGTAAACAAGCCTTATTTTAAAATTGGTCGTAGACTATGGCGCAGAAAGTTGATAATTATCAATTTTTATGCCAAGAGTTTGATAAGAAAAAAAGCCAATATCACCATGTAGAAGTCCAAGGTGTCATGGTTAACGATAAAGGCGCGTGGATAAATGCGATCACCAAGTTTTGCCCAAAGGCAGGCAAAGAAACCTTTAATCCGTTCACATATAACTACGGTGAAGCCATAATCTTCTCAAGAGTTCTTTCCTGTGAAGAATTTTTGAAAGTTATTGAAGGTTTGAAAAATAATGCTAAGGTCTCATTGCCAGAATTAATTGAGTACGGTGCTCCAAATATTTTTATAAAAGAAAGACAGCATCGTTATGAGTTTTATGCAAGTTACGAGGAACAGGGAGGTATATTATTTGAATGGCCAAGTTCCCTCTATTATACTGAATACAGCGATGGTCGTTATCCACGTCCCCAAATCGATCCAATACTGATTGTACCAAATCTACCAGTATTTCCTTCTTTAGACGCAGCCATCAACAAAGTGGCGGGCATCCCAGGCTCTTCATCATATATTGGAAGGGTAATCGTAATAATCCCTAATTACAGCGCCAGAATGCGGTTAACAATCTGTTCAAAAAACCAAGTCATCGTAAATTTAGATTCAAAAGAATCTCTTGATAGGCTTTTGTGCAAGTATTATTGTTATACGACGAATGGTGTATTGCAGGGCGATCTTGAGTTTAAAGAGGATAGAGCACAGTTTAACTCCCCAATCGAACTAGAACGGGGATATTTTTATTTGCTCTCAAAAGAAGGCGAATTATTGGACTATAGATCATTGGTTTTTGATTATCCTAGTGGTGCCGGAATCGAAATAGAATATACCCCTGAAAATATAGAAGTGATGATTGGGGGTGGGGAAAATGAAAAATTGGAATTCAAAGAGGATATCCCGCAAGACCCTAAAGAATTCGTAGAAACGGTTGTGGCATTTGCAAATAAACATGGAGGAATAATCATAGTAGGAGTTGATAACAAAGGCAGAATAGTGGGTATCAGGAGTGATGAAAAAACATTGATTGATAGGATTCCAAAGATTATAAGGGATTATTGTGATCCATTCGTAGAAGTTGATATAAAAAGTTATGAAGCCCGGGGTAGTACGGTAGTTTTGATCTTCGTGCCTCAAGGATCCAATAAACCATATTTGGTTAAAGATAGAGGACCTTTTATAAGAGTAGGTGCAACCGATAGAATTATGACAAGAGCAGAGTTAGACGAATGTCGCCCGCAACAGTATCCTTATTATCTTTATCGCTAATTTGGACGGTGTACGTTTGATAGGCATTTAAACAGTACTAAGTTGGTCTTGTCGTAGATAAACTTAAGCTTCTTTGGTCGATAATCTGTGTAGTGCTTCGCCAAGACCGAGCACGGTATCCTGCCCTGTAAGGCGTCGATGAACCTGTCCGCGTCGCCAAGTCTGGCCATCTCCGTGAGGATTACCATGGCATGATATACGCAACGCGTGTGCTTATACCAGAAGGCTGGGATGAAGGAAATTTAGTGAAGAAAAAGATGTTCGTGGGCACCCATATTGAGAGCGAATATGAACTTATCCCAGTGAGGGCCAAGAAGCTGAGGGATATCCTGCCGAAGGTCCTTAAGGTGGCGATGGAAAGGCAGGCAAAAGTTTACCATGAAACTGTTACGATGAACAGCCCGGAGGTCAAGGCATTCAGTGACTTCGTAGAGCTTGCGGAAAAGAAGGAGAGGGAGGGCAAGAAGGTGTACATCTGTGTTAGCTATTAGCCCGAGAACCGCCCCTGCTTCTTATTTCAGTACTTGTCT
>Ga0315280_10010857_pt1 | contig 11313 bp, 8 predicted proteins | sample YL17G06_40_MG_FD_203697 | JGI IMG/M metagenome (GOLD analysis project Ga0315280, IMG submission 203697) | Sediment microbial communities from Yellowstone Lake, YNP, Wyoming, USA - YL17G06_40 | ecosystem: Environmental > Aquatic > Freshwater > Lake > Sediment | place: USA: Wyoming | collected... | reverse complement strand
TTCAAAAGGGTTGGAAGAATCCGGATGCATGACAAATCAGGTATCCATGATTAATGGTATGAAACTAATAATGACTCTATTTAAGTAGGTATCTATCCATCTTTTTAGAAAGATAATATCAAGTATCCTTATAGAAGGTCTTAATCTATGAAAAAACAGCAACTCTTCACTGAAAGAATAATTAGCAAAATACGTGAACAGATTAAGGGGAAACGCACAGGTTTTTTGTTAGGTTCGGGCGCTTCTTTCCTTGATGGGCGAGGATATCCCCTTACAACAGATCTTTGGTTATCCATCAAGGAATTTGTCTTGCCAAACGATCGAGATCAAATCGAGACAAAACTCCAAAGTGGTTGTGAAAACCTTGAACGTGCACTGGATGCCCTTGACAATAATGCGAGAAGTGATTTTCCACTCCGGCACCGCGTGAGTTGTGCAATCAACAAATGCTTCGGCAACTTAACACCCCCTCTGGATGTTCATCGAAAATTTGTTGTTGGTCTGTCCGCAAGAACTGAAAGGAGGGTTCCAGTATTTACCCTGAATTACGATCCGCTTGTTGAGTTAGCAGGGGACCTTGAATGTCAGTTAGTCATTGATGGTTTTTGCGGTACCTTAAACTCCTATTTCAAGCATGCATGCTTTTATGATTACCACGCTCTTCCAGAGTGCAGACGCGGTCGGACTGTGGCAGTTACAGTTCGGGGAACGATCAATCTTTATAAACTCCACGGTTCCATGGGGTGGTATCTGGATTGTGATAATATTGCAAGGCGAGTGAGCCCAGGAACTTCTGTACCAGAAAAATGGATTCCACTCTTGATTCCCCCTCAGAATCGTAAAACCTCTGACACTGGCTATGCCCCATATGCAGCCCTCTGGTCAGAGTTTCGGGGGGTTCTTGCGAACGATTCGGCACGCTTGCTTAGCAGGTTGATCTGTGTGGGTTATAGTATGGGTGACGGCCATGTGAATGCGGTGATCCAATCAGCTTTAGCCAGGCCTCACTTTACCCTTGTTATCATGGCAAGAAATCTTTCTGAAGAGACTTTCAGACAATGGGCTCAGTATAGAAATGCTATCATTTCCACGGAGAGTCGCTCTTCACTGTTTGGAGAACAAGGTCCAGGTATTTGTGATGGATGGAGCTTTGAATGGTTAGCAAAGGAGGTAGGTAGCCATGGTTGAAGCATCAGCAAGCATCATAGGGCATATATTAGATGTACAGGGATCAGTACTTACAGCCGATTTGATCCACGAGGAAGATGGTGTAACACCAGTGGTCACGATCGGGGACGAGGATATAGCTGTTGGTCGCCTTGGTTCTTATGTCCTGATTAAACAAGGTAATCTTCAGGTAGTAGCAATGGTTTCTCGCATGACTGAGAGAGAGAAACTGCCTCCGGCCACCCCCGCCGGTAAAGAAGCTGGGGAGTTACCTGAGATTTTAGCTTTGCGTACCATTCAACTTATACCAGTTGGCTCAATCAATCTACAAGGAGAGTTTGAAAGAGGCGTATCGACCTATCCAACTACAGGTGCAGAAGTCCTTGCGATTTCGAGTTCTGGCCTAGCTCTTATTTTTCGACGTTTCCAGGAAAAGAAGTATGATGTAGGTGCCATCTCAGCCAATCCGGTACTGAGGGTACATCTTGATCCCTCGGCGCTCTTTGGCCGACATTGCGCAATTTTGGGGCAAACAGGTGCCGGCAAATCATGGACAGTAGCTTCCCTTATTCAGAAAGCTGTAAGTTTAATGCCTTGTGCTCATATTATTCTTCTGGACCTACATGGTGAGTACAGGCAAGCCTTTTCTAGTGAACAGGCCAAGGTTATTAACGCTACCGAATTGGAGATGCCATACTGGTTGATGGCATATGGTGAATTATGTGACCTATTAATCGACAGGTCGGAATTTTCTGCTCATAATCAGATAGCCTTTTTCCGTGACACGCTTAACAAACTGAAGCAGGGGGAAGGTAAGAAGCTTGCCCTTCCAAGGACGACGGTAGATACGCCTGTCTACTTCTCTCTCGACGATCTCAGAAGCATAATCCAAACAGAGAATGAACGTATGGTCCCTGGAGCTACAAAGCCAATCAAAGGCCCAATGCACGGTGATTTTGACCGGTTTCTTATGCGACTCGACAGTCGATTAAACGATGTTCGTTACAATTTTCTTCTAAAACCTAAAATTAGAAACAGCTCTGCTTCCCTCGAGGATCTTCTTCGGGACTTTATAGGTCTCGGATCGTGCAAGGTGCCAATTACCGTAATTGATTTGAGTCCCGTCCCATTTGACGTTCGTCCTACAGTTACTGCCCAGATTGGACGCCTCGCATTCGAATTTAATTATTGGAATCCTCAATACACAGAGTTTCCAATCTTACTTGTTTGCGAAGAAGCCCATGCCTATATAAGGCGGGAAAGTGACGTCCAATTCGAGGGAGCCCGGAAATCTATGGAGAGAATCGCTAAAGAAGGACGAAAGTACGGTGTTGGAATCATAGCTGTTAGCCAGAGGCCACATGAACTATCAGAAACTGTTCTTTCGCAGTGCGGAACGTTCATTTGCCTGCGAATAACTAATCCCGACGATCAAGAATATATACGAAAGCTCGTTCCAGAGGCAGAACGCGACCTCGTTAACATCTTAGCTGGGATGCGCAGAGGCGAAGCTCTTGTATTAGGTGATGCAGCACCACTACCAAGTCGAGTGCTACTCGACCCTCCGTGTCCTACCCCCCGCAGTAATGACATTGATTTTTACGCCAAATGGCTTGAAGGGCCGAAGGATCTGGATGTCAGCAACATTGTTGACCAATGGAGAAATCAGACTCGATGAAATGAAATTAAATGTAAAAGTTTTACAGGAGAATGAGGTATGGCTAAGATTGAAATAACCAAAACTGAGCTGGTTTGGCCGGGGAAATATAATGAGGATGGTGCCAGAAAAGAAGTGGAGCGTGTCAGCTTGCCATTTCAGGTCATAGAGACAATCAACGAAACCCGTGCAACGAGAGAGAGGAAGAAGACAAAAGCAGGAACCTTCTTTGAAATTTGGGATGCCAAGGAAGGTGATACTTTCGAAGAAGGTTGGAAGAATAAACTTATCTGGGGTGATAATTTATTAGTAATGGGATCGCTGCTCGAAAAATTTGCGGGGAAAATCGATCTCATTTATATCGACCCTCCATTCTTTACTGGGGTTGATCAGAAAATTACTATCATGGCAGGTGAAGATGTTGGCTTCGAGAAGCAACCTACAATAAGCGACGAAGTGGCTTATTGGAATGCATGGCGGGACGGTGTGCCAAGCTTCATGACTTGGATGCATGATAGACTTTATTTGATGCGAGATTTAATTTCGAAGACGGGAATGATTTTTATCCGTTTCGACCAGTATTGGAGTCACTACGTCAAAATAGTCGCTGATGAGGTTTTCGGGAAGGAATGTTTCCAAAACGATATTGCTGTCAAACGCATTTTCAAGAATGTTACCTCACAAGGGAAAGTCTCGATCCCATTAGCTACAGATTCCTTACTTTTGTATTTTAGATCCGAAGATACCCGATTCGTTGATACTCTTGCAAAGCGAGACGAAGTTAGACCGGGTTTTTGGAGACATATGGATGACTCTTCAGGTGTGAGGAAACCTCCTGAACGAGTGATTTTTGGGAAGGTGTTCCTACCCCCTCCTGGTAAACATTTCAAATTTTCACAGGAAAAGATTGATTCGATGATTTCAGAGGATAAAATTAGATTAAACCCAAATTCTGGTAAGCCCGAATACTGGGTTGAAGAATCCGACGTTAAACCGCTAAACTCAAATTGGACTGACATATCCGGATATTCTTTCACAACAGGATATCCTACTGAAAACTCTGAAGCTCTTTTAGAGCGTGTTTTAAGGGTTGGTTCGAGAGAGAACGACCTAGTAGCTGATATTTTCAGTGGCTCAGAAACCACTTGCGCCGTCGCGGAAAAACTTGGTCGGCGGTGGATTGGTTGTGATCTTTCACGCTTTGCCATTCATGTAACCCGAAAACGCCTTCTGGGAATTGAGAACTGCAAGCCTTTCGAAGTGTTGAATCTCGGAAAATATGAGCGAAAGTACTGGCAAGGTGTGACATTCGGTGACAAGAAAAAATCTGATCAGCAACTCGCTATATATCAATACCTTGCCTTTATCCTAAAATTGTATGGAGCAGAACCTATCTCCGGGATGCAACACTTACACGGAAAGAAGGGCAAAGCAGTGGTGCACGTGGGTGCGGTGGATGCTCCTGTCACGATTGATGAGATTAACGCCTGCTTAGACGAGTGTGTGGCAATTCAGCAAAAGGAGCTTCACGTGCTCGGTTGGGAATGGGAAATGGGACTATATGACCTGATGACGGATGCCGCCAAAGGCCGGGGTGTAAAACTTGTCCTCCTAAACATTCCCCGCGAAGTAATGGAACAACAGGCTGTGGACAAGGGCGACATTCAATTTTTTGAATTGGCCTATCTTGAAGTAGATATTAAGCAGGAAAAGGGTAAGAAAATTGTGGTATCGCTGAAAGACTTTGTTATCCCCAACACAGAACTTATTCCAGAAGAAATCCGATCCAAGATCAAAAAGTGGTCTGACTACATCGACTACTGGGCAATTGATTGGGATTTTCAGAATGACACTTTTATGAACGGATGGGTCACATACCGCACAAGAAAGGATAGGACTCTCGCTCTTAAAAGTGATGCCCATACCTATGAAAAGCCTGGCAAGTATACGGTGATGGTAAAAGTTGTCGATATTTTTGGAAATGATACCTCCCAGGCCTTTGAGGTAGAGGTGAAATAGCCATGGCAAAAGCGGTTATTTTTTATGATAAGGATCTTCCAGAGATCCCGGATCGGAAGGCTAATGAGAGGCCGGATAAACATCTCATCAAAAAGACTGCCGAAGAATTCGCAATCGTTGAAGGTCGCCGGCCGAGCAGGATGCTGTTGGTGAATCGCCTCAGGGAGGCTGTGGATAGGTGGCGAGATGAAGGGTACCCAGGAGCCTCTGCTGTAACCCAGCGACTTTTTCAGTTCTGGTTTGAGGAAGATCACCTGTTAAATGGTAATACTTTTCACTATTACTTTGGTCAACAAGAGGCAGTTGAGACTCTGGTCTACCTCATGGAAATTGAGAAGAACCGGGATGCAAAACCACTTATTGATTCCTTCTGTGAAATCTTCAAGAAGGATATGTTCACATTCAGTGTTGAGCATCAAACCACTATGGATGGACGCAGGCAGATTAGAAGATATTTCCCGGAATTAGAAAGTGATGGCCTCCAGGACCTCCCTCCTGAGGATCTCAGACGCTACGCTTTCAAGATGGCAACCGGTTCAGGTAAGACTTATGTAATGGCCATGATTATTGTCTGGTCTTACTTACACCGGAAAATGGTTAAAGGTTCTGACCTCTCAGCCAATTTTCTGATCGTTGCGCCAAACGTAATTGTCTATCAGCGACTCGAGAAAGATTTCGCCAGCAACAAAATCTTTTATGACCTGCCGCTCATCCCTCCTGAATGGCAATGGAATATGAAAGTGATCCTCCGTGGGGAGAGCGCTGAGCCAGATCCGAATGGGAACCTTTTTCTAACAAACATTCATCAGATATATGAATCCAGGGAGGAAGAATGGACACCAGTTAACGCTGTGGACGCGATCCTTGGACGAAAACCCGTTAAAGATCTTGCTTCTCACCAGCGATCTATGTTGGAACGGCTCAAAAGTCTTCGTGACCTTGTGGTAATTAATGATGAAGCACATCACGTCCATGATGAAGACCTGGCGTGGTATAAGACTTTAATGGCATTACATGAAAGTCTTCCTAAAGGATTATCCCTTTGGCTGGACTTCTCCGCCACTCCCAAAGATCAGAACGGGACGTATTATCCCTGGATTATTTGCGACTATCCCCTTGCTCAGGCAGTAGAGGACCGCATCGTTAAGGCTCCTCTTATTGTTCACCAGGTTAAGAGATCCGACCCTGAAAAAATCACTAAGGAGAATGTAACTGATGTTTACGGGGAGTGGCTTCTCGCTGCACTTGAGCGCTGGAGGGAGCACTATAAGACATATAAGACTTTGGGACCAAGACCAGTCCTTTTTATTATGGCTGAAAAGAATGCCTTCGCTGATGAAATAGGTAAATGGTTAATTGACAAGACAAATAAGACCGGGTTGAAGGATGGCGAAGTGCTGATCATTCATACCGATTCTGAAGGCGAAATTACTAAGGCGGACGTGGAAAAAGCTCGGGAGGTAGCCCGTGATATTGATCTACCGACCAATAAAACCAAAGCTATCGTCAGTGTGATGATGTTGAGAGAGGGATGGGATGTCAAAAATGTATCGGTCGTTCTTGGTCTGCGCCCCTTCACTTCGAAAGCAAAAATCCTTCCTGAGCAGGCAGTGGGGCGAGGCCTCCGTTTAATGGAGAATATCAGTCCTGATCGAACTCAAACACTGGAGGTCATGGGAACAAGCGCTTTTGAGGAGTTTGTTCGGCAGTTAGAGATGGAAGGAGTTGGGATAAAGACTGTTACAAAACCACCTGCTCCACCCATCAAGATAGTACCTGTGCAGGAAAAGATCAAATATGATATAGCCATTCCGTTGACCCGGCCCGTCTATCTTCATGATTACAAAAAATTGTCTTCGATCGATCCATTGAGCCTTGACCCGATTTATGACCGTGAGGAGTTAGAAGAAGAGTATCGAATTTCACTAAAAATGGAATTTGCTACAACTGAAACTGAAGTTCACCGAGTAGTTATTATTCCCGGGACTGTACCATTCAGCCAGGAGGTTCTCTCTTCAATAACCAATAAAGTTATTACTGAGGCTCGTCTATCTAATGTGTTCTCTGAACTCTATCCAATTGTGCGGGAATATGTCGCAGAACGGTGTTTTGGACAGAAGATAGATCTTGAAAGCGAACACATGCGAAATCATCTTCGGGGGCCGATGCTCCAACAGGGTATTGCAAAATATCTTGCCAGAAAAATTAGTGAACTTACTGCTGAGAGACGAGAGATCGAATTTGAGGAGGCAAAGTTTAAGCTTTCAGACACTCAACCATTCGTATGGCGCAGACGTCATCTTCAGTGCGAACACACAATTTTCAATTATGTAGCAACATACAATGATTTCGAATCTGAATTTGCAGAATTCTTGGATCGATGTCCGGACATCCCAAAATTCGCAGCATTGGCAGAACACTTCACCCGCTTCAGAGTCGATTATCTCAGCCCCTCCGGGGCTATCAAATTTTATTACCCGGATTTTGTAGCTGTCCAGAAAGGAAAAAATGGGAAGCAAATCAACTGGATTATAGAGACAAAAGGCCAGGTCTATGAAGCCGTAGCCCATAAAGAAGTAAGCATTCTGGATTGGTGCAAGAAGGTGTCGGCCCAGGTTGGAGAGGAGTGGCGTTACATCCGAGTCGATCAAAAGGTCTTCGGCGATGGGAAATTCATAAGATTTATCGATTTACTTGATGCAATTGAAGGAAAGTCTCGAAGCCCCTTGTTTACAAACAAATCGAATGGATTTAAAACTTGAGTAATCTTTTTGGAGATCTATCAAAGCATCTTTCTGGAGTCGGGGTCAAACCTCCACTATTGACTATAAATCGTTTTTTGGTATTTTAATTTCATATTGAGACCTCTGCGCATAGATTACCCGTGTAATAAAGATAAAGAAAGTGTCAGGTCTACGTGCAGCCTTTAACGCTGCGTTCCTTGCAGGTGAGAGTCCTACCCCAGGAATTGCCTATTTACCTGGGTAGACATATCCGACTTAAGAGGAGGTGACGAACCGCAAGAGAGCTCGGAAGTAAAAAGCCTGTTGGGCTTTCCCGGAAACGAAAGGGTCCACATCGGCACGGGAGCTGAGTAAGACCATAGGCCACAGAATATAGGGATAGAGAAGCTGACTGAATTTTTCAGTCAGCTCATTGTTCATCCCCCCTGGAAGGGGTACGGCAGGAGGATATTAGGAAACGGGGGGCATGATGAGGGCAATTAAGCTGGGAACTGATCTTCCTTGCCATTTGGATCCAAGCCTTGGTGAAGGAGGGGACGTCCATAAAATTATGAAATCGTGCAAAGTGGGAAGGGCCAGGTTTAAAAAAAGAGAATAAGGGAGGTTTAATCTTATGAATAATAATAAAAGTTATTTCAACGGCCTGTCTCGGAGGGAATTTATTCGAAAATCTGGAATGACTACTTTAATGTTTTTGGGCGGATTCGCCTGCGCTACAACAGATTCAAGACAGTCTAGCCAATTAACTGCCAGGGAAAAAGCGGTAAATAATATTTTCCAGGTTAACCTTGCTGTAACAAAGAACGAAAGAATCCTGGTGTTTACTGACGATTATAAACCTGAAGTTGTTAGTGAGGCAGAATATGTTGCAAAACGGGGAACCAATTATTGTGTGATTAATTTTTTAAAATATAGCAATACGGGCATGAGTGGGGTGGAACCTCCAAAGAGTCTATGGGAAATGGCTCTTGGTAAGAACGTCGTCAAGGAGATTGAAGACAAAAAATTGATGAAAAATATTCTTGATAAGAAAATCAGCGCTGAAGAATTCAAAATTGTTCACGAAATAGTGAAGGAAAATAAAAAAGATGTGATCAATGCTGTAATTGCTCTTGCTTGGTATTCAACTACCCATACCAGCTTCAGAAAATTACTCACGGACGCTGGAGGAGTCCGCTATGCAAGTATGCCAGGATTTGATCCAAGAATGTGGCAAACAGCAATGTCTGCCAATTGGGAAGAGGTCGCCCGCAGGACGTTATCTCTGAAAGATAAATTGATCGGCCCAACATCAGCTCGTGTTCGAACCCGCAAAGGGACAGATATTGTCTTTGATTTAAAAGGGAGAGAATGGTTTGCTGATACTGGCCTAATCAATCAGCCTGGGAACTATGGAAATCTTCCTGCGGGGGAGTTAGCAATAGCGCCCTTAGAAGAGACGTCAAATGGCAAAATGGTAATCGAACCAATACCTCGTGCGCAAGGCCAAGCAGTTTTTGAAGTCCGTCACGGCAAAGTCACCAAAATAAGTGGGGATTTTCCCTATATTTCTTGGTGGGAAGCAAATTTTCAAAAATACCCTCATGCTCGTAATATTGCTGAATTCGGAATAGGGACCAACGAAAAAGCAAAAGCCGGAACGACGATGCTTGAGTTAGAAAAGATCCTAGGAACCATCCATATTGCCTTAGGAGATAATATCGGTTTTGGGGGCAAAATTAGGGTTCCATTGCACATCGATATTCTTTTTGAGAACCCTACCGTGGACGTTACTCTTTCAGATGGAAGAACTTTACAGATACTTCAGGACGGAAAGGTTTCTTGGTAGGTATTAACCCTACGATTGGGGGGCAGGTCTTGCTTTTTGATATTTTTGGATTCGGGGTCAAACCTCCACTATTGACTAAGAGGCCTCTATCCAAGGTGTCAGGGCCTGAAAGTTGAATCATGCAAATAAGAGGCAGGTCTCAATGCAGCCCTTAATAATGGTTTTTTGCAGGTGTAAGTCCTGCCCCAGGAGTTGCCTATTTACCTGGATAGTGATATGCGACTTGTAAGGAGTGAAGAATCCTAAGAGAGCTCGGAAGTAAAAAGCCTGTTGGGCTTTCCCGGAAACGAAAGGGTCCGCATGGGGCCGGGAGCTGAGCAACATCGGAGTCCGCAGCATGAAGGAGCGGTAGGGGAGCTGACTGAATTTTTCAGTCATTTCATTTTTCACCCGCCCTGAAGGGCTGGGGCAGGAGGATATTACGGAACGGGGGGCATGATGAGGGCAATTAAGCTGGGAACTGATCTTCCTTGCCATTTGGATCCAAGCCTTGTATCATTAATTAAATCTGGTAGTTTGTTTTACCGAGTACGGACTTCTAGGTCCTCTGGATGATGATTTTGAACATTAAGGAGGGTAGCAAAGATGATAACAGATCGAATTGAAATAAAGCCTAATGTAATGATGGGCAAACCTGTAATTCGGGGGACGCGGATTACGGTGGAATTGATTCTCCGCAAGCTAAGCGAGGGGGCAACGGAAGCCGAATTATTAGAAGCCTATCCAAAACTTGCGCATGAAGATATGCAAGCCGCAATCGGATATGCTGCGGATACCTTGGCTCATGAAGAGACTGTGATTTTGGGATAGAAATTCGGAAGAATTGATTATGCGATTCCTGGCCGATGAAAGTTGTGATTTCGTGGTGGTCCGAGCTCTTCGAGAAAGCGGTTATGACGTGCTTTCGGTGTCAGAGATTTCACCGAGGGCAGAGGATGCCGGCGTCATCGAACTTGCTGTTAAAGATAAGAGGATTCTATTGACGGAGGATAAGGATTTTGTGGACGGGAGGGGACGTAGATTCCGAAGCAACTTGGCAATTTAAAAAGATTTGGGTAGATACTGGTCATTCCGAGACATGGCAGACTGGATGCTCCAGGGCCCTCCACAATGTGATTGGCCGGGGGATTGAGGGGAGCCAGATATTTGGAAGTGATTTTGAATGGGCGGATTTGGCGCAGAGACGATGGGATATTCCGGAGCAGAAGTTGCGCGGTCTTGAGAGGTCACGACATCAGCGGTTAACAAGGCGGCGAATTCAGAGGAGGTGCCTGCTTTACAGCGGAATTTGTAACTTGCTTGGGAACCAACGTCCCGTAGTTCAGTGCATGCTTCTGAAGTAAGCAGCTGGAGGGGAGGATTTAGGTGGGTATCAAGGATAATGAAAGGAGCGCACTTTTGAATTATTCTCAGTACCTATTCATTGACTTCGAGAACATCCAGACCCTTGATCTTGAAAGTATAGATAACAGGGTTAAGGTTTTTGTGTTTGTCGGCAGTGAGCAGAAGAAAATCCCTTTTAATGTTGTTGAGAAGGCTCAAGCCCGAGGCGAATCGTTGCAGTGGATTCAGATCGCAGGGCATGGCAGGAACGCGCTTGATTTCCACATCGCCTTCTACCTCGGAGAGCTAAACCAGATGGCGCCAGATGAGGTCTCATTCACCTTGCTCTCCAAGGATACCGGATACGATCCTCTGGTGGAACACATAAACAAGCTTGGCCGCAGCTGCAGCAGGATCAACAGCCTTAAGGAACTCTATATGAGTTCAAAGGCACTCGATGACCCCAATACTCAGCGCGCATTAGCCAATCTCAGCAAGATAGAGAAAACAAAGCGGCCAAGGAGACGTAACACGCTATCAAAACACATCCAGATGGCCCTTGGGCGCAAGCTTGG
>Ga0315280_10010854_pt1 | contig 11315 bp, 9 predicted proteins | sample YL17G06_40_MG_FD_203697 | JGI IMG/M metagenome (GOLD analysis project Ga0315280, IMG submission 203697) | Sediment microbial communities from Yellowstone Lake, YNP, Wyoming, USA - YL17G06_40 | ecosystem: Environmental > Aquatic > Freshwater > Lake > Sediment | place: USA: Wyoming | collected... | reverse complement strand
AGACGCTGCTTCATGCCTCGCGAGAGCTCCTCGACGAACGACTCCTTCTTGACGGTCAGATCGGTCAGCGCGAGGACGTCATCGATGATCTGCGGCCTTCGGGCGCGATCGATCTTGTAGGCGGCCGCGAAGAAGTCGAGGTACTCCCAGACCTTGATGTCGTCGTACACGCCGAAGAAGTCCGGCATGTACCCGATAACACGCCGCACCTCGTCCTGCTGCCGAAGCGCGTCCATCCCTTGGATGAAGACCTGTCCCGCGTCCGGACGGAGCAGCGTGACGAGCATCTTGATCGTAGTGGTCTTGCCCGCGCCGTTGGGGCCGATGAAACCGAAGATCTCCCCCTCGTCGATGCTGAAGGAGACGTTGTTCACCGCCACCACGCTCTGGTAGACCTTGCGCAAGCCGTAGCACTCGACAATGGCCATCTGTTCCTCGCTCCAAACCGCCTCTCCCCGGAGGAGAGGGCCGAGGCGAGGGCCTTGCGGGCCCTCGCTCGCCTGTCACCACGCCACCACCAGCGGCGCGAGGTCGTCATCGTCACGCGTCACTATGGCGACGCGCTCGGCGTAGGCCGGCGCGTCGAGCCGGTAGATGTTGTGGTCGGCCCCGCCGTCGCTCTGCTCGTCGTAGACGATGTTGCCATCGCGGTCGACGCCCAAGCCCTCAGGCGTCGTCCGCAGACCCAAGCCGTCATCGTCGAACAGGACCTGTGCCGCCCCTCCGGTTGTGCTGGCGCGGAAGATGCAGGGCCTGATTCCGATCGTCTGGTCCTGGGCCGCGACAGCCAGATGCGTCGCGTCGAGCCACGCGATGCCTCGCAGCGTGGTGAAGCCCTCGGTGTCGACCGCCGTGGGCGTCCCCACTTGGGGCTCGACCGTGAGAGCGACGACGGCGTCCTGGTCCGTCACTATGGCGATCGCCGCCCCGTCCTGTGAGAGCGCGAAGAACAGGACATCATTCGGAACGCCGGCGTAGACCGTCTCGGCGTTCGAGCCGTCGATGCCGGCGCGCACGATCTCACTGTGGCCCGCGGCCTGGCGCAGCCAGTAGACCAGGTCCCCGTCCGGTGTGATCGCCGCACTGCCCCAGAACGCATTCGGCGTTAAGTTGTCAGGCGCGAACACGTGCGCGTCAGTCCCGGTTTGGAGATTGCGGATCCAGCCGTTGTCGTGGGCCGTGTCGACTACTAGGGCGAGGTCGCCGTCTCGCTGAACGCCCAGCAGCTCACGCGCGTCCAGGCCGACGCCGCCACCGATGTTGGCTTCCGCGATCGTGCCTCCGCCTGCCTGATTCGCCGCCACGCTGATCACGCTCGTAGTCTGATCCTGGAACACCAGACGCTCGGGGGACGGAGCGGTCACGGTCAGCGTTCGCGCACTGCTGGTGGTGCCGAGCGCGGTGGCCGTAACTGTGGTCGTGCCGGCCTGCTCCCCCGTGATGAACGAGCTTATCCGGCCTTGGGCGTTCGTCTGCCCCGTGGCCGGGTCGAGCGACGCCACCGCCGGCGTGCCGAGGTTGATGGTCACGGTGACCCCGGAGGCGGCCGGGCCGTTCCGGGTGACCTGCACAACCACCGACGTGGTTCCGCCGACCGCGATGCTCGCGCGGCCGAGCGTGACGGTGACGACGATGGTGTCCTGCCCGCCGTTGCCCCCGCCGGGCGCGCAGCCGGACACGCCGACAAGCGACGCCACCGTCAGCGCCGCCATTCCTGAGATCAGCAAACAGACAACGCGAGCCTGTCGCACTTTCATGCTTCGCAATCCCCTTCCCGCGCTACCGCTGTAGGAACTCCATCCTGTCGATCGAGATGCTCGCCTCGCCCGAGCCGATGGGGTCGAAGCGGAGCCTGGTCACGATGCCGGTCCAGGCCGGCCTATCCTGAAGAGAGATCACGTAGTCCCTCATCGCGCCGTCCCCGACGATGGGCAAGCGCGCGCTGGTGCGCTCGCTCATTGTAAGCGTCTTGGTGGCCCAGAAAAGCTGCGCCACGCCGTCCTTGTCCGACGACATCCTGACGAGGAGCCGCGGATAGTCCCGAGCAGCCATCCGCGTGGCCGGCCCGGAGATCACCGGATCACCGCCGGACGTGCGGAACGAGAGGACGCCGCCCGTCCATTGCTGGTCAGTGATTCCACCACCAGGCACCCACCCCTCGTCCGGGCCGTTCAATTCCCACACCGTGGCATAGGCCGGCTCAGGGATCTCATACGGGCCAAGCCCGACGTCCTTGGGCAGAACCACCGGCAGCGGCTGCTTCACGCCGGCGAAGACGCGCGCGATCGCGTCGAGGTAGCCGAAACCCCACTGCCTGTGGGGCGCAACGTAGCTGCCCTCGCCCCACTCGTTCCAGGCCTCGACGATCGCGACCCTGCCCGCGATGCCCTTGTCCTTGTCGATGAAGTCCTTGGCGTCCCGGAGGTGGCGCTCGAACAGGTCCGGCGTGCGACCCGTGCGGTAGATCGAGAGGTCGCCGTGCCACGGCCGCGGGTCCCATCCGCCGAAGACGGGGGTGATCATCGGCAGCGCGCCGTCGTCCGCGATAGACTCCCACGCCTTCCTATAGCCCTCGATCACCTCTTCACAGCTTGCGACGCGCTTGTTGCCACAGCCGAGGCCCGGCCAGGTGTACGCCGTCAGCGCGTCGTAGCCCATCCGGGCGAGCTTCTCAGCTCGGCCTTTCTCGGGCCCTGAGCAGGCTGCGAGGTACACCGGGGGCACGCCTTGGGACTCGCACAGGGCGCGCATCTCCTTGAAGGCCGCCGCCACGGCCTCCTCGCCCATGTCATCGCTCAGGCGGTCCGGCGAGAAGATGATGACGAGCGGGCGGCCGTCGATCTTGTAGTACTCCGGCTCGCGGAAGTAGTGGTCGATCCAGAACTGAGTAACAGCGAGGAGGTCCTCCCGCGAGGACGTGCCCGGCGGATTGTGGTTCGCCCACAGCAGGCAGAAGTCGAGGTACCTGCGGTTCCTGCACTCAAGGTAAGCGTTGATCTCGTGGTCGAGCATCTGCGCGCCCTGACACCAATACCAGTCATAGGCAAAGAACCTAACACCCCGCTCGGCGGCCCAGAGTATCTGCCAGTCGACGGCCTCGGGTGTGCCCTCCTTATAGTACCCGAGCATCGGCGTGCGCTCCGGGAACAGGTCGAGCACCTCCCACGCGGACCGGGTGTTCCAGCCGGGGAAGTGGTAGATGCCGATGTCGATGTCGGTCTTGGGCCGTCTCGGCTCAGGCACCGCGCCCGGCGCCAGGCCCTGCGGGGCGTCTGAGAACGCGACCGCGGCCAGTCGGTGGATGTCCACGCCGTCCCCCAGCACCCGCACGCCGAGCGGGAACGTGCCGGCGCAGTCGACCCGGACCGACCAGGTGACGTCCTTCACGTCGCCGGTGTCGAGTGTCATGACCCCGCCCGTGCGCGCCGAGTCGGACACCAGGGTCACGCCCGCTGGCACCTCGAGCCACGCCTCGAGCCCCCGCGCGACTGGCGAAGACGGGTTAGCCAGCCTGAGCATGACGCGCTCCTCGCGCCCGGTGCGGGCGATGGGATCCGCTGGGCCGAACCAGACGATCCGCGGTGCCGGGGGTCCGGTCGGCTCCTCCGCGACGGCGACGCCGGAGATGATCGGCGAGCCGGACGCCTCTCCGTCCTCGGGCACTCCCTCGGACATGAGGAGGAGGTAGGCCGTCCGTTCGAGCGCCCCCTCGGCGGCGGGGATCATGACATTCGCGACCCGGCCCGGCGCCAGGTCCACGGTGGTCCAAACCACCCCGGCGACGCCGTCGTAGGCGAAGCCGACCCGCACGCGCGCGTCATCGGCGGAGGCGGGCGACTCGAGGCCCACCCATGCCTGTTCCGCGGTCAGAGCCGGCAGCGGCCTGCTGACCACCAGGCCTTCGGGGCCCAGCTTGACGCCGTCCTCGGTGACCTGCGCGTCCTCAAGCAGCGACAGCTCGTCCCTGGCCGCCGCCATGCCCCCGTCCCACGTCTCGCCGACAGGGAGCTCCGGCTCCAGAACGCGGATGGACCTGATCGTCGTCCCGCAGCCCGAAGGCGGGTCGAGTCGGAGCTGGATAACCTGAGCCCCATCCTCCCAGAAGGGCCGGCACCTTAGCGTCTTCCACTCCGCCGTCGGCACGAACGGCAGGGGCGCGCTCTTCTGCTGGCTGAAGCCCTGGTACCGGCCGGAGCGATCGTGCGCCCAGAACAGCTCCCCGGGACCGCCCGCGTCGGACTTGTAGACGATCTCCAGAACCTGGAACGGCGAGGTCGCGATCGCCACCTCGGGCCCGAAGATCTGAGGATCGCTCGGCCCCGCTGCGAGCGCCAGCCCCTCGCCACCCGGCTCGCATGACACCAGGTCGCCGCCGCGGGTCCAGCCGCGCATGTCCGCGTGCCTGGCGAAGTCCCATTCCGCAACGACTCGTTCGGGCCGCACCTGCGCGAGCAGGGCGACCCCCGCAAGAGCGCACAGACCCATCAAGACGCTACCCCGCCTTCGTCGACGCTACGGACCTACACACGCGAGCCATGGCCGCCAATGCCCCGACCAGACAGACGAACGCGCCGGCCAGGGCCACCGAGCTTGAGGCGACCCACCAGTCCTCCCCTGGTAGCCAGTAGCCAGGGCTGGCAATCGACTTGTCTAGGAGCGCCGTCACGGCCATCCAAGGGACGAAGGGCAGAGAGACTGGCTCCATCGATGCCGAGCTGTGACGACCGTAAGCGTTCAGCGCCTCGACGATGGCTGTCTCGCCCAGCGGGATGCCCATGAAGTAGATAGCCACGAATACGTAGGACAGGATCACGCCCGTCACCGGCGACCTACACAGAGCTGAGAAGAACAGCGACTCGGCGGCGATGAGAAGGCCCGCGGTGATGGACACGACGGCCCCGGGCAGGACCCCTGACCACGAAACCCCGCCCACAAGGAAGCACACGGCGATGACGGGGATCGAGGCCACGATCAGGTACAGTGCTTGCAGCGCCGCGGCGTTGAACTTCCCGAAGACGATCGTCCTCGGCCTCAGGGGCGTCATCACAAGCTGCTCGAGTGTGAGCCGTATCCGCTCCGTGGCGACCGCGGCGCCCAACATGCCGGGTAGAACCGCTCCTAGCAGAAGCACCTGCGTGATCCAGGCCCCGATGACCGCGCCACGGGCCGTGTTCCCCAGGTCCTCCTGAGTGATCCCGCCGGCCGACCACCTGCGCCGCACCTCTATCCCGAAGTAATAGACCATTCCGACGACCAGGCCCACGAGGCCGACGTACCCGAGTGTCAGCAGGTTGCCGCGGAGGCCGCGAAGCCTCACGCGGAACTCACGCACGAATACCGGGTTCGGCCACACCCACAGGTCCGAAATGCGCAGCAGACGCCCAAGCCAGAGGGCGCTCGCTCGCGGCGGCGTGTCACTCACAGGTCTCAATCCCCCTTGCCCTGCTGAGTCGCTGAGGTGTTCTGCCTGGCTCAGGCGGCGTCCTCCGCCGCCCGGCCCTTGTCGACCTGTGGTCCTCGCCGGGCCGTCTGTTACGGACGAGCGAGGAAGCTGGTGGCGCGGACCCGAACAAGCTCGTACAATGGGCTGTACTTAGGACAATGGGCTTTAGCCCATTGTTGTCGGGGCAATGGGCTGAAGCCCATTGTCTCAAGCGCAAGCGAGGTGTACCGGAATGAACCGCAGGGACTTCGTGCGAACAGCTTCCGGACTGGCCGCTGCCGGAGGGGGTCTCATGTTGCTCGGCAAGGGAGACGCCGCCCTCGCGGCCGGAGAGACGTCTGCCCGATCGCTCGGCTGGCGGCCGGAGGCGCCGAAGCGCCTGTCGGACGTCACCCACGCGCTTGCCGAGCGCGCCATCTCGGGCGAGCACGGCCGTGGCATGAGGAACGCCGAGTTCGCGCTCGACGAGTCTTCCGTGGAGGGCATGTCGCGCGATATGCGGTACGCCGTGGCTGCGAAGCTCATCGCCGAGAAAGCCCCGCTGCGCATTCTGCCGGGCGAGAGGATCGTGGGCTCCGCTACACTGCTCGAGAGCCCGGCACACATGGCGCCCGTCGCCGGCGTCTCGAGCGTCAGCCACACCACGGTCGGTTTCCAGCGCGTGCTGCCGCTCGGCTACAGCGGCCTGAAGCGGCAGATCGAGGAGCGCCTAGCTCGCGGCGACCTTGACGACAAGGGCAAGGACCTGCTCGCCGCCATGACTCTCTGCCTGGGGGCCGCGGACACCTGGCGCCGGCGCGATATCGAGCTACTGGAAAAGCTCGCGGCCGAGTCCACCGGCGAGGATCGGGACAACTACCTCTCCGTGATCGAGGCCTATCGCGACGTGCCCGAGAATGCCCCGCGGACATTCCACCAGGCCGTCCAGTCGCTCTGGTCGATGTGGGCGTTCCACCGACTGGTGGGCAACTGGTCCGGCATAGGTCGCATCGACGATATGCTGGGGCCGTATCTGAAGGCGGATCTTGAGGTCGGTCGGCTCACGCTCGACGAAGCCCGCGAGATCCTCGCGCACTTCTGGATCAAGGGGTGCGAGTGGATCGGCGCGCTCAAGGGGCGAGGCTCGGGCGACGCCCAGCACTACCAGAACATCATCCTCAGTGGTGTCAACGCCGCCGGCGAGGACGTGACGAACGAGGTCACCTATCTCGTGCTCGACATCGTCGAGGAGCTCCATATCAGCGACTTCCCCATCGCGGTCCGCATCAACCGCGACACGCCGGAGAAGCTCCTGCGGCGCGTCGCCGAGGTGCAGCGGCACGGCGGCGGGATCGTGGCGCTGTACAACGAGGAAGTCGCGATCAACGGCCTTGTGAAGTTCGGCTACCCCGTTGAAGAGGCCCGCACATTCGCCAACGACGGATGCTGGGAGCTGCTCATCCCCGGCCGGACGACGTTCTCGTACGTGCCGTTCGACGCGCTGGCGATACTGCACGGCACCCTCGGCCTGCACGACGGCACGCAGCCCCCGCCCGAGTTCGCGACGTTCGACGACCTCTACGCGGCCTTCCTGCGCGGGCTCAGCGCGCAGGTGGACTCGCACAACGCCGTTGCCGACGGCTGGGCGAGCGACGGGCACCCATGCCCCTTCATCTCGCTCTTCGTCGAGGACTGCGTGGAGCGGGGTAGGGGATACTACGACCGCGGATCGCGGTACACGGTGCTCGCCCCGCACGCCGGAGGGATGGCCAATGTCGCAAACAGCTTGCTCGCCATCAGGAAGCTGGTGTACGAGGACGGGACTCTCGCGCTGCCCGAGTTCGTGCGCATCCTCAGGTCCGACTGGGAGGGGCACGAGCCGCTCCGTCGCTGGATCCTGAGCCGCATCCCGTCGTACGGCAACGACGACGACGAGGCGGACGCGATGGTGGCCCGCCTGTTCGACGACTACACCGAGCTGGTCGGCCGCGTGAAGGAACGCAACGGCGTTCTGCGGCCTGCCGGGATCAGCACGTTCGGGCGCGAGATCGAGTGGAGCAAACCCGAGGCCGGCAGGCGCGCCTCCCCCGACGGCCACCATCGCGGAGAGGTGCTCGCCACGAACCTCTCGCCGTCCCCGGGCACCGACAAAGCAGGGCCGACCGCGGTCCTGAAGTCTTACTGCAAGATGGACTTCACACGCCTGCCGAGCAACGGAACCGTGGAGCTCAAAGTCCACCCGGACACCGTCAAGGGCGAGGCCGGCGTGCAGGCTCTCGTAGCGTTGTCTCGGAGCCTGGTCGATCTCGGCGGCATGTTCATGCACGTCGATGTCGTCGATTCCGAGTTGCTGCGTGACGCGCAGAGGAATCCCGATAAGTACCCCAACCTTGCCGTTCGCGTCGCCGGCTGGTCGGCACGCTTCGCGACCCTCAACGACGATTGGCAGAACATGGTCATCAACAGGACGCAGCAGATGTGTTGATGCGATGCCTGCCCCGAGGCCGACCCCCATCCCCGAAACCGACCTCTACCGACCCGTCGTAGAGTACCTCGCCGATCAGGGCTACACGGCGCAGGGCGAGGTGCGCCAGTGCGACGTTGCCGCTGTGCGAGAGTCGGAGCTCGTCATCGTTGAGCTGAAGCTGCGCCTCTCGGCGGACGCACTCGCTCAAGCCGCGCGCAGACAGCGAATAGCCGACGCGGTGTGGATCGCGATCAGGAAGCCCGAACGCATTGTGCAGTGGCGGAGGCGCGCCGCCGACCTGCTGTTCCTGCTGAGGAGGCTTGAGCTGGGCCTGCTGCTCGTGTCGCCGTCGGCGCGCACCAAGGCCGCGAGGGTCAAGGTCGAGGTCCCGGTGCAGATCTTCGATCGCGTCAAGGACGGCAAGCTACGCTCTGGGCTGATGCGCGAGGTGCTGCGCAGGTCGGGCGACTTCAACACGGGTGGCAGCGTGCGGACGAGGCTCGTGAGCTCATACCGCGAGGCCGCGGTTCACATCGCGTGCTGCGTCGAGCGCTTCGGACCCCTCACCGTGCCGGAGCTGAAGCGGCTCGACACCGGACCGCACACGTGGTCGATCCTCGACGCCAGCCCGGGTATCGAGGGCTGGTTCGAGCGGGACGATGGGGGCCGGTACTCGCTTAAGCCGGACGGACTGGCCGGCCTGGAGCGGTACCCCGAAGTGGCCGCCCACTACCGATCCGTCCTCGCGAAGGCCGAGCCGCCCGTCAGCGACGGTACCGCGCCGGCGGCTCCTCCAGCCCGTGCTCGCTGAGGAGCCCGGCGTCCGACATGATCTCCTCGGCGGGCCCATCCGCCACGAGTGTGCCCTCGTCCAGTATCACCGCGCGCGTGCAGAGCTCCGCCGCCGCCTCCAGGTCATGAGTGGCGAGAATGAGCGTCCGTTCGAGCGATGCCAGCAGGTCCAGCAGCTCGCGTCTTCCTCTCGGGTCGAGGCCCGCAGTCGGCTCGTCGAGCACAAGGATCCTAGCGTCGAGAACGAGGACCCCGGCAAGGGTCGCCCGTTTCTTCTGGCCCACGCTCAGGTGATGAGGCTCCCTGTCGCCGAGGCCCGGAAGACCCACCATCGCCAGAGCTTCGTCTACTCGAGCTCGCACCTCCGGCTCGGGCACCCTCATGCACCGAAGACCGAACGCGACGTCGTCGAACACGGTCGGCATGAAGAGCTGGTCATCCGGGTTCTGGAACACGAGCCCGATCTGCCGACGGATTCCGGGGAGCGTGCGGGAACTGATGGGCTCCTCGCACACGAGCACCTCGCCGTCGCTCGGGAGGATTCCGTTGAGGTGGAGGATGAGGGTCGACTTGCCCGCGCCGTTCGGCCCGAGCAGCCCCACGCGCTCGCCCGCGCGAATGGTCATCGAGACGCCCCGTAGCGCCTGTGCGCCGTTCGGGTACGTGTGACACAGGTTGCGAAGCTCGAGTACGCAGCTCAACTCAGCGGAAACCACGCAATCCCGGCGATCACGATGCACAGTGAGACGGTCACGACGGCATGGATCGGACGCAAGGGAGGTCGCTCGCCGATCGGCAGCCGGCCGTCGAAGCCGCGGCACATCATCGCGTTGGCCACGCGTTCGGAGCGATCCAGACTTCGCACGAAGAGGCTACCCACCATGCCGCCGGTCACCTGGGTGCCCATGCGAACGGAGGGCGGCCTCCCGCGGCAGTCACGGGCAACCATCATCCGCCTCGCCTCGTCACGCAGCACGACGAGGTAGCGGTAGGACACGACCAGGAGCATTTGCAGCACCCGAGGGCAGCCGAGCGACCCCAGCGCGGCGGCGATCCTGTCGAACCGCGTCACCTCCGCGAGCAGTGCTACAGCCATCACACTCAGGGACGCGCCGAACAGGATCGAGCCATAGTGCGTCGCCGCGTGGGCGGAGAGCGGCCGCCCGAACACCGACAGCCCGAGCTCGTCATCGGGCCCATCAGGGCGGGTGAGGACGAGCGACAACACGAGCAGAACCACGATCGGCAGGAGGAAGCCCATGCGCGCGACGGCCGTGCGGAGCTTCACGGATGCGGCGGCGTATCCACAGACGAGCAGGCCGGCGAGCAGGCAGAGGCGCCCCCACTCACCTTCCGGGGCCAGCGCCGCGGCCAGGACATAGGCCAGGGCAAGGACGACCTTCAGACGGTCATCGAAGCCGCGGAGAGCCCGGGCCGGTCTGCTGAGGGCAACGCCGGAGGTCAAGGGTCACTCCTCCGGGTCGGGCCTCTGGGCGCGCCGCACGGTCAACAAGCGGCCAATGCCGAGCATCAGCCCAAACGCGGCCAGCGTTCCTACGGCGCCCGCGACCGCTGTGCTGACCCACTGGTTCCCCACCCCGGGCACCTCGTAGTCCGGCAGGGGCGACGGCGCCACGGACGGCTCCTCGAACTTGTCCGCGAACCCGGCCTTGCCGGCGGCAACGGTCTCGAGTCCGTCGGGCGATGTCGATGCGAACGGGGCGAGCAGGAGCGCCACCAGAAGCGCGAGTCCGAGTGCGCCGAGCGTCCATTTCGCGGCCGTCATGCGGTCACCGCCTCCGTGGCTTCCGCCGGCTTCGAGGACTTCGCCCGAGCGGGCGCCAGATCGGGCCTGGTGCGCCAGACAAGCTGTAGGGCCGCCACCGTGACCAGACCCTCGCCAACGCCGATGACCGAGTGCCACCCGAGGATCGGCCAGACGACTCCGTCCGCTGGGAAGCCCGACAGACAGAGCCCCGCAGCCGCGCCAGCCGAGGCGGCGACAACCGAAGTCCATCCGGCCACAAATGACGATACGGCCGACCCGACTCGCGTGCCGCGGAGCGCGCTGTGCACCAGCACGGCCACTCCTGGCGCGATGATGCCCATGTTCATGATGTTGGCGCCGAGCGCGAGCAGACCGCCGTCGCCGAACAGCAGGCACTGCAGGATGAGGACCGTGGTCATCATCAGCATCGCGGGGCCGATACCCATGAGGATGGCGGCCATCGCAGCGCCCACCAGATGCCCGCTCACGCCGAAGCCGACCGGGAAGTTGACCATCTGGCCCGCGAAGATGGCGGCCGTCATGACTCCCATGAGCGGCACGTCCCTGGGGTCCAGGCGCCTGCCCGTCTTGCGGGCGGCCCATGCGACGACGCCGGCGGACGCCACGTCCAGAGTCGCCCAGACAGACGGATCCAGCACACGATCCGGCATGTGCACGATACGCAGTCCTTCCGAGAGAGCCCGGAACCAGCCGCACCCTCGTCCGGTGGCCCGTAGCCCACACCAGGATACCGCAATCGTGCCACCATCGCCAGGGTCGTGTTACAGGCTGTCGCCGCAACGCGGTAATGTCCGGTGTGAGCAAAGTAGAAGTGTCCGGAGGCGGGCTGGAGTGGGTTGCAGTCC
>Ga0315280_10010853_pt1 | contig 11316 bp, 8 predicted proteins | sample YL17G06_40_MG_FD_203697 | JGI IMG/M metagenome (GOLD analysis project Ga0315280, IMG submission 203697) | Sediment microbial communities from Yellowstone Lake, YNP, Wyoming, USA - YL17G06_40 | ecosystem: Environmental > Aquatic > Freshwater > Lake > Sediment | place: USA: Wyoming | collected... | reverse complement strand
AAAAAATAGTTAAAAAATATGGCTGGGATATTCCCCCACTCCAAACAATCGGCTACCAAGAATGGTCTTCCTTCGCTTCCGCCTCCGCTAAAGCTTCGGCCTTCGGCTTGACGGAGTCGGCCTCCGTCCAGACGAAGTCGGCGGACAAGAAAGCTACGGAGGATAAAAAAGATTATATTTTTTCTCTTGAACAAAGAGAAAAGAATGAAATAAAAACAAAAATAATCCTTCACACAATTCAATTTGCCAAACGTCAGATGACCTGGTTTAAAAAAGATAAGAGAATACAATGGATTAGGACCCAAGACGAAGCGGAAAGATTGATAAAAGACTTCATTAAAAGATAAGAAAAATTTCCTTCCTAAAAACCTGAAACCCCACACCAAAAATTTGGTGGTGGGGGCAAGGCTATTTCCCCCTCTTAAAAGAGGGGTTTTTAAATTGAAAAATCTTTAAAAATAAAGTAAAATAAAAGTTTGTCTAACAGTTCAAGGAGTTATTCTCAATATGGAAAAGTCATTTATAAAAATAAGACGTGCCAGGGTTCACAATTTAAAGAATATCAGTCTTGATATACCCTGGAATAACTTCATAGTAATAACTGGGGTTTCTGGCTCAGGAAAATCCTCTTTAGCCTTAGACACTCTCTATGCCGAAGGACAACGAAGATATGTTGAGAGCTTGTCTGCTTACGCACGCCAATTTCTGGGAGTAATGGAAAAACCCGATGCTGATAAAATTGAAGGTATCTCCCCTGCTATTGCTATTGACCAGAAAGGTATTTCAAAAAATCCTCGCTCGACCGTTGGAACAATTACAGAAATTTATGATTATTTGCGACTTTTATTTTCCAGAATCGGTGTTCCCTATTGTCCAAAGTGCGGCAGAAAAATCCAGCGTCAAACTATCGACCAAATAGTTGACCAAGTATTAAAACTCCAGGGAGAAGTTGTAATTTTAGGACCGGCTATTCGTCAAAAAAAGGGAGAGCATAAAGGAGTTATCGAAGAAATTGATAGAATGGGATTTTTAAATTTAAGAATCGACGGCCGCTATTATCCTATTGAGGAGGCCAAGGAGTTAATGTTGGACAAAAAGAAAAAACATTCAATCGAAGTAGTTGTAGATAGACTAAGAATCTTAAAATTAGAAGCACCACGCTACCAAAAAAGCCAGAGAGAACAAAGGGCAAGATTATCTGACTCAGTAGAAACAGCCTTAAAAATTGGAAAAGGAATAGTAATAGTAAGCCCAAAATCAGATATAAAGACTCAAGTGACTCGAGATATTATCTTTAGTGAAAGATTCTCCTGTCCTCAGTGCGGAATCTCGCTTCCTGAAATCGAACCCCGGCTCTTTTCTTTTAATTCTCCTTTTGGAGCTTGCCCTTTTTGTTCTGGTCTTGGCGAAAAATTAGAAGTAGATCCCGAACTGGTTATTCCTAATAAAAATCTCTCCTTGGCCGAAGGAGCAATTTTGTCTTGGGCAAGGGCTTCTCACAAAGTGGGAAGACAGAGTTATTTCTGGTGGAAACTCCAAACTCTTTCTTCTGATTATAATTTTTCTTTAGATATACCTTTTAAACAACTCTCAAAAGAGATTCAACATACAATTTTACATGGAAATGGAGTATTTGAGGGCGTTATCCCTTTCCTGGAAAGAAAATGGCGAGAGTCAGAAAGCGATGCCACAAGAGAGGAAATTGAACAATATACGAGAATAAAAATTTGTCCAGTTTGTAAGGGTAGACGGTTAAAATCAGAAGTCTTATCAATAAAAATTTTAGGTAAGTCAATCGATGATATAGTGAAAATGAATATTATCCAAGCTAAAGATTTTTTTGAAAATTTAAAAAAATCGAAATTAAAAGAACCTCAAAAAGAAATTGGCTTGCCTATTATCAAAGAAATTATCAATCGCCTTCAATTTCTAATCGATGTTGGACTTGACTATTTAACCTTAGAAAGAAAAGGAGGGACATTAGCGAGAGGAGAAGCCCAACGAATTCGTTTGGCTACCCAAATTGGTTCAAAGTTGGTTGGGGTAACATATATTTTAGATGAACCTTCTATTGGACTTCATCCTCGAGACCAAGGAAGATTAATTGGAAGTTTAAAAAAGCTTAAGAATTTGGGAACTACCGTAATTGTAGTAGAACACGATGCCCAAACAATATTGGCTGCTGATTGGGTTATTGATATTGGACCAGGAGCAGGAAAAGAAGGCGGAAAGGTAACATTTGAAGGCTCTCCAAAAAAACTTTTAAAAAGCAAAACTTTAACAGGCCTCTATCTCTCTGGGAAAAAGAAGGTAGAAATTGAAAAAGAAACAAAAATAAAAGAAGGAAAACAAAAATATCTGATTCTAAAAGGAGCCAGACAATATAATTTAAAGAACCTTAATGTTAAATTTCCTTTGGCTAAATTCATTTGCGTTACTGGAGTTTCTGGTTCAGGAAAGTCAACTTTATTAAATGAAACTTTGGCCAGGGCGCTGATGCGAGATTTTTATAACTCGAGAGAAGAACCAGGAAAATTTACCAAGATTGAGGGCAAAGAGAATTTAAAAAGAGTGGCGATAGTGGACCAATCTCCTATTGGTAGAACTCCTCGTTCTAATCCAGCCACCTATATTGGTGCTTTTACCTATATTCGTCAACTTTTCTCCCAAATAGAAGAAGCAAAAATTAGAGGTTATAAGCCCGGCCGTTTTAGTTTTAATGTGAAAGGGGGAAGATGTGAGGCTTGTCAGGGGCAAGGGTTAAAAAAAGTAGAAATGTACTTTTTACCTGATATCTATGTAGAGTGTGAAGAATGTAAAAGTAAAAGATACAACAAAGAGACTTTAGAGATAAAATATAAAGATAAAAATATTGCTGAAGTTCTTGAAATGACAGTAGATGAGGCTTTAAACTTTTTTCGAAAAATTCCTGGCCTGGAAAGAAAACTTAAAACTTTAAAAGATGTTGGTCTTGGTTATATTCAACTTGGCCAATCGGCTCCCAATCTATCTGGTGGCGAAGCTCAAAGAGTAAAATTGGCCAATGAACTTTCCAAGGCAGAGAGTGGTGACGTCCTTTACATTTTAGATGAACCAACAGTAGGACTCCATCCTGATGATATTAAAAAATTACTTTTGGTAATTACTCGTCTCCGCGATAGAGGAAATACCATAATCGTGATAGAACATAATCTTGATGTTATAAAAAATGCGGATTGGATAATTGATCTTGGACCAGAAGGAGGTGATAAAGGCGGCTATATTATTGCCGAAGGACCACCTGAGAAAATAGCAAAAGAAAAAGAAAGTTATACCGGTCAATATTTAAAGAAGATTATAAACTGATAATGAAATTAAGATTTTAAATATAAAAAGGCGGTTTTCATAAGCCGCCAGGATGCAATTACTCTTTACTAACGATATCTTCAATTGTTTTTGCTAAAACTTCTGCCAAGGAAAGAACTTTTAACGGCAAGGTTTTTGGGGCTTTTGCTGAGATAGGAACGGTATCAGTGATTACAATTTCCTTTAATATCGGGATCTTTCGAAGATCCTCAACTGCTCTTCTGACAAATAATCCATGGGTTAGGGCAATAGTTAAACCTCGAACCTTCATGCTTTCGAGCTTTCCTCCTAGAATTTTGAGGGTGGCTCCAGTTGAAATTTCGTCGTCAATCACAATCACATCTTTGTCAAAAACTTCACCACTTATCTTCTTTATTTTAACTTTTGTATCATTGATTCTTTCTTTTTCTACCCTACCCAGCGGAACATTCAAATGTTTTGCCAAATAAAATGCGCTGTCTGTCGCTCCCTGGTCAGCCGGCAACAAAATAGTATTTTCTAAATCTCTTTTTTTAAGGTATCTAGCAATCAGAGGCAAGGCCGAAAGATGATAGAGTTTGGTCTTCTTTGAGAAGAATTGCTCAATCTCTCTTGAGTGAAAGTCGACTCCAATAAATCCTGTCATTCCGCTTGCTTCAAAGAGTTTTATCAATAATTCGGCGCTTAGGGCCATACCAGGGGTATGGATTTTGTCGGAGCGAGCATAGGAAACATAGGGCATCACCACAATTATCTTGCTGGCACCGGATTTTGAAGCAGCGTCTATCATTTGGCAAAGTTCCCACAAGTGTCGATGCAATTGGCAGGTATCAGGTAGGGACGTCTGAATTAAAAACACCGATTGTCTACAAACACTGTCTTTTAAGATTATTTCAAAACAGCCATTAGCATGCTCTTGGATTTCTAAAGGACTAAGCGGGACTTTAAGTTTCTGGCAGATTTTTTTAGCTAATGTTGGATGAGAGCTTCCGGTAAAGATTTTTATTCTACTCACCTTTTTATCCCCTCCTCTCATATTTTCTTTTTTAGAAACTATAGAATTTTATCATTAATTTAAAGAGAGGGCAAACAAAAAATTTCTAAAATAGAAAGGAGGCACTTTTGATGCCTCACAAAAAAATTAGGAAGAGAGAATTACTGAATCAATGAATCCCCTGATTTTTTCTGCTGATGATGGATCTTTCTTGGTTATTAATGCCCTTCTTGCCGCTTTCAGAAGAAGCATTTCTTCTCCCTTGCCTGCTAAGATATCTTCGTCTTTTCCTAAAAACACCCTGTATATCTCAATCACTGGCCTGTAAAATTCTTCGTTATCGATTACCGGACGTCTTAGTTCTGCTTGAGGAAAAACAGCTTTCCATGTTTGCTCCAAAACTCCTTCAGGGTCGGAGCAATTTCCTGCCTTGCAGATAATGAGAACTCGCGCAAATTCTTTGTCTTCTATAGCTATCCCGCCACCGGCCTTCATTGTTTCTAATCTCAAGAGGCATTCTTTTTTTTCTTCTTCTTCCATCATTCTTTCCACCTCCTTTTTCAATGTTTTCCGAAATAATCTGAGGGTAGGCTTTTGAGCCATTTACCGAAAGCAATGAATTCTTTCTGCAAAGTCTCTAGGTCTAAGGTAATATTTTCTGGTTCCAGACGTAGCTCTTTGCTCGGAGACAAAACGAGTTCTGTCCTTTTATCGTGTCTACCAGCCAAAGGAGACATATTCCAGGCCTGAACTATCGTTGCCACTTTGCTTATTTCGCTGTGACGCAGGACTATAAAGGGAAATGGTTCTTTTGAGTTGGCTTTCACCGGCAAGACTCCGAATCTAATAAGGCCGATCATGGCAGGTTTCATTATCTTATTGACAGATTTTATCTCCCTATACTTTATTCTCTCTTCCAGTTCTTTTTCTGCTGCTTCTACATTTCTTCCTTTCATTTTTTTATTAAACCTCCTTTTGCACTGTCTTTACTATAATAATTTTTTGCTCATTTGTTAATTATCTAATTTTTGCTGGGTTATGGTAGAATATTTATTACTATGAGATTAAAAAAGCTTAAGCCTTCTCAGCTGAATTCTCTGCCCGCCACCGCCGGCGTCTATATTTTTTTTAATGCTAAAAAATCCCCTCTTTATATAGGAAAAACAGTTAATTTAAGAGAACGGGTAAAAACCCACTTTTTCCAACCCAACTATAAAGACAATCTTTTTATTAAGGAGATAAGGAAAATTGGATATATTCCATTGAAGTCTGATATTGAGGCCCTGATTTTAGAAAGCCGAATGATTAAGAAATTTCAGCCAAGATTTAATATTCTCTTTCGCGATGATAAAAAATATTTTTATGTGGGTATTACCAAACCTGCCCGCCAATTGCCTGACGGCTCCCGCCCGACTTCGCCTGCGAGCGAACTCGCTGGCGGGCGGGCAAGACGTCTGGCAGGCGGGGAAGAGTGGCCTATGGTATTTATTACCCATCAGCCCGACTTAAAAACTTATAAACTTAAAAACTTAAAAACTGAATATATCGGTCCTTTTACTGATGGAGGAGCCTTAAAAGAAGCTTTAAAAACTATCAGAAAAATTTTCCCTTATAGAACTTGCGAAGTCTTATCCAAAAGACCTTGCCTTTGGTATCAGCTCGATCGCTGTCCAGCTCCCTGTTTAATAGAAAGGGAGGCAAAAATCAGAAAGATTTTTAAAAAAGAAACTAATTTAAGAAAAAAAGATTATAAGAATGATATTAAAAAAATAAAATTAATTTTAACAGGAGAAAGAAAAAGACTTACTTCAAATTTAACAAGCGAGATGAGGAAAATGGCTCAATCTGAAGAATTCGAGAAGGCAACTAAAATTAGAGACCGGATAGAAAGTCTTAAAAAAATCTTTTCTCACAGAGAAATCCTAGTTGAAATTCCCCAAAAAGAGAAAGAAAATGTTGGACTCCTATTAAAAGAAATTCTTCATCTATCTCAAATTCCAAAAAGGATTGAGGGTTATGATATCTCTAATATTAAAAATTTAGGGATGGTGGGTTCAATGGTCGTATTTAAATTGTCGCGATTCTGCCAAGAGAAAGAGAGAAAATATTGTGAATATAAATATGTGCCTGAGAAAAGCCAATATCGAAAATTTAAGATAAAACAAGTTTTGAAACAAAATGATATCGCTTGTCTAAAAGAAGTTTTAAGGAGAAGGTTGTCTCATCAGGAATGGGGGTTACCGGATCTCATTTATGTTGATGGTGGAAAATCTCAATTGAACGCCGTGAAAAAAATAGTAATGAAATTTCAGAGGGCGAAATTTGTAAAGCCGATTCCTATTATCTCCCTTGCAAAAAAGAGAAATTTGCTGTATAATATTTTTCTTAAAAATCCTCTCTCTCTTGACAAACTTCCAAGAGAAGTTAAAATGACTATTCTTCATTTAAAAGACGAATCTCATAGGTTTTCTATTTCTTATCATAAAACATTGAGAGCGAAGCTCTTTTTCCTCTCGGCAAAAAAGAAATCGAAAGTTTCTAACTTATAATAGTTATGAAGGTTCTGACTATATCGCAAGCCGTTGTCTCTATTTTGTTAATTATCTCTATACTTTTGCAACAAAGGGGTGGCGGGCTTTCTTCTATTTTTGGCGGAGAAGGAGGATATTATTTTAAAAAAAGAGGTACGGAAAAAATTATTTTTTGGGGCACAGTGACACTGTCTTTAATGTTTTTTGGATTAGCTTTCTTAAACTTTCTATTCTAAAAATCTATTAGTATTTTTCTCCAAAATCTAAAAAGTTTTTTGATAAGACTTTTCAATATTGATAAGTGGAAAGAGAATAAAAACAAATGGCCTAAAAAGGGACAGTGGTTAGCTTTTTTAATCGCTATTTCCAGGACCGAAAAAATTATACTTTTTTTCCTCTTAATTCTCGGCTTGGGCGCCGGAGTTTCCTGGTGGAGGATTTCTTACTTAGAAAATACTAAAGTCGTCCCCACCAAGGGAGGAATTTTGAGAGAAGTAATGGTAGGCCAACCTCAATCATTAAACCCACTCTTTGCTCTCTTAAACGATGCTGACAGAGATATTTCAGAGCTAATTTTCGCAGGACTTTTAAAATATGACCAAGAAGGAAGTTTAATCAAGGACTTGGCTAAAGATTATAAAATAAGTAAAGATGGTAAGATATATGAATTTACTTTAAAAGATAATCTTTTTTGGTCTGACGGAGAGGAAATTACTACTCAAGATATCGTCTTCACTACAGAATCAGTTCGAAATCCCGAGGTTCAAAGCCCCCTAAGACTCATCTGGCAAGAGGTTAAGGTAGAGAAAACTGATAATAAAACCATCAAATTTATCTTGCCAAATCCCTATCCTCCTTTCCTTGAGAATTTTACCTTTAAAATCTTGCCTTATCATATTTTTAACAAAGTTTCCCCACAAGCATTTATTCTTGAGCCGCCTCAGAACCTTACTTCATCAGGACAATTTGAAATCAAAGTCATTGAAAAAGATTCAGAAAATAAAATCAGAAAAATTATCCTGGAGAGAAATCCTAATTTTTATGGCAAGGCCTCATTTTTAGAAAAAATTGAAATAACTTTTATACCCACTACTGGAGATTTTCCAACTTGGAAAAATAAGGCACTAAGTTTTGCTGGCATCTCTCCTGAGCAGGAATCAATATTCAAAGAAAATTTTAATATTTATAAACTATCGGTTCCTCGGTATTTTGCTCTATTTTTAAATCAGAGCAAGAGTATTTTATCCCAAAAAGAGGTCCGAGAAGCATTAGCTTTTGCCACGCCTAAGAATGAAATTATAGAAAAAGTATTGTTAGGAGAAGCTAGGATAATAGACAGCCCTTTCCTGCCTGAAAATAGAATTGGAGGAGATTTTAAGCAATATAAATTTAATCTAAAAAAAGCACAAGAAATATTAGAAAAAGCTGGTTGGCAGGATAAAGATAAAGACGGAATAAGGGAAAAAATTTTAAAGGAGGGTGCGAAAGCGACTCCTTTGAAATTAATTTTATTTACAGTGGAACAAGGGGAGCTCAAAAAAGCGGCGGAAATTATTCAAGCCAGATGGAAAGAGGTTGGAATAAAACTAGTAATTCGAACCCTTGAGCCGACAAAGCTTCTTCAAGAGAACATTAAAGAAAGAAAATACGATATCCTTCTTTTTGGCCAGGGACTATCAATTATTCCCGACCCTTATCCCTTTTGGTCTTCTTTTCAAAAAGAGTATCCAGGATTCAATCTTTCTCTTTACCAGAATAAAGATGTTGACGAACTCCTTAAAAATTCCAGAGAAGAATTAAATTCTAAAAAGAGAAGGGGGTTACTTCAAAAAGCCCAGCAAAAAATTACTGATGACATTCCAGCGATTTTTCTTTACAGCCCTTATTATCTTTACGCTGTTCGAGATGAGGTGAAGGGAATTGATGGAAAATACATAGTCGATCCCTCAAAAAGATTTATAAATATAGAAAATTGGTATATCTACGAGAAAAGAGTGGCAAGGTAAGAGAAGCGGTGTCCTTCAAAAATCTTAATCTTTTTCCCTTTTAGGAAGAAAGCATAAGAAACTTTTGGTGTCTTTGCAACGGGAATGGGTCTGTTACCCTTTATAGAAAATTGGTATATCTACGAGAAAAGAGTGGCAAGTTTAAAAAACAACTCTTTAAGGACTACTGACTCATTACCCTGGCGGAATATTTTGCCAAGGTGGTGAAATTGGGAAACACACTAGCTTCAGGAGCTAGCGGCAGAAATGCCTTGTGGGTTCAAATCCCACCCTTGGCACAAAAGCTATTAACTCAAAATACAAAACTACGACTTCAAGCGAATCAGTCTCAATCTACCTTTTGAGTTGTAAAACGTGAATTTAAAATTATTTAATAAACACATGAAAAAACATCTTTTAAGAATAATTCCTTTGGGAGGGTTAGAAGAAGTTGGGAAAAATATGATGGTCCTTGAATACCAAGGGAAGATTTTAATTATTGATATGGGACTTCAGTTTCCCAATGCTGATATGTTGGGAGTAGATTATATTATTCCTAATATTTCTTATCTTAAAGGAAGAGAAAAAAATATCTTGGGAGTGGTTTTTACTCACGGTCATTATGACCATATAGGAGCGATTCCTTACCTTATTAATCAGCTAGGAAATCCACCCCTATTTGCTACCCCACTTACAAAAGGGATAATCTTAAAACGTCAGGAAGACTTTTCTCGTCTTTCGCCTTTAAATATAAAAGAGATTAAAAGAGAGGATAAAATCAGTCTTCCGCCTTTTTCGATAAAAACATTTCCTCAAAATCATAATATTCCTGACGGAGTTGGTCTTTTAATTGAAACACCAGCCGGAAAAATCTTGCATACAGGCGATTTTAAATTCGATTACACTCCTATTGCTAATGGTCCTACTGACATTTCAAAAATTGCTAATTTTGCCTCAAAAGGGATTTTACTTTTAATGTCTGACTCTACTAACGCCGAAGTGCCGGGACACAGCTTATCTGAAAAAGTTATCCAAGAAAACCTTGAAAAAATTTTTGAAAAAAGCGAAGGTAGAATAATTGCTGCTACCTTTGCCTCACTTTTATCTCGGATTCAAGAGTTAATAAATCTAGCAGAAAAATTTAAAAGAAAAGTAATCATTGATGGATATTCAATGAAAGCCAATACGGAAATTGCTATTTCCCTTTCCTATCTTAAAATTAGAAAAGACACCCTAATTTCTCCGAGAGAACTTCGCCATTTTCCTGACAAACGGATTTTGATTATTTGTACAGGCTCACAAGGAGAAGGAGATGCTTCGCTGATGCGTCTTGCTCACAAAGACCATCAATTTTTATCTGTTAAAAAAGGAGATACCGTTATCTTCTCTTCTTCTACTGTCCCGGGAAACGAAAGATCCGTCCAAGAATTAAAAGACCTTTTATCGTGGCAGGGAGCAAAAATTTTCCACTCACAGATGATGGATATTCATGCTTCTGGCCATGCCCAACAAGAAGAACTAAAGACAATGATTAATGTTGTTAAACCAAAATTCCTTATGCCAATTCATGGAAGCCATTATATGCTTGAAGTTCATAAAGACCTTGCTCTTTCTTTGGGAATCCCTCAAAAAAATATTATAATTGGAGAAAATGGTAATATAATTGAGATGACGGAGGGAAAAATAAAAGTGCGAAAAGAGAAAGTCGCAGCAAGTTATGTAATGGTAGATGGCCTAGGAATTGGGGATGTGGGCGAAGTAGTCTTGCGAGACAGACAAGCGATGGCTAAAGATGGCATGTTTGTTATCGTGGTGGTAGTAGACTCTACTACTGGAAAGGTTCGACAGAGTCCTGATATTATTTCTCGAGGGTTTGTCTATCTTCGAGAATCAAAAGACCTTTTGCGACAAGTAAGGAAAAAAGTAATAAGATTAGTCGAAGAAATTACCTTGTCAAAGCACACCGTTAATTGGGCTTTTGTAAAAAACAAAATTAAAGAGGAGCTTGGAAAATTTTTATTTAAAAAAACCAAAAGAAGACCGATGGTCTTACCAGTGGTTATAGAAATATAAAGCGTTTTATCCGCGAAGACGAGCCGAAGGCGAAGTCTGAGCGGTAATAAAACCTTTACCCCGCACCAATTTTACCAGAGTATTAGTCTGTTTATCGAATGGTGATTGTAAAATGATGTTATACTATGGCAGCACACGGGAGGCGAACAGCCTCAAGTCCGCCTTCAGCGGACTACACTATTCGTTAAGTGTGCTGCAAAACAATTGTTCTGTAAAATTGGTGCGGGGTGTAAGAAATAGTAACCCGCCAAAATTTTCCTTCGGAAAACTTAGGCGTGAACAATTTCTAACATGCGAGTATTTAGCGGTATTCAACCTACGGGAATAATCCATATAGGTAATCTTTTCGGGGCAATAAGAAATTGGATTCTACTCCAGAATCACTGTGAGTGTATTTTCTGTATCGTTA
>Ga0315280_10010852_pt1 | contig 11318 bp, 12 predicted proteins | sample YL17G06_40_MG_FD_203697 | JGI IMG/M metagenome (GOLD analysis project Ga0315280, IMG submission 203697) | Sediment microbial communities from Yellowstone Lake, YNP, Wyoming, USA - YL17G06_40 | ecosystem: Environmental > Aquatic > Freshwater > Lake > Sediment | place: USA: Wyoming | collected... | reverse complement strand
GCTTGGGCCAGGGCATAACACTCGACGAGCGTGGAAATACCGAGGCTGTCCATATAGGTCACTTCCCAGAGGTTCAAGACAAGCCGCCGATAGCCCTTCTCCAGAAGCTGCTTGACGTGGTCACGCAGCGCCGCGGTCTCATCCCCGAACGTAATTTCACCTCGCATGTCCAGCAGCATCACGTCCGCAACGAGTTTTTCCACGATGTACAGAGCCACGCTGACGCCCTTTCCCGGCGATTCGGCTCATCGCGCCTGCGCCCGTGCCCCCGAACCCTCGCGCGCGCACCATCCCACCACGGGCCGCATCCGGTTGCGAGCGTGGGAAGGGCGAGCGCTTCAGTCTTCGTTGGGCCCGTCTCGCCGGCACCCTTGGCCAAACCCTCAAGAGCAGGAGACGCAAGAAGATGCAGAAGCGTTACACAGACTTCAGCAGCGCTGATCGTCCCCTGATTTATTCAATCGGCAGGCAGGTCGATTCCCAGGAGGATTACCTCGAGGGGAAGCCAGTCAGCTTAGGGGGCGTAAGGCTGGATCACCCAGCGATTCTTGCGCAGAAAATCGCCGACCAGGTTGATATCCCGGGCATCGCAGAGCAGCAGCCGGCAGAAGACTTCCGCGGTGGTTACGTTGGGTTGGACTTTCGCCGCCTGGAGCAGCAGGGCGCGCGAGTCTTTCTTGCGGTCGAGCTGCCAGAGCGTGATCGCCTGCAAGGCCAGCATCGCCGCCGAATCCGGCTCGGAATTGAGGGCCATACCCGCCGCCGTCAGCGCCCCCTCGAAGTTGCGCTGCTTCCAGAGGGTCAGCGCCATCAGGCGATGCCCTTCAGCGGCTCCCGGTTCCTTGGCCATGAGGACTTCCGCCTGCGCGGTCGCGCCCTGCACATCCCCGCGGCGTAACAGATTCAGGCCCAGCTGCTCGCGCACCGGCAGAAAATCGGGGCGTCGCCGAGCGACTTCTTCGAACAATTCCCCGGCCCGCTTGCTATCTCCGGCCTCGTTCAACAACCGCGCCAGGCGGTACTGCGCTTGCCAGTCTCCGGGATTCAACGCCACGGCCTTCTCCAAGAGCGCGGTGGCCTCGTTCGTCTGCCCGCGGTCAAGCAGGATGTTCGCTAGCGCCATGTAGGCCGGCGCCCAATCGGGGGCTGCCTGGATGGCCAGGCGCAACTCGCGCTCGGCCTGAAGGGGTTTCCCTTGCGAGAGGCGGATCTGCGCGAGGCCGAAATGCGCCTCGCCGCTGGCTGGCTCGAGGTCGAGGGCCGCGTTGAATTCAGCCTCGGCGCGGTCGATTTCACTCAGCGTGAGATAAGCTCGCCCCACGGTCGCGTGCGCCAGGGCCTGCTGGTGCGGGGCGGTTGCCACACGTAACGCCTCTTGTGCCGCCACCACGGCCTCGCGCGCCTCGCCCGCCTCGAGCTGGAAGGCCGCCAGGCTCAACCGCATATCCACATCGCGAGGGCGCAATGCCGTGGCCTTGTTCAGCTCGTCGAGAGCCAGACGTTGATACTCGGCAGGCGACAGGTGGGGGCCACCCGGCTTTGTCAAGTCCGGCTGGGCACTCAGCGTCCAAGCAATCCTTGCCAGAGCGTAGTGGGCCTCGGCATCCGATGGATCTAGGCGGGTTGCCATCCGCAACTCCCGGCAGGCCGCCTCCTCACGCCGCTGCGCCCAGAGAGCCAGTCCCAAACCCCGATGTGCCGGCGCGGACTCCGGCTGGAGGTCTATGACGCGGCGGAAGACAGACTCCGCTCCGGTGGCGTCGTTCCGCCCCAGCAGGTCAAACCCATGCTGGAGAAGCCCCGCGACATCTTCAGTGGTCGGCGGAGCTGGGCTCGCCGTCGGCGTGGGCACGGCATGGCCCGAGACCAGCGTACCGAACAGGAGAAGCGTGAGCACCACGCCGGGGGCCGGGCGAAATCGGCTTGCCCGTCTGGCCGGAACCCGGCCGCCAGGAATTTCAGCCCAGAACTTCGCGCTAAGGCACCACCTGAAGCTGCTCTGGGTCATGGAGGATGATCTCCGCACGTCCCTTGTAGGAAACAATCGGGCCGCGGATCTCGACCTGCCGGCTCTCGAGGGTCGCCAGGTCACCGAACTTGCTACGATCCGAAGCAAAGATGATACTGCTGAACGGGCAATTCCGGTAATCGGGGCAGAAGTCCAAGAAAGTAACGCCACTCCGCGACGTGTAGCTCCGCAGGACCTGCCCCCTGACGCATCCCGTCTGGCCCGTGTGAGATTGTGCCTCCCGAAAGTCGATGCACCGCGCAGTTTCACTGGGCACAGAGGGGATGCTCTCGCCGCTGCCGGCCCGGCGGACCCCCAAGCGGTAAGCCACAACCGCCGCCAGGGCGGAAGTGAGGAGCACCGCTAATGCCATGAAAACAAGCTGCTTTCGCCTCACTTGCCCCCCCATCTCCCGGGCTCCCGAAGGCCGGGCGGGATTCCTTTCTTCGTTCACGGACCCACCGGAGAGTCGTTTCCTTCGGCGCTGGCGGCCGGGCACCGCCCGGAGGGCGGCTTCCCGGTCGGGATCCCAGGCAGTATACCATAGCGTTATTTGATCTCTTGACATTGGCTAGACCGCTAGCTAGAATGCCTGCCCGGGGAAAAAAGAGACGTGTACCATGGTGTAGTTTCCTGGGCAGATTGGCACAGTGGTGACCACCTTGCTCGTGGGTGTGTTGGTGGCCACCGGCCTGCTGTTTCTGCTGGCGATCGCGCGGCGCTGGCAGCGCGATGAGTATTTGCGGCGGCTTGATCGTCTCCGCGAAGCTTACGCACCCGTGGTCAGCCAACTGGTGGCCAACCAGCTCGCGTACCCCGACGCTCTATCCATCCTGAACAGCATTTCAACACCTGACCGCCTGGCGGTCCTCGAGCTTCTCTGCCTGGAGAAGAAACCGTCCCACGCTGCCCTACCGCTCATCCGCGGGCTCTGTGAAGATCTGGGGCTCGTGGCCCACTGGCAGGAAAACCTGCGTCAACGCGCCGACGCCGTTCCATGGCGCGCGGCGCTGGCACATCCTAAAACCCTGTGGCTCCGCCTCACCCATCTCGGGTTTCTGGAGCGCGCCAAGAGCGCGGAGCACCTGGGGGTGATTCACCACCAACCGAGCTGGCCGCTGCTGGTCGGGGCGTTGCGGGACCCGCATCCTGACGTGCAGCAGGTGGCCGAACGGGCTTTGGGCGCCATCGCCGAACCCCAGAGCTTCGGCCCGTTGCTAGGACGCCTGCACACGGCCGTGCTGGATCCCAGCGCCGGCATCTGCCCGCGCTCGGTGAAGGCCGCTTTAAGCAGTTTTCCCCTCGAGCAGGCCGCCCAGTTGGTTCCCTCTTTGCAGCACGAACATCCGGAAATTCGCTTTCTGGCTACGGACATTATCCGGCAAATGGTGCGTCGTCGGGCCCGACACGAGTCCGAGCTGATGCTGGGACCGGAGGACCTGGGACCGGAACTGTGCGACCTCTTTCCGACCGCGCTTTGCTTTGACGAGAGTCCGGACGTGCGCGCCCGCGCCGCCGCGGTCGTCGCCCACCTGCAGGGCCCGCAGGCCACGGCGGCGCTTTTCAACCTACTTCATGACGAGCAATGGTTCGTACGGGTGCATGCGGTGCGGGCCATGGCCCGTCGCGCCAGTCTGTTCGAGTTGACGGAGACGGCCCGTTGCCTCAGCGATCCCCACTGGCTGGTCCGCCAGACCGCGGCCAAGACCCTCTGCCTGTTTGGTCCCCGGGGCCTCACCGAGATCTTCGAGCACTTTCTGCGAACCGAGGACCAGGCCGCGCGGGACCAGATCGCGGAGGAACTGCAACGGGCCGGTCTCATTCCCATAGCCCTGCGGGGCTACGCGAGCCACGCCCAAGGCCGGGAAGCCCGCCTCCTCGAACAGCTCGTGCAGACGGGCAAGACCCGCTGCTTGATGGAAGTGCTGGCCAACGGTTGCGACGAGAACCTGCGACGCAGATTCGTGCAGGATTTTGCCCATTGGGGGAACTCGGAATTCCAGGCCCAGCTCCGCATGCTGACAACCAACCTGCCTCAAGCTGGGGGCGAGGCAGTGCCCGAATTGATAGAAGACCCCCAAGCCGCTTGACGGAAAACCGATGCAAGCGTGGATTGCCTTCCTGACCAACGGCCTGAATCGGGACCTTGGTCATCTCCGGGGCCTTCGCGGTTTATGAACGGGAGATCGTCGTGGAGACGGGTGGCTTCCAACAAGACACCGTTACGGAAGATTTGGAGCTCATTGTGCGGCTACACCGCTGGGCCGCTCTGCATGGGCGTCCCATCAAGACGTCTTTCACGGTCGATCCCGTCTGCTGGACGGAATGCCCGGCGACGACGGAGATGCTGGCGCGCCAGCGCCGCCGCTGGCAACTCGGCCTCTGCCAGACGCTTTGGAAGCATCGGGAGATGCTCTTCAACCGGAAATACGGCATCGCCGGCCTGCTCAGCTTCCCCTTCCACCTGTACGTCGAAGGGCTGGGGGCGGCGGTGGAATTCATCGGCTATCTTCTCATCCCTTTGGCCATTGTCCTCAATCTGGTTCCCCTCCACTTGTGCCTCTTGTTCATCGTCCTGGGCCTGGCCTACGGAAGTTTTCTATCTGTCGGCGCTGTGCTCCTGGAAGAGCTGACCCATCGGCGATATCCGCGGACCCGGGATTTGCTGACCTTGTTGGTTTACGCCGTCTTCGAGAACGTGGGCTACCGCCAGCTCGTGCTCTTTTACCGTCTCCAGGGTGTATTGCGATTCTTAACCGGCTTCCGCCAATGGGAAAAGGTCGTGCATGTGGGCGCAAGAGCACAAGCTTGAGGCCGCCGGCTCCAAACGAGCACATATGGCAAAGCGTCTGCCGACGGGCGTCATGCTCGCGGCTCTGGTGGTGGGAATTGCCCGCTGCCCTGCGGTTGTGACCCAGACAACCAGCCAGGACCCGAATGGTCCCGCGGTGTCTGCGGGCGCCCCTCCAACACCCGCCAATCGAGCTGCCTGCCTCGAAAGCCGTGCTCAAGGCCCCCGCGGCGCGGGACTCTTCCGCCGTGACGCTTCCGAGGCGTTGTCGTGGGCTCGCGACTTCACATACTGCGGAGAATACAACGAAGCGGTCACCCACTATCGGCACTATCTCTAAACCCACCCCCAGGCTGAAGACGCGCTGGCCGAGCTGGGGGACACCTTGTTGCGCGCGCAGCAGGCCGCCGCGGCCGTGGAAGCCTTCCGTGATCTTCTACGTGTCCATCCTGGCCGGCAGGACGCCCACCTTAGCATGGCGCGCGCCCTGGCCCAGCTCAACAATGCCCCCGCGGCCATCCAACAATACAAACACCTGCTGGAAGCGCAACCTACCGACCGGGACGCCCAGATGGAGTTAGCTCAGCTTCTGAGTGCCGCAGGCCGGCACGAAGACGCCGCCAAACTTTATCAGTCTGTCCTGTCCCAAGCTCCCGAGGATACAAGCGCCCTGGAAGGTCTTGCCTATGTTCGGGTCAAGCTGAAGCGCTGGCAGCAAGCACGGCCGCTTTTCGAGACCCTGGCCGGCAAGCAAGCGGGGCGGGTGGATTACCAGGTGGAACTGGCGCGCCTGCACATGAGCCTCAAGGATTATGCGGCCGCCCGGGAAGTGCTGGTGACCCTGCTTGCAACCCATCCCCACGAGGAGGACGCCAGGGCGCAACTCGCTCAACTGGAGCTTGCCCAGAATCATTTCCGCGGTGCAGCAAGGCAGTTCGATCTGGTGCTGAAGCAGAACCCTAACCACGTGGAAGCCAGGCTGGGCCGCGCCCGCGTGGCCTACTACCTGAATGACCTGTCCACGGCCCAGCGTCTCGCCGCCGGACTTGTGGCGGAACGGCCAGCAGACTTCGACGCCATTTTCCTGCTGGCAGAAGTCGAGCACGCGCGCCGGCATCGAGCCCGAGCTTTGGACCTGGTACAGCAGGCGAAGCAGCTTGTCCCGGACGATCCCGAGGCTGCCGCGTTAGAAAAACGGATCGAACGGCAGGCGAGTTTCAGACTTCGTACGACCGCGTCCTACGCCCGGGAGATTGGCGTGGCAAGCGAGCTAAGCAACCGCGCCGGGACGGGATCGGAAGACTTGCGGATGGCAGGGTTCGGCGCGACGCTCGAGTTCGCTTTCCTGCCGCGGACCACCTCTTACCTCGCCCTCGCCTACTTGCCCGCGACCAGCCCCGCCGCCGGCATTCGCGGCGCGGTGGATCCCGCCCAGTGGCTCTATCGGCAGGATACGCAGCTCACCGCGAGCCTCATCTTGCGCGGGGGCGTGGGCCTCGCCCGTTTCGGCCCCGGCCGTCTGGAAAATATACCGGGACAGACGGAACCTATCGCGACCGCCACCTTCAAGCCTGTCGGCTTTGCAGGCTTCAGCTACGCTCCCACGCAGAAATACAGCCTCGATCTGGAGGCCGCCCGGAGCGCCGTTTTCTACACCCCCACGGCGGTTCGCCTCGGCACCATGGAGAATCGCTTCAGTGCCCGCTTGAACTAGTTCTTCAACCGGCGCACGGAATTGCACTTCGAGTATTTCTTCGCGACCTACGCTTCGATTGCTTACAACCACGTGCGGATCGTCAACTACTCGCCGGTGCGCGGGCTCTACGCCGACCACGATCAGGCCCACGGGGGAACCATCACCTTTGTGCGCAATGTAATGCGCGGGGAGCGTTTCCGATGGGATGCCGGCTACGAGGGCGCCGCCTACGGTTTCACGGGCGTACGCCGCCAGGTCTGGCTGGGCTTCTTCAGCCCCAGCTTCTACCAGCGGCATCAGTTCACGTCCCATGTTGCGGGGAAGATATGGAAACCGTTGGGATATGATTTCAGCGGCGGTATCGGTCTGCAGCAGGTCGAACAAGGCCGAGCGCTGACGCGGGCGATGACGCTCAGCCCGGCGCTGACCTGTCAGGTGAACCCACGCCTGACGTTGAGCCTGGGCTATACCCATTACAATTCCGCGCAGACGCTGGGCGCCCTGCGTGGGGACGCCGTGCGCCTCACCACGGAGTGGAGTTTCTAGCGCCGTTCCAACTTTTTGGAGCTATTTCCGAGACCGATACGCTGATGAGTTGTGCACGGGCATTGACAAAGCGACTCGGCGAATCAAATTGGAACGGCATTAGCTCGGCGGCCTGCTTCCGACGGCCCGGGTGCACCCGCGGCCCTCGAACTTACACGCCCGCCTTCTCCTTCTTGGCGGCAACCCGCGCGGCGAACTTGGCGACGCTAATGCAGGCCCGCGTGTGGGTCGCCTCGCCGATCTTTTCCATTTCGTCAAAGGCCTCGAGCGAAAACGAGTAAATCCGGCCCTCGACCCGTTGCAACGTCGAGACCACACGCACCTTCATCCCCACGGGGGTCGGCGCCAGGTGCTTGATCTCGACTGAAATTCCCACCGTGTCTTCTCCCGGGTTGAGCAAGGACTGGACGTTTTCACGTGAGGTCAACTCCATCCAATTGACCAGCGCCGGAGTGGACAAGCCGGGCGTGACATCCGGCCCCAGAAAGTGAATGGCCTCGGCCCCCGTTACCACGTAGGTCTCCTCCAGAATTTTCGGAGCCGCTAATGTCATCGGATTTCTCCTTCGGCGAACGGCCACGCCATGGATGGTCCCCATGGCCCGCTGATAGGGCCAGGCGCATGCCCGTCCCGCCGGCCGTTGCTCACGGCCCAAGCGCCAACCTAGGGACCAATGCCCTGGGCCAGGAAGCCGCCATCTACGTTGAGAATCTCCCCGGTCACGAAGCTGGCGCTATCCGAAGCCAGGAATATGGCCGCACCCTTGATCTCCTCCAGGTTGCCGAAGCGCTGCATGGGCGAATGGCTCATGATCGAAGCTCGGCGTCCCGGCTCGCTGATGATGTCTCGGTTCAGCGGGGTTTCAAAGACGCCCGGGGCGATGGCATTCACGGCGATATTGTACTTGGTCCATTCCGCGCCCAGGCAGCGCGTCAGCATGGCCACCGCGCCCTTGCTGCAACAATAGGCGGTCACCTCGTTTAGGCCCACGAAGGCGCCGATGGAGGCAATGTTGATGATGCGCCCGTAATGCTGTTCCTTCATCACCCGGCCCACGATCTGGCAAGCATACCAGGTCCCTTTGAGATTGACATCCAGGATGCGATTCCAATCCTCGTCGCTCACTTCGAGCGACGGGACCCGCTTATTGATTCCGGCGGAGTTCACCAGAATGTCAATGCGGCCCATTTCCCGCACCATCTGATCCGCCACCCGCTGGATGTCCGCGCGCCGGGTCACATCCGCCGTGAGTTCGAGAGTGCGCCGGCCCAGCCCGCGGATCTCCTCGGCCGTCTTCAGCACTTCCTCGAGGCGCTGGCTGACCGGAACGACGTCGGCGCCGGCCTCGGCCAATCCCAGCGCAATGGAGTGGCCGATGCCGCTCGTGCCGCCGAAAACCAAAGCCCGTTTTCCCGTCAGGCTCAAACCCTGGTAATAATCCACTGCCGTTTACCTCCCTGTCGCAAGCAGCACGCCCCTACCCACATTATGCCACCAGGGCACTCAGCGGACCCTTGATGCCCCAGGCTGTAATCTCGGAGCACTTGGCCACTCGCGCCTGGGTCATATCCGGCATCTGGTTCGGATCCTGACCTCAGACGCTCATTCAGCCGGACCACGATGGCAAACTCCCTCATTCACCAGAGGTTTCAATTTGAATAGTCGCTTACCCCTCCGCAGGCCCGGAACACGCCGGCGCCTGCCGTAACTGGGTGGATGAACAAGAAAGTAATTCAGCGGGGCTAAGCAGCATCAGCATAACTTGGAGTCGTCGGGTAGGTTAGATCCACTCGAGGGCGCCGCGTTTCCAGATCCAGATGTAGCCGACGATCAAGATGCCCAGAAACACGAGCATTTCCACCAGGCCAAACAGTCCCAGCACCTGGTATTGAACGGCCCAGGGATAAAGGAAAACTGTCTCTACGTCAAAGATCACGTAGAGAATGGCCACGACATAGAAACGGATCGTGTACCGGCCCCGCGAGTCCGATTCCGGCGTGATGCCACATTCGTAAGGAATGACCTTCTCGGGTGTAGGCGGCGGCGTGGGGCGAAAGAATTTGGCCGCCCAGAGCACTACAAAAGGGAACGCAGCCGCCAGCGCCGCAAAAATCACGATGGGGCCGTATTCATTCAACATGTCCGGCTTCCCTCCCGGGAGCGAAGGAAAAAGCATACCACAGGGCGCCCACTCCGGCGCAGAGAATTAGCCATCGCCTGCCCCCTTCTAAACTCCCCTCTCCGCTGCCCTATGCTTTTCACCCCTAACCCCCAGCCCCTAAACCTAACCCCTGTCCTTCGTGATGAAACCTTCCAAAACGAGGCTGTCGGGTGTACACTAGCCGCCAGTCGAGATTTCGAGACGGGAATTCGGGTTCATAATCCCGCCATGCCCCAGTTCACGCACAAGGGACCGTGCGCAGCCGAGGTGCGAAGGGGGGAAACAATGTCGCCCAAGAATTCCATTGTTACCGGATTCGTCTACTATCTCCTGCTTTCAAGGTCGCCGCTCTGCGCTCACGAATCCCCATTTGTGCTCGCTGCTGGCACACGGCTCCGGGTCGAATTCAACACCGCTGTTGGAACCGCGATCTCACGTCCTAACGACGGTGTAGAAGTACGCCTGCTAAAGCCAGCCACAGCAGGAGGACGCGAAATTCTGCCTGTCGGTACAGTCCTAACCGGGCGCGTGCTAGCCGCGCGCAAGGGTGACAAGCACACAAAAACCTACCCGATGATCCGGCTCGGCTTCACTCGCGTCACCTTGCCCGATGGCCAGTCGTTTCCCGTGCAGGCCTCGCTCGCGGATCTCGGCGTAGATGAATACGTAGATTCCGAGGGCGCGGCCAGCACCGTGCCGCCGACAAAGGGCGGGGACATTGTTGTCCCCGCGACGACCACCGCCGCCGGCGCGGGCATCGGAGGCATTGCGGGTGGGGGCAAAGGGGCGGCCATTGGTGCAGGAGTCGGCGGAGCTATCGGTGTTCTCGGAGACCTCTCCGCCCACATAGCCCAGTGGTATGACTTCACGCTCAAGCGCGGGCGCAAGGCATGGCTCCGCCTCGATGATGACCTGGGTCTCACTCCGCCACCGTCTCATGTGAGGAAGGAACCGGACATCCAAGGTCCCTCTGCCTCCGCTCAATTACCCCAAGCCCCAGCCACGCCGCCGAGCGGTGAAAACCCGCCGCGACCAGGCGCAGCGCCCACCCCCGCACCGCCCAAGCCGGAGAACAAGGGAGTGGATGCTGACCTAACGGTTCTGGTGGCGACCGCTACGGCGTCGTCAAAACCGGAGAACAAGGGAGTGGTGTATGTGGAGCCCGCGCCCAAGGCGCGGTTCTATCACGTGAATACCGAGGCCCTCCTCCGGGACCTCAACAAGGCGGGGGTGCCTCTGACGATAAATCCGACCCAGGCCGATTACCTCCTCCGGACCTCGCACGACAGCCACGGATTCCATGCAGAGCTAACCGACCACGACGGACGTATCGCTTGGGTGGGTTCGACCAGGACGCAAGGAGGCCTCGCGCAAGGGATCGTGCGCTACATGCGGGAGCATGCCCTCTTGAAATAGCGACACTCGCTGTGCTCCCTCCTTGCGGGCGCTGAGTGGCGCAGCCAGGAGGAGCAGGTATTGCAGACTTGTTTCGTAGCTCTCCGCACTTTCCCGCAGGAAGAAACACAGAGTCCCTGAGAAGCGAAGCTCTGCCCTACCCGCTAGATGCTAAACACATCGAAAGGAGTAGAGTCTGCATGATTAAGTTTCTTGTTCAAGGTTCCGCATCAGAGCCATACCAGACAGTATTTGACAAGAAAGGCGATAACGTTACTGCGACTTGCTCTTGCCCTGCTGGCCTCAAGGGGCCCACGGGTCAGTACTGCAAGCACCGATTTAGAATACTTGCAGGCGATACCGATGGAATAGTGAGCGCAAATGTCGAAGACGTCAAAACCGTGCAAAGTTGGATAGCAGGTTCAGATGTTGAAACAGCGATTCATAAACTCGCTGAAGGTGAAGCCGAACTTGAACGGGCCAAGAAAAAAGTCGCCGCTGCAAAAAAGGCACTGGCACGGGTGATGTCCAAGTGAGACGGCCTGCTCCCTAGATCGGTACCTGACCCGATTTCAATTAGGATGTTCGCTGCGGCCCTGGAGCACATCGAGAGCGTGCGGCAGCAGATCGATGATGCTGGCGAGCGCCGCCCGGCGCGTTCTTCGCATCCCTTCGGCGCGCATCAGCTCCGCCAGTCCCGCGACTTCCCGCTCGGCAAGCG
>Ga0315280_10010851_pt1 | contig 11318 bp, 7 predicted proteins | sample YL17G06_40_MG_FD_203697 | JGI IMG/M metagenome (GOLD analysis project Ga0315280, IMG submission 203697) | Sediment microbial communities from Yellowstone Lake, YNP, Wyoming, USA - YL17G06_40 | ecosystem: Environmental > Aquatic > Freshwater > Lake > Sediment | place: USA: Wyoming | collected... | reverse complement strand
CAAGCCTTCGCCCGAAACATGTGGGTGGCGGATAGCAGTAGACGATTACTCCGCAGAGCTCGTCTCCACGTTTGAGGCAGAAGATTTTTCGTGGACCAGCTATTTTGTGGCTTCTGTAATGGAAGCCTGCAAGCTTACGCCAATCCTCGGTTGCGCCTTCCTCTATATGCATTTCCTTAACGAGGCTACATTCCTTTGCTTGCTGATTTGTGTAGTATGTTATACAGATCTCTTTTCCAAACCGCTTATGAATGTGAACGCTTGGGTTCAGATCTTCAAATAAATCCGTGTGGGTTGTAGCTGCTAAAACTGCTCTGCCTTGCTGTCTTGCGAGTTTCTGAAGGTTAAAAGCCACTTTTTTTGCTGTGTCCCGATCAAGCGTGGCGCAAGCTTCATCCATTATCCAAAATTGAGCCTTGCTCTCCATCATTTTGGCTATTTTATAACGGTATTTTTGTCCATCGCTCAGCTGCTCATAACTGCGTAAGAAAAGGAAAGCATCGTTTAAGCCTACTTTGCTCAGAAGCTCCAAGCCTTCTTCAAGGGTTTCGCCAACAGTTTCGATTAGTGGCTTGCCAAGCTCTGGCCGGATATCCGCGATGTTTATGCAGCTTAAGCCCATGTCTTTCTTAATGTCCTTCTCCAAAGCTTTTAGCAGAACTGATTTTCCGCTTCCGCTATCACCAGTGATGTACACAATGTCCGTCTGGCCTATCTTAAACTCGGCATCATCGAAAACAACAAACTTTTCCCATTGGTCTAAGCCTAACCCGAACCCCTCAGCAACACCAACAACCCTTTCAGTTGGCTCTGGAGCAGCCGTGACAAAGCTTATGGCAATTATGAATTTTCCGCTATCTCGGTCATATCTGCGAGCGTATTGCGTTATGCGAAAATATTCACGTCTTCTCATCTATATGCTCTCCGCTGCACCCGAATTTACAGTGCATAAAATAAGAATAGAGATTATCTTGTTAGAAAACTGCCAGATGCCATCGGGCGTGTCATACTTGCACCCATTTTAGTGCACACATAAATTTTAAATAGGTTGTGAAGCCAGCTATTCAGTGAAGGGAGAGGCAAACTTTCATAAAGGCTTGATTGGCTTCAGCAGATGGCATCAAAGAAGCCGATGGGCTGCATTCTGCAGAATGGTTTGCACCCTTCAACAGAGATGAAAAAGGAGAAAGGAGAAAAACAAAATGACACATGGTTACGTTGGATGGCTGAATGGATTCTTGATTTCGCCGACAAAAACAAGAAAAGTCTTGACAGTGACGCTCTGTGCACTAATATTCGCTGCTGTCTTTGCAGTAGTGAGCGTGAATGTTAATGCGAGCCCCAGTCCTATAACTGGGATAAGTTTCAATCAGATGAATTTCAATCTCGATGGAACTACCTACAATAATACTGATTGGGGTTCCGTGACTATTACATTCACAGGGCAGGGGGTCATCATGTATTTCAATCTGGCCGTAAACGGAAGCTGGCAAGTACAAAACATTCCAGTGCTGAGCATCGAGGGTGTAGGCGTTACCCAGACTATATCGTTTACTTTCAGTCTGGGGGTTCCATCGGGGTCAGATGTGACCTCGGTTAGTTATGGCTATTCTTTCACCAGCACAACGGTAGGCAGTAAGCCTCCTGAAACGGGTACCGCCGCGGTATTCGATCAGGAGGTCGTTGTAGGCAGTGGTCTCGAAGGCGAAGCGATCCCGCCTCTTCAACCGGCGAAACCGCTGGTTGGTGGCGCCGTTGCCAATCCTGTAAAATTTAGCGTTGCTAACTTTCCTAACCAGGACTGTGGAAAGAACGAGTGCGCCCCGGCAGCGGTCTCAAATAGCCTCCAGTATCTGAACAAAAAATACAACCTTGGTATGCAGGACAACAAAATCAGCATCGCTGAGATGAAGAAGGCCACGGATTGGGATACTACTGGAGCTCCCGTGAATATGGGGGAACTCAAGAAAAATTACACGGAAAAGAACAACTACCCGATTACCACCAGGATTATTACAGATATAAGCAAGCTTGCTGAGATGGCGCGCGCGGGTGACCTCGATGGGCAAGACGTCGAGATCATTGGTGGCTGGCATGTCGCGGCGGTTGTAGGCTTTACGGACCTCGGCGGTGGCAAGTACAAAATTGACGTTGCCCATGATACAAAGCAGGGTGTGGTCGATGGTACTAAGACCGAACCGATCACCTACGACCCAACGACCAAAAAGTTCAGCGGCAGTCCGCGTTTCTGGGACGGATCGATTTTCAGGTATGCCGTTGTGGAATGCCCCAAACCTCCAGTTGGAGGCTTCAGTGTTTCTCTAAACAACCACGCTTTGTTGACTACCTACATTGGTTTATACTCAACAATCCTCGGCGCAACGGTTGCAACAGCAGTCTGTGTCAAGCGTGTTAAACGCAGAAAACAAAAGCAATAAGCACCATTCCGCCCCGTCTCAATCTTCCCTCTTTTTATCCGTAAAGAGTTAAGCTTATCTTTGCAATCTTAATGTTTTACAATAACCTGTCCATCCGAAAACCTATGAACTATTTGCCAGCCTGCCTCTAAAAGAAATCTTGTAGGTCTATCACCGTTTGGGGAGGATAGAGAAGGCGTTCAGTAAAACAAACTAGTAGCATACCGATATAAAAAAAGAGATAGTAAACCCTTAACTTTTGTCTCTCTATCTATCCCGTTTTGTGATAGACCTTTGTGTTTTCAGCAACGATTTGTTCTTGCGCTCTGAGTATCACGGTCACACCAGCGGCCCTAGCTAATTCGAAATCTAAGCTACAACTTTCGAATTTGCCCCAGCTTGAAGTGTGCTATCTTATCAAAAATCCAAGGAACATGCCAAATATGGATATTGCAACCGACAGCCAAGTAAGAGGTTCCTTTCCAAGAGCCTTGTCAATGTCAGAAGACCAGAACGTGATGACCAATCCGCCCACAAAACCGAGAGGGAATATGGGGTTGTTGTTTATCTTGAACCATAGAAAAGACACCAGAAAAGAAATTAGCACCCAGCCGTAAGAATGAGTGTTGACTTGTTGTAAAGGCTGATCTAATTTTGCCCCACAAAAAGGGCAAAAAGTCATATCCGATGAAACAGCTTTTCCGCATCTGGGGCAATTTATGGTGGACATATCAATATCCTGATTGTTTTCTTGTAGATAAAACTTGTTAATTATCTAGCGCGCGCGCTAACACTTCTAGTGCGATCTCTAAAAAAAAGACTTCGAAGCCTTATCTTCTATCTCTATCCCTCCTGTTTTGCAATAGACCCCCCTACATTTTTTGAGCCTTCAGCATAAGGAGGCGCTGGAACAAATCTGCCGAAAGCCTGGGGCAGAGCGAAAGCGAAACCTTACGCATAGCATTCTTAGCATATGCAAAAAGCATAAGCCTAATAACAGAAAAAGTCCACGGAAAAATATAGATGATTATCGTCTGTGTTTTCTTTTGGTTTTGGGTTTTAATTTTATGAAAATTGCTGTTAGCGTTGCCATTAAAGCGATGTATGGTAAGACTGGTTCTGCTTTCGCCGGAACTTGTATTGGGATTGAGTAGCCTCCAACTGGGACTGTTGCGACTGTTATGCGGGCAGTTTCGGATTGTGCTGTGTTGTCTTTAGCGTCTGTGACTTTGAGATGCACGTAGTATATGCCACTTGCTGTTGGTGTGAAAGTCCATGTGTTTGATGTTGCGCCTGAAACTGGGGCGCCGTTTAGGTACCATTGATAGCTGTATGAGGTGTATCCGCCTGAAACTGTTGATGTGAAGGTTACTGATTGACCTACAAGTATTGATGTGGAAACAGGACTTATGGAAACCGAAAGTGGAATAGGTAAGATCGTGAACTTAAAGCTGTTAGATCCTCCAATCCTATCTTCGTAGTCGTAGGCGGGATACTCTCCAACTTGAGGCATAGATCCAGCTACCTTTCCCTCTGCCTCAACCGAAAATGTGAAGTCTCCTGGAGAGTTTGCTTGTACCACCCAGCTAATCGTGGCTGTGCTCCTTGGAGAGAGGTTGCCGGTGCCCAAGGTTTTCTTTGCGTTCTCTCCTGGTGCGAGACTTAACCCTTCTGGTAATACAAGTGTGATGTTGCATGATGAAGCGAGGTATTCCTCATGGGAAAATGGTTCGGGGCAAGGATATGTGACAGTTGCTGTCACTGTGAAGGTACTGTCTTCTTCTACGTTATTTGGGGCAGATATGCTCACGTTCCAAGGGCTAACAAAGAGCCCCCAATTGTAAGCGCACTCCCACATGACAAGAAACTGTGAATTGGTCACGCTCACGTTTGGACCCCTGTAGGGTAATCCGTACCATGGATCATGGAATGTTATGTGAGTTTCATTGTAACCCACGATCACTCTGTAATGTCCGTACGCGCGATCAATGTACCATGTAGTTACGATTAATGGATAGCCGTTGCTAATCACATCTCTAAGCTGATCGAGTGTCATCCCAGACTTCGTAAATGCCGCATATCCCAGAGGTCTAGGGGGATATCCTTTATAGCTCCCTGGCGTCCACGGACCAGCTGATGAGCTAAGGTTGCTGAAGTGTGCTGCTCTTCTCATGTCCTCAAGGGATGCCGTGCCGCCAAAACTCCACCAAACTCTAGCTACGTTAGCTATCTCGTATTGCGATATGTTAGGTCCGTAAAAGTCGAAAACCATCTCCAGACTGGCTGGTCCACAGAATATACGGTTACCTTGATAATAATGAGGGACACTAATATAGAAATCTGCGGGATAGGCAGATGCCGAATGAATGCTGAATCCCAATGTTAACATGCTTGTTAACAGTAGTGTGAGCGTTACTGCTGAAACCATCTTTCTGTTCATAAACAGCAGTCTCCCTTCTGCTGTACAACCATAAGTATACTCTTCGGACAATTTATGTTTTATGGAGAAATCTTCTATGCGTATTCAACCAGTTTCTCTAATCATCTGACAATTGAGCAAGCATTTTATTTTAAGCCCACGAATACTCTGCTTAACATTCCATTTCAACAATGCAGTGGTGACCAACAGTAGGACGAGTATAAGCTACTCGTAAAGCAACAGGTGCGCGCCTCTCCTTCTAACTCGTATAATTGTTCAACTGGGAAAATAGTGTTTTTGGATAAAATCTTCTATTGGTATTGGCGTATGTTGTTGTGTCAATTTATGTGTGTGCGTGCACGCCTCTGCGCAGTGTAATAGTCTCTCTGTTTCTTTAAGAACTATGCGTTTTCTCTAAAAATTCGTCATTCCAACGCTTACATAAATTCCACATGAGCATTGGCAGGTTTAAACCGTCTGGCGGTCGCTTCGGAATAGACTGCCGCACAAGAACATACTTCTCTCGGACAACGAACGATTTCACATCAAAATCTTGCCTCGCCAAAACCTTTGCTCCATCGTGTCAACCCCAATGTTGTTTAGGGTTTTGAAACGTTTTTGGTTTTACCATGCCATTGAAAAACAACCACGAACATCAATGTTCTATCGGTTTGATGGAAGCCATTAACCGTTTGAAATCGAGTTTGGGTTTCACCTTTGTTTTGAAGGGGACGGGTTGAGGTCCTTCTTCCAATGTTTTCCTTGTAAAAACGCGTATGTCTTCAATTTCAGGCGTTTCAGTTTTTCTGAAGGTTAAAATGCGCTTTTCCATAAATCTCTGTAAAATGTTTTCAATCTCTCCAGTTTCAACCTTTAAAATCTCTTCAAATTTTGATTTCAAAACATTTTTACTATGAGTAATAATTGTTTGGACGGCTTTTTCCTCACTCTCAAAAAGGGGCCAACCTTCTCCGTCCAATTGATTCAAGATAACTCCAACGAAAAACTCCAAAAACTCCATGCGTTGCTGGGGTGTTAAACGTTTAAAATAAGCTTTTAGTTTCTGATCATGCTCTCTTGCTTCTTTCAAAGCTTGATTTAACGCGGAACGAGAAGCCCATCCTTGTCCGTCATAGAAAACCAAGAAGGTGAAGCGATTGTTGTGGAACGTGTTTGTATATTTAACCAATTTTTCCATATTATAGGGCGCATAATCTAATTCTAAACTTGGTGGGCTTTCTTTGAACTCTGCAAGTCGTGTGTTAATAACATTCGCGACATAGTCTGCTAAATCACTCATTTCGGCTTTCAACTGGGTTAGAAATTTCTTGTTTTCTTTGTTTACGTTGAGAAAAGCTGTAACCTCAAATTTTTTTCGAGGTCCCAAAATCCTCATTACCGCAGAAACTGCGGGGTACCATGGGCCTGTTTTAACTACTTCAGAAGTGGCTTCCTCGAAGCGAAACGGAATTTCTTTTGTAACGGAAACTCCACCACCTTTAACATCCTTAACCACTTCCAGTTTAACTAAGGATTTATCGCCTTTTTGCGTTACACAGTATAATCTCCCCTCTGGAATCCTTTCCACAAGCTTCAGCGTTTGCAGGTGTTTGAGATGCTCCGATAAAGTTGGCCTTGAAATACCTGTCGCCGAAAGAATCTCAGAAAAAGTCTGCGGTTTCTTCTTGAGAACGCTCAAAATCTGCTCATCCACTTTCGACAGGCTAGACATTGGCTCACCTTCTTATTTAATAAATCGGTTTTGGCTTCTTAACTAAGTAACCCACGTTTTATAAACCTTGTCGTCCTCCCTTGGTTAACTATGAGTTGAGTTAAAAATGGCAAAATGCGAGATTTGCAAAAAGGAAAGGAAAAGCCTTTACTATATCGTCGTTAAAAATCCGCACCCTCGAATTGTCAATGTATGCTACTGGTGCATGAAAGAACGGAAAATGGGAAAAGGAGGTTTTAGGAGTTGAGCGGCGAAGAACCTGCCCTAGCCCGCGCGGTGAACAATGTTGAAAATAATCTCGAGAGAAGAAAGTGAGGAGCTTATTCGACGTTACATGAGCCAGGCAGAGGATTACAACTTTACAATAGCGCCCACAGGCATACCCTGTTTCCTTGTGAAAAATAGTTCTGCTATAATTGTGAATAATGATGGAAGCGTTACATGGTTTGCGAGGGAAATTAGTATTTGTATGCATTCTTTTATTGAGCTTAGAACTGGCGAGGAGAAAACCAAAACCATCTACATACCGCTCTGCTTAGTGAATCCTACGGCAAGGCAATTTGCTGAAGTGTTAATAAACACAACAAAAAGCCCGCTCGATGGACGGTTCGGCAGTAAGAAAGCTGAAGCCATTATTTTTACTCCAGATGGGAAAGGTGTGGCCGTTTGCTTTGAACTCAAGGGATTGCCGATACACTATGTAACTCTTCAATTGTTCCCTCAAGACCATGCTTCAAAATTCAAATCATCCCATTGTCCCTTCTGCAGAATGGTTGATTCTACACAACACAACGAAGGGGTTTGATTTGGCTGAATGGTTCATTGAGGTTTCTGATGGTGTAAGACGAAAGACTCCACCTGAAATGATCAAGGCTTCAGAGTTACAAGAGTGGCAGGCTAAACATCAATTAAGCATGCAGGGACTTTTCTCAACCATTTATCAATATCCTACAGATGACCCTTACATAGGTGGCGTGATTAGCGATTTTTACATGGATTTTGACTGTGAAGAAACCCCGGATAAAGCCAGAAAGGAGGCAGTTGCGGTCGTTAAAAAACTCGTAAATGATTATGAAATTCCCGAGGAGAACATTAACATTGCATTTTCTGGCATGAAGGGCATCAGCATCATCGTTAATTACAAAATATTCAATGCAGAGTCTTCCGCTGATTTACCTCTGATTTGGAAAAGCATAGTTCAAGAGCTAATTACGAAACTAAAGCTAAAAAATGCGGACACAAGCATCTACGAAAGGAGAAGACTCTGGCGTTTAGTGAATAGCAGACATCAAAAGTCGGGGCTGTACAAAATCCCACTTACACTTGCCGAGCTTGAAAATCTAACAGTAGATAAGATAAAAGAAATGGCTGCTAAACAGAGAGAACCCTTCATAAAAACAGAAGTCCATTTGATCCCTAAGGCTGAAAAGTTATTCAATGAACATAGAAACAAAGTAGAAAAATGGCTTGTGCAGAGAAAGAAATCATTTGAGACTGAATTAAAAGCGACAATGGATGATCCGCCATGCGTCAAGAGAAGATTGGAAGTGGGTGCAAATGCAGGCTCTCGAAATTCGTTTCTTTTTCAACTCACCGTGTATTACGCAACTAAAGGGTTAAACGAACAGGATATTATCAAAAAAGGCTATGAATTTGCGAAACATTGCGAGCAAGAACCCGAACCTTTCCCCAAACCAGGCGAAGTTGAATCCATTTTAGAGTCAGCGCTTAAGGGTGTGCAAGACGGTAGATACAGTGTTGGCTGCTCTTCAGAGGCACTTGTGGATTTGTGTGACAAGGAGAACTGTCCGTTTTTCAATTCAGAGAGCAAGCAGTGGGCAGACATAGGCGAGTCAATAACGTTTGAAGAATGGCGAAAGACCATAATGGGAAATTTTCCGCACTTATGGCCTTATGCTGAGGCATGCGCATCCACGCTCGCTGTTTTACTAATAAAGGATGCTCAACCACTTGCCTTGGTTCTACAAGGTGTTCCTGGGTCAGGTAAGACAACCACTTTGGATTTTTTCAGGGGATTTCTACTTTCCCATGCTACGGATAAGTTCACGCCGAAAGCCTTCGTATCTCATGTCGCACAGAAATCAGAGGAAGAGCTGAAGAAAATAGATTTATTGCCAAGAATCAAGGATAAAGCGCTCATAACTCCAGATCTTAGTACATTGTTCGGAGCAAAATCAGAGGAATTGAAAGAAATTTTTTCACTTCTGACACGGGTTTTGGATGGAAGAGGATTAACAATTGACTCTGGGGTTTATGGGTCAAGAGGGTACGAAGGAGATTATATGTTTACATGGATTGGCGCAACAACCCCTATCCCTCATAGTGTCTGGGATTTGTTCGGCAACTTGGGCGCAAGGATGTACTTCATGCACGTCACAAAAAAAGCAAAAACCATGGAGACTTATGTTAGGGATGTAAAAGAGAAAACCTACCGCAGAAAAGTAGAAGAATGCAATGAGGCAACGCTAAGATTTTTGAAGGGAATCTGGCGAAAAGAAAAAATTAAGTGGGACTCAACGGAGGACCTAGACTCGATTATTACAAGAATTGTGCAATTAGCGACTCTTGTGTGTAAACTGCGTGGTAAAATAAACGTTGTTGTTAAAGAGGAGTATACGGGAGAAAAGACATATTATACGCAACCAATAATCGAAGAGCCAGAAAGATGCATACAAGCCCTATACGCCCTAACACGTGGACACGCATTAATCAAAGGACGAACACAAATAACTATTGACGACTTGCCCGTTGCTATAGACGTTGCATTAAGCTCAGCACCATGGGACAGAGTTATCGCATTCGCTTACTTGCTGAACAAAGATAAAGTCACAACCAAGGGGCTTATGGAAGATCTGAAATGCTCAAGAACTAAAGCCATCAGAACCATGAAAACCCTTGAGCTTTTGGAATTAGTTGACTTAGAAGAGGAGAATATACCGACAGTTGGAGGAGAGCAGACAGGTTATTTGATGAGGTTGAAAAAAGAATTCGAGTGGTTTACAACGGAAGAATTTAAAAAATTGTGGCGGATAAAACTCGGCGACATCATTAAACCAGCAGAGGAATTGACGCAGCAGGAATCTATAGAAACCAAGAAAGAAGCCCAGGTTTTGACACCATTTATCAAAATGTACGCATGCCGTGCCAGACAATTAAGAAGGTCTATCAAAATTCGGGAGGGATAGAAATAGAAACTTTAAGAGACTTCAGCTTATTTTTAGAGGATTTAACAACTAGCTTGTTTAATCTAATGCCTTCTCTCTATCTCTCCCAATTTCTGTTAGACCTTCATCCGCGTACAGATACGGCGAATCCGACCTGTCGGGATTGAACGGTAACAAATCGTTAACAACATGTGGTGTGGCGATGAATCTTGTCTCCTCTTCGTTGTCCTCAATGCGGTTCAAACCGGCTGTACAAAGATGGTCTTCGCCACCTTGCCAGTGGAGACGAGGTTCAAAGGTGGTTGTGTCGGGACTGCGCCTTCAGGTTCAGTGAGAAAAACTGTCATGATCTGAACCTAAGCCATCGCAAACCATTACAAAAAGCTTCAGACTGGCAAATAAATAGGCGCGTCGACATAGTTTCTAAGCGTCAAGTATGCGAGCTCTTGACAGAAGAGTCGAAAAACTTGACCGAAGTAAACGCCCGACAAGAAACAGCCCCGCGGGAGGGCACAACGCAAACACTGGACATCAAGGGAAAAATCATCGAGCACGTCTGGTGGCTACAGAAACAAGGCTACAAAGAATCAACAATCATCGGAAGATCAAGGCTTCTGAAAACCCTAGTCCAACGTGGAGCCGACCTTCTCGACCCAGAATCAGTGAAGGGAGCTATAGCAAAGCAGCAGACTTGGAGCGAGGGAAGGAAAGAGCTTGCAGTCGAAGCCTACACAACCTTCCTAAAAATGACTGGCGGAAAATGGGACAAACCGAAATACAAGAGAATCCAGAGACTCCCATGGATACCGACCGAATCGGAAATCGACCAGCTGATCGCGGCAACAAGCCCACGCATCGGAACATTCCTCCTCTTGTTGAAAGAGACTGGCATGCGTCCAGGCGAAGCTTGGAAACTCAAATGGACTGATCTGGACACCGTGGCGAGAACAATTAACATAACCGCAGAGAAAAACAGCAACCCAAGAATATTCAAACTATCCAACAAACTAGCAGAAAGACTGAGCCAGCTGCCCAAAGACTCTGAGAAGATATTCGGCAATGCCCAACAAGAGCACCATAGACACAACTTCAGCCTCCAAAGAAGAAGCATCGCAGACAAACTCAAAAATCCAAGACTCAAGCAGATAAACTTCAAAACACTACGACATTGGAAAGCCACTATGGAGTATCACCGAACAAAAGACATTCTTCACGTCATGAACGTGCTCGGCCACAAGAACATCAAGAACACCCTTATCTACACGCACCTGGTCAACCTGGAAGGCGACGAATACGTCTCAAAAGTCGCATGGAACCTCGAAGAAGCATGCAAACTTGTAGACGCTGGTTTCGACTACGTAACAGACGTAGACGGAGCCAGAGTCTTCAGAAAACGCAAGTAACATGCATTAGGGGGATTCATCCACAACCATGTTGAAGGTGCGGGGGATGGGGTTTGAACCCATGCAGCCCTACGGCAGCAGGTTTCTTAAAACGTTGCCACCCTTTGTCTGACTCGGGCAGGTTGTTGCATTTGGCAAGTTTTCCTAAGCCTGCCTCCTTTG
>Ga0315280_10010850_pt1 | contig 11318 bp, 12 predicted proteins | sample YL17G06_40_MG_FD_203697 | JGI IMG/M metagenome (GOLD analysis project Ga0315280, IMG submission 203697) | Sediment microbial communities from Yellowstone Lake, YNP, Wyoming, USA - YL17G06_40 | ecosystem: Environmental > Aquatic > Freshwater > Lake > Sediment | place: USA: Wyoming | collected... | reverse complement strand
TCCTTTTAAGGGGAAGATTTTAAGAATGATCAATGAAAAACAAAAAAGGAGCTATTACTTCAGATATTTTTAGGTAATTGCCCATGACTGTATTGATACCTGTGAACGATGAATATAATTGCCTTCTCTCCCCCTTTTTTTAAAAGGGATGTGAAGGGGGATTTAAATCTTATTTTCTGAGGAAGGTAAATCCTATGAAAAAGGAGGAAGCCATGAGAAAAGCAAAAGGATTGGTCGTCTGTTTTTCTTTAATTCTTGCAGGCACAATTTTTCTCGCTCAAAAAATCTCGCCTCAAAGTTCGTTTGATTGGTTACCTTCAGATTCATCCCTCCGTCTTCAAGAAGCCGTGTCTTCAGAAGCCAACTCTCGTTCAAAAATCATGAATATTTATGACAGTTTGCCCGTGTATTTTATTGAAAACAAAGGTCAGCAGAATGATCACGTGAAATTTTCTGCCCGGATAACAAACGGAGATATTTTCTTTTTAGAAGAGGGGCTAGTTTATCAATTCCTACAGAGGATGGCTCCAAAAAGAAGTCTGGAAAAGAGAAGAGTTCAGGAGAAGGGAAAATTAGAAGAGAAGTTCACGGTCGAAACTGTCAAAGTGACGTTCATTGGGGCGCAGAGAGCCCTGAAGGTCCAGGGAGAGAATGAGAGTGAAGCCAGATTCAACTATTTTCGAGGAAATGATTCTAAGAGATGGGTCCAACAGGCAAAGACATATAATCAAGTTTGTTATAAAAATATTTATCCAGGGATTGATCTTTTTGTTTCCGGAAGGGGCGGAGTAACAAAGAATGAGTTTCGACTAAGCCCAGGGGCAGAAGCCAGCGCGATCAGGTTAAGATATGAAGGCATCCAGGGCCTGAGGGTCAATGAAAAAGGACAAATCGAGGTAAAAACAGCTTCAGGGATTCTTATTGAAGACAGGCCTTTGAGTTATCAAATGGCCAAAGACGAAAAAGTTTTTGTGAACGCCCGTTTTCGAATCGAAAAGGACCAGACAGTGAGGTTTGAAGTCGGCGATTATAATAAAGACAGAGAACTTATTATTGACCCGTTAATCTATTCCACTTTCTTGGGAGGAAGCCAACAGGATTTCGGCTATGGGATCGCCCTTGACAGCAGCGGGAATGCCTATGTCACCGGGTGGACTGCGTCGAATTCGTTTCCAACCACATCCGGAGCTTATGACAGGTCTTACGGCGGGAATTTTGACGCCTTTGTGACCAAAATTAATTCTTCTGGTACTAAATTACTCTTTTCAACATATTTAGGAGGAACGGACAAGGATTATGGTTTGGGACTTGCCGTTGATGATAAGACTCGAAATGTCTTCATCACGGGGGTGACATCATCAAAAGATTTTCCTGTCACTGCCTATGCTTATGACAAAACCTATAACGGCGGAGAATTTGATGCTTTCGTCGTCTGCCTTAATTCGGCAGGAGCTAGCCTGGGGTATTCCACTTATTTAGGGGGGAAAAGTAAAGAATATGAAACGAGCATATTCCTTGATGCAGAGCGAAATACCTATGTTGCCGGCTGGACAGACTCCCCAAATTTTCCCACGACTTATGGGGCCTATGATCGGAGCTACAATGGACTTACCGATGTCTTCGTTACCAAGATCAATTCCTCAGGCAAGAATCTTCTCTATTCGACCTATGTTGGGGGGACGAGCGACGATTTTCCCTGGGATCTCGCCATTGATAGGTATGGAAATGCCCATGTGACGGGATTCACCTTCTCTAACAATTTCCCGACTACGGCCTCTGCCTTGGATCGAACTTATAATGGTTATCAAGATGCCTTCCTGTCCAAACTGGGAAGCACCGGCGCGACACTCAAGTTTTCGACATTTTTGGGCGGAAGCGGCGAGGATTATGGATGTGGAGTTGCTATTGATGGCAGTGGAAATGTTTATGTCACGGGGTCTACGTCCTCAATTGATTTTCCGACGACCTCAAAAGCTTATGATAGAAGCCACAATGGCGGAACATATGATGTCTTTCTGAGCAAGATAAGCTCCTCGGGCGGAAGTCTTATCTTTTCGACCTATTTGGGCGGGAGCGGGGCAGATTGGAGTTTTGGAATAGCCCTTGATAACAGTAAGAATAGTTATCTCGCTGGATATACCCACTCCTCGAATTTTCCTACGACGCCAGGAGCCTATGATCGGACCTTCAATAGCGTGGATTCCAAGAGTGATGCTTTTATATCGGAATTCAGTTCGACTGGAGCTAGCCTCCTTTATTCGACCTATCTGGGAGGAAGTGATAGCGACGGTGTTAGAGAATTGGCACTCTCGGCAAGTGGATATATCTATGTTACGGGAGAGACCTTTTCAAAAAATTTCCCGAGCACTTCTGGTGCTTTTAGCCGAATATATCATTTAGAGGGAGATGCGTTTGTCACCAAGATTTCTAAATAGATTTTCCAGCCCAGATGGGAACATCGAAAATAAGCTTTCAAAACAGTAACTGACCAAGAGCTTACTCCTGGGATCATCGCTGGATTCAGACCTTCGGAGAAAGAATTAATTTGCATAATCACTCATAATACCTGCCTTTGTTAACTTGTTTAAGGGGATAGGACTTTGCTTTTTACGCGAAGTGGCAAACCATCCATCTTTGTCGTATTTTTGCTTTTCTCCCATCATGAGAGATTGTAAATCACGATATTACTAATCATAACGGAGTTTAAGATGGTTACTTAACACCCCATTTATTGACTTTTAGAAAGATTAAAAATAAGATTGGGACAGATGAGCATCATTAAGAAAAGGGGCAAAAATGAATAAAACCATCAGAACCATTTTTATCTTCTTGGTTATTGGTATCGTTGTGATTGGCGGATATCTCGTTTTTAAAAGCCTTTTAGTTAAGGGAGAAAAGTCAAAAAGTTCTGGCTATGAATGGGTGACAATCGATCAGAATTATATGCCGAAAAACTATGTCGAAGAATTCATCAAGAATGATTCAGAGACCAAAGGCCTTTTTCCAGTTTACATAAAAAATTACGGGAAGAACACATCGATTCTTAAAAAATTCAAAGGACAAAATCTGGTCAGCCCCAACGAAGGAGTCCTTAAAATGATATTTCAAGGCATGGAAGACTGGATGCTTGTGGATTTGAAATACAAGAACGAAAAGGGCAGGGAAGTCAGAAGAACGATTTTCTATGTTCAGGTTGAAGGCAACTGGAAAGTTGGCGATAGCGGCCGGTTGATGGAGAAGGAATAAAGTTTATCTAATATTGCATAAATCGCGAACCGCGTCTTTGTTGAGTTCTCAGTTCATGTTACCATCGCAGAATTTGATGGCGCTTGAGGCTGAACTCAGGCGACAGTTGGTAACAGTGATGTTCTCACACGGGAGGGCAGGCCCGAACCAGTTCATTGAGTAAAAGACGAGGGCGTCGTCTCCGGTTTCAATCGTGCAATTCGAGATCCGCAGGTCCTTGCAGCCATCCGGGTTAATGCCGTCCGCCCAGACTGCTTCTTTCAGACTCGAGCGAATATAGACGCCATCAATCACCATTCGTTCACAGCCGTAGGGGTGGATCGTCCAGGAGGGGGAATCGATGAATGACAATCCTGAGAGCATCTTTATCAAAAGCATTTTTGTCCTTGATGGAATAAATAGTTGCGCCAGCCTCGACAAAAAAACGGACATGGCTGCGGAGGTGAATTGTTCCAGAACTGTATTCTCCTGGCGGCACATAGACCATGCCTCCACCTGCTTCAGCGCAGGCGTCGATTGCTTTTTGAATCGCGGCCTGAGCGCTATCGGTTTTATTCCCTGTGGCGCCATAATCTTTGATGTTGAAAACTGCCATTTGAGGGTTTAATCCTGTATTAAAGGCTGAATTTTGGTCGAGAGGTATCGCCGCTCCGCACAAGGCCGGAAGTGTAAGGATGAAAATTAAAAAGCTGGGAACTTTTAAAGCCTGATTTTGCATAATCTCTCTCCTCGCCCAATTAAAATCATGTCTTACTTTATTACATTTGAAGCTTGAATAAAATAAGCATTTTAATAAAATGAAAACACAATCAAAAGGTAAAGAAGTGCGATAAATCGCACTGCTGCATTTTTTGGAGGGAATCATGGAGAGAAGAAAATTTTTAAAAAGGACGTTAGCTTACGGGAGTACAGCCAGCGCTTCGTTTATTATGCTGAATGGCCAATCTTTAGCGAATGGTCCAGAAAAAAGCACACTTGAAGGAACGATCGAGAAAGTTAAGACGGCTATGCTCTCCATGCAGCGTCATGCCTGGGAACAGGGCGTGGCTGCTCAGTCCCTGCTCGAAATGGGAGAGAGGGAACTGGTGATTCTTATGGCCAAGGAAGCTACCCTCCGTCAGTGGGAAGATGGAAGGCTGGCTCAGATCTGCGACAATCATGGCATAACCGACCCAGGAGCAAACGGTGAAGCCGTCCTCTATGCGGCAAAAATCACTAGAGACTCCGCTCTAAAAGGTGCGGCCGATAAAATGCTCGATTACCTACTTCACAAAGCGCCCAAAACCAAAGACGGGACACTTTATCATATTGACGACAAGCCTCAAGTCTGGATTGATTCGATGTATATGGCTCCTCCTTTTCTTGCGGTTGCAGGCTGTCCTGATGAAGCCATTAAACAAATCGAGGGATTCAGGAAGCTTCTCTGGAATAAAGAAAAGAACCTTTTTTCTCATATCTGGGATGACAGCCTGAACAACTTCTATCGAAAAGATTTTTGGGGAGTGGGAAATGGCTGGGCCGCGGCTGGAATGACCAGGGTCATTAAGGCGTTTCCAGAAAATACGGCTGTAGAAAAAAAGCAGCTAGCAATATATGTGAAGGAAGTTACCGATGGCTGCTTGGCGTATCAACGTCCTGATGGACTTTTCCATGATGTCCTTGATAATCCCAAGACATTTGTGGAGACTAACTTAGCTCAGATGCTTGCCTATTCCATATACAGGGGAATCCGGGGAGGCTGGTTACCCAGCTCTTATCAATCTCCCGCTGATAAGATGAGGGCCGCCCATAAGCGCATTCCGGCGTTCTCTTTGAAGATAAGGACAGCGATTAGCGCAGTGGTCAGCCCTTCTAGATTGAGAAGCAATGAGGCAGAAAAGCCCGAAGTTTTAGTCAACCCGATCATCAGGCTTATGGGAGCGATAACTCCGCCTGCAAGAATGGCTCCGGACAGCCAAGGGAAATCTTTTTTTTCTAGAGGGGGGTCTAGTGAAGAAGACAGGCTTTCGGGCTTATGAGTTATCATTTTTCTTCCAACTGAATAAATTTCAAGCCCAAAAAACACGCCAAGATAGAGAAAGCCTGCTAAGGCCACAGGCGCAATATCCTTGACGAGAAGCTTGGTCAGTGGAGGGCTGAGGCCAAACAGAATAGCTGAGAGGATGATAAGGACAAAGGGCCGCTTGTTCAATGCTTTCCATTATAACAAAACTTCGTCTGTAGCCCTAAAAGATGCAATCTGGGTCAAGAACACACAGGGACTGGCCTGGTCCCATCTATTATCGGATTTTTGCGCCCTTTTTTGCTTTACCCCACTTTTCGCAACAGAGCCGGGTCAAGGTTTGACCCCATATGCTCTTCTCTGTTATCCTTTAAAAAATGCAACTTTTTGGATAGACCCGGAGTTTAAATTAAAGAGAATGGATGAACAAGAGCTGATTCGCCTGGTTCAGGAAGGAGATGAGGCCGCTTTTGCCAAGATTGTGAATATCTACAAGGATAAGATTGTGAATTATTTGTACCAGTTTACAAGAGATTACCAGAAGGCTGTTGAGCTCTCTCAAGAGACTTTCCTCAGAGTCTATTTTAAGGCTCATAAATATAGACCTTTCGCCTCTCTTTCTTCCTGGATTTATGCCATTGCCTCTAACCTGGCTAAAACAGAACTGAAAAAGATGCGAAAAATTTCTGTTGTTTCTCTGGACAATGTTCCCCCTCAGCTCCAGCTTGAAACAGCGTGCAACGATTGTCAGGATTCTGGCCTGGCGAAAAATTTAAGGAAAGCCCTCAGCTCTCTCCATCCCCGCTACCGGATTCCTGTGATCCTGAAAGATATGGAAGGCTTTTCCCAGGAAGAAATAGCCGAGATCCTCAAAAGACCTGTGGGAACAGTGAAAGCCAGAATCAGCCGGGGAAGAAGCTATCTTAGAAAAGAATTAGAGAAGGCCTTAAGTGCCAAAAATTCTTTATGAATCAAGAGGAGAATCGATATGGAAGAGCTTAATCTTTTCGAGAAATTGACAAGGGTCAAAGCTCCTTCCGAGTTTGAGCATAAGGTCATGGTCCAGCTTTCCCTTAGACGGGAAAGAAAATTCAGAACGAGGCGTGTGCTGCGCTTCTCGTTCGCTGCAGCGGCAGCTTTCTTCCTTCTTGCTTTCGTCATGACCAACGTTATTTTCATTCACAAAAATGGGCAAAAGGATTTTGCCACTTTAAATAAAAGTGTCGCCTCAAGTGTTGAGACAAGCGTTAAGAAAGCAAAAAGCCAGGCCATTGCTCCTCCCTCGGAATTTATTCCCATAACAGAGGCCGTGGACTATTCTCATGAAGTGCGGAGCCTTTCTCCAGAGCCTCAGACAATATATATCCTGGAGCAGGTCTCTGATACTACAAATGCAGGGATTAAATATTAAGGAGGTTTATCAGAGATGAACAAAAAACTAAAATCCGTAATCTCCCTAACGGCTTTCTTCACCGTGCTCTCTCTCAGCGCGATCGCAGGGCCTGTGAATAGCCAGGGGATTGATGAAAAGAAAATCGAAGATGTCACCAAAAAAGTAAGCCCCGCTGTTGTCCGGGTTGAAGCTCGAAACACAACTAAAAAAGTTGCGACGGGAGTCATCATCGACAAGGATGGATACATTGTGACCACAGCCCTTATCTCGCCCCGGGATGAGAAAATCACAATCACCACCGCTGACGGCAAAAGGATTGACGCGGAATTTTTGGGCATGGACACTGAAACCAATTTGGCTCTCATCCAGGCCAAGGATAAAAGCTTGACTCCCATTGAATTGGGAGATTCAAGTGAGCTTTCCCCGGGTTCCTGGATCGGGGTTGTAAGCTTTTCTCCTGAAAACACCCCTGCCATCACGCAGGGAATTATCAGCTCCATTTCCGAAGACAGGCTTCGTTTGAATGTCTGGGTTGTCCCTGGTTCCAGTGGAAGTCCGGTTGTAAATAGTGAAGGGAAAATGGTCGGACTGCTCAGAGGAAGTTATGCTGAGAATAAACCGGTTGTGTTCGAATTCCGGGAAAAAGAGTATGTGGGTTCAGGCTATGTTTTGAGCAAAGCCGAAGCGCCCGCTTCGGGAATGGCTGTGGCCGTTCCTGTCGATGTTGTCAAAACAGTTGCTTCTGAAATCAAAAAAAGCGGAAAAGTCCAAAGAGGATGGATTGGAGTTTCCATTGCAGAAAATGAAGACGGAAAAGTGGAAATCATCAATGTCGAAAGAGAGAGCCCGGGTGAGTTGGCCAAGCTCAGAGAAGGAGATATTATACTCAGTCTGGACGGAAAAGATATCACAAGCTCTCCGATGCTAGTCTCTGAAATCCGCAAAAGAAAGCCTGGGCAGGACGTCAACCTCAAGATCGAGAGAGAAGGCAAGACAATGGATGTCCGCGTGAAGTTAGGTGAACCCCCTGAACAGGAAGCCAGGAGGGAGCTAGAATGGACGTTTCCTAAACTGTTTCCACCCCTGCCGCCTGAAGCTCCGAGAGCAATGCCGGAAAAAACTCCAAAGCCGCCTCTCCTCAAGCGATTTTTCTCCTGGGAGAAGAAAAAGTACATTGGAGTCTATCTGGAAGAGCTCAACAAGGGGCTCTCTGAATATTTTGGCGTCAAAGAAGGGACAGGACTTTTGGTCTCCCGCTTGACAAAAGATAGTCCCGCAGAAAAGGCAGGATTGAAGATCGGAGATGTGATTGTCAAAGTGGATGGCGGCCGAGTAGAGACAGTGAGTGGCTTGAGCGAAATTGTCCAGGATAAGAAGAAGGGCGATAAGATCAAACTGGAGATTATCAGGGATAAAAAGACAATGAAGGTGGAGGTGGAGGTTGAGGTCGAGGAAGAGGAGGGCGGAGATTTTTTCAATAATCCTTATGAATGGGACAGTTATCTTGAATCCATGAATAAATACAACAAAGCCCTTGAGCTCCAATTGAAGGAGTCCCAAACCCGTTCTGCCAAAGAAATGGCCGAGGGGATGAAGAAAATAAACGAGGAATTTGCCAAGCAGTACAAAGATTATGGGAAGGTGCAATCGGAAGCCCTGAAGAAGATTAAAAAATCTATGAAATATTATTCCATCCATAGGGTCTGAAAAAAAGTTTTCAGACCTGCTCCTGTTTCCATCTCTCAGGGGAGGCAAAAAGACGAGTTCTTTTTCCTCCCCTTTTTATTTCTTAGGTCATTGCGAGCGAAGCGACGCGGCAATCCGACTGCTACAGCTTAGAATTTAGGCGCAAGAGCTTTTTCAGCAGAGAATTAAATTCTTCATCAGACAATCTTCTTTTATGGTAAAATCCTTTGACCTGTCTTTGCCTGAAAGCCTCATAGAGTATGATTGCCACAGAGACTGAAAGATTCAGGCTCTGGACCATGCCAACCATCGGGATTTTGATTTTATAGTCGGCAAACTCGAGGGCTTCCGGAGAGATCCCCTCAGATTCATTCCCAAAAACAATGGCTATAGGCTGCGTGTAATCTAATTTGGTATAAGGGAGGGACTCTTCACCAAGGTGCGTGGCAGCAATCTTCAGCCCTTTTTTCTTTAGCAGGCTAAGGCATTCAGAAATCGAGGAATAGAAGTTGAATTCGACCCACTTTTCAGCGCGGGTCGAAATGGCCTCGTTAAAGAGAATAGATTCCGGGTTGGGAGAGATAATATCCACATACAACACTCCGGCCGCATCACAAGTTCTGATCACGGCGCTTGCGTTATGGGCGATGGTGACCCCTTCTAGAACCACCCTCAGGTCCGGTTGGCGGAACGAGAGGAGCCTTGTCACTTTTTCGATTCTTTGCTTGGTCGGCACATGCAGAATATAACAGACTCATAGTTTCGGTTCAACTTTATTTCCCCCTTCCTGAAAGAGAAAATCTGTCATTGCGAGGTTCATTGGGCCGGGGCAATCTCATCTTCAGTGAAAAAGAAGCATCTTCCCCATAAGAAGCAGCCCGAAAAGCACTGTCCCCAACAGCGCTCGATATTCTTTGTTCTTCATGTAAAGCGACCAGCTAAATCGGCTGTTTGAGGGGCTGCCATGCCTGAAGGATGGGAAAAAAAGGGGAACTCTTTTCTTGTATTCGTCATACTTCTCGGGGAAAAGTTCTTTCATCCGCTCAATTTCTCTTTTTATAACAAAGGGGTAGAAGAGCGAAAAATAAGCCAGAAAGATAACGAGCGCCGCCCAAGAATTTGCGCCCATGGCAACGCCGATTCCCAGGATAAGATTCCCAAAATAAAGCGGGTTTCGCGTGTACTGATAAGGCCCGGAAATTGCAAGCTCTTTTTCTTTTACGAGATGGCCTGATGCCCAGGCCCGGATGAGAAGCCCGATAGAGCAAATACCCACGCTCCCCAGGAGAAATCTAATGTTGGGTTTTGCCAGAACAACAATCAGGATAACGCAGAACGAGCCGGTTCTCACTCTCCAGCGATAAATCCATTTTTCGAGTTTGAGTTTAGCCATTCGTCTCTAGTGTTTGTAAAATCTGAACAGCCACTTCCTCAGGAGATATTTTTTTGAGGCACTCCATCGTCCGGCAGGTTCTTTGGTAGCAAGGGTTGCATTCTAATTGACGATAGACAATTTTATCTGTTGGGCTGAAAGGCCCATTTCTTCCGGGGTTTGTGGGTCCAAAAATCCCGACGACAGGAACAGAGAGCGCACAGGCGGCCTGTAAAGCAAATGTATCGCCGCTTACCAGAAGAGCGCTTTCTTTGAGTAAGGCGATAACTTCTTTTACGGTAAAGAAAGGAGCCGGGGGAACTCCCGTCTCTTTATTCACGGCTAGAGCAAGCTCCCTTTCCTTTTCGTTCCCCCAAAGAAGAACAGGGAAGAGTTTTTCATTTTTTACAATCTCGATAAGCTTTGCCCATTTCTCTGGAAACCAGCGCTTTGTCTCCCAGGCAGCTCCCAAGTTATAGACTATCAATTTTTTATCTTTGGAATACCCAAAAGCTCTGAGTTTCTTCCTCACAGATTCACTGAGCTCTTCAGGTACTTGAAGGGGAAATTCAAAGCTCTCCTCATGAATTCCAATTTTACTCAAAAGCTTGAGGTTTTTGCTGATGACATGCCGGTCTTCAGGGATAGGCTCAAGCCTGTCTGTATAGAAAAAAGAGGCAAGAGGCTCTTTGAGATTCTTGCGGCTGAAACCGGTCCTTTTTCGAGCTCGGGAGAGGAAGGCAATGAGCCCCGATTTCAGTAATCCCTGAAAATCCAGAGCAACCTGATTCTTGTTTTTGATTTTTTTACGCCACCCTGGACTTGAAGAAACTATGATTTCATCGATCCCGGGCACAAGGTCAAGTATTTCTTTTCCGTTGCCTTCTACTACCCAGGAAATCTTTGCCTGTTTCAAATTTTTTCGGAGTGCCGAAAATGCAGGGAGAGTATGAATGATATCGCCTAAGGAGCTCAGCCGGATGATTAAAAAGTTGTCCATCAGCTTCGAGATCCGTCTTTTCGATGCCCTTTGGAGATCAGGGAAATCTTTTTGATGATTTCAGACGTATTTCTGATTTTTGGCCCTCCCGCAATATAGATCGCGCCTCCATATTTTTTAACCGTCCCTCTTTCCGGGACAGTTCCTTTTGTGTAATCTGAACCCTTGGCGTGAATATCTGGCTTTAGTGCCAGAAGGATTTTCTCCACATTGGGCTCTTTAAAGATGGTGATAAGATCAACAAAATAGAAGGAAGAAAGAATTTCCGCCCGCTCTCGCTCAGGCAGGATGGGCCTTTCTTTTCCCTTTAGTTTTCGGATTGAAGAATCGCTGTTGATGGCAACCACGAGGATATCGCCTCTTTTCTTGGCGTCTTCGAGATAGCGGATATGGCCGGCGTGAATCAGATCAAAGCAGCCATTGGCAAGGACAATCTTTTTCCCTCTTTTTTTCTGTGCCGAAATTATTTTCTTGATCTCAGTGAGTGTTTTAAGTTTTTTCAATTTTATGAAAGTATGGCCTGTTTAAGTTCCTGAGGAGTCAGAGTGGCGGTGCCTTTTTTCATGACGGCAAGGCCTCCGGCATAATTGGAGAGCAAGGCTGCGTCCTTGAAGGATGC
>Ga0315280_10010849_pt1 | contig 11320 bp, 9 predicted proteins | sample YL17G06_40_MG_FD_203697 | JGI IMG/M metagenome (GOLD analysis project Ga0315280, IMG submission 203697) | Sediment microbial communities from Yellowstone Lake, YNP, Wyoming, USA - YL17G06_40 | ecosystem: Environmental > Aquatic > Freshwater > Lake > Sediment | place: USA: Wyoming | collected... | reverse complement strand
GGCGTTCACTCGAAATTCCTTTTCTCGGTTGAGAGGCCCGTTTTGACAACGTCCTCTCTAACCGCACGGATAAAGGGATTTCGAGTTTATTTTCCCCCTCAAGAAACAAAATCACGCTTGGTTAGGGTCTAGCGAATCTTGTACGACACCGCCATCCCGTCCTTCTTCTCCTGCGACGCCTGGATGATGACGGTGTCCCAGTCGGGGCTCTTCTGGATGGCGTCCAGGAAATCCGGCATCTGCCCGGCCGACTTGATGACGTTGTCGGCCACGACGATCGCGCCAGGCTTCAACTTCGGCAGGATGAGTTTCAGGTATTTGCCGTAGTCGGATTTCACGGCGTCGATGAAGATGAAGTCGTACTCGCCTTCCAGTCCGCCGAGGACCTTCAGGGCGTCGCCCTCGATGACCGTAACGGTCTTCTCCAAGCCCATCTTGGCGATGTTCTCGCGGGCGGCTGTCACCATCTTCGGGTCGATGTCGATGGTCCAGAGGTGCCCGCCGTTACGCTCGAAGCCGACACCCATGTTGATCGCGCCGAAGCCCGTGGCCGTGCCCACCTCCACGCCGCGCTTGCACTTGGCGCCCTCGACGAGGATGCGCAGGAACATGGCGTCGCCGGGCGTCGTGTTGAGGCCGATGCGATGGAAGTCCTTGATGAACTGTTCGCGGTCCGCGTCCGTCATTTTCTTGCCCTCCTCGGCCGAATAAACCGCCAGGCCGCCCAGGCCCAGCAACACCAGGCTGACAACGAGAATCGAGAGTCTACGGCGAATCATGTGAACCTCCTTTAGCATGGCTCCTGTGCCGGGTGGCATGGTCACGCTTTTGCGTGACCATGTCGCAATGACGGGCCAGATGCCGTTCGATGCACATGGTCACGCAAAAGCGTGACCATGCCACCCGCGATTCACTGCTTTGCATCGGGCGCCAAGTACTGCGGCGCATCGGTCAGCGAAATCTTCAGGCCGCCCTTCTCCGCCACCAGCGGCGCCAGGGCCTCGCCCAGGTGCCCCGTGACCGCAAACCGGCCGGCGAAGCCGGGGACGGTCACGGTGCGCGGTTCCGCCGCCGTCGTCCACGCGGCGAGGCGGGGCTGCCTGCCGCTGCCAAAGAGGAGCACGTAATCATCCGCCCCGCCCACCGCCAGGCGCTTGCTGAACCAGAATCCCCTCAGCGCCGTCGCCAGCGTCTTGGCCGCCTTGTACGACGGCTTCGGGTCATACACCGGCTCGCGCCCGGAAAAATACGGGTTGGCGACCGTGCCGAAGTGGTGCTCCGCCTCCTTCGGGTCCTTGCCGTCGTCGTGCCAGTCATACCAGATGGAGATCGGCACGTCATTGGAGAGGTTCGTCAGCCACTGGCGCGGCAGATACTTGCCCTGCCTCTCGTCGTCGAAGTTCTTCCAGGCCGAGGAGTAGCCCCACTCGCCTGAATGGATGGGGATGGACTTGCCCTTGGGGGCGTACTGGTCGATGAGGCGGCGGAGTTTCGCGTAATCCTCCGCGACCGTCTCGGGCGGCTTCTGGCGATACGGATGTACGCTCACGGCGGACCAGTACTCCAGCAGGCCCGCCTTGAAGCACGCCTCCAGGAACGCAAAGTCCATCGTGGAGGTGGCCGGGCCGATATACGCCTCGCCGGGGGCCGCCTCGCGCAGGGCCTTGCCGACCTCCAGCGCCAGCAGGACGTAATCCTCGACCTTCGGCTTGGGCTTCCAGAACTGGATGTTCGGCTCGTTGTACATCTCCCACAGGATGCCGCGCCCCTTGAAGTGCACCGCGGCCGCTACGGCCCACGCCGCAAACGCCTTGCGTCCCTCATCGGAGCACGGCGAGAGACCGCCGTCGTAATTTTTGTTGGAGTAATCGAGGATGAAGAGCGCCTTGATGCCGTGCGGCTCAAGCGCGGCCAACAGGCGGTCGTAGGCGCTGAAGTCGTACTTGCCCGCCTCGCGCTCCGTGCTGCTCCAACCGAAATCCATGCGGACGATGCGGAAGCCTCCCTCGGCCAGCATCTTCATCTCGCCCGGCTTCGGGTCGGTGAAGTGGATGTTGACGCCCAGACCCTCGGGCACAACCGGCGGCGGGGACGCAACGGCGCGGGCGCTTACGCCGCACAAGACTGCCGCGAGAGAGGTCAGGACAAACGCTGCGGCGAGGTTCCGATGGCTCATAGGTCTCCGTTCCTGTCGTGCATCATCAACGCATCGTACCAACCGAGTTTAACGAACCTGCGGGCCTGCGAGATACTGAAATCCGGCGCTCCTGAGCCCTGAGCCCGACGCGGGAGCGTCGGGAGACTCATGCACCACCCGACGCTCCCGCGTCGGGCTCAGATTCAGATGCCCAACTCCGCCGCCGCCGGCCCGGCGCCGGAGAGGAAGAAGGCAGCCCTCGCGGCAGGCAACGGAAACGCCCCGCGATACCGCGCGGCCCAGTCCGCCAGAAACCGCTCGGCCTCGTCGCAGCGGACCAGCGCCCATACGCTGCCGCCGAACCCGGCGCCGAAGGACGAGGCCGCGGCCGCGCCCAACTCGCGGGCGGCGCGGGCAAGGAATACGGTCTCGGGAACCTGGTTGCCCAAAAACCCCTCGGCCAGTTTCTGCGAGAGGTCCACGAGGCGGCCCAGCGCCGGCAAGTCGCCCGCCGCAAGCGCGTCGCCCGCCGAAGGAACGATCTCCTCGCTCTCGTTGAAGAAGTGCTCGAAACGTGCCAACAAGGAAAAGGGGGCTGCACCCGTTTCCGGCTGTTGGGAAACGGGGGCTGTCCCCTTTTCCGACGCCGCAAAGGGGACAGTCCCCTTTTCGCAACAGCGCGAAAAGGGTACAGCCCCCTTTGCTTGGAGCGCGGCACGCATACGTTCGGCCGATGCCGCCAGGTCCGCACTCGCCAGCGCCGCCGCCATGTGCGGATCGCTTCGCCCCGTGGCCTCGCACCACACATGGGCGACGTCAGAGGCAAGGCGCGAGGCGCGGTTGTACTTTTCCATCGCGTCGCCCGTCTTCTCGGCCGCAATACCGCTGGAGGCAATGGCAAAGACGTAGCCCGCCGGCATCGGCAGCCGCCGCTCCAGGCGAGTCGGGCAATACGCGTACTGCGACAGCATGCCCGCCTGCGAGCAGAGCATCGCGGTGTGGTCCTCGCTGCCGCCGAAGGTGCCGACGCCCTTGTCACCCGCCAAGCCGCGGAACGTCTGGCCGTTCTCGACCGTGCCGAGATACTCCGCAAGGTCCTCGGCGGTAACGATGTTGCCGTGAAACTCCTCCCGCTCGTGCAGGCGGTTGACCGCCGCCAGGGCCAGGAAGCACGCCACCATGACGGCGCTGGAACTGCTCATGCCTGCTGCAATGGGCAGGTCGCCGGCAAAGGCAATGTCGGCCCCGCACAGGCTGCCGAAGAAGTTCTTGGCCATCCGCCGCGCGACAGTCTGAAGGTAGTTCGACCAGTGGCCGGCCGTTGGCGAGAGGTCGGGCGAGAACGGAAACCCGACGGTGGCCGCATCGACACAGAAGGGGTCAGGAGCCTCAACGGATAGGGCTCCAGACCCCTCCGCCGCCAGATCAAGCGCCGTCGCGCGAATCGTTGCGTCTTCGCGCGGTACGGCCACGAGGCAGATGCCCTGCTCCGCCGCCGCAATGAGGCTGCGGCCGCCCGCGTAATCGGTATGCTTGCCGAGGACCTCGATGCGGCCGGGGACGAAGAAGGCGCGCCCCACGGCGTCCTTGGCCGCGCCGCCGGCCGCAAGCGTTCCCGCGCACCGGGCGATCAGCGCGGCCTTGGCGTGGGCGGCAGCGGTTGAGAGGCCGCACGCCTCCAGCCGCGCACGCACAACGCTGGCGTCCGCCAGGCACTCGAAGTTGCCGTTCACAGGATCACCTCGTAATGTGAGCCCGACGCGGGAGCGTCGGGTGAGGTACTAACGCGACGGCCCGTACGAGCGCCACCCGACGCTTCCGCGTCGGGCTCAGGGGTTCAGCGGCGTCAGGAAACAGTTGCGTAGCCGCCCCTCTCGGGGTAGAAACGTTCGTATGATTCCGCACGCGCCACTCCTGCTGATGCTCGCGCTCGCCGCCGCTCCGGCGGAGCCCGCCGCCCGGCCGGCCCTCGACTTCATCAACACGGCCTTCGAGAACGCCTCGCCGCTAAACTGGGAAGTCGACGCCGACGGAACCGTCCACGTCTACCTCCTCTACGACTACGAGCGGTCCTCGCCCAACCGCGCGGCCGGGCACTGGCACTTCCAGGTGCAGGCGGCCAAAGGCTCGGACCTGACGATCGTCCTGCACAACTTCGACAACGTCTGGAACGGCAAGAAGGGCTCGCCCGTCTCGGACAAGACCGTTACGTACCTGTCCCATGATGGCCGCAAGTGGACGGCGATGCCAACAGAAAAACTCGAGGGCAACCTGATCCGCTTCCGCGTCCACATGGACGCCGACTCGCTGTACGTGGCCCGGCTGGAGCCGTACCGGTTGTCGGACCTGGAGCGCCTGCTGGCCGACATCCGCGGCCACCCGCTCGTCGAAGTCACCCCCATCGGCCGCACGGTGGAGGGGCGGCCGCTGGAGATCATCCGCGTGGGCCGGGCCGATGCGCCGCACCGCGTCTTGGTGCGGGCGCGGGCCCACGCATGGGAACCCGGCGGCAATTGGGTGGTTGAGGGTCTCGTGCGGAGCCTTCTGGCCGATGACGCCGAAAACCGCCGCTACCTCCAGAGTTACTGCGTCTACGTCATGCCTATGGCCAACAAGGACGGCGTGGCCCGCGGATGGACCCGCTTCAACGCGCTGGGCAAGGACCTCAACCGCAACTGGGACCGCCCCGCCGACCCGCAACTCGCGCCCGAGAACCGCGCGCTGGAGGCGTGGATCGAGGGCCTGGCCGCCAAGGGCAAACGCATCGAACTCGCCATCGACCTGCACAACGACGAGGGCGGCAAGTTGCACGTCAGCCGCCCGGCCGTGGACCTGGAGAGGCATCTGGCCCGCATGCGGCAACTTGAAGAACTGCTCCGCAAGCACACGTGGTTCACCGAGGGGAGCACCGGCGCGAGTTTCCGCAACCCCGGCAGCCTGGGCGAGGGCCTGCTGGAGCGTTATGGCATCGACGCGTGCGTCCTTGAACTCAACTGCAACTGGATCGCGGGCCTGAAGCAGCCCCCCTCAGGCGAGGCCTGGATGAAGTTGGGCCGCGACCTGCGCGAGGTGTTTTTCGGCTACTTTCAGTCGCCATAATGCTTGACTGGCGGCCGCGCGGCCTCTAAACTGGCCGCAACCATTTATCCTCCGGGAGGTGGCTCATGCTTGCAGACGGCGTCTCAAGGCGGACCTTTCTCGGGGTCGGGGCGATGGCGGTCGGCGCCGCAGCCCTCGGCCTCCCTTCATGCACCACGCAGCAGGAGAAACCTGCCATGGCCTTCAAACCGCGTTTCGGACTGAACCTGCTCCTCTACGCCGCCGCGTTCACCAAGGACCGGGTGGACCTCATCCAGAAGGTGGCCGACTTCGGCTACGACGGCGTGGAGGTTCCCTTCAACGACCTCACCCTTCTGGACGCCAAGGCCACGGCCCAGGCCCGCGAGAAGGCCAAACTGGGCCTCACGTCCTGCTGCGTGCTGCTGCCGGGGATGAACCTGTGCAGCGACAAGGCCGACGAGCGCAAGGCGGGCGTCGAGCAGATCAAGAAGATGGTCGACATCACGGCCGAGATGGGCGGCGACACGGTGGGCGGGCCGCTCTACTCGCCGGTGGGCCTGCTCACGCGCAAGGCCCGGACCGACGAGGAGTGGAAGTGGTGCGCCGAGGGCCTGAAGGCCGCCGCCGACCACGCCGAGAAGGCCAAGATCCAACTGGCCATCGAGCCGCTGAACCGCTTCGAGACGTACGTCTTCAACATCCAGGCCGACGCCGTCCGCATGTGCAAGGAGGTCGGCAGCCCGAACCTGAAGATCCAGGCCGACACGTTCCACGGCAACATCGAGGAAAAAGACACGGCCAAGGCGATCCGCGCGAGCGCCTCGATGATCGGCCACTTCCATGCCTCCGAGAGCGACCGCGGCGTGCCCGGCACAGGCCAGGTGAAGTGGAAGGAAGTCTTCGCGGCCCTGAAGGATATCAACTACAGCCGGTGGATCACGATCGAGAGTTTCGCCTCGGGTATCCTGGACCTGTGCGCTGCGGCGTGCATCTGGCGTCCCATTTACGATTCGCCCGACGGCCTGGCGAAGGACGGCCTTAAGTTCCTGAAAGAAATGGCCCGCACGGCGTAGGCCGGCGGCCTGTCTAGCCGCCGCGATTGCGCGGCGCGCTGCACACGTTTAGCCGCCGCGCTTGCGCGGCGCGTCACCTGAAAAGGAGTTTTGCATGACCGGGTTTAACAGGCGTGAGTTCATCGGAACGACCGTTGCCGCAGGCGTGGGCGCGTGGGTCCTGAGTCGCGGCCAACCGCAGGCGTGGGCCGAAGAGGGCAAGGGCAAGTCGATCGTCGTCTCGACGACGCGCCCCGACGCCACCAAGGACAAAAAGCTCAACGCCGAGGCCGTCAAGGAGATGATCAACGCGGTCGTCTGCAAACTCTCGGGCAAGGCGAAACCCGAGGAGGCGTGGGCCACGTTCGTCAAGAAGGACGACGTCGTCGCCATCAAGATCAACTGCCTGTTCGGCGTCACGGCGTCCACGTGGCCCGAAGTGACCGCCGCCGTCGTCGACGGCTGCAAGATGGCCGGCGTGCCGGAAAACAAGATCATCGTCTGGGACCGCGCCAGCAAGGACATGGAGAAGAGCGGCTACACCATCATCAAGGGGCCGGGCGTGCGGTACATCGGCGTCGACGGCGCCTGGGAAGAGCAGCCGACGGCCATCGCCACCTGCCAGGGCAAGATGGCGAAGATCCTGACGCAGGAGTGCACGGCCCTCATCAACCTGCCGATCCTCAAGACGCACAGCATCGCCGGCGTCACGATGTCGATGAAGAACCACTACGGCAGTTTCCACAACCCCAAGGACGCGCATCCCAACGGCTGCGACCCGTTCATCGCCGAACTGAACGCCCTGGACTGCATCCGCAAGAAGACCCGCCTGATCGTGGGCGACGCCCTCCTGCCGCTGCCCGACAAGGGCCCGCAGGCCCATCCGGAACTGACCTGGGCGTACAACACGATCATGGCCACGCAGGACCCGGTGGCGATCGATTACGTGGGCATCAAGATCCTGGACGAGCAGCGGAAGACCCTCGGCCTGGCGCCCATCGAGCCGAAGTGCAAGTGCGTCATGACCGCCGCCGCCAAGGGCCTCGGCGTGGCGGACATGAGCAAGATCGAGATCGTGAAAGCGTAACGCAATCGCCCGCGCGATGCGGGCCCGTTTAGCCGCCGGCGGCACGCCGGCGTGGTAATCGCAAGGACACGAATCTAAAGGAAACGCCATGGCTCCGAAATCCGTGAAAGAATTGAAAACCGTCACCAAGAACGTCCGCCCGATGATCGAGGCGGCCCTGGAAGCGGGCGGCGGCGTGCTGCGCCTGGCGCCCAACTGGGTGCCCCGCTCGTTCCTCCAGCCTGGCCTCCGCATCAAACTGCATCCGGACGACACGTACGCCTACGGCCTGAACCGCGGCGGCATCGACGAGCGGTGGTTCGCCTCGACGACCGAGGCCGCCAACGACGGCCGCGTCCCCGACGAGGGCCTCTCGTACGTCGTCTTCCAGAACCAGCGGTGCACGCTGCGCGACGCCGTGGCCGAGGTCGGCGCGGCCATTGTCGGCCAGACCATCTGGAAGCAGTACAAGCGGTGGCCCGTCTACTCGAAGTTCTTCGACAACATGGGCCCCATCCCCCACCACATGCACCAGAGCGAGGCCCAGGCCAAACTCGTCGGCCAGGAAGGCAAGCCCGAGTCCTACTACTTCCCCGCCCAGCACAACAACGTGGGCAACAACTTCCCGTACACGTTCTTCGGCCTGAACCCGGACACCACGAAGGCCCAGGTCCGCAAGTGCCTGGAGGACTGGAACAAGGGCGACAACGGCATCCTCGACCTCTCGCAGGCCTACCGCCTGAAGCCCGGCACCGGGTGGTTCGTGCCGCCCAGCGTCCTGCACGCCCCGGGGTCGCTCTGCACGTACGAGCCGCAGTGGGGCTCCGACGTGTTCGGCATGTACCAGAACATCGTCGAGGGCCGCGTCGTGCCGTGGGAATTGCTCGTGAAGGACATGCCGCCCGCCAAGAAACACGACCTCGATTTCATCGTCGACCAACTCGACTGGGCGCAAAACACCGACCCGAACTTTAAGGCCAACCACTACCTTGAGCCCGTGCCTGTGGCCGACACGTCGCGCGAAGGCTACATGGACAAGTGGATCTGCTACGGCCGCATGGACGGCTGGCAGTGCGTCACGGCGAAGGAACTCACCGTCGCGCCGGGCGCAAAGTGCAAGATCAAGGACAACGGGGCGTACGGCCTCATCAACGTCCAGGGCGAGGGCCGCATCAACGGGTTGACGCTGGATTGCCCGAAACTCATCCGCTTCCACGAACTGACGAGCGACGAGGTGTTCGTGGCCGAGGCGGCGGCCAAGGCCGGCGTCGCGTACGAGAACACCTCGGCCACCGAGCCGCTCGTGGTCCTCAGGTACTTCGGGCCGGAAGTGAACCCCGACGCCCCCGAGATCGGCGGCAAGAAGGCGAAGAAGGGCAAGTAAGCGACCGGCATCGCGCGGCGGGTCTCCGGACCCGCCGCGCACACCATGCCTGCGGCGTGTTTAGCCGCGGCCGCCGCGGCCGGTGTCGTCGCCGTACCGGCGACGGCTAAACATGAAAGGAGCACGTGCACTGTGGCTGCCAAGCATCCGAACAATTTCCCGAAACTGCACAACGCGGCATGGCCGGGCGTCGTCGGCAAAGGCGAAGGCTCGGAGCCCGCGATCCCGCTGGAGAAGATGCTCGACCTGACGGCCGCAGCCGAGGCCGACGGCGTCAAGTTCGACGGGGTGGACCTCTTCCTGTTCGCCCCGCACGTCGACATCGACGCCTCGGACGCCGACCTCGCTAAACTGGCCGACAGCGTGAAATCGCGCGGCCTCGTCATCGGATCGGTCGTCGCGCCGGTGTGGCCGCCAACGGGCGGCGGGTCGGCCGGCGGCGGCCCCGAGGACCGCAAGAAGTTCATCGGGCAGGTGCGCAAGGGCTGCCGCATCGCCAAGAAGTTGCGTGACTTGGGCGTGCGGCCGTACGGCGTCGTCCGCATCGACTCGGCCATGGGCGTCGCCGACTGGCTGAAGGACCCCGAAGGAAGCACGAAGCGCATCGCCGAGACGTTCCGCGAGGCCTGCACGGTCGCCGAGGAATTCGGCGAGCGGCTGGCCGCCGAGGGCGAGATCTGCTGGGGCGGCATGCACTCCTGGAAGCAGATGGTCAAGGTGCTCCAACTCGTCGGACGCCCGAAGACCCTGGGCTTCCAGGCCGACATGGCCCACACGATGCTGTACCTGATGGGCTACAACGCCCCGGAGGACGCGATCCTGCCGGCGGGCGCGGACCTGAAGGATAAGAAACTCCTCGACGAGGGCCTGAAGAAGGTGACCGCCGCCCTGCGGCCGTGGACGATCGACATGCACATCGCCCAGAACGACGGGTCGGTCCACGGCTCGGGCTCGCACGACAAGACCGGCCGGCACTGCCTGCCGAACGACCCGAACGGCAAACTCGACATCGTATCCGCCGCCGGCCGCTGGATGCGCGACGAGAAAGGCAAGAAGACGAAGGCCTTCAAGCACGTGTGCTGGGACGGCTGCATGTTCCCGAACGCCACGATGATGAAGCCGCAGACGTGGAACGACATCCTCGCCGCCATGCTCGCCGTCCGCGATGCGCACGGCTGGCACGAATAGCGCCCCACGGGTGCCACGGCTGCGCCTTGTGCAGCCGTGCTGTATGGCCGGGCGGCACGGCTGCGAACTGCGCAGCCGTGGCACCCGTATGTAAGACGAGCGCGTTACGCGCGGCGGGTCGGGAGACCCGCCGCGCACCATCGAATGCAAGAATACGGTCACTGCTAAGGAGCGCACGCTATGGCACAGAAACCGCTGAACGTCGGCCTCATCGGGTACGGCTTCATGGGCCGCACCCACTCCAACGCCTACTCAAAGGTCAACCACTTCTTCGACATCGACTACCGGCCAAACCTGAAGGTCATCTGCGGCCTGGTGCCCGAAGAGGCGAAGGCCTTCGCCGCCAGGTGGGGCTACGAGTCGTACACCACCAACTGGCACGAGGTTCTCGACCGCAAGGACATCGACATCGTGGACATCTGCGTGCCCAACAACAAGCACGCCGAGATCGCCATCGCCGCCGCCAAGGCCGGCAAGATGATCGTCTGCGAGAAGCCGCTGGCCCTGAACTCCGCCGAGGGCCTGAAGATGGTCCAGGCGGTCGAGAAGGCCGGTGTGCCGAACCTCGTGTCCTTCAACTACCGCCGCGTGCCGGCCGTCACGCTCGCCAAAAACCTCATCGACGAGGGCCGCCTGGGCAAGATTTTTCACTACCGCGCCAACTTCCTCCAGGACTGGACCATCTCGGCCGACGTACCGCAGGGCGGCATGGCCACGTGGCGGCTGGACATCAAGGCCGCGGGCTCGGGCGTCACGGGCGACCTGCTGGCCCACTGCATCGACACGGCGATGTGGCACAACGGCCCCATCACGCGCGTCAACGCGATGACCGAGACGTTCATCAAGGAGCGCAAGAACGTCGAGACCGGCAAGGTCGAGCCCGTCGGCATCGACGACGCCTGCACGTTCTTCTGCTCGTTCGACAACGGCTCGATGGGCAACTTCGAGTCCACGCGCTACGCGCGCGGCCACAAGGCCCTGTACACCTTCGAGATCAACGGCGAGAAGGCCTCCATCCGGTGGGACCTGCACGACCTGCACCGGCTGCAATACTTCGATCACAAGGACGAGGGCAAACTGCGCGGCTGGCGGTCGATCCACGTGACCGACCACGGCGGCGGCCACCCGTACATGAGCCACTGGTGGGTGCCGGGCCTCGCGATCGGGTACGCCGAGAGTTTCGTCCACCAGATCGCCGACTTCCTCGACGGCGTGAGCAAAGGCAAGCCCGCCTCGCCGACGTTCCGCGAGGCGCTGGCCACGCAGAAGGTCTGCGACGCGGTCCTCAAGAGCGCCAAGACGGGCAAGTGGGTGAACGTGAAGTAGGTTTTGCGAACTCCGAACTACCGAACCGCGCGGCGGCTCAGAGAATCTGCCGCGCAAAGGCCAAGTTGTGTGGTAGTGTTGGGTTTGGCAAACCAGCAGCCGAGGAG
>Ga0315280_10010848_pt1 | contig 11323 bp, 10 predicted proteins | sample YL17G06_40_MG_FD_203697 | JGI IMG/M metagenome (GOLD analysis project Ga0315280, IMG submission 203697) | Sediment microbial communities from Yellowstone Lake, YNP, Wyoming, USA - YL17G06_40 | ecosystem: Environmental > Aquatic > Freshwater > Lake > Sediment | place: USA: Wyoming | collected... | reverse complement strand
ATTGCTGGCCCGACTGCCCTCGCAGGCGGAAGTCACTCAAGTTCCCGACCGGCTGTTTCGCCAGATCGCCGCGACCGAGAGCCCGCAGGGAATCGCCGCGCTGGTCGAACTGCACCGCGCGAGCTTCAGCGACTCGATAATGCGGCCTGATGCGCTGGTGGTTGTCGCCTGCGGCCTTCAGGATCCCGGGAATCTCGGGACGGTCGTGCGCAGCGCGCAGGCGCTGGGGGCTACGGCACTCATCACGCTGGAAGCGACGGTCAGCCCGTTCAATCCTAAGGCCCTGCGGGCCTCGGCGGGCGCGGTGTTTCAGTTGCCGGTGTTCACGGGTCAGAAGACGCGAGCGCTCTTCCGGCGGTTGCACGAAGCGGGCGTGCGCATCATCGCTGCGGACCGGCGCAGCCCATCAAAGCTCTCGGACGCCGATCTGCGCGGGCCGGTGGCGATGCTCATCGGCATGGAGGCGGCGGGACTCGCGCCGGAAATCGCCGCCGAGGCGGACATGCTGCTGAGCATTCCTATCCGCCCGGGCATGGATTCCGTCAACGCCGCCACGGCCGCGAGCATCTTTCTTTACGAGGTCGCGCGGCAAAGAGGATTCAAGTATTGAGTGATTGTGTGATTGAGTGATCCGGTGATTGAACTACTGTCCGTAGTTCAGTCGTCCGTTGTCGGTTGAGCGAGACCATGGCCGACGGAAAGCGGGCCGCGGACGCGGGACATCGCTCACTGGGCCTGATCGTCGATTCACGGAATCACTCAATCGCTCAATCACTCAATGGGGCAATGGTCATGGGCCTGTTCGAACCTCCCGCCACTCAAAGCTCGATGAGCGCGCAACGCAGCCCATCGCCCCTCGCCGACCGCATGCGGCCGGAGACGATCGACGAATTTGTCGGCCAGCTTCACATCCTGGGGCCTGAAAAACCGCTGCGCAAACAGATCGAGCGCGACGAACTACATTCGCTGATTCTTTGGGGACCGCCGGGCTCGGGAAAGACCACGCTCGCCACCATCATCGCGCGCAAGACGCGCAGCGACTTTGTCAAGTTCAGTGCCGTGCTCGCGGGCATCAAGGAAATCAAGGACGTGATGGCCGCGGCGGAGAAGGCGCGGCAATACGGCCGGCGAACGATTCTCTTCATCGATGAAATCCATCGCTTCAACAAGGCGCAGCAGGACGCCTTCCTGCCCTACGTCGAGCGCGGTGACATCGTGTTGATCGGCGCGACCACAGAAAATCCCTCGTTTGAGGTGATCTCCCCGCTGCTCTCCCGTGCCAAGGTTTACATGCTCTCGGCGCTCTCGACGGACGAGGTCGTAACGCTGCTCGAGCGGGCCCTGAAGGATGAGAAGCGGGGCCTAGGTTCAGAGCGAGTGGTGATTGCGCTCGAGCTGTTGCGCCAGATCGCCGTTTTTTCGAACGGTGACGCACGCGCCGCGTTCAACACATTTGAGACCGCGGTTGCTGCTGCGGCGCGCGACGAGCAGGGGCGCGCCGTCGTCAGCGAGCAGATCGTCGAAGACGCTATCCAGCGCAAAATGCTCCTCTACGACAAGGCGGGTGAGGAACATTACAATCTGATTTCTGCACTGCACAAGTCCGCGCGCAACTCGGACCCGGACGCAGCGCTCTACTGGCTGGGCCGTATGCTCGAAGCGGGCGAGGACCCGCTTTACATCGCCCGGCGTATGATCCGCATGGCTTCGGAAGACATCGGTCTGGCCGACCCGAACGCGCTCACCGTCACGCTCAACGCCATGCAGGCCGCGCACTTCGTCGGCATGCCGGAGTGCGACCTGGCGCTCGCCGAGGCCGCCGTCTATCTCTCGCTCGCCCCCAAGTCGAACGCGCTCTACGTCGGCTATGACGAGGTGAAGAGTGACGCGCAGAAGACCCTCGCCGAGCCCGTGCCCTTCCACCTCCGCAATCCCGTCACCGGCCTGATGGCGAATGTGGGCTACGGCAAGGGCTATCAGTACGCCCACAACGCGGCGGAGAAGCTCACCGACATGCAGTGCCTGCCCGACAACCTGAAGGAACGCCAATACTACCGCCCCACCGAGGAAGGCTTCGAGAAAAGGCTGAAGGAAAAAATGAAGGCGATCGTGGAGTGGAAGAAGAAGCGTTCGGGCAGCTAGATCCACTATCTCGCTGGGATCCGCTCAGGGCCAGACCGTCTCCAATCCATAACTCACAATTCTGAATTATGAATTGGCCGTCAGGCGAGCCATCGTTTGATTGTGGGCGTAACCGCTGCGACGGAGTTAGATTCCCTCCGTCACAAACCGTTTGGCGTGTTCTTTCAAGATGCAGCGGTCTTGGATGACGGTGAGGCCGGCCTGGCGGGCGCGCTCGGCGGCAGCTTCGTGGATCACGCCTTCCTGCATCCAGATAATCTTCGCGCCGCGACGAATGGCGCTCTTGACGATTTCCGGGACGCATTCCGGCCGGCGGAAGATCACGACCACTTTCGGGCACTCGGGCAGGGCGTCGAGCGAAGGGTAGGCTTTCTCACCCAGCACTTCCGCTTCGTGGGGATTAACGGGAATGATGCGGTAGCCGTGTTCCTGCATGTATTGTGACACGCCGTGGCTGGGCCGCGTGGGCTTGGAGGAGAGGCCGACGACCGCGAGCGTCTTATAGCGTTCCAGTATGTCGGTTACGAAATCCGGCATTTGAGTATGCCAAATCCCAGTTCGCAGCAGCCGTGGCTACCGCGAAGGCAGAGGACGCGGGCACGGCAAGCCGTGCCCCTACAGGGTGCGCGCCGGCGCCGTCATCACGCGGTGCAAGGCCGCGAGGAAAGTCTCGTTCTCCTCGTGCCGGCCGATCGTCACGCGCTGCGATGTCGGGAATCCGTAAATCTTCATCGGCCGCACGATCACGCCTTCGTGGAGCAGTCGAACGAAGTCCTCTTCACAGTCGCGGCCAGTATCGATCAGCAGAAAATTGCCTGCCGATGGCGTGTAGCGCACGCCCAGCAGCGTTAACTCCTCCGTCACAAATTTCATCTCGCGAGTGTTTGCTTCCACCGAGCGCGCGACGTGTTCGCGGTCGTCGAGCGCCGCCGTGCCCGCTGCCTGGGCCGGGCTCGAGGCGTTGAAAGGTGAACGAATGCGGTTGAGGCTCTCGATGAGCTCGCGATGCCCCATCCCGTAGCCGAGTCGGAGGCCCGCCAAGCCGTGCACCTTTGAGAACGTCCGCAGCACGAGGATGTTTCTCCCCTCGCGGACGCAATCGACCGAGTGCGAGTAGTCCGGTCGCTGCACGTATTCGTAATATGCCTCATCGAGCACCACCAGCACGCGGGGCGGCAGCGCGTTGAGCAGGCGGTCGAGCTCCTCGGCGGTGAACATCGTGCCGGTGGGATTGTTGGGGTTGCCGAGATAGATCACCTTCGTCCGATGCGTCACGGCGTGCGCGATGGCCGCGAGGTCGAAGGTCATCTCGCGCATGGGCACCTGCACGAGCGCCGCGCCCATGTCTGCAACCGCGAGCCGATACATGTAAAACGCCGATTCGGAAGTGATGGCTTCGTCGGCGGCGCCCAGGAACGTCTTCGCGACTAGCTCGATCAAGTCTGTGGAGCCAGCGCCGAGAATGATCTGGTCCATCTCCAGACCCTGGATCTCCGCAAGCTTCCGGCGCAGGTAGTAGCCCCCGCCGTCCGGGTAGTAATGGATGCGGTCGAGAAATTTCTTGATTGCCTCCTGGGCCTTCGGCGAAGGGCCCAGCGGGTTTTCATTCGAGGCGAGCTTGATGGCTGTGCGGCCCAGTTCGCGCTCCACCTCCTCGATGGGCTTGCCGGGGGGATAAGGCCTGATGCGCGCTGACCACGGAGGCAGAATCTCGGCGATAGAGAATTTGGGCATGAGACTGTCGCGCGGGGCGGCACCGGGCGAGGCATGCCCGCGCCTTCCCCTAGCGGGTACTTTTCCAGTTCTTAAGACGCTCGACCTCGGCCGGTGTTAGATGGCGGAACCGACCCGGCCCCAGGCCGTCGTCCGTCAGAAAGGCGATCCGGACGCGCTTTAACTTTACCACTGGACACCCGATGCGCTCAAACATCCGGCGCACCTGATGGTAACGACCTTCGATGAGCGTGATTTCGTACCAGGGCTTCTCGCGGTCCGCCACCACGCGGATCTTCGCCGGCGCCGTTCGCTGGCCATCGAGCACGATGCCCTGCTCGAGCCGGGCGAGATCTTCGTGTTTCGGCTGGCCTTCCAGCTTGGCCAGGTAAGTACGGGGAATCGCCGCGGCGCGCGCCATGAGGAGATTGGCCAGCTCACCGTCATTGGTGAGCAAAATGAGGCCGGAGGAATGAAAATCAAGCCGCCCTACGGGATAGACACGCTCCTTGACGCCCTTGACGAGTGAGGCGACGGTCGGCCGGCGCTGCGGGTCACTAACCGTGGAGACGTAGCCCACCGGCTTGTTGAGCAGCAGGTAGAGGTGGCGCCGCGGCCGGCGCAGGAGCTTGCCATCGACCTTGATGTGATCGCGCTCGCGATCGGCCTTCGAGCCCAGCTCCGCGACGACCTGCCCGTTGACGGTGACGCGACCCTGCAGGATCAGCTCTTCGGCCTTGCGGCGCGAAGTGATTCCGGCATCGGCGATGATTTTTTGCAGGCGGAGAAGCAAAGGCGACTCGTCCTTGGTCCGATGTCAGTTGTTTCAATAACGGGGCCAATGACAACGCACGGCTTTACGGAACTTCCTCTGTGCTCGAAGAGGCCGCGGGACCGCTGTCGGTAGATTGATCTGACTCTTCCGGACTGCTCCGGGCTTCTTCTCGCAGCGTATCCCCAGCGCTTACCGTCTCGGGTGGTGTCGCGGCCGTGGGCTGCGCCTCGGACCCGGGTGCTTCCACCAGAGTGAATTCCGATCCCAGCGCCTGGCGGGCGAGTTCCTCGAATTCTTTGAGGCTGGGGAGCTCGCTCACGTCCTTTAGCCCGAAATGCACCAGAAAATCCCGCGAGGTGCGGTAGAGAATCGGCCGGCCGACCACGTTCTTTCGGCCTGCGGTGACGACCAGTTTTTTCTCGAGCAGGGTGTGGATGACTCCGCCGCAATCCACACCGCGAATGGCCTCGATTTCCGGCAGCGTCACCGGCTGCCGGTAAGCGATCACGGCCAGCGTTTCAAGCGCGGGCTTCGAGAGCCGGATGGGCGGCTTCAGGCTTTTGACGAACTTGCGCAGCACCTCGTGATGCTCGGGCTTGGTGGAAAACTTGTAGCCGCCCGCGATTTGACGAATCTGGATGCCGTGGCCGGCGCGCTCGTAATCGTCGATCAGTTCCTGGAGCTTGGCCTTGACGCGCTCGCGCTCCTCGCCCTCCAGCGATTTGAAGATGGCGTCGAGCGTCACGGGCTCGGGCGCCACGTAGAGGATGCCTTCGATTAGTGCCTTGAGGGTGTCGTCGCTGACCATAACCGGGAAGTCAGAAGTCAGAAGCCAGAAGTCAGAATATCGCGCAGTATTGCCTTGGTGTCAGCAGCCTCAACTTTCTTCTGGTACGCATCCCCTCCATTCTGACTCCTGTCTCCTGACTTCTGACTCCTACCCAAGACTCTCCTCCAGCCCCTCCTGGAGCATTTCGTAGTTCGCGCCCGACATGATCTCTTCAAACCGCTTGTGGCGGTGCACCAGGATGGACGCGAACAGGTCTTTCTGCCGAAGCAGGATGGCGTGCAGCCGCACCATTTCGAGCAGCGCCAGGAAGAGCGCAATCAGCGCCTGGCGCGATTCGTAGCCCGCCATGAGCTGATCGAGCGGCACCGGGCGCGAACTGGCCAGCAGGATTTCCTTCACGTGCTCGATCATCTCGGCAACGGTCACTTCCTCGCGCCGGATTTCGATCTGCGGGCGCTTCTTGGCCCGTTCCAGGATTTCGCGGAAAACCGAAATGAGGTCGAAGGCCGTGACGGTCAGCCCCGGCTCGTCTTCTGCCTCCACGAATTCGCCGATGCCTGGCTGCGTCCAGGTGGCGTCTTCGACGAGGCGCTTCGATTGCAGCATCTGCGCGGCGTTCTTGAACTGCTCGTGCTCGAGCATCCGGTGAACGAGCTCCGTGCGCGGGTCTTCCTGGTCCTCGGGCGGGGCGTTCGGGTCGGGGGGCAGCAGCATCCGCGACTTGATGTAGATGAGCGTGGCCGCCATCAGAATGAACTCGCCCGCGACGTCAATGTTCATCTCCTCCAGCAGGCGCAGGTAAGCGAGATACTGCTGCGTGATCTTGGCAATCGGAATGTCGTAGATGTTGATCTGCTGCTTGCGGATCAGATCGAGCAGGAGGTCAAGCGGGCCCTCGTAAATCTCGAGCTTGACGGCCGGCGGCTGCCCGGCCGCGTGGCTGACGCGCTTGGCCGGTGGCAGCGAGAGGTTTGGCTCGGTGCTCTCGCTGGTCAACTCCGAATTCGGCTGGCGGGGCTCGTCTATCATCTCGAAGGTGTCAGGTTCTAGGTGTTAGGTGCTAGGGGAAGTTCAAACTGAAACCTGAAACCTAGCACCTGAAACCTGTTCTCAAGTCAGCTTCACCGCTGCGCGCACTTCGGTCATGGTGGCCTGGGCCACCTTGCGCGCCTTGCTCGTGCCTTCTTCCAGGATGTCCCACACGCGCTGCGGGTGTTCCTCGTAAGGCTTGCGCCGCTGTTGGATGGGGGCCAAGGTTTCGTTGAGGTGTCCCGCCATGAGCTTCTTGCAGTCCACGCAGCCAATTTCCGCCGTACGGCACTCGCGGTTCACGCGCTCGATCGTGTCCTGTGTCGAGAAGATCTTGTGCAGGTCGAAGACCGGGCAGACGTCGGGATTGCCGGGGTCGTTGCGCCGCTTGCGGGCGGGGTCGGTGACCATGGTGGCCAGCTTCTTCGAAACCACATCCGGCGGGTCCGTGAGAAAGATGGCGTTGCCGTAGCTCTTCGACATCTTGCGGCCGTCGGTGCCAGGCAAGCGGGGTGAAGGCGTAAGCAGTGCCTGAGGTTCGGGGAAAACCGGGCCGTAGAACTGGTTGAAACGCCGCGCCACCTCGCGCGTCAATTCCACGTGCGGCACCTGATCCTCGCCTACCGGCACGGCGTCCGCCTTGTACATCAGGATGTCCGCCGCCTGGAGGAGCGGGTAGCCGAGGAAGCCATAGGTGTGAATATCGCGGTCCGTGATGTTTTCGAGCTGTTCTTTGTAAGTGGGAACGCGCTCCAGCCAACTGAGTGGCGTAATCATGGAAAACAGCAGATGCAGTTCGGCGTGCTCGGGCAGCCGCGACTGGACGAAGAAGGTCGCCTTCGATGGATCGAGCCCCGCCGCCAGCCAGTCGGCGATGATCTCCCAGGTGTTCGCGCGGACCTCGGAAGGGTCGGCGTAGTCCGTCGTCAGCATGTGCCAGTCGGCGACGAAGTGGAAGCTCTCATACTGGTCCTGAAGCTTGACCCAGTTCTGGAGCGCTCCGACCAGATTGCCCAGGTGAAGCTTCCCGGTCGGGCGCATGCCGCTCAAAATTCGCGGGCGTGGATTTTGCCGCTCAGCCATTTGGCTGGTCGTGGAAGCCTGCCTGAAGGATTCGGCCGGAGATGTCAACCAGTCCAGCCCCCCGATCCCGCTCTGGGCGGGATCATCGCGCCGACCTCAGTGGGTCATCGTAACATAGGAGCGTGAAAAACCGGAAGGAGAGCCCTATCGCGGCAAGAAACACTGCGGCGGGCGGGAGGCCTCTCGCGAGCGTCTGGCCCTCTGGCAATTGACAACCCCGGCCAGAACAGCTACAAGCATGGTTTGTCTTGGTGTTGCGCGGGGCAAATTGAGACGAGTTTTCGGGAGGCTCCATTGAGATTGCGACTCCTGGCGGGGGCGGGCGCGTTGGTTTTACTCCTCACGGCGGTGGGGTTCGCTGCGGGGCAGGCCACAAAGAACAAGAAGAGTGAGGCAGCGCCGGCTGCTGCCCAGAAGGACCGGGAGCCCCTATTGCGAAGGGATGTGCAAGCTCTCCTGAAAGCTGGCGTACCGCCAGCCCGAATGGAGGTCCTGGTGCGCCAGTACGGTGTCTCGTTTGAGATGACCGAGCAAACCGAGGACCAGTTGCGCAGGGCAGGTGCTACGGAAGGGCTTTTGAAACTAATCCGTGATGTCGCTCCCAAGCATGCCGCTCCGACGCCTCCTTCTCCGACGCCGCTGCTAGTCATCGATTCTTCCCCCGTCAACGCCCAAGTCTACGTTGACGATGAGCCTGTGGGAACGACTGGCTCCGAAGGGATGCTGAAACTTTCGCGACTGCCTCCCGGAAACCACAAGATCCGGCTCTCCGCCACGGGGTATGCTGATCGGGTGCGGAATGTTCAACTGAGTGCGGGAGGGATCACCCAGTTGGTACTGAGTTTGGAAGCCGTCAAGCGAGAGACCGCGGCAGCGCTGGAGCCCAAGCCAAGTGTCGAGCTCTCTTCAAGCCGCGGCACGTCCGGCCGAGTTTGGAAATCAGCAACCACCGGCAAGGAATTCCGCGTCTGGACGGAGGGCGGCGTCCTTCACGCCGAGTGGGCCAATGTCTCTCCCGCTCTCGCGAAGGGCGGGGCTTACATTCGTAGCGAGCTTCGCCGCGCGGGCACGAAGTGGGCGGGAACCTCGCGTCTCTACCTGCCCTGTGAGTCCGTCGAAGCGAACAAGCCGGTCAGTAACTGGTGCTTGCTTGAAACAAAGATGGAAATTGATGCCCTCACTGCCGACCGCATCACCGGCCGCGGCGAGAGCCTTAAACGCTTCGACTGCCGAACCTGCAAGATGTTGGAGACGGGTTGGGCGGAATTTGACTGGGTTCCGAAAGAGCAGAAAGCAGGAGGCAGTAAGCAGTAGGCAGTGGGCGGAATACGGTAGACGGGGGCAGAAGGCAGATGGCAGATGGCAGAAGGCAAAAGGCAGAAGGCAGAAGGCAGAAGGCAGAAGGCAGAAGGCAGAAGGCAGAAGGCAGAAGGCAGAAGGCAGAAGGCAGAAGGCACTCACCCTCGATGAATGCCGAATCGAGCCCCACCAGATCGTGAGATCCTCACCCTAACCGGCCTTGAGTTTCTTGATTTCCTCGATCAGCGGCGGGACGACGGCGAAGAGATCGCCTACAATCCCGTAGGTGGCGACTTCGAAGATCGGCGCTTCCTTGTCCTTGTTGACGGCCACCACGATCCGTGAGCCTTTCATTCCCACCTGGTGTTGAATCGCGCCCGAAATCCCCAGCCCGATGTAGAGCTTGGGGGCCACGGTCTGGCCCGAGCTGCCGATCTGGCGGTCCATGGGCAGCCAGCCGCTATCGCAGATGGGCCGCGAGGCGCCGATTTCCGCGGCCAGCGCTTCGGCCAGCTTGTTCACGAGTTCCAGATTTTCGGGAGCCTTGATGCCGCGGCCCACCGCGACGATCACTTCCGCCTGCGCCAAATCGACGACCTGCTTGGCCTCGCGAAAACGCTCCCCGGGTTTGGTGCGGATCGCGTCCGCCGAAAGAGCAACCGCGAAGGGTTCGATTTTCGTCGGAGCAGAACCGCGCTTTACGGAATCTTCGCGAAACGCCGCCGCCTGGAAAGAGACGAGGTACGGCGGCTCGCCGGCGAATTCGACATCCGCGCAGAACTTGCCCTGGAAGACCTGGCGCACGAAGATGAGGCGGTCGCCTTCCTTGCGGTAGCCGAGGCAATCGCTCACCAGGCCGCGGTTGAGCGCGGCGGCAAGCTTGGGCACGAAGTCGCGGACCTGATACGTGTGGCTGAAAAATACGAAGCGCGGCTGACGGTGGCGAATGGCTTCGCGCAGTACCGCGCAATAGCCATCCGCCGTGTAGTCGGCGAGCAGCGGGGAATCGACGCTCACGACTTCCTGGAGGGCAACGCCGGCGAGCTCCGAGGTCAGCGCTGAAACCTGGCTGCCAGCGAGGACGGCCGTGACCGGCGCGCCCAGTTCCTGTCCCAAGTGCTGCCCCGCCGCCAGCGCTTCCCAGGTTGGCCGCGTCAGTTTGCCGTTATGATGTTCCGCAAAGACCAGAATCTCGCCAGGCATGACGAAAAGTGTGAAGTCTGAAGTATGAAGGCTGAAGGACTTCCGCGCAGCGTTTGTTCATCCTTCAGCCTTCACACTTCATCCTTTGTTATTCCCCCTCCGGCGTCGGGCCCACGAAGGCTTTATTTCCACCCTCTTCCTTTTCAGCCTTCCCGGCCTTCTCCTTCTTGGGTTTCTCCGCTCCCGCCGAGGCAAAGCTCGCCAGCGACTCGCAGACCAGCTCGAGCGGGATCGTCTTATAAAACTTCCCGGCTTCGAACTTCTTGATCTGCTCTTTCCAGACGGGACTGGTGCGCGCGGCTTCCAGTGCCTCCTGGTCGCGCCAGAAAACCAGCCAGAGGTATTCCGGCTTGCGAGCTTCGAAGACCTTGATGAAGTGCGCGTCCACGCACCCATCCAGCTTCTTCAAGGCCGGTAAGGTAACCTGACGGCCGAACTTTTCGTAGTCCTCGCCGCGCTTCTTGCGGCCCCGCATTCTCCAGATATGGACAAACATGTTGCCTCCTCCCCAAATCAGAGCACTCGCGCCTCGTTCTTGAGCTTGTCGACAAGTCGAGCGGCAATCTCCTTGGGATTGCCCTCGAGGAATTCTGTCTGCGCTTTCTTGGTCGGTACGTACACCTTAGAGATTTTCTGCCGCGGCGCCAGGTCTTCGGCCGTGAGCCCCAGGTCCGCTGCGCTCAGTTTCTTTAGCGACTTGTTCTTCGCAGCGAGGATGCCCTTGAGCGACGCGTAGCGCGGCTTGTTAATGCCCGACTGGATGGTCAGCAGGGCCGGCAGCGGCATCTCGATCCACTGGAACCAGCCGCCCTCGAGCTCCCGCTTCACCTTGAGGCGTCCGCCGTCCACGTGAATCTCCATGATGATGGTGGAATGCGGCAGGCCGAGGAGTTCCGCCAGCAGTACGCCGGTCTGCGCAAAGCCGGAGTCATCCGACTGCAAGCCGGTCAGGACGAGGTCGGGCTTCTCTTTTTCCAGCGCCCGCGCCAGAGCCCGCGCGATGCCGAGTGGATCGAGCCCCTGGAACGCTGGGTCATCAAGGTGGAGCGCGCGGTCGCCGCCTTTGGCGAGAGCTTCCTTGATGGCCTGGAGCGCGCGCGCCGGGCCGAGCGAGCAGACCACCACTTCGCCGCCGTGTTTTTCCTTAAGCCGGAGGGCCTCTTCCAGCGCGTAGGTGTCCGGCTCGTTGACCTCGAAGCTGATGTCGGAATCCTGCACCCAGGTTCCCGCCGCGTTGAGGCGGAGAACCGCGTCGCGTGACGGAACCTGTTTCAGGCAAACTACAATCT
>Ga0315280_10010847_pt1 | contig 11324 bp, 10 predicted proteins | sample YL17G06_40_MG_FD_203697 | JGI IMG/M metagenome (GOLD analysis project Ga0315280, IMG submission 203697) | Sediment microbial communities from Yellowstone Lake, YNP, Wyoming, USA - YL17G06_40 | ecosystem: Environmental > Aquatic > Freshwater > Lake > Sediment | place: USA: Wyoming | collected... | reverse complement strand
GGGGCTTCATCACCGTTGGGAGATGATCAAGGCCTACTTCAGGCTTTGGCCCTTCTCCCATGAAGTATTAGAGTGAAAGGGGGTAAGATACAATTTCACTGAACGCTCCATGTATCGTTTTTAAAATCAAAAACAGGGAAGGGAGGTGCAAAGGGCTAAAATTTGAACAAGGTGGATTTGGGGTGGAAACGAAATCATACATTAGATCGGAAAGGAGGAAAAACATGGCTAAAATGAAATGGATGTTAGCAGTGAGCGCGATTATTTTAGTGGGTGCAACATCGTTATTGCCTGTTGGCGCCCATGCCGCAAAAATATTATATGTCGGCGGTACCCAGTCGCTAACCGGGCCCTTTGCTGAGGATTCAGCGGCAGTACTGGCTGCCATTCAGGATTATGTTCAATATGTAAATGAAACAAAGATGTTGGCTCCGTGGCGAAAAGAGAAATTTCCCGCCGATATAACCCTGGAGGTGATGTGGCGGGATGATGAGCTCAAACCGGCCAAGGCGCTGCCGATCTATGAGGAGCTCAAGGCCAAGGGGATGCTGGTCTACAGGATATCGGGGTCGCCCATAGCGCTGGCACTCAAAGACAGATTATGGGAGGACCGTATGGGCGCCACGAGCATGGCCACAGGACCCTACTACCTGTCGCCGCCTCAAAGCTGCTTGACCTATTACCCTATTTATACCGACTGCGCTGGCGCCATCGCCGACTGGTTTAAAGCGAGCTGGAAGGAAACCAGGAAACCAAGGGTTGCCTACCTGACCGCTGATAACGCCATGGGCAGGTCGATTGAAATCCCTGAGATGAAGGCGTATCTTGAGAAGATCGGCTATGAGTTTGTGGGTACCCAGTATGTGCCTCTCGTGGTTACCTCGCCGCCAACCACCCAGCTTACATGGCTCAAGGAAAAGGGTGTTGACCTTGCCGTTGGTGTTATGATCAACCCCGGCTCACAGCCGACGGTAAAGGAGATGGTCAGGCTGGGTATGGGACCCTATCAGCCCTACAAGATGACTCTTGGTGTTGGCTCACCAGGTCACGCTGCCGTGTTCGCTGCTGCCATGGGTAAGCTGGGTGACGGTTATGTCTGTGCGGGTAGCTTTCCCCCTATGGACGACCTCGCCACCCCTGGGGTAAAGTTCTGCGACGACCTACAGAATAAGTATCGCCCCAGCAAGCGGGTTACCCACATCATGTATGAGGCAGGGATCCTTGAGGCCATGACCCAGGTTGAGGCGTTACGGTTGGCCATGCAAGAGGTGCCTTTTGAGAAGCTCACGCGACGTGACGTTCTGGAGAAAGGCTTCTTCAAAATCAAAAAACTTCCCACCGGTGACATAAGCAGTACACCGCTAACGTATGGTCCGGGCGATGTCGAGGGTGTTGATGAGATACGTATTGACCAGGTGCAGAATGGCAAGGTGGTAAAAGTAGGTCTCTACCCATTGCGCAACATTTATACGCGCAAATAACGATTATTCCGGGGACTCTGATGGGTCCCCGGAAACTCTTGTTGAACCCTAAACCCCGTTAGAAAGGATGGGGCTTTCTAACGGGGTAAAGACAAGAAGACGACTTGTAATCATTATCTTTATAAGATGGGCTCATCTTCAGAGGTAGAAATGACTCTTACTAAGAAAGACTTAGCTGTTTTGGACAAATTTGAATTCGACGTACAACCCGTAGGCGTTAAATTCCATGCCAAACGACCAGATACGGTCGAGAGGCTTAGCGAAAACATGGCCTTATGCGAAATGCTCAAGAAGGCGCAGGAAGGGAATGTCTTTTATGCCAATAAAGAAAACCATACGTGTGACGCAGGGCCGTATGTATTAGGACAGGCAGAGGCCCCTGAGCCGTATGTAAGCGGAGAATTTGGAGCCGGGCTAAGAATCTTTGAGAAGCCGCGTTCCGCAAGCAGACTATACCAATATATTCCAAGGATAGGTAAAGGTGTCGCTGACTATGTTGCTTTTTCACCGTTAAGTAAGCTCCCATTCGAACCAGATGTTTTGATCATCCTTGCTAAAACCAGCCAAACCGAAATTTTACTGAGAGCCATGAGCTATAGAACCGGGGAAATGTGGTCGAGCAAATGCTCAGCCGCGATAGGATGCGCATGGATATACGTTTATCCGTATCTAACTGGGGAACTGAATTACACCATGACGGGTCTTGGCCATGGCATGAAGCGAAGAAAGTTGTTTCCGGAAGGTCATCAACTTGTATCGATCCCTTTTAACCTGCTGCCTTCCATGCTACAGACATTACAGGATATGCCATGGGTTCTGCCTGCCTATGAACCGGACGGACCAGAATTTATCAGGCGCCTACTGATTGAGTTGGGCATCACCCCTCATCCGTAATTCAAAGCCCCTTCGACGATTTAGGACTTTTATGCAGACCCTCTCCATAGGATGACGACAATAGGTCTTGTTTTTTTGAGCAGCCATTTGATAAACTAATCGGGCTTTAATGATGAGATGATCATAGCCCTCGAAGTTAACGCTAGAGGGTAAGGAGGTGAGAGAGCTGAATGACGGAAGGGATGGGGTACTACAGGATTTTCACTAAAAATGGGATTGTCTGGTAATGTTTATATGAGGAGGTTTATACGATCATGTTTTACGAACCGGTAAAAAACAATCACGGACTGGCACACGATCCTTTTAAATCCTGTGTTGTGCCCAGGCCTATTGGGTGGATATCAACTGTGGGGACGGATGGTGTGCATAACCTCGCCCCTTATAGCCAGTTTCAGAACCTTACCTTCGATCCTCCCTATGTTATGTTCGCAGCGAACCAGACGACCGATGGCCGGCGCAAGGATTCCGTGGTCAACGCCGAACAGAGCGGGGAGTTTGTGTATAATATGGCGACCTATGACCTGCGGGAGGCAATGAATCTATCAGCTCAACAGGTGCCGCCCGAGGTGGACGAGTTTGAGCTGGCTGGTGTCACCAAGGCCCCCTCAAAGCTCGTGAAAGCTCCCCGCGTCGCGGAATCGCCTATCAATTTTGAATGCCGCTACCATCAGACCATTAGGCTGCCGGGTAACAGTACGATGGGCACGGTGGATATTGTTATCGGCCAGGTCATTGGCATTCACATCAAAGACGAGTTTGTCCAACCGGACGGCAAGTTAAATATCCTCAAGATGAGGCCGATAGCGCGTTTAGGCTACTATGACTACACAAGCATAGATTCCATCTTTGAGATGATTATTCCAGGCCCTGATGAGAAGCTCCGTTCAGGCATGGAAGGGAAGAAAGCACCGGCATAAATGCCGGGGCTTTCCAACGGGGTAAAGAAGGTAAGATGCAAGAGAAACTTTTGCTGAAAGAGTTATGTCGGTATGTCATCGGAACCTGGGCTGACATCATTTATAGAAATGCCCTTCTTTATCCAGAAGAAGAAGTGTTCATCTATGGTAAAGATAGGATCACATTTGCTCAATTCAATGCCAGGGTGAACAGTTTGATCCATGCCCTTCATTTAATGGGAGTGGAAAAGGGGAATGGAATCGGTATCTTGTCATGGAATTGCCTTGAATATACGGATGTCTACGGAGCAGCAATGAAGGGGGGATTTATCATCTCCCCATTGAGTCCCAGGTTGCAAGTCAGTGAGTTGGATTATCTGATCAATTATTCAGAGATCAATACTCTTTTTGTGGGTCGTGAACTGGTGGAAATGGTGAACCAGTTACGACCCCGTTTGCCTGGCGTCAAAAACTACATTTCCCTCGAAGACCCTGCCTCAGGAATGATTTTTCATCGGGACTTGTTGTTAGCTCATTCAAAGGAAGAACCTGATGTTGAGGTAAAAGAGGAAGATCCTTTTCTCATCTTCTATACCAGTGGGACTACAGGAACGCCCCGTGGCGCCCTTTACACCCAAGGGCGTAATATCGAAAATACCAGGACGAAAGCGATCCAGATAGGTGCGGAACCGGGTGACAAGCACATTATGATCCTGCCTCTTTTTCATGTCGGTGGATATAGTCACTTCTGGGCCTTTTTCTATGTAGGGGGAAGCAATGTTATTATGCCGCAAAGATCCTTTGACCCAGCCTCTACCCTCCAAGCTATTCAAGATGAGAAGGCCACGGATTTACATATTGTCCCAACGCATCTGGTCACAATGCTGGCTCTCCCCAATATCAGTCAATATGATTTAAGGAATCTGAAACGGATATGGTATGCAGCTTCTCCCATGCCTACAGAACTGTTAAGGAGAGGAATGGAGAGGTTCGGTCCCATTTTCATGCAAGGTTATGGCCAGTCGGAGTCGGGGCCTGAAATCACTTTTTTCCGGAAGAAATCTCATCAAGTTCTGGACAAGCCTCAAGAGGAACAAAAGGTATTGGCCTCCTGTGGTCAACCTTGCGTGGGGGTGCATGTCAGGATCGTTGATGAAAATAATAATGATGTGAAACCCTGTAGGGTGGGAGAAGTTGTGGTGCAAAGTAAAATGGTGATGGTTCAATACTGGCATAAACCGGATGAGACTCGGGATGTCATGGTCGATGGGTGGCTCCATACGGGCGATATGGGATACTATGATGAGAAAGGGTACGTCTATCTCGTCGACAGGAAGAAGGACATGATCGTTACTGGCGGTGAGAACGTCTATCCCCGGGAGGTGGAAGAAGTTCTCTACCGTCATCCTGCGGTTGCAGAGGCTGCTGTCATTGGAATTCCCGATGAATTGTGGATAGAGCGGGTCCATGCTGTCCTCGTTTTAAAGGAAGGGCAGCAAACTACGGGGGATGAGATGATGGAATTTTGTAAACAACACCTGGCTCGCTACAAAGCCCCGAAATCGGTTGAGTTTGTCGTGTCTTTACCCAAGAATCCGCAAGGTAAGATTCTGAAGAGAGAACTCAGGGAAAAGTATTGGACAGGGTTGGAAAGAAAAATTTGAGAAATGGTGAACCTTTGTAGCGTCGGCATTTAATGCCGACGATCACTTTCATCGCCCCCGGTAAATGAGGGCGCTATAAATCTGGATCACTTAATGAAAAAAAATCAGCAATTTAAATTGGTGATCTTTGATCTTGATGGGACGCTTACCAAGGAACGGTCCATCTGGGAGTATATTCATAAGCGATTGGGAAAGTGGTATGGATTTGCAGAAGAGTATCAGAAGAAGTTTTTAGCCGGGAAGATTTCTTATGAAGAATTTTGTGAACGCGATGCCCAAGTTTGGAAGGGAATGAGGGTGAAGGAACTGTTAGGGATTGTTAAAACGGTTCCCTTTCATGCCGGAGCGGATGAATTGATTCATCACTTTAAAAATAAAGGACTAAAACTTGCAATGGTTTCTTCTGGCCTTTCTGTCCTTTGTGAGTGGGTTCATCAGAGATATGGGTTTGACTACTCCGTTTCGAATGATCTCCTCCAGGAAGATGGAATCTTGACTGGAAAGGTGAAGATCCAGGTTTATTATGATAAGAAAGCAGAATGGGTAAAGAAAATTATAAAACAATTTGGAGTGGAGCCTGAAGAAGTGATCGCCATTGGAGATAGCGTAGGGGATATGGACATGTTTCAGATGGTGGGCTTCTCCATTGCCTTCAACTCCTCCTGTTCAGATCTCGATCGAATTGCCAACATCTGCGTCCAAAGCCAGAATCTCGCTGATATCATTCCCAGATTACCTGTCTAAAGATAATAACCAAGTTCCAAGAACCAATAATCAAACCTGTTCCTGACAGGTTCAGGAATAAATTCCCCTGCCTGCCGGCGGGCAGGAATTGCCAATGATCAAACTCAGCGTTTAAGCTATTGATTTTTAATTGGTTATTGGAATTTAACGCATTCTGTTATGATTAAATATCCGGTTTGTGTTAATATCTTTCCAAGATGAAGACCTATCTTCGATTTCTCACCCCAGAAGTTGAACCCTTCGATCCGGTGGAATTGGCAAAGGAGACGGAGAAGATTGTTTGTCAAAAGGATCAACGGAAGTACACCGACTTTTATGCGACAGGGGTTTATGGAGGAATTGCTACAGGCTATGCCTGTGGGTGCTGTCTTCGATGCATTTTTTGTTGGGTTGACTTAAGCAGAGAATTTCCAGAGTCTCACGGCGAATTTTATTCTCCCAAAGAAGTCTTTGAGAAGCTGAGAGACGCGGCACTCATGTATCGTGTGGATAAAGCGAGAATTTCAGGGGCAGAGCCAACTTTGGGGCGAGAACATCTGATCGCTCTTCTTCGCTGGGTGGAAGAGAGTCCATTTTCTCTTTTCGTATTGGAGACCAATGGGATCCTATTCGGTGCGGATTCAGGCTACGCCAAGGAGGTCTCTCAGTTTAAGAAGGTCCATACACGGATTTGCTTAAAGGCAGGAACTCCAGAAGGATTTACGAAAAGGACTGGGGCCAAGCCTGAGGCTTTTGTTCTCCCTTTTAAGGCCATTCAATCTTTTCTTCGATATCGAGCCAGTTTCCATGTCGCGTCGATGAGCAAGGACCCAAGATTTATGGCTGAAGAGGAAAGAAAGAGCCTCCTGAAAAAACTGAAAGAGATTGATCCTCGCCTTGTAAAGCATTTGGAAGAAGAAGTAGTTGATCCCTATCGGACCACACTTCTGAGATTGAAGTGTGCAAATTACAAAGGATCCTCTATGGATGGGGGCCATCATGATAGAGGGGCTGATAGGTGATAGGTTGGGAATTGAGATGGATGAAGTGGGCGAATGGATGGTGGACCTCACCCGTCTTAGATCAAATCCTGCCCTGGCTCACCTACCTTGGAAGCCATTTCGCGGTCATCCTCTTCATTATTCTTAGCTGGATCATAACCAAACAGAGAAAAGTTCTCCGTCGTCTTTTCCTACTCTATGGTATCCAATCTGCCGTAATCTACGGTCTTAAGTTTCTTGTAAAAAGAGAGAGACCTCTCTTTTTCTTGGAGATGGCCTCGAAGCTCTCGAAAGGTCCAGGAGAGATTCTTGATCCCAGTTTCCCCAGCGGACACTCCGTTTTTGCATTTATGATGGCAACCCTCCTCAGTCATTGGTTTCCTCGATACCGAGTCATCTTTTTTGTCATCGCTGGATTTATCGGATGGACCCGCATCTACTTGGGCCTTCATTATCCCACCGATGTGATTGTAGGAGCCCTTCTGGGTTATGGAATAACGAAATTATTTCTTCGTTATCATCCCTCCCTTATCCCCCTTTAGCAAAGGGGAGATAAAGGGGATTAAATATCAAAACCCATCAATCTATGGATGGATAGAGATAATGGATCAGGCCCTATCTAAATTAAAAACAGGAAATTTATGCATTGACAGAAGATATAATTTTTGGAATAGTAAGGACAGTTCTTCTATTTCTGGAAAGGAGGAGAGGCTTATGAAAGAGAAGGGATTTTTAGTTTTTGTTTTATTTGTGTTGGCGATCTTCATTAGTTTTCCTCATACCACCGTCGCCCAGCTCAAACCTGGTGAGCCCATTATCATCGGGGTTCCTACAGCCTTGGGTTCCATTGAGGGAAGAGACGGCTGGATGGCTATTCAGATGGCGAGAGATGAGATCAATGCAAAGGGAGGAGTGTTAGTAGGCAATACTAAACACAAGCTTGAAGCCTATTCCATCGATACAAGAGAGCATGAACCAGGGATTCCAGTCCAGGATGCTTTGACGGCGACGGAGAAGCTCATATTGGAGAAGAAACCCCATGCGATCCTATTGGGTAATTTCCGCTCCGAGGTATTGTTTGCGTCGATGGATCTTTTTTCTAAGTATAAGTTGCCATATATATGCTCAATCGCCATGACACCTATTTACCAACAAAAAGTCTCAGAGGATTATAATAAATACAAATACTGCTTTCGAAATTGTCTAAATTCTCCTTACCTCGTCATGTATATGACGGAAGTGATGGGGTTTATAAAAAAACAGTTTGGGTTCAACAAGGCATACATTATAGTACAAGACACACTGTGGGCCCAGGGCACGGGCAAAGGCCTTGACAAATGGTTCAAAGAAAAAGGCTGGGAGGTGGTGAGTTATGATGCTTACGCTTTGGGTTCCAGCGATTTTTCCCCATCCCTTATCAAGGTCCGCGCTCAAAAGGCCCAAGTGATCGTAACCTTTTTTGACATGCCTCAAAGCGGCATTCTGTTAAAGCAATCCCGGGCCATGCAGATTCCAGCTCTTCTTGCAGGTTTCATCAGCCCTGTTGCCCCTGAAAATGCCTGGGATGTGTTTGAGAAAGAGGTGGAGGGAATGGTCAACATGCAATTTGAAATTGGACCGGTTCCTGTGAAAGCGGTGCCAAAGTCAGTGGCTTTCAATGAAAATTTTGGCAAAAAATGGGGAAAAGACGCAAGGACGAAACTCTCTGGTCATGGTCCGGGGCCAAGCTACGACTCTGTGTATATTTTTGCCAATGCGGTTGAGCGTGCTAAGACTGTCGAGCCTGATGCACTCGTGAGTGCCCTTGAGACGACAGATATGACAGGAGTTGTTGGAAGAATAAGGTTCACCAAAGATCATCAAGTCGTCTATGGCACTGATCCCAAAGAGACAGCCTTGGGCTGTGGTTTTCAATGGAAAAAGCCTGGGAAAAGAGAGGTCGTCTTCCCAGAGCTCGTTGCAGAAGGGAAAATTGAGCTTCCGCCCTATATGAAATGACACATGATTGAGCTCTCGATGGGGGCGATCTTTTTGATTAAGGACCGCCCCCATTTGTTAGGTAAAAATAACATTTCAAAATCCCTCCCAACCTCCCTTTTCTTAAGGGAGGGGTAAAATTCCCCCCTGCCTGCGGCAGGCAAGGTTTACTGAAAGGGGAAGAAAGGGGGATTGCAAATTTCTGGAAAGGTATGCTACCCAGCATCATTATTTACGGCTTAGTAAACAGCGTTATTTTGGCATTGATCGCCATCGGCTTCAGCCTAACTTTTGGTATCAGTGGGGTGGCTAATTTCGCCTATGGAGGTTTTTATCTCCTCAGTGGATTCCTGGTCTGGATGCTCCTCAACTATCTTAAATTTCCCTTCGTCCTGGCAATCGTAGTGACCATAGGTGTCGTTGGACTATTAGGATTCGTTACTTACTGGGTTATCCTTTTGAGGGTACGGGGAATACCCTTATCCGAGGTCATTGCCACCTTCGCCCTGGGGGTTGGGATACTGGAGTTATTCCGCTGGTTGGGGTTTGTGACATACGAGTTCACGCTGCCTTATTTTAAAAAGGGGATGGTGATGATAGCGGGAGTACCTCTGGACTATCAACGTCTCTTCATAATTGGAATTGGACTGGCGTTAGTTCTTTTCCTTTACTTCTTTACCCACTACACCCGGATTGGATTGGCATTCAGAGGTATAGCCCAGAATGAGCGAACAGCGATCTCGCTCGGTATCAAATCGGATTTGACGGCTGCCCTCAGCTTAGCCTTTGGATCGGCAATGGCTGCTGTCGCTGCCATCGTCATTCTTCCTCTGGGCATCATATCGATCAATACAGGATATGAAGTATTGCTGATCGCCGTAGCAGTAGGAATTGTCGGAGGGCTGGAAAGCGTTCCAGGAATTCTTGTGGCAAGCCTCATCCTCGGATATGCTCAGGTCATCACGGGTACATACTTCAAGCCAGAGTGGATGATGGTCGTCTATCTGGCAGCGATCGTCTTAGTTCTTGCGATTAAACCATCGGGTCTGTTCGGAAAGTTCAAGGAGTTGGAGGAAAGGGTCTAAGAAATAACTATGGACCATGAACAACGAACCATGAACTGTTCCTCGTTCATTGTTTATCGTTCATCGTCCATCATTCTCTGGTTGGCACCAGCAGTGCCGGATTAGGGTATATATGAAATTACGAAAAGAGAGACTGGATCGGGGAATCAAGGCAAGATGTGAGGATATATTCGCCCTTTCATCTTACAGAGAAATATTCTATCTGATGCTCCCCAGGGTTTTGCCAGTTGTTATCTTGCTCATTCTTCCACTCATGAAAGGAGTTATTGGGCTTTACTGGGAGAAGGTCTTGATGATCACTTGTACCATCGCATTGCTTGCCTTGAGTTGGGATTTGATGGCCTCTGTGGGATTGATATCATTAGGTCAGGCCCTTTTCTTTGGTGCAGGGGCTTATATCACAGGCTTTTTGAATTATACCTTTAAATTGCCACCCATTTTAACCATACCCTTGGGCACTTTGGGTGGAGCATTCTTCTGCACTCTTTTACTCTTCCCTGTTCTGAGATTAAGAGGGGTATACTTTGCCATTGTTACCTTAACGTTACCTTTACTGCTCGCCCGATTTATTGAGACAACAAAAATTCTTGGCGGAACGGAGGGAATGAGCGCCCTTTCTCCTCTTCCTAACATCTGGGTTGAAATGTATGTCCCTGTTCTCGCTTTACTCGTATTCCTCTTCAGTTTTCGCAGATTAATCAATGAAGATTATGGTCTGGTACTCCAGGGGATACGGGATAATGACCGGGCGGTGATGAGTTGCGCCATCAATATCTACTGGTTCAAGGCTCAGGCCGTCTTCATTGCTGGTGTGGCAGGGGCATTTGCAGGGGCTTTCATGACACATTACAACCAGGTCGTAGGAATGGCCGCCTTTGCAATGGATTATTCAATCTTACCTTTGACCGCTGCTGTTCTGGGTGGAGTGGGTACGTTTGCCGGTCCAACCATAGGTGCTTTTATTTTAATCCCCCTTTCTGAACTCCTCCGTGCCGTTGGAACATTGAGAGTGGTCTTCTACTCTGCGATTCTGATCATCTGCGTTGTGGGTTTACCTGAAGGGATCTTTCACTACATACGAAGGAAGTATCACCAATTGGAAAGAATGGTAGATGTTGGATAAGGTGCAAGAGAAAACGCTTTTGAAAGTTGAGGAGGTAAACAAGAACTTTGGTGGAGTGGTAGCCATCGTCCGGGTGAGTTTTGATTTGCAAGAAGGAGAACTTCTCGGGATTATCGGGCCAAACGGCTCTGGAAAGACCACACTGGTCAATTTGCTTACGGGTTTTGTAAGACCGGATTCTGGAAAGGTGATATATCGGGGCGTGAATATTACAGGTAAAATGCCTTATAAGATAGCTGAGATAGGAATTGCCCGGACCTTCCAGATGGTGAAACCATTTTATCAACTCTCTGCCTTCAAGAATCTTATCATCCCTCTTTATTCTTCCCGGGTTAAGAGGTTGAGGGGAGGGAAATATGGCGACCGGGATGATGTCGCCATTGATCTTCTTGAAGATGTGGGTTTTGAACGCGACTCTTTTGTGCCCTACAAGGTCGCTTCCAGCCTTCCCCATGGTTATCTGAAACGTTTGGAACTGGC
>Ga0315280_10010843_pt1 | contig 11327 bp, 9 predicted proteins | sample YL17G06_40_MG_FD_203697 | JGI IMG/M metagenome (GOLD analysis project Ga0315280, IMG submission 203697) | Sediment microbial communities from Yellowstone Lake, YNP, Wyoming, USA - YL17G06_40 | ecosystem: Environmental > Aquatic > Freshwater > Lake > Sediment | place: USA: Wyoming | collected... | reverse complement strand
TCGACCCGCGCGCCGGCGAGGCCGAGGCGGTGACGTCCGAGGGCGAAGGCGTCAACGGCTTCCGCTGGTCGCCCGACGGGAGCCAGATCGCCTACACGTCCACCGACCCGAAGCCGCAGGCGCTCAAGGACCGCGACAAGAAGTACGGCGAGTTCGAGATCGTCGACCAGGACCAGTTGATGGCTGGGCTCTACGTCATCGACGTGAAGACGAAGAAACCGCGCCGCCTGACCGAGGGCCGCTTCCTCGTCGGCAACTTCGAGTGGTCTCCCGACGGCAGGGAAATCGCCTTCGATCACCGGATCAACAGCGATCCGTCCAACGGCAGGACGTCGGACATCTCGATTGTCACGGTCGCGGACGGCAAGGTGCGCCCGCTGGTTGCCCAGCAGGGTCCGGACACGCACCCCGTGTGGTCGCCCGACGGGAGCCGGATCGCCTTCGAGACGTCGATGGCAAACCCGGGCGACTACTACCTGAACAGCTACCTCGCCGTCATTTCCGCCTCTGGCGGCCCGATCCAGAACCTCACGAAGGCGTTCGATGAGGATCCGTCCCTGATCGGCTGGGGCGCCTCGGGCATTCTCTTCTCGGCCGCGCAGAAGACCTGGTCGTACCTCTACAGCCTCGACCCGGATACGCAGAAGATCACGCGCTACGCGCCGTCGACCGAGTGGATCGGCTCTTCCTTCAGCCTGACGCCCGACGCCAGGACCGTGGCGTTCGTCGCCGCCGACCCGAAGACCTTCCCCGAAGTCTACGTGGCGCCGCTCGCCGCGATGCAGCCGAAGCGGCTCACGGACCTCGGCGCGCAGGTGGCGAAGTGGCCGAAGCCGACCGACGAAGTGGTGTCGTGGAAGAGCCAGGACGGTGCCGTCATCGAGGGCGTGCTGCGCAAGCCGGCCGACTTTCAGCCCGGCAAGCGTTACCCGCTGCTCGTCGTCATTCACGGCGGTCCGACGGGCATCTCGCGGCCGGTGCCCTTTGCCGCGTCGAGCGCCTATCCGATCGATATCTGGCTCAACAAGGGCGCGATCGTCCTCGAACCGAACTACCGCGGCAGCGCGGGCTACGGCGAGAAGTTCCGATCACTCAACGTGCGCAATCTCGGCGTCGGCGACGCGTGGGACGTCATCTCGGGCATCGACACGCTGGTGACGCAGGGCCTGGCCGACAACGCACGCGTCGGCGTCATGGGCTGGAGCCAGGGCGGCTACATCTCGGCGTTCCTGACGACGCACGACAGCGCTCGGTTCAAGGCGGTGTCGGTCGGCGCCGGGATCTCCGACTGGATGACCTACTACGTCAACACCGACATCCACCCGTTCACGCGGCAGTACCTCAAAGCGACGCCGTGGGACGATCCGCAGATCTACGCGAAGACCTCGCCGATCACCTACATCAAGAACGCGAAGGCGCCGACGCTCATCCAGCACGGCGAGCTCGACAAGCGGGTGCCGATCCCGAACGCGTACGAGCTCTATCAGGGCCTCCAGGACCAGGGCGTGCCGGTCAAGCTGATCGTCTACAAGGGGTTCGGCCACGGCCTGACGAAGCCGAAGGCCAACCGCGCCGCGATGGAACACAATCTGGAGTGGTTCGGCAAGCACATCTGGGACGAGAAGGGGACAAACAGTAGTCAGTAGTCAGTAGTCAGAATCCAGCAGCCGGAATCCGGAATGAACACACCCTCGTCCTGCACCCTCGTCGTGCAAGTCCGTCGTGCACCTTCGTCGTGCACCTCCGTCGTGCACCTCCGTCGTGCACCTCCGTCGTGCACCTTCCTCGTGCACCTTCGTCGTGCACCTTCCTCGCGCACCCTCGTCCTGCACCCTCGTCCTGCACCCTCGTCCTGCACCTTCGTCCTGCACCCTCGTCCTGCACCCTCGTCGTGCACCTCCGTCGTGCACCTTTGTCGTGCACCTCCGTCGTGCACCTTCGTCGTGCACCTTCGTCGTGCACCTCCGTCGTGCACCTTCGTCGTGCACCTCCGTCGTGCACCTTCGTCGTGCACCTTCGTCGTGCACCTCCGTCGTGCACCCTCGTCGTGCACCTTCGTCGTGCACCTTCGTCGTGCACCTCCGTCGTGCACCTTCGTCGCGCACCTTCGTCGTGCACCTTCGTCGTGCACCCCCGTCGTGCACCTTCGTCGTGCACGGTCATGTCGTGCCTTCTGGATTCTGGCTCCTGGATTCTGTAAAGTGGGCGCGTGCTGATCACGGACCTTTCGACGCCCCAGGTCCTGGTGGACCGCTCCCGCCTGGTCGCGAACATCGCCCGCACGCAGTCGGCCGTCACCTCAGTCCATCTGCGGCTACGCCCGCATGCCAAGACGCACAAGAGCCCGGTCATCGCCCAGTGGCAGATGAACCAGGGCGGGGTCGGCATCTGCTGCGCCAAGGTCGGCGAGGCGGAGGTCTTCGCCGACTTCGGCATTCCCGACATTCGGCTCGCCTATCCCGTCAGCCCGGCGAACGCCGACCGGCTGCTACGCTTGATGGACCGCGCGCGGGTCTCGATCGCGGTCGATCACCTCGCGATCGCGCGGCAGTGGTCCGACCTGATGCAGCACGCGGGGCGGCGACTGGACGTGCTCGTGAAGGTCGATGTCGGCTTCCACCGCTGCGGCATCGACCCGAAACCGCCCGGCTCGACGCGGTTCATCCGCCAGGTGGCGGCGCTTCCCGGCCTGAAGGTGAAGGGCCTGATGAGCTACACCGGCCAGGCGTACAGCGCGACGTCCGACAGCGACCTGGCGCAGATGGTCGAGGCCGAGGCGCGGACGCTGCGGATCATCACCGAGAACGCGGAGGAAGCCGGCGTCGCCATCGAGGAGGTGAGCGTCGGCTCCACGCCGACGTTCCGGTTCAATCTCCAGCAGCGCGGCGTCACCGAGCTCAGGGCGGGCAGCTACATCTACGGCGACCGCACCCAGGTTGCGTTCGGCGCCATGTCGCTCGAAGACTGCGCGCTGACGGTGGTGGCGACGGTGGTCAGCATGCCGGCCAAGGATCGGCTCGTCCTCGATTGCGGGAGCAAGACGCTCGGCCTGGACCCGGTGCGGGGCTTCGGCGTCAACCGTGGCTACGGGATCATCTGCGCGACGATGGAAACGGAGAGGCCGGACGAGAACCTGCTGATCGACCAGTTGTCAGAAGAGTACGCGGTGGTCAAGGTGGTGGGACGGCCGACAGACCTCGGGCCCGGCGACAAGGTGCGGATCCTGCCGAATCACGCGTGCGTCGTCTCGAACCTCACCGACTGCATCCACCTGGTCGAAGGGCAGGACGTCGTGGAGACGCTGCCGGTCGCGGCCAGGGGCAAGGTCACGTAACCTGCGCCCTGTCAGTCCGTGGTCCTTGGTTCTCAGCCCTTGGTGCGGTTCTTGGTTCGTGGTCATGGCGTGGCGGGCCTCACCCGCCACTTCCGGTGCCTGGCCGCTGGTCTACCCCCTATGCCTCGCGGCGGGGCCCGCGTCGCGCGGTGCCCGGCCGCGCTGGAGATCATTCCGAGGGTCTGTTACGATTCCGAGTAGAAGTGGGCTCGCAAGTCGCTCTCGGCCATGAATCGGGCTGCCTGCCGGTAGACGGCACGCACGGTCCCCGTTGCGAGTGTGTCGTGCAGGGGCACGGTTAGCGTCTCGCGCCGGCCCTCCGGACGTTCGCGACGAAGCTTCGCGTGACTCCCGCGAATTGCAACGACGGAGAAGCCAAAGCCACCGAGAATCCGGACCAGGTCGCGACCTGAGAGGTTCCTAAGCCGCGGCATCGGCGGGTCGGACTTCGATGGTGACGACCAGCTTCGGTGCCGCGACGATTCCCAGCGTCGTTGCTTCCTCGCCTTCCAGGTGAAGCGCGACCGCCTCGCGAAGGTTCGCGATGGTTTCGTCGACCGTGCGCCCTTGAGTCACCACGGCGATTTCTGCGCAATCGGCAACGTACCAGTCTCCGTCCTTCGCAACGAAGGCATGCACTGTGTCGCGCACCTCGGCTTCGCCGCGGGTTCCCCCACCTCGATTCATCGCTGCGTTGGAAGACGATTGTCGCGTCGCAGGGCGACTGCCCCGGGGTGCCACGGGTCGCGGGCGAAACTGAGGAAGCAGCGTGTACACGCCGCGACTGACCCGACGGAAGTAGCCCCACCGGTGCGCGTGGTGCGCGGGCGCGTTTACGCAGCAACGGCTCACGACGTGCGTGCGAACCGTGCTCGGGTTCAGGCCGGGCAGGGCCCGAACGATTTCGTCGGGGCTGAAGGTCCAGCCGCCCCGTTCCCTGCACAGCCGCCGGGCCGTTTCCAGCACTTCCTGTTGAACGCTCATGCCGTCAAATTACACGTGATATTTCAAAATGTCAAGTCCATCCCACTCGCGGAAGCGGCCGTTCTTGGTCTGCCAACTCATACTCGAGCCGGCGCGCGCGGATAGGCCGTATGAGGGGGGTTCGCCGGGCGCCGGTCGGCCGGCGCGACCTGGCCGCCGACCACCAGCCTGTTGCGGTTCTCCATCAACACATGCCCCAGATACAACAGCTCTGGTGACGAATGCGGCGCGTGAGTCATCGAGAGGCAAGGAGCGATTTCCGACAGCGCTGTGGCTATCGCGCAAGCAGGATCGCGAGCAGCGCCCAGAAGATGACGACGTCGGCGACGCAACAGACAAGCCACAACGTCAGCATGTCGTTGCGAATCGATCTCCTCTGGCCGGCAAGCCAGTCCGTGTCGGGTTGCATCACCTTCTCGACTACCTCCTCGACGATGATGCCATCGTCTACCGTCGATAGCAAGCTCGCCCGAGCGTCGCGTCGCGGCCCTCTACGAACAGGGGCGCGTCTATCGCCAGGGCGTCGGACACAGGTGAGGGCCGGGGGGTCAGGTACCACGAGCTGGGGGCCGACGCCCTTGTGGAGCAGGCCAATACCGTCGTAGGGGCCGGGCTTCAGCCCGGCGCTGACCTGGCCGGAGCGCACGAAGGGCCCGGGCCGAGCGAAGGACTGGCCCTCAAAGAGTCGGACCGGCGCCGGGCTACCGGGCCCGGGGCTCCTCAGCGGTTGTGGCCCTCGGTTGCCGCAAGCACCTGCTTAATGATCTTCGGATGGAGGATCTCGCCCGAATGGAAGGGAACCACGATGCGGGTAGCGCGGCGAAGATAGATGCGATGACCGCCTTTGGTTCGGATCAGCGTGAAGCCGGCAGCGAGCAAGAGCGCCTCTGCCTCCTCCGCCGTGAGCCGAGGCAGCCTAGGCAACTCGGACCTCGATGGTTGTCGTCATGATTTCCTTGCTGATGTACGAACGCCGTTCCTCCTCGCTCAGCGTCTCCAGGTACAGCTCGATGGCTTCGCGCATCCGCTCGACCGCCTGGTCGACGCTCGCAGCCTGTGTCTGGCAACCTGGCAGCTCCGGACTATAGGCATAGTACCCGTGCTCGTCTTTCTCGATGACGATGCTGACCTTTCCCGACATGCGAATCACTCCTTCGCGGCACGCTGTCCAGGCGAGGGGATCGCGGCTGACCAGCTCGCGGTGCCCGCCAACACAAGGAGCAGAGTATAGGACCGACGAGCTACCGATCGGTGACCTTCTTCTCCGGTTCCGGTTTCCCCGCGTCCAGGTGGTTCCAGTTCAGGATCGCGTTGAAGCCCAGGAAGAAGCTGCCGTGCGTCTCCCACCGCCAGTACGGGCGGTTGGCGAACATCACGACGTGCCCCTTCCCGACCGGCGCGTCGACAATCACGGCGCGGCCGCTCAGCGCCTGGCCGCCCACCAGCCCGCCGCTGAGCAGCAGGTCGTTCGGGTCGTTCGGGAAGCGCATGATCACGCGCGGGAGTGCCTGATCGACGCTGATCCCGAACTGGCGCGCCATCTGCCTGAAGGCCGCCGCCTCATCCACCTGCGGCCGCTCCGGCCTCCGGACCTCGCTCCTGTCGAGCGCCGTCAGACGCTCGGGGACGGCGTTCGGCGTCAGGTTCATGCCGACGCCCGGGATCTCCGGACCCCCGCGGCCGCGGAACTCCGACGGCACGCCGCCGACGCTCAGCACCGGGGCCTGGCTGAAGTACACGGCCATCGCGTCCGAGTCGTACCCGTAGGCAATCGGGCTCTTCCGGTCGGCGAACAAGGCCTTCAGTACCGTGCCACGCGCGAACAGGGAGGTCGGCTCCTCGACGGCAATCCCGATCGTGATGCCGTACTGCGGGAAGATCGTGCTGGTCGATCCCTCGACGATGAGCGTGCCGCCGTCCTGGACGAACTTCGCCAGGTTGGCCAGGCCTTCCAGCCCCATCCCGCCCCGGATGTCATCCGCCGAGTCCTGGACGCCCAGGTTGGGCGTCAGGTCGCTCTTCTTGTACGGGATCGGGTCGCCCGCCTTCGGGAGACCGTTCACCTGCGACTGCGCCGTGCCGCCCACGTGCGGGAACACGATCACGTCGTACTTCTGCCGCAGGTTTCCTTCGCGCAGCTTGATGTCGCCGAAGTAGGTGTACGGAACCTTGAACTGGTCGAACGTGAGGCGGACCCAGCCCTCGTCCTGCGTGCGCGACCACGCGTGGACGTACCCGATGCGCGGCACCTCCAGGTCGTGCGCCTTCACGGACGGCTGCGACGCGACGGCGTAGGCCGTGAGGCCGAGCTCCTTGAGCGACGGCTCGAGCTTCGCCCGGTCGGCCGACGGGATGATGAAGCTGCCGGCGGGGAACTTCCGGCCCGCCGCTTCGAACTCCCCTTCGGCCGCCAGCATCTTCACGTCCTTGTTGGCGAAGCGGAACGTCACGAGCGTGTTGTCGCCGTTGTGCTCCACGATCAGCACGCTCCCGCTGCCGTTGATGGTGCCCGGCAGCGTGACGTCTGAGGTGAGCAGCGTCATCTTCTGGTCGTTCTGCTGATCGAGGATCGCCTTGTCCTCGACCTTCAGCACCTTGACGTTCCAGAGGAGCGGCACGCTCCAGCCGGTATCGTCGTAGGGGCTCGGATTGCCCGGCGCGAAGAACTGCGTGTCGAGCAGCGTCTTGACCAGCGTGCTGTACGGCTGGTCCATGCGCACCACGTAGTCGCCCGCGGCCACCTGCAGCTTGCCGGCCGCGAAGGCGCCCGTGGCCCGCTGGACTTCCGCGCCCTGTCGCCGCAGCATGTTCACCAGGTCGGCGGCCTCGCCGCGGTGAAACTGGTTGGCGGGGATGACCCAGGCATAGGGCGCGTCCGTCTTGCCGCGCTCGACGGCCCGCTTGCCCTTCAGGTAGTAGTTCTCGAGGAACAGCTCGCGGTTCTTCGCCACGTACTGCAGGGCGAACAGCAGCGCGCTCTCCTGCATGTTGGTGTTGTTGCGCGGGCCCCACTTGATCTTCGCGAGCGGCGGGTTCGGCCGGTACCACTCGCGGCTGGTCTGCGTCGGCCCGAGCGTCACCTCCTGGTTCTGCGGGCCGTAGCTCTGGGTCTCGTAGAAGCGGCCGATCGAGTTGCGGGTGTTCGCGATGAAGAACAGATAGTTCGGCACCCAGCCGTCGTAGAAGCCGCCTGTCCACACGCCGGGCACGCCGCGCTTGGTCATCTCGCTGACCTCGAACTTCGAGAGCAGCCACCACTCGTCGATCACCAGCGGATCCAGCGAGGTGTTGTACGGGCCGGCGCCCGTCGAGGTGTAGAGGTACGGCACCGACTCGTGCAGGTCGTGCAGCACGGTCGGGTGCCATTCGAGGAAGGCCCGCAGGATGTTCTGCGTCAGCTTCAGCCCGACGCCGATGCCGTCGCGGTTGTTGTCGTGCGCGACGTAGTTGCCCCAGTAGACCAGCGGGATTCTCTTGCCGGTCTTCTTGAAGTAATACAGGTTGTCGACCACCTTCTCGCGCCCGTCCACCTCGACGACCGGCGTCAGCGCCACAATCACGTTGTTGCGGATGTTCTGGATGAAGGGTGTCTCCTCGACGGCGAGCCGGTAGGCCAGCTCCATCTGCATCTCGGCGCTTCCGGTCTCGCCCGAGTGGAGGTTGCCGGTCGCCCAGTAGATCGGCTTGCCGGTGGCGATGAGCTCCTTGACCCGCGCCTCGGTCAGCTTGGGACTTCGTGGATCGGTCAGCTCCGCGGTGATCGTCTTGTACTTATCGAGCGACTTGATCGTGGCCTCGTCCGCGACGAAGACCATGATCATGTCCCGTCCCTCGTCGCTCTTCCCGATCCTGAACAGCTTCACCCGGGGCGACGCCTTCTCCAGCGCCTCCATGTACCGGACGATGTCCCTGTAGTAGGTGAGCTCGTCGGGCGTCCCCGGGATGCGCCCGAAGAACTTCAGCGGCGAGGGGACCGTCGCCGACGCCGGCATGTGATCCACCAGCTCGGTGATGACGCGCGGATCCTGCGTGTACTCCTTGATCTTCGCGGTGTACTCCGCATCGATCTTCTGCGGCGCGGCCAGTCGCTTCTGAGCGGGCGCCTGCCCGGCCGAAACCAGGCTCGCCGACACGAGACCGGCGGCCATCGTGCCCGCCAGGATCACGCGGAACACCTTCTTCCCGAACTCCACTTTCATGCTGGTCCTCCTCCTGCACGCCGAACCACCCTCGCGGCCGGACCCGCCGTCCGAGCGCCGACCGACCGCGACACGAAAGCCCGGCTGAGGCGCGCGTTATAGCACATCGGCCTCGGCCGGACAAATCCACTCTTTACGTGGATTCGGTGATGGCTTGGCGATGTGGCCGGCGCCGCCTGGTCCTGATTCGCGACTTCAGTTCCCGCAACGCGCCCTCCTCGCCGAGGACCAGCAGCGGCTGCTCCGGGTCGCGGAGCAGGTTGAAGAACTGGCCGGCCGCCGTGCGCGCGTAGATCTCGCCGCCGTCGGTGAACAGGGTGACCTCGCCGCCGCCGATCGCCTCGAAGAGGCGGATGCCGAACCGCTCGCCGAGCGTCGCGAGCAGGCGGCGGAGCTTGCCGACCGAGAAGCCGCGGCGCCGCAGGTCGGCCAGCGCCAGTAGCTCGTAGAGATCCACCGGCGAGTAGCGCCGCTCGGTGAAGCCGCCGGCCTCGGTCCGGTGCGAGGCGACGGCGGGCGAGACCAGGTCGTGCGTGTCCCACCACTGGAGCTGCCGCGCGCTCAGCCCGGTCAGCGCCGCTACCTCGCGCGAGCTGTATGTCTTCTTCAGGCGCATCGATCCGCCATCCGGGCACCTTCGAAGTCCTTGCCCGTCAGTCCGCCCTCGCTGTGCGTGGAGTAGGTGAGCGTGACCCGCCGGTAGTTGATGAGGATGTCGGGGTGATGGTCGGCCGACTCGGCGCCCGGCACCAGACGGGTCACGAAGGCGACGCCATCGGGAAACGACGCGAAGGTGAACTGTTTCTTGATCGCGTTCCCCTGCAGCGTCCAGCCGTCGAGGGTTCCGAGCTGCCGCGCGATTTCGTCGGGAGACAACAGGGGCATGTCAATTCTCGGGCGCGCGGAGGGCGCAGGGGCCGCAGAGTCCTATCTTCCGGTTCTCTGCGTGCTCGGCGTGCTCTGCGCTGAAAGGTGCTCGTCGTCACTCCGGCTTCCGCTGCCGGACCTCGTCCAGGCGCAGGCGCGCCTCCTCGAGCCGCGCCAGCGCCTCCTTCTGCAACTCGGCGGTCTGCCATCTGCCTATGACAAGAATCGATCGGGTGCCACCAGTCGCAGCGCCGGATCCTCGCGTCCCTCGATGACGAGATCACCCACGAGGCGGGCCGTCAGCGGCGCGAGCAGGACACCGTTGCGGTAGTGCCCGGTAGCATAAACCAACGCCGGGCTCCGAGCCGATCGCCCGACGACCGGCAGGGCGTCGGGAGTCGCCGGCCGCAGGCCCACCCGGACCTCGGCGAATCCCGCTCGCCACGCCTCGGGCAGCAGCCCGCAGGCCGCGTCCAGCAGATCGCGGACGCCGGCCGCCGTCGCCCGCTCGTCGAACCCGGCCTCTTCCATGGTGGCGCCGACGAGCACCGACGAGGGAGCCGTGCCGTCAGCCTTCCACGGCACCACGTAGCAGTCGGGTCCCCAGACGATGTGGGCAAGCCGGCGATCAGGCCACTCGAGTTGCAGCAACTGCCCGCGGACGGGCCGAACCGGAAGCGAGGCCGCCTCCCGGCCGCCGCCCTCGCCGATGGCGATGGGGATTCGCCCCGACCAGCTGCCGGCCGCCAGCACGACGGTCCCGGCCGCGAACGTCGTTCCCGTGCTCGTCTCGACGCGGACGGCCGCACCCTCGGTCACGATGCGCGTGACATACGCAGCCTCCAGCGCCGCTCCCCGACCGACCGCGGATTTCCTCAGCGCACCGACCAGATCCCGAACGACGACATAGCCGTGATCCGGAACGAGGATGCCGGCGAAGACGTCGGCGGCAAGCTGCGGCTCGTGTTCGCGGACCGCCTGCCGATCCAGGAACTGCGCGCCAACGCCGCCCGACGCCAGGTGCGCGACGCTTGCCTTCATGCGTCCTGCGGACTCTTCGTCCACGGCGACCTCGAGCGACCCGCGCCGCTCGTATTCGATCGGCTGCCCGGCCTCCTCAACGAGCTCGGAGACGAAACCGTCGTAGAGGCGGAGGCTGCGCACGCCGAGCTCGCGCAGGGGCCCGGAGGGGTGGCCCTCCAGGTAGGGTACGAGCATGCCCGCAGAAGCCCTGGTGGCTCCCTGGCCGGCGCTGCCGCGCGGATCGATGACATGCACGCGCGCCCCACGGCGCGCCAGCTCGCACGCGACCGCGCTGCCGATGATCCCTGCGCCGATGACGATGACGTCGCTGATCCGAGGCATTCTTTCACAGGAGGGAAGAAGGGAAGGAGGGGAGCTTCCCTTCTCCCCTTCTTCCCTTCTTCTTCGCCCTACCCCGCCTGCCGGGGCCGAACGCTGACGGGCACGGTGTCCCCGTGGTCGGACAGCACGCGCGTGAACTTCTTCAAGCCCGACATCACCAGGAACACGATCGCTGTGACGACGAAGACCCACGTCCAGAACGGGTCCAGGCGGAACGGGCTCCGCGCGAGCAGTTGTTCCGACACATCGAGGACGAAAAACCCGGCGCCAATCACGAAGAGCGCATGGAACTCGCGCCGCAGCACCTTCTTCCATCCGAAGCCCAACGACGAGCGCTGGTAGCGCCGGACGGCGGGCAGCACGGCAGGCACCCGGTTTGCCCATTCCCGGAACTCGTCGCCGAACTTCGCTTCCAGGAACTGCTCCTCGCGCGCCCCGATCCGCTCGTAGTACAGGAGACCAAAGAGGAGCACGATGAGGGGCAGATACCAGGTGCCGGAGAACAACGCGAGGCCGAGCGCGATGAGGGTGTTCGCGACGTAAAGCGGATGACGGACGATCGAGTAGAGACCCGACGT
>Ga0315280_10010842_pt1 | contig 11328 bp, 5 predicted proteins | sample YL17G06_40_MG_FD_203697 | JGI IMG/M metagenome (GOLD analysis project Ga0315280, IMG submission 203697) | Sediment microbial communities from Yellowstone Lake, YNP, Wyoming, USA - YL17G06_40 | ecosystem: Environmental > Aquatic > Freshwater > Lake > Sediment | place: USA: Wyoming | collected... | reverse complement strand
ATCTAAGCAGTCTTTAAAAAGGGTTTGTAATGGGCTGGTCCCATTTTTGGTTAGAGAGCGCCCGCCACGCAGCGGTCCGACGCCAGCGCGTATATGAAATTGAACCTTCTCTCACGATAAAAAAATCGATTGAAAAAAAAGACACGCAGGTCGGCTTTTTGGATTCGATTAAATTCATCATCTACATAATTTTTGGCACGCCAAAAGGGTTTTTAGCGCTGATATGGCGCTATTTGGCCGACCGCGATACCCCCAGGCGGAAGAGGGAAATCAATGAGCTGGCAAAAAGTCTCAGCGCGCGGCTGTCCGAAAAAGCTACTATTGCGATAGGCTACTTCGAGCGTCAGTTATACAGCCGGGATGTGGCGAAAGTCCCGAAGATTATAGAAAGGCTTTTTTTCAGAACCACCCCTCTGATCGCAGTCCATATACGCGATGAAAAGGACGTCGTATCGACATTGCGTTTCGCAAAGGAGAAAAAAATTCCTGTCTACCCGCGCGGCATTTCCTCGTCGGCATTCGGCGGAGCCATACCAACTCGCAATGGAATAGTCCTAGACCTCTCTTTTATGTCCGAGATATTGGAGATTGACCCCGATAATCTTCTAGCGCGCATACAGCCTGCGGTTAGGTGGGCAGAGCTCGCTTCAAACCTCGCTCATTTCGGCCTCTCGACTGTGACAACCCCGTCCAGCCGATTCTCAACAGTGGCCGGCTGGGTCTCGACGGGAGGCTTGGGAATCGACAGCTTCAAGTATGGGCACATCCGTGAGTCGGTCGTCTGTGCGCGCGTCGTTCTCCCCAGTGGAGACGTTTTTGAACTTAACAGTTACGATGAGCGATTTCGCTATCTGTTTGGCACAGAGGGGCAATTCGGTGTTATCACCGAGCTGGTAATTCGAGTCAAGCCCAAAAGCGACTACACTAGTCCGAGGCTGTTTTATTTTGACAATCCACAAAACGCGCTAAGTTTCGTCGAGCATGTTATTAAAGAAGGCTGTAAGCCCTCTCACATCGCGTTCTACGATAGAGCTCGGCTGGCTGAGGAGAATTTGCTCTTTCGCGAGCGGGCGGGTTTAGTGCAGCCGATTTTAGAGGAGCGCGATGCCGTTTTAGTCCACTTCGACGACCCAGATAGCGAACAGAGTTTTATGCAGGCCATAAAATCAAGAAACTCCTATCGCTTATCCGATGGCCCTGCTGCGAATTATCTATGGTCTGAACGCTATTTCCCGCTCAAGGCTCAGCGGCTCGGCCCAAATTTGTTGGCAAGCGAAATCGTGCTGGACGCAAAATCGCTTTTGAAATTTATCCAGCGAGCGCGGCGTATGGCGAGACGGTTTGGAATAAACCTCGGTATCGAGGCCACATTCACAAATGGCGGTCAGTGCATAGCAATCGCCTCTTTTCGGTGCGACTCAAAAAGATTTGTAAGCTACTTCCTCTATCTAGTATTGGTTCAACTGCTCGTCCATCTCGGAACGAGGCTCGGCGGCTGCCCGTATGGTATTGGAATCTGGAACACGCCGTTTGTGCGGACGCGATACTCTGCTCGCGCGATGCGCGACATTAAGCGCATAAAGCGCGAGATAGACCCGAACTCGATATTGAACCCGATGAAGTTTTTCAAGCTGCGCGCAAGATTCTTCAATATACCAGGCCTTTTGTTCAATCCCATTATCTACTCAGCAAGTTTAAATATAGCGCGCGCCCTCTCGCCATTATTTGGCCTCATAGCCAAACTTTTAAAGCCGATGCACGAACACGCGTGGGCAGTGCCGGCGCCAGAAGATGAAGAGGGGACGACTTTATTGGCGCAGGCAGCAGTCAGGTGCACCTTCTGCGGGGCATGCGTATCGGTCTGTCCAGCGTACCTTTTGACGCACGACGAGCTCGTAACCGGCAGAGCCAAGCTGAGGCTTTCCGAAGCGATACTATCGCGCAAAGAAATATCTTCAGCCGAGGCAATAAGAGCCTTTGAGTGCCTGCATTGCAGCTTGTGCGAGGAGGTCTGCCAGACTCGACTGCCGCTTGTGGATTGCTACACAGCCCTTGAAGCTCAGCTCGAAAGGCGATTCGGTCGCCCAGTTGAAACCATAGCGCAGTTCGTAGAGCTGGTCGACAAGAACCGCGAGTGGATCGAAAGCACCTTCGGGCTCAGTATTGCAGATTGGTCGCCCAATAAGCGAGCGGAAAAGTTGCTGAAGACAAATCAGTCGGCAGCAAAGGGGGAGTTGTGATCGGAGCACAGCGCCTAGGCCCGCGACCCGCACCGCACCGAAATCCAGTCTTTTATCCATACATAATCAAGCGCAACGAAAAATGCATTAACTGTGGAGCGTGCATTAAAGCGTGTCTTTATACCTGTCATGAGCGTTCGCAAATCGACTCGCGAAAGATGGCAGACCCGAAGCCGAACTATTGCCGCAACTGCTTCGCGTGCATTTTGAGCTGCCCGCGCGGCGCCTTGAGCGTGCACCCGAATGAGGATTATCTGGCTCAGGGCGATAAAACCTATACGCCCGCGATAATACGGTCTATTCAGGAGCAGGCCGCGGAGGGGAAGATCCCTGTGAGCGGCGCTGGATACGGCGGGCCGTTCGACGGCAGCGGTTACGACGGCATCTGGTTTGACATGTCCGAGATCGTGCGCCCTACAAGAGATGGAATACACGGCCGCGAACACATATCTACCACGGTCTCCTTGGGTCGCAAACTGACCGACCTTTGCGGCATGCAGTTCGATCCTCAGGGGAATCTGAGCTCGCTCATCCCGCTGAACAGGGAAATCCCGATCCCGATCATATTCGGTCTGCCGCCGTTTCCGCTGAATACAGGCCCGATGACGGCTTTGGCAATATCGGCAAGCAGGCTGAACACCTATGTAATAGTGCGAGCTGAAGATGAGCCCCAGCGCTTCATCGAACACTTCAACCACCTTATAGTCCTTCTTAAGCCGAGCGATATCGAGCGGTACCGAAGCGTCCTTGAGTGGGCTACGATGATCGAGCTGGATACCGATGGCGACCAGATTGGAGCTATCGCCCGCGCGCGAGAGATCAACCCGCACCTGTTGACTATGATCAGGGTCAAGGCGAAACCCAATGTCGAGGACGAAATCCTCCAACTGACGAAAAACGGCGCGGAGACAATCCACTTAAGCGCAGATGCCCACGGGCGCGGCGAAAATGGGAGCGCGCTTGTTCAGTGCTTGAGAAAAAGCCACTCGCTTTTGGTCGAGCAGGGCATTCGCGACTGCGTCACGCTGGTCGCGTCAGGTGGAATAGCTGCCGCAGAACACGTGCCCAAGACGATAGTCTTGGGGGCTGATGCGGTCGTTTTGGACGTGCCCGTCGCCATAGCGATGGAGTGCATAGTGTGCGGAAAATGTCTGGAAGGAAAATCATGCCCGCGCAATATTGATGAAATCAACCCCAAATGGGGTGCCGCCAGGGTCATCAACCTCATGGTCTCGTGGCGGGACCAGTTGCTTGAGGTGTTGGGGGCAATGGGGATGCGCGACGTCAGAAGGCTCAGAGGAGAGATCGGCCGTGCGATGCTGACCGACCAGATGCGCGACGATTTTGCTAGACGGCTGGGGAGCGAAACGGCTGCGGCGGAAAGCGGTCAAATCAGCTCTTCCCATGACGATTGTGGGTCAGCTTCAGCCGCGCCTGAAAAGCCAAGATGCGCACCCGATCGCTTCGCCACAAATATCGGGGCTTACCGAGTTGTTGTAGATCGCGCCAAGTGCACCGACTGCGGGGTCTGCGCCGCCAGTTGTCGCTATAACGTGCACCGCCGAATCGAAGGGAAACTATTTTTGGACGAGCCAATCCACAATCGCTGCATAGGGCTGCCGTGCCTAAAAAACGATTGGTGCTGCGTAAACGTATGCCCATGGGACGCGTTAAGCGTAAAGGAAGACCCATCAAATCTAGCGCTGGGCGACAGGCGCTGGACGGCGCAGCTAATACTCGATACGTGGCGACAGGCTAGAACGGGTGAGGCGCTGACGGACGGCAAGCCAGAAAAGACGGGCGACTCTGGCGGGGGCTTCGACGCCCTGCTTCTGGAGAATCCGGCGAATAAGCGAACCGAGGATGTCCATGACGTCGACCTATCCATCCCTCTGAACAGGCGGCCTACGGGGCCGAAAATTGTGCTCTCGATTCCAATTTATGGCGGCGGAATGTCCTACGGCTCGATATCGCTACAAACCATGGTCGGCCGAGCAATGGCGGCTAAAGAACTTGGCACCTTCACATCGACCGGCGAGGGCGGCTACCCAGATGAGTTAATCCCTTATGCGGACCACGTCATAACTCAGATCGCGACGGGCCTGTTCGGCGTGCGCGAGGAGACGATTATGCGCGCGCGGCTCGTGGAGTTCAAGTATGCGCAGGGTGCGAAACCGGGGCTGGGCGGTCATCTTCTAGCAGATAAGAACACGCCGACCGTGTCTCAGATGCGCGAGGCCGTCCCGTGGACCGCGCTGTTTTCGCCGTTCCCGTTCCACAGCGTCTATTCGGTGGAGGATCACAAAAAGCACGTCGACTGGGTGCGCTCTATTCATCCAGACCTGTTGGTCTCGGTCAAGGTGTCCACGCCCGTTGACGTCGACATGGTTGCCGTTGGCAGTTATTACGCGGGGGCTAATATTATCCATCTCGACGGCGGATACGGCGGGACAGGTGCCGCGCCGGATATAGCGAAGAAGAATATCGCCCAGCCTATTGAGTATGCCGCGGTTCAGGTCCACGACTTCCTCATGAAGGAGGGGATCAGGGATGAGGTTGTGCTTATGGTCGGAGGCGGCGTGCGAACGGCAGATGATGTGCTGAAGGCGGTTGCGCTCGGAGCCGACGGCGTTGTAATCGGCACAGCAGAGCTAGTTGCCATAGGGTGCGTACGATGCGGCAACTGCGAGCGCAACAGAGGGTGCCCGAACGGGATTGCGACGACAGACCCGGAACTCTCCACCCAGCTCACGGCACAATGGGTCAGGGACAGGATCGTCAATATGTATTCAAGCTGGGCTGAGCACATGAAGAGGCGGCTCGGCGCCCTGGGCATGAGGAGCATAAGAGAGCTTCGCGGCCGACGCGACCTGCTCAAATATCTCATGAGCGACAGCGCAGAAAATATCAATCGAGAAGGGGCCAAGCGATGATTGATAGCGCAGCCATCATCCGCTCGCGAATGAAGCTCGTATCGGGCAAACATTCGTCTGAGCGAAAAACAGCGGAAGGGGGCTGCGGAGTAATAGGAATAATCGGGACCGAGCCGCTACAGGGGCGCCTTATCATTCGATCCTGCGAGCAGATGCACAACCGCGGAAACGGGAAGGGGGGTGGCGTTGCCGCGGTCGGCATATTTTCGGAGGATAGAAAGGATGACTACGCCATACACATTGCCTACCTCGACTTAAGCGCGCAGGCAGAGCTGGAGAGGGATTTTATCTTGAGCAAGTTCGATATATCGCACGCTGAAAGACAAGAGAGCATCGACGATCATCGAGAGGTCGGCCTCGAGCTTAAACCGCCTGTTGTCTGGCGTTACTTCGTGCGGGTTCGCGGCGATGTCCTGGACGAGTTCTCACAAAAAAACGGGATAAAAGATCGTTGCGCTAGTGAAGACGAATTCGTATATCAAAATAGCTTTCGAATAAATTACACGTACTACGTAAGCTCCGCCCCTGCGCGCGCGTTCGTCCTATCGCACGGGCGCAACCTGATGGTACTCAAGGCCGTCGGGTATGCCGAACAGGTCGCTCATTACTATCTGCTTGAAGATAAGAAGGCAAACGTCTGGATCGGGCACCAGCGCTACCCCACGCGCGGCAAGGTCTGGCATCCAGGCGGCGCACATCCGTTCGTAGGCCTTAACGAGGCCTTGGTCCACAACGGCGACTTTGCGAATTACCACGCGGTGACCGAATATCTGCGCCAGAGGGGGATGGTTCCGCTTTTCGTCACGGACACCGAAGTCTCCGTGCTGCTCTTCGATTTCTATGCGCGCGTTTTGGGTTATCCGCTCGAATTTCTGATCGAGGCGCTGGCCCCAACGCCCGAGGGCGATTTTGAGAGGCTTGCCAAACAGAAGCAGCGAATCTATCGAGCCATCCAGACGGCTCACATCCACGGCTCACCGGACGGCCCGTGGTTCTTCATAGTGGTGCGGACCGAGCCGAATACGGGCATGCCGCAGCTTATCGGCATCACCGACGTATCCATGCTCAGGCCGCAGGTATTTGCGCTTCAGATGGGCGAAAAGAGTTACGGTGCGATCGCTTCTGAAAAGCAGGCGATAGACGCGTTCTTCGAGGACTTGTCGGCAGCCGATCCTAAAGTCCCGCCAGTTGCGGACCGCTACTGGAATGCCAGGGGCGGGAGCTGCACCGATGGCGGCGCTTTTATATACACACTCAAGAAGAGCGAAAAAGGGCTTGCGCTTGACGTCAGGGACAAATTCGGTAGCGAGATAATTCGCACAGCAACAAAATCCACCAAGGTTCTCGATGAGGACATAAGCGTTCCGCACAAATATTTCGAGGTCGGGCCGAAAAGGCTCGAAGTTTTGAGCACCGTTTCCTGTGAGCTAGACGGCGATCAGAAGCAAGTAGAAGAGTTCCCTAAATCATTCGACGGCGGAGCTTTGCTGTTGAATGAATTGCCCACGGCGGCTCATCTGATGAGCGATCTTCGCCAGGGCCAGATCGATAATTTTTCGCGTGGCATTGAAAAAATCCTGAAGGACGGAGGGCTCGAGGCTTGGAGGATTGCGCTCGATTCCCTTACGCTGTTGCGCGATAGGCGATGGGATCCGTCGAATCAGCGGAGAGCCAATCTTCTGGCTGCGATCGATAGAGCGATCAATAGAGTCCTTGATAGCCTGCCCACACCTGACAAGCTCGACGGGAAAAGAGTTGCGCGTTTGGATAGCTTCTGCGCCTGGCAGCACCCGATGCCAGAACCCCACTCTTCGGATTGTGCGCTGGTCGTCGATGCACGCGGATTTTTGCCCGAGGGGAAAGAAGCGGTCTCGCGCATCTTGGTTGAAGCCTGTCGCAAGGAGTGGAAGCGGTTGATCGTTTACAGGGCGCATGGGGATCGATTCATCGGTTGCGGGCTGGGCCCAAAGACAGACGGCGTGCGAATAGATGTCTACGGCTCAAGCGGTGACTACCTCGGCTCCGGCATGGATGGCGCGCACATTTACGTTCACGGAGACGCTCAGGACCAGGTGGGGCAAATCCTCAAATCCGGGATGGTCGTCATCTTCGGAAACGTCGGGCAGACGTTTTTGTATGGGGCTAAAGGGGGCGAGGCTTATGTCATGGGGTCTGCTGCGGGGCGTCCGCTTATCAACGCCGTGGGGCACATACGCGCCGTGATAAACGGCACATGCCTAGATTACTGTGCTGAAAGCTTCATGGCGGGCGAACAGCTCGGCGGCGGGTTTGTAATAATCAACGGGCTGGCGTTTGATGAAAGGGGCGGGGTGATCGGGTTGGACATGAAATATCCCGGGAACAATCTATTTTCGCTCGCCTCTGGTGGCGCGTGCTATCTCAACGACCCGTACACAACGGTCACAGAAGCGCAGCTCAACGGCGCGAGCTTCGTACCCTTCAAGCAGGCGGATTGGAACATAATCCTCCCCTATCTAGCTAAAAATGAGAGCCTCTTTGGGATATCTATCCGCAACGACCTCTTAACGGTCGACGGCGTTTTAAAGTGGCCCAAGGAGGTCTTCAGGAAGATAGTCGCGAGCGTGGAGACGCAAAAGCTAGACTGGTCGTCGCTGCCAGACTAAAAGACTTTACGCAAATATTGTTTCAGATAGCGCTCTGTAGTGTTCGACTTTTGAACTATTTAGAATCAGGGTATCAGCTTTTTGACTTCTTCTTCCGAAATTGCGAGCCTAGCGAAAGCTCTAAAGTATACTCTCATATAATCTTGATAGCGCTCCTCCCATTTTTGCACCCAGCTGCCTTCCAAGAGGCGGTAGTTTTTATCGTCGATGCCAGCGGCATGATACGCTTTCGCGCGGGCAAGTTCACGACTCTCGGGTGATTTATCCTTGGCTCGATCGTAACAATACTGAGCCAATGCTTCCACAGCATTTTGATAGGCATTCAAAATCGCTCCATCTTTAATCGCAGCTCCGCTGGAAATCCCTAAAAAGGCGAGATAGCCGGGCTTATTGAGCGGGCACCCTTCGCCCTCTGTTATCGCCCAACACGGACGCTTTTCTGGCTCTTGCCAAAGCGCTTTGCGAACAGGTGTGGTCGGTCCACCGCTTATGGGAATTTTCTCGGCGGGTTCTGCCAGAGGAGCGCCTTCCTTAGGCGCAGGCGGCAGCTCGGACTTCTTACCCTTCTTGGCGGGCTCGTTCACGGATGTCTCTTTCTCTGATGCGGACGGCAGCTCAGTCTTTTTGACCCTTTTGGCACACCCTATCGACGCAACCAAAAACAGTAATACCATTAGAAGAACGGTCGTTCGCTTCATTTTCGCTCTATCCCCGTATTACCAGCTTACCAGCAACCGCAACCGCCAGAGCCGAACAGCCCTGGTATTTCCTCTTCCTCTTTGGACACCGTAATTTTGACTTCATCCGGCTCGCTGTCTTGGAAGCAGTCGTTGACGACGAGCTGGAATATGTATGTTCCATACTCTGGAACTTTAAAGCTTGGATTAACGGTATCTGCACCATCCAAGGTAACATCCGGGCCAGAGACCTGGCTCCATGCGTATGTGAGCTCGTGCCCCTCAGGGTCGCTGCTATCCGATCCGTCGAGAGTGACCGTGTCGCCTACTGCTGCCGTCTGGTCTGGGCCAGCATCGGCTACGGGTAGCTCGTTAGTCTCTGGCGAATAAACCAAGAAGGCCGCACCTACATTAATATCGTTGGTACCGGTAGTCCAGTATGGTGCTCCTACTAGCATATCAGCTAGTCGGTCGCCGTCGGCATCGCCCAGAGCTACATCGAAGCCGAGATATTCGCTAAATGACTGGTTGCTCCTGATTTGGTGCTCAGCATCGCCCGGCATGTCGAGGACTTGATTATCTTCGAATTCGTCACTGCCATAAACAGCATAAGCCTTGCGGGGTTTATCGTTATCGCCGTAATTGGTGCCAATCAAGATATCGTCGATGCAGTCGCCGTTAATATCGCCCGTAGCGAGTGAGAAACCGAAGTGCAAAGCCTCACCCGATTCTCCGTTTATGGTTATGTCTCGATTGCTGGCCGTGTTTAAATCTATCGAGGCTGGAAGATTGGTATCTCCGTAAACTACGTAGACCGTACCATCCATGCCCTTGCTGCCATCATTGTATTTTCCTTCGATAGGAACAAATATATAGGGAGCGCCAGAGATAATATCGCCGATTCCGTCGCCGTTCACATCGCCCACCGCTATCGAATAACCGTAGTTTGATTGGTCATTAACGCCTAAAATGTGGACGTCCTGATCTCCTCCGCTGCCAATCGGAATCGGGTTGGCTTCAGTCCAGCCATCTTTCCCGTAAAGGATGTAAATCGAACCGTTCAGCCCAGCTTTGTCGCCGCCAGATACATAGGGCCACCAAGGGCCGCTTGCTCCCATCAAAAGATCATCGATGCCGTCGCCATTGATATCGCCCGAGGCAAGGCCATTCCCTAGGCCGATAGACGTATTTGGACTCCCATCATCGCCTACAATATCGAGGTCTGCATCATCCGGAACTGTCTTCTCGGTTCCGTGCGCATAATCGTCGCCGTAGACAACATAAACAACACCATCACCCTGTCCACCACCGTAAATCTGGCCGCTGATTATATCATCATAGCCGTCATGGTTAAGATCGCCCGAGGCAACCCTTAAACCAAAATACATCATACTATATTGCTCGGCGTAGACCTGTACATCTGCTAACTGCGGGGGATCTACGTAAGGGTCGAGAACGATCTCATCATCAGTCCACGTCTCACGCCCATAAATGACAAAAACTATGCCATCAGGGTAATAGCTTTCTCCTTCAGGCGAGGGGGCCTGCGGTGCGGAAACAAGCAGGTCATCAATTCCATCGCCGTTGACGTCGCCGATGGCGAGATCATATCCGAGCCACCAAGAATAATAAAAATCGCCGCTGGTCCTGATGGTCAAGTCAACAGAGTCGTCTTGACCGCCCCAGATGACGTATACTCTGCCATGAATGCCAGCCTCTATATTCTCACGGTAGCCCGGCGCGCCGATTATGATGTCGTCGACTCCGTCGGCATTAAGATCTCCGAGTATGACGGAGAATCCAAGGTTCTCACCTATTTGAGAGCCATAGAAGTCCATATCAGCGTCGCTGGGAACGTCGAAAATATTGGCAAACGCTATCGTCGACGCAATCATCACAAATGCAGTTGCCATTGATAAGATCATAAGGCGTTTCATCAGCATACCTCCCTTTGCTCTATTTCTCCGCTTCTTGCTCGATTATGAACTCAACTCGCCTGTTCTTTGCACGTCCTTCTTCAGTATCATTTGTAGCGATTGGCCGGCTCTCGCCATACGCCATGATATCAAGCTTCTCGGGATCTATACCCTTACTGACCAAGTATTTCTTTACTGACGTAGCGCGGCGCTTTGAGAGGTCCATGTTGTATGCATCCGTGCCTTCAGACGAGCAGTGCCCCTCGATTATTATCTTCTTGAACGCGCCGAGACTCTTGATCTGATCCGCTACGTTATCAAGAACCGGATAGGATTCCTTGCGAATCACGTCTGAGTCGTAGTCGAAGTAGATGTTGCCGATCTTCTCAATCTTCCTGCGCAGCTGGACTTGCACTACATTGGTTTTGCCTTCTATTACCGTGACATTGACAAACCCATCCTCGTAGCCTTTTGCGGAGGCAATCATCTTATAACCGCCTGCTGCCCAATCGCTCGTGTATTCTCCAGTCGGATTGTCCAGCTTCTTCTCGTTTTTGGTGCCTACGTCGAAGGTGAGGCTACTGGAAACCTTCTTGCCCGTGACCTTATCGGTGACTATTACGGTCAAAATCGTTGGAATCTTCTTCAGCTTTAGTGTGACTTCTGTGGTCTTGCCGACATCTACCGTGGGCTTCGCGGAATCGGGCTGGTAGCCCTCCTTCGAACCCGCGACTACATACTGCCCCGGCTTAACCTTGGAGTCCCATCCCCCTCTGGGGCTTGTAACGGTTTCTAAGCTCTCAGGCCCCGTGATTTTCAAATTCGCTGCCAGCGGTTTATCGTTTTGGTCCACGACATTGACAGCGAGCCTGCCCTCGGTAGGTTTGGGCTTGCAGTATTGGTAATCAACCCCGGCG
>Ga0315280_10010841_pt1 | contig 11328 bp, 11 predicted proteins | sample YL17G06_40_MG_FD_203697 | JGI IMG/M metagenome (GOLD analysis project Ga0315280, IMG submission 203697) | Sediment microbial communities from Yellowstone Lake, YNP, Wyoming, USA - YL17G06_40 | ecosystem: Environmental > Aquatic > Freshwater > Lake > Sediment | place: USA: Wyoming | collected... | reverse complement strand
TCAGCTCTCTAAGGACTTCCGCATAGTTCGTCATATCACTGAGTATGACTAGTACGTGCATCCCAAGTTGGAAGGCAACATACTCGGCTACTGTAAGTGCAATTCGAGGAGTGAATAGTCGTTCAATGGCGGGGTCGTCTGCAAGGTTTAATATAACTACTGACCTTTCTAGGGCGCCGGAAGTTCTGAACTCGTCCACGAAATACTGTGCTTCATCATGTCTTAGTCCCATTGCGGCGAAGACCAGTGCAAACTCTTCTTTTTCACCTAGGATGGTTGCCTGTCTGGAGATTTGTGCAATCAATCTATTGTGGGGCAGGCCGCTTTCAGAGAATATTGGAAGTTTCTGGCCTCTTACTAGGGATAACATACCATCTATAGCTGAGACGCCCGTTTGAATGAAGTTATTCGGGTACACTCGAGCCGTAGGATTAATTGGAGCGCCGTTAATGTCCTGAGATTCTTCAGAGACGATTGGAGCTAAACCGTCTATCGGTTCAAATACTCCATCATACATTCTTCCGAGAACTTCGTCGGACACTGGGATCTTGAAGGCGGATCCTGAGAAGCTTACAATAGAATCGCATTGAAGCCCCATCTCCCCGCCGAAGATTTGGATGACTGCCTTGCCTCTCCCAACTTCGAGAACTCTACCCATCCTATCAACACCGTCGGGAGCGCGGACTTTGACCAGTTCATCGTATCCGACGTTCTCGACGTTGTCGACCATTATGAGGGATCCTCTGATCTCCCTGAGCCCTCTATTGATGAGACCTTGTGTTTTTCCAAGCATTGTTTCCAAAGTTTTCTCACCTATACAGTCACGTTGTACTCCTGTTCTATCTTGTTGATTGAGTTCTGAATTTCCGCTGTAAGTTTGATGATTCCTTCCACGCCGCTTTTGTCTTCTTTTGCTCTCTCCATCATCTTCACTTGAGGTAGCTCCTTTATCTTCTCGATGGGAACGCCGTTCCGCACGAGTATGCTGGCTCTTTCGTGAAAGTCTATTAGCATCTGGAGTAGAGCTAGTTGTTTCTCCATGTCGCAGAATGCGTCGACTTCATGATAGGCGAATTGTCTGAGAAACCCTTCCTTTATCAAATCGGCTGAGAGGAGTAACAATCTCTGGTCGTCAGGCAAGGCGCTCTCCCCCATTATCCTCGCTATAGACTCGATCTCTGAGGATTCGCCGAGAATCTTCAACGCCTTAGTCCGCAATTCAGCAAAGTTCTTGCCAAGTCTTCCTTTCCAGTAAGCTGCAATTTTCTCTGCGTAATGGCTGAAGCTGTGAGCCCAAGCGCCTAGAAGCCTATCAGCGTAGAGGCTGTAACTCTTTAGCCAGTGGATTGCTGGAAAATGTCTGCTATAAGCTAAGTCTCGATCTAAAGCCCAGAATACTCCGGTGAATCTTAACGTATGAATCGTTACGGGTTCGTTAAAGTCTCCGCCTGGAGGTGATACAGCTCCTATAATCGATACGGATCCGGTTCTTGACGGCTCGCCTAACGCGATTATCCTCCCCGCCCTCTCGTAGAACTCAGCTATTCTATCTGGGAGGTAGGCGGGGTATCCACCTTCTGCAGGCATCTCTTCCAGTCGGCCTGAGATTTCACGTAACGCTTCAGCCCACCTTGAAGTTGAATCAGCCATTATGGCTACATCATATCCTTGGTCACGGTAATACTCGGCCAAGGTTACTCCTAGGTATATACTCGCTTCTCTAGCGGCGACTGGCATGTTACTTGTGTTTGCAATTAGAGTTGTTCTCTCCATCAGTGGCCTCTGGGTCCTTGGATCGATTAACTCTGGAAAGTCTGTGAGAACCTCGCATATCTCGTTTCCACGCTCACCACATCCAATGTAAACAATGACTTTTGCGTCACTCCATTTCGCAAGGGAATGCAACATTACAGTCTTTCCAGTTCCAAATCCCCCTGGAATACTGGCGGTTCCACCTTTGGGTAGAGGGAAGAATGTGTCGATTACCCTCTGTCCCGTCGTGAGAGGTTCCTCAAGTGGGATTCTTCCACCAGGTTTGAAGGGTCTTGGGATTCTTATTGGCCACTCCTGCATTAGTTTAAGGTCAACCTTTCCATCTGAGGTTTCAAGTTGCCCAATAGTTTCGTCTACGGTGTAGTCGCCTTCCTTTATTGAGAGGATTGTTCCTGCATTGTTTGGTGGAACCATGATCCTGTGAACAATGGCAGAGGTCTCTTGGACTGTACCGATAACGTCTCCTCCGTTAACTTTATCGCCCTTGTTCCTTTCTGGTTTGAAATGCCATTTCTTATCCCTGGGCAAGGTATTGACTCGGACACCCCTACCTATGAAAGCCCCTTTCAACTTTCTAATCACGTCCAGTGGCCTTCCAATGCCGTCCAGAATATTGGTGAGAAGCCCTGGGCCAAGTTCTGCTACGAGTCGCTTGCCTGTTCCCTTCATCTTCTCTCCGGGGCGAAGTCCAGTTGTAAGCTCGTATGCTTGAACAGTGAACTCTTCGGCGCCTACTCTTATGACCTCTCCGATGAGGCGTTCATTTCCCACCTCGACTATTTCACCCATCTCAATGTTTGGGATGCCTGATGCAACTACAACGGCGCCGCTAACCCATCTAATCTGACCTTGCCGATCTGAACTACTCAATCTACCCACCTGTCTTGAAGATGATCTTGTAAACCTCTCCGGTAAGGTTCTGTTGAGCGTAGGATAAGCATGCTTCGAGAGTGTTGTTATAATATTGAGTCTTGTCTTCAGTGGAAACTACGACGCCGCCTAAGCTTATTGTGGGCTGAGTTTTCACTTGAAGATCAATTCTCTCGTTCTTCATCTTCGCCGCTCTTTCGGAGACAATCTTGACTTCCTTTCTAATTGCTTCCACATCTCTTGAATTCGCTTCGACAACGAATCTGTTTCCCCTCATTTTCGCAATTCCTTCAAGAATCAATTTACTGAGAACTTCGCGATATTCTGGCGAACTCTTCTCTGACATTTCCGCCATCCTTTTTCCAGCCTCTTCGAAGACTCGGTTAGCCCATTCCGATTTTAGCTGAAGAATCTCCCCTTTCCGATCCATCCTTGCAACGGCGAGTTCAGCCCTTTCTTCTGTGTCTAACGCTCTCATCAGAGTCTTCGTCTTCTCATCTCTGAGAGTATCCGTCTTCGCATTGGCTTCAGCGATTATTCTCTCGGCTTCCTCTTTCGCGTTCTCAAGGATTCTGGAAGCTTCTTCTGTTGCCTTCTTTTCGATCTCGGTCCTTAATTCTAGAACGCTCAAATTTCCACCTTCAAGATCTCTTTGGTGACAAATGCAATGGCTTTCTCAAAGTTGTCTTTGGCGGTCTTGTTCAACGTTGAAATCTTTCGCTTGTACTCTTCGTCTATCTCTGCCTTTTTTCGTTCGGTCTCTTCCTTTTTTGTCTGTCTAAGTTTCTGCTGATATGGGTCGGATTCTGTCTCCTGAACAACCAATTCAGCCTTTTCACGTGCTCTCTTCACAATCTCTTGGGCTTCTTCTTTGGCTTTTCTAACTTTTTCTTCCGCTGCTCTTTCTTGCTCGATCAGTTCTTGGAGTTCTTTAATTTCCACTGACAATATTCAAATCAACTCTCGAACTTTAGTTCGGCACCGACCGACTGGCTGATGAGTGTGTGAAGTTCTCGAAGCCTCTCTCCAGTCGGTCCTTCAAAGTCTGGGATTACAGCTATTACGGGCCGTCCTTTTCTTCTTGCCAGAATCGCCTCCCTTTCCTTCTTTAGAGCCGTAGACAGTCTCTCGGTAATAATTATGACATCATACTTGTCTTCTGCAATCATTTTTTCAAGGGTTGCAGACGCTTCCTTTGAGTTCTGAACAGGAAATGATGCGACTCCCGCCAACCTGAACCCTGTTGCAAGATACTTGTCAGCCACTATGGCTACACTTGGGTTGGTTTTATGCTCGTCTTGACCCATTCTGGCTCATCCTCAACTTTTTGTTTGAACAATCATAGATAGCTGATGTGGCCGTCCGTTAACAGGAAACTCCAAACTTAAAAGCCTAGCCTTTCCATTTGCCTGATTGCATGTTATGAATGCTTCCGATCGAACTGAGGAAACTTCTGCGGAAGGAAACTGCGTGAAAAGTTCAGAGAATGAATACCTCAAGATACTTCTAGGTTTAACCGCAAGTGTTAGGAGAGTCATTCTTCAATTATCGAGAGATGATTCAGCTAGGGCAGTGACTCGTAGAAAAGCTACTGACGTGACTAGGAAGATAGATGAGGTGGCTGAGGAGAAGGCTGTTGAGTACCTCCAAGATAAAGGTCTCTCGACATATCTTGTCAGCGAGGAGAGTACGGCGAGGGTTGTGGGAGGCGAACCTGAGATAGCGGTTGTCCTCGATCCACTTGACGGTTCAATGAATTTTGTGAACTCTATTCCTTTCTATGCAGTTTCAGCTGCTATCGGTGCTTTCAAGCAGGATATGACGATTGGAGATTTAACAGCTGGCGTGGTAAGGGATGTGGTAAATGGAGATGTTTTTTCAGCAGCTAAAGGTGCAGGGGCCTATTACAACAAGAAACGCATAATCTCAAATCCGGAGCGACCAATGACCAGCCCACTCGTGAGCTTTTACACTTACGGCTCGAAGGAACTACCGATCCAGATTGGAGGACTCCAAGAGCTAACTAGGCATCGGACGTTGGGAAGCGCATCTTTAGAGATCTGTTACGTAGCTTCGGGAAAACTTGATGCGATGATAGATGTACGAGGATTTATGCGGATAGTTGATTTTGCGGCTGGAAAAATAGTTCTAGAAGAGGCTGGGGGCATCTTTACAGACATAAGAGGAAACAGAATTGACCCGATGTTGGAAGACCAGTCGGGCGTATCTTTGATAGCGGCTGGTAACAGGAAGCTTCACGAATGGCTTTTGAAGCTAATGTGGGGATAGAAACGGATTAAGCGACACGCGCAGTAAACTCTTTCACGTACTGTTGATAGTAGCCATTGTCTTTGAGATGCCTTCCATACTTTACTAATGCTGACATTGCTCTGGCTGCGTCTTCAGGTGTCTCATAGCAGGGGATCCCAAGTTTCTCAAACCTAGACCTTATGAAAAGCGCCATTTCGGTCTCTCCAATGTCGCATGCAACCACGGGTTTGGGGTGGCCTTTGGCAACATTCGCGATTCTATCTACAAAATCCTCTTTCAAGGCTGGTACATGATGAAGCCCCATTACCACAACTCCATGAATACTGGACGCTTCAAGGAGTACCTTTGCGCATAGCTCAAACATTTCTGAGGTGGCCGAGCCTGTGAGGTCGACTGGATTGTGAGTCGAGGCGAAAGCTGGAATCTTTCCCGACTTTTTCAGACCCTCTATCTCTCCAAGCACCTCATCAGAGAGAGGTTTTATGGATATGCCTCTTGACTCGATCTCATCCACAATCATTACTCCTGGACCCCCTGCATCCGTCAGTATTACGATGTTCTCTCCCTCAGCTGGAGGCTGGTATATGAAAGCCTTTGCCGCATCGAAGAGCTCCTCTATGTCTCTGACTCTGATTATTCCAGCCTGTCTGAATGCACCGTCATATATCAGGTCGGAGCCGCTGAGCGCCCCTGTATGAGATGCTGCCGCTCTTGCACCTGCGCTGGTCCTACCCGATTTGAGCGTCACAATAGGTTTTCGGACCGTAACTTTTTTTGCAACCTCAAGGAATTCTCTACCTTTGTCTATGCCCTCGACATATTGCAGGATAACCCGTGTCCTGTCATCTTCTAGGAGATAGGAGAATATCTCAGGTTCTGAAACATCCGCCTTGTTTCCAAAACTTATCATTTTACTAATTCCGATGTGTCTTCCCGTGAGAAAGTCCAGTGCAGCAGGCCCAAAGGCGCCACTCTGTGTAACAACCGTGATGTAGCCAGGCATTGGACGAGGCGTTGCGACCATTTCATCACCGGTAGAGAGAACCTTCGTCTCGGGAAGAAAGAGCATGTCAACTCCGGTGTGGGAATCGAAGACTCCAAGGCAATTGGGGCCCAGTAATCTGATCCCCGCTTGAAGCGCTATCTTCTTAACTTGTTCCTCAAGGTCTTTCTCTCCAATCTCTCCAAACCCGGATGAGATCACCACAGCCGCTTTCACGCCTTTCTTGGCGGCGTCTTCCATAACCTTCGGAACAAATCTGGCTGGTACGACAACGGTTATCAGGTCAAGTTCACTTGGAACATCGAGAACCGAAGGGTAGCACGGATATCCGAGGATACTCTGTTCCCCTGGGTTTATTGCATATAATTCTCCTTTGAAGAGTCCACGGTTCTTATTCTCAACGAAATTCTTGAATATCACATGGCCAGCCTTCGAAACATCTTTCGAAGCGCCAATAATGGCAACTGATTTCGGTTCGAAGAATACGCGTATCTGCTCATGAACCAGAGTCATCCAACTCACCCTGTACCTATGTTCCGAAGTGAAGAAACGAGGAAAGAACAGCGAAACTATCGAAGGTTACCATGTGGCTACTCCACATGTACTCTGAACAAGTCCATGTCAGGTCCCATGTGATCCAGAAAGTCTCTTGTGGCTCTTTGCACATCCTTCGATTGGGTGATGTACCTTCCTACAACTAGTATATCCGACCCAGCTTTAAGCGCCTCTCCAACGTTACTTGGTTCAACGCCTCCGGCAACAGCTACGAGTATCTTCTTGCCTTTGAACATCTCCTTGATTTCTTTGATCAGTTCCCATCGTGTTTTTCCAGTCTTCTCCTCATCTATCCCTCTATGCAATATGACGACATCCGGATATTCATTGAGAGCCCTGAGAACCTCAATGGGATTTGAAACACCCATCATGTCCATAACAGCGTAGATTCCCAACCTCTTCGCTTCGTAATTGAACTTGTCAAGTGTGTCTTTAGAGGCAAGTCCAGATGCGACTACAGCGTCAGCGGTCTCGTCGTGAGCCAAATCTACCTCAACTTGTCCAACATCCAAAGTCTTAAGGTCAGCTACGATGAAAACGTCTTTCGCAAGCTCCCTTAATTCACGAATCACCTTCACCCCGTACTTCTTTATGAGGGGGGTTCCGGCTTCTAGGATGATTCTGTCGCTGGATGGAAGCTCGCTTACGATCCTCTTCACTATGTCTATGTCAGGAACATCTAATGCGATTTGGAGATATGGCGGCATCCAAAGCCTAGGCACCCTGAAATCCATTAGGGGGTGTTTTGCTCTGTCCTTGTCATACATGATCTTTTCGATGCTTGGATAGTTTGTCATAGCCCTCTTTAGTGCAAGCTTCGTGGCACCATAATTGTAGTGGTATATCTTCCTGTAGTCCTTCGCATCTGGATGTACAAACACGCTGCAGACGATAACCCAGTCTTCAACCTTATCCTTGGGAACTACCCCTTCCTCAACCGAATCAGCCACAGCCTTGGCCACAGCAGCTTGCGCAGGTCCAAAGATCTTCCCAATCTGCTCAAAATCTTTGACAGTAACCTTGGGAACGATCAAAGTGTAGGGCTTGGATGGCAGGTTTGGCCGAATAACCGCTAAAAGAGGTGTGTGACCGGCTGAAAGGTTCGCCAACCCTGTTGCGAAAGCCTGGCCGACCGGCCCTTCTCTCTCCCCCACCAAAAGATCTATGTGTGCAATCTCGGGCTCCCGTCCAACGAGAGCTTCACCAATCAAATATGTCAAATGTCAATTCTCCACTCGAAGTATGATGATCTGAAACAAGCGAAAATAAATCTATTGCATAAGAATGAGAAAGTCGACGAACTCTTCAAATCAGAGATCTACCCACTTTCTCGGGGCCTGCATCCTTATCGAAACAGAAAATTGATTCTGCGAGAGCCTAAAACGCACCAGCAGTCTCACCAGATGCCACGAGAAGTATAGAATCGATCGAAGAGAAAGCTTGGATTAGGTTGCACCACCTTTAAGCAACAAAATGGCCTTGGCTAAGTCACCACCACTCTCTTCAAGGACTTTTCGAGCTTCTTCAGTGGTCTTGCCAGTCTGATCTGCAACAAGCTTTACGTCAGTTTCTGGGATAGTCGTTGTCTTCACAACATTCTCTTCTCTCAACGTTCCACCCGTAACTTGGAACATTGTCTGGCCTTGCATGATAACGGTCACAACGTTTGGTTCATCGATCACAATCCTCTTCTCACCAGTCTCTATTGTCACATGGGTTACGCCAGCAACCTCTTTCAGATCCATTCCCATTCGTTCCATCATTCGGGCAGCCTGCCTTCCCGTTGGCATGCCTCGCCCCCGAACCGACTTCAGAGCTTTGTAAGCCATTACAGCACCAACCATTCCAAACAGTTCGAATCCTACGAATACTGGAACCTATCCACCACTAAAAGTTTAGCGCAACCCTCGTCTGGTGAGATTGCGATAAGTGTCAACCATACGGTCTTGAAGGATACTATTAGAGGGAGAGAACCTCTTGTTCTTGGCGTCTTTCAGCTTTATGGCTCTTATGGCATACTCCTCCTTTGTCTCGGATGCTCTGCAGAGTATTCTCCCGGTCGTATCCACTATCTGCGAGCGACCTATGTACCTCAAGCCTCTCTCGCCACCAACTCTATCGGCTGTAACCGAGAAGACTCTATTCTCAAGGCTTCGGGTTTTCATCGACTCAGGGCAGTAAGGAAGCACTAAAGCTGCGGGATGCGCTATTATATCTGCACCTTTCAACATTAGAACTCTGGCACTCTCTGGGAAGACCCAATCAAAACATATCATAACACCAATCTTCCCAAAGACTTTGAATTCTCTTCCCCTACTGAAGAGTTTCTTCTCTTTCGAGAAGAGGTGAATCTTCCTGTACTTTCCAATGTATTTGTCACCAACGACCACGGCCGAATTATAGAAGTTGCCGTTGGATTTTTCTGCGAGCCCCGCAACGATGACCATACCCGATCTGCGCGAGACCTCAAGCAATTTCTCCGTCGTGAATCCTCCTGGAACAGGTTCCGACACTTTTTCAACTTCTCTTCTACTCAAGAAATTGTAGCCAGTATTGAATAATTCCGGCAGAACAACTAGATCCGCATTCATTCTATCCAATATTCGAAGAGCTCTATCCACATTATCTTCAACCTGTAACATTTCAGAGTTCAATTGAACGAAACCGACTCTCATAATACCCCCTCAATCATGTGCAAGCGATTATCCGGAGAACTGTTAAACCCATGTTTTCTGCTCTCTTCAATCCCTCTCCTCACACGAACTCCAACTCCAAATTTAAACGCTTCAATCTCTTCTCCGCTCAGTGCTGCTCTACCAACAGCCAACAAGTTTCTATCCTCATCCACAACGATCACCTCATCCTCCGGTCGCAGATTCTTATCGACGGTAGTAACATGTTTTGCGAATACATTTCGACCCATCTTAATGAAATCCCTAACTTCGTTCCTCACCGCAACGTATGCTGAGAGATGTTTACGCTTACTGAGTAGAAGCTTTGCGCCCTCCAGTGTAAGGGCAAGCTGACCATCTCGAGGACGAAGCGTCGCCAATAGTTTTCCATGAAGGTAGATGAGTCGAATCTTACCGGTCTTCCTCGAGTGTACTAGGATAATTCCATTTGGGAACAAGGCATTGCCAGCCCCATTGCCGAGCTGATAGTTTCCAACACCTCTAAGCTTGACAAGTTCCAATCGATCCGCTTTCTTCATTAGATCGACCATTTCACTGATGTTTCAGATGAACCTAATGTCCCTTTTGTGTTGGATGATGGTTCCCAAATTCATGATTGATACAAAACGAACAAACGAAAAACCGAGAGCGCCAAGACTTGAAACTCACTATCATTGCCAAGCAGCATGATAAACCCGACTATCGGGGTCAGCATGCATATGATCTATTCTACGAGCGATTGAGAAAGTTACCTTTCGCTGAGGTCAAGAAATAGGGTCAGTGACGGTAAGAGCGGCTTCCAGGAACATACGGAAAGAGTACATTGATTAGAGCCTTCTTCTTTCCGTTTCAACATTCAACTTGAATGTACCTTTTTCCGCTAGACTCTTGCTCAGATCCTCGCCAAGGATTTGCTTTGTCAGTAATCCTGCCGGTTTCACATCAAGCAGATGTTCCCAGATGTGAGCAAGTTCATGGCATATATAGAGAGATAGCTGACGGTGTGCCATCTCTTGCGACATTGACCTACTGCCATCACATCTAGATTTGCAGAGGAAAATGAGGTATTCGTTTTCACTCCCTGGCGGACGCACCAGAGTAGCAATCGCTGATTCTGTCGAGTAGTACTGGCCATACTCATTAATCGTATTCATTCGCGTATTAGGTAGTCTATCGACTATCCGCCCTACCCTTGCGTATTCGCCAGGTTCTAGAACCCGACCCTTTACTAATGGCATACTAATTTCATCAACTTTGTAGCCCTGCTTCTTCAGTATCTCACGGAGTATCTCCCACAAACTCCTCAGCTCAAATTCTGGGATCTCTTGACCAGTGTTCCAACTTAGAATCCTCCAAATGATTCTCTCATAGAAACGGCGGATTCTAGTCATAGTAATGTCACTCTCCTCTCTTACTTGATCGCAGGCGCGACAAACGCGGTTGCATTTCGAATAGAGGATATGTAAATCGACCCGGTATTCTCTCAACCAACTATCTTACTATAATTGTTCCTCGCCCATTTCTACTACGTCGTACCATCTCATTCTCTCGCCAATCAAGCTGCGAAGTTTCCATCTTCTCGACTTTTCCTTTGTTTTTATAGTTTTTTCGATCGCTTCCAGCCTAGCCAATAACGGTTTCTTGTCCTTAACACTGTATTCTCCTTTTTCGATAAACTCGGTTATTTTTGTTAGGTCATCGGTAACCGTCTTGTAAAGGCCCCAATCATCTGAGCAGAGACACGCGATGTAGCCTGCGTTTAACGTTTCTCGGTCGTCACGATCTCCAATCTCGTGATCTTCTAATATCGCGATTATGTCTTGTACATCCTTCGCTGTTAGCTTAACAATTGTAAGTTTAGTCAACAAGAGATCGGTGATCGGAATTGTCAGGTTATCCAAATGAAGACGTTCTCTGAAATCGAGCGTATGGTCCATCCTGACCTTGTCGAAGAATATGTCTACGTGCCTACCCTGTTGTTGGTTAATGAATTGAAGGCGGGTTTCTGCGTACATAGCGTTAAACCGAGCATTTGGAGCGTAGCCAAGCTCTTGAAAGATTGAGTTGATCCCCTTGAATTCAATGTTCAAGCCGAAGAGATCGATGTCATGATACTCTCGCAGGTGTATTGAATGAGGGCCGTGACAATGGAATCGTGTCGCTAACCCTCCAATTAGCCTCAAC
>Ga0315280_10010840_pt1 | contig 11328 bp, 10 predicted proteins | sample YL17G06_40_MG_FD_203697 | JGI IMG/M metagenome (GOLD analysis project Ga0315280, IMG submission 203697) | Sediment microbial communities from Yellowstone Lake, YNP, Wyoming, USA - YL17G06_40 | ecosystem: Environmental > Aquatic > Freshwater > Lake > Sediment | place: USA: Wyoming | collected... | reverse complement strand
GCAAATCCTTATTTAAATTTAGATGCAACTTTTTCAAACCTAAGTGCAAAAAAAGGAGACATAGCATTCGTGGCTCAAAGCGGAGCATTATGGAGTTATCTCAGCGATGTCTCTTTTTCTAAAAATAAGCCAAAATTTTCTGCATATGTAAGTTTAGGGAATATGGCTGACTTGGAATTCGATGATTTCATTGAATATTTCAATAAAGACAAGAGGACAAAAAAGATAGTTCTTTATATTGAAAAATTAAAAGATGGAAAAAGATTTATAGAAGCATGCAAGAAAAGCAAGAAAAAAATAATTGCAGTAAAATCTGGAAAGACAAAAGTAGGAAGTGAGGCCACGCTAAGTCATACGGGAAGTTTAGCAACAGATTTTGAAATTTACAAAGGAGCATTTAGACAAGCAGGAATCGAATTAAAAAACTCTCTCGCTGATGCTTTTAATATCAAAAAATTGGAATTCAAACCAAAAGGGAAAAATGTAGCAATTGTAACAAATGCAGGAGGCGCAGGAGCTCTGATAACAGATTACTTAATTGAAAGGGGGTATAATGTAAATAAACCAATAGATTTAATTGGAACTGCTTTAGCAAAAGATTACAGAAGAGTTTTAAATAAATTAAAAAATTCTAAAATAGACTCAGTAATAGTAATTTTAACCCCCCAAGCAATGTCTCAACCAGAAAAAACTGCAGAAGAAATAATTGAATTTTCAAAATTTAAACCAATAACAGCATTATTTTTGGGCGAGAATTCTGTAAAAAGGGCGAAAGAAATATTAAAGAAAAAAAAGATTCCGTGTTTTACTAATATCTAATTTTAATCAATAAATAGAATAAGATTTAAATTCTTTTCTTTCATAAAAAGAAAATGCAGAAAAAGATAAAAAAAATAATGGAAATTCTTAAACATCATTATCCAAGCCACGAAAAGACTACATTGAATAGAATGAGAAATAAACCTGATGCATTTAAGATTTTGATTTCTTGCTTGTTATCCTTAAGAACACAGGACAAAAATACAGAAAAAGCATCAAATAGATTGTTTGCAGTTGCAGAGACTCCTGAAGAAATCCTTAAACTCTCAGATGTTGAATTAGAAAATTTGATTTTTTCCTCTGGACATTACAAAAAGAAAACAAAAACAATAAAACATGTTTCAAAAGTTTTAATAGACGAATTCAATGGAAAAGTTCCTGATACAAAGGAAGAGTTAATGAGCATAAAAGGTATAGGTCCAAAAACTGCAAATATAGTATTGGCATTTGCTTTTGGGGAAGATGCGCTTCCTATAGATACTCACTGCCACAGAATTCCAAATAGATTAGGATGGATTAGAACAAAAACTCCTGAGCAAACAGAAAAAGAATTGGAAAAAATTCTTCCACAAAAATATTGGAGAGATTTCAATGCAATTTTTGTTCAGTTTGGACAGACGATATGCAAACCCATTTCTCCTCTCTGCTCTCAATGTCCTATAGAAAAATACTGCCCGAAGATTGGTGTTATTAAATATAGATGAAAATCTTTAAAAACCGATTTTCTCTCTCCTTCTTATGAAACGTTCAAGCAGAAGATGGAAAAAGAAACGCCAGATGAGATGGAAATGGCAGAGAAAACGTCTTAGAAAAGAAAAACATAAAAGAAAATTGAGAAAAGAGAGAAGCAAATAAAAAGAGTCTTCTGTATTGACATAATCTTTATAAGTTATATTAAAAATATTCTAATATGACAAGCAGTATTTGGACAGAAAAATATCGCCCGGCTAAATTCAATGAACTCGTTGGGCAGGATAATTCTGTGAAAAGAGTTGAGGCTTTGACAAATTCTATGAATATCCCTCATATGTTATTCGCAGGCCCTGCAGGAACAGGCAAATCAACTCTTGCATTAATAGTAGTAAAAGAATTATATAAAGAAAACTGGAGAGAGAATTATTTGGAATTGAATGCTTCTGATGAAAGGGGAATAAATGTAATAAGAGAAAAAGTAAAAAATTTTGCAAGGACAAAATCACTTGGGAATATCCCATTCAAAATTATTTTTCTCGATGAAGCAGATGCTCTAACCCCAGAAGCCCAGCAGGCATTGAGAAGAACTATGGAAAATTATTCTTCAACATGCAGATTTATCTTATCATGCAATTATTCAAGCAAGATTATAGACCCGATTCAGTCAAGATGTGCAATATTCAAATTCAAACTTCTTGAGAAAAAAGACATTGAGAAAGTCATCTCAAAAATTGCTGAAAAAGAAAATTTGACAATAAAGCCAGAAGCAATTGAAATACTATATGAAGGATGTGAAGGAGATTGCAGAAGATGTATTAATATTCTTCAGTCAACTACTTCAATTTCTCCATCAATAACTCCTGAACTTGTGGCAACAATAATTTCAAACACAAAACCAAGAGATATAAAAGTTGTTCTTGATTATGCCCTCTCAGGAGACTTTCAAAAATCAAAAGAAAAACTCCTTGATATAATGTTGAGGGAGAGCATCTCTGGACAAGACATGATTAAAGCAATTCAAAAAGAAATCTGGAATCTTCCTGTAGAACCAGATATCAAAGTAAAATTAACAGAAAAAACAGGAGAAGTTGAATTCAGAATAGTTGAGGGCTCTGACCCATTCATTCAATTACAGTCTTTGCTTGCAAGCTTTGTGCTTGCTGGTTTGGGAAAACAATAGAAAAAATATTGAAAAGAGAAAATGAGGACCTGTCTCAATAGATTAATTGGGAGATGCACAAATGGTTGTAAAGAAGATTACGATACAAATCATCACCCAAATAATTATGATTGTGTAAATTATCAGGAAGCTAATATTATGGAATTCACAGTAAAAAAAATGAACATCATATCCTGGAGGAAAAAACATGCCATGGACTGAAAAATATCGCCCTAAAAGTTTTGGAGAAATAAAGGGGCAGAATGAAGCTATATTTAAGATAAAAGAATTTATAACAAATTTTGGAAAAAAGAAAAAGGCATTACTCGTCTATGGTCCACCTGGTACAGGCAAGACTTGTTTAGCTTATGCAACTGCAAATGAAAATAATTCAGAAATATTCGAGTTAAATGCCAGTGATTTGAGAAACAAAGAAAAGTTAAAAGAAATTTTAAGGCCGGCAGTAGAGCAAAAACCTCTGAAAAAAGAAAAAAAGATAATTCTTGTAGACGAGGTTGATGGAATATCAGAAACTGATTATGGTGGATTGAGTGAATTATTGAATATAATTGAATCAAGTCCTTACCCTATAATCATAACTGCGAATAATATTTGGGACAGAAAATTCAATTTATTGAGGAAAAAATGTGAACTCTTGCGACTTAGGGAAATAAATTATAACATAATAAAAATAGTCATATTAGACATCTTAAAAAAAGAAAATCTCATGATAGATGAGGATTTTATTACAGAACTCGCAATAAAAGCGAGGGGGGATTTAAGAGCTGCGATAAATGATTTGCAGACACTATCTCAATTAAAAGATTACTTCTCTGTGATTCTTGATGAAAGAAATAAGGAAACAGATATTTTTAATTCATTGAGAAGGATATTCAAAGAAAAACCATCAAATGAGATGATTAATATTTTTGATTCTGTGAATATGCCTATAGATGATATAATTTTATGGTTGGAAGAAAATATCCCAACAGAATATAAAGGAGAGGAACTTGCAAGGGCATATGAATTGCTCAGCAAGACAGATATATTCAAAGGAAGAATATACAAGCAACAATACTGGAGATTTCTTGTCTATGAAAATATTTTTTTGAGTTATGGAATTTCCTCTTCAAAGAAAAATGCAAAAACAGGATTCACAACCTATAAAAAACCATCAAGAATACTGCAAATCTGGCTAAACAATCAGAAAACAATGCAGAAAAAGTCCATCTGCCAAAAATACTCTCAATATGTTCATGTGAGTCTAAAAAGAGCAATGTCTGAATTTCCAATAATAAAGCAAATTTTTAAGTCAAATCCACAAATACAAAAAGAACTGAAATTAGAAGAAAATGAGATTGAATATCTCAAATTATAAAACCATAAAATCCACTCTTAATCTTATCTTGTAAGGAGCCAACTCTCCTGCTTTCTTCACATTCAAAATTTTTATTTTCTTTTTATATTTCTTTGCTTCTCTTTTTATTTTCTCAACGACAGAATCAATTTCGTCAACTTTACAGAAATCATAATAATAAATTCTCGTTTCTGTCTTTGACAATGAAAATGCCTCTTTCAAAAAAGTTTCTTTTAATTGTGGACGAGGCATAACAATTACATCTGGGGTGGGTGGCGAGCGATTTCGCATGTAGCCCTTGTAATTAGCGAAATTGCGAGTAGAGCGATTTCGCGTGTAATCCATAATAGCGAGGTCGCGAGTTCGGGGAAAGGGAGTAGGATGAGATTTCCATTTTTTAACTAACCTCTTTATATCACCGGGAATCAATTCAACTTTATCTTTAACTTTGTTCAGTGCGATATTCAATTGGGCATATTTGTTCGCTTCTCTGCTTATCTCATTAGAAAAAATCTTTTTTGCCTTAGAGTTCTTGGCAATTACAATGCTGTAAGGAGCCACTCCCGAGAACATAACCAAAACTACCTCACCCTTTTTTATCTTTGATGCAATTTCTTTTCTCTCATTGCTCAAACGCGGAGAAAAATATGTCTTGTCTATATTAAACCTAAAAACACAATTATTCTCTTTATATAAGACTTCTTTAGTTTTTTCTCCTGCAATATAATTTGTGGATAATTTTCTAAGCCTGCCTTTTATTTTTTCTTTTTTCTCTAAAACAGTTTTAACACCTTTCTGCTTCCTTAAAATTTTCTCTGCGAATTTCTTTTTCTCTTTTAAAGAAAAACTCCTAGGAAATTTAACAACAATAATATTTCCAAAATTATCATAGGATTTCATAGCAACGATAAATAAACAGAATTATTAAATCTTGTTACCTTCTTCCTCTCTCTGCTCTTCTTGCAGCCCTCAAAGACTCTTCAGCAGTAATAGCAGCAGATTCTATCTCTGCTCTTCTTATTTCATTACCAAGGCTGTACATCCATCTCCTGAAATGTCTATTAAAAATAAGAATTAAGAAAGAAAGGAAAAAAACTGCCACCATAATTATCATAGTCAAATTTAATCCAAAAGGAACCTGTCCTGTAGCAATTCCTGAAATCATTTTATAACCTAAAATAACACAGAAAAACAGCCATAAAAAAACCTCAAACATTATCTTTGGAACACTCAGAGTACCGATTTTTTGATTTGAGGTAAACATTGCAGAAAAGAAAAGCATGAGCATAAATGGAACAATGAAAGTCAGAACAATTCCAAGAGTTTCATAACTCTGCAAAACAGTAAAAACTTCTCCAGGAGTGAGATAGGCTGTAGCTAAAAACCCTGCAGGAATTGCTATCAATCCCTGAAAAGTGCCATTTGGTGGGAATCTAGCAAAACTAAGCGCACTCCAAATCAATACAGTAACCATAAACCAAAATAAATATTTAGCAATATTTGCATCTAATGTTCCTGCATTCCAATTCGAAAATAAATCAGAAATAAAAGTCTGTCGTCCTGTAACACTGACATTAACTGCATTTCCAGTATGAACAAAGTTCAATAAAATTGCAAAAACCAAAATAGTGAATATTAAAGCAACAGGAGCCAATTTACTCTTAAAGAAAAAAAATTTCCTTCTTTTTTTAGAAGAACTAACCTTCTTCCTGCCCCTTTTTCTCTTCATAATTAAAAAAGAACTCTCTTATTTATAAATCTTTTCGTAATCAAAGACAATAAACAAATTTATAAAAACGATTTTCCTGTATTTATAATGAAAAAAATCCTTGGGTATCCTGCGGATTTTCATTTAAGAGGTAAAATGAAAAAGAGAGTATTTGCATTATCTTTTTTCCTTTTAATTACCATAATTGGTTTTGTGAGCAGTCAAGGATTGGGTGGAATTTTAGAAAGCATAGATGAAGAGACAGTATGGTTATTCGCAATATTCATAATCGCTTTTGCGCTTTTGTTTTTCTCTCTCAATAAAGTATTCAGAGGCAATACTTCAATTGCAGGAATAATTTCTGTTGTAATAGCCTTTCTTATAGTTTATGCTGTAAATAAAACCGGATTGGATGTACAAGGATTTTTTTATGGTATTGGAATCTCGCAGGAAGTATTAGGAGTAATTCTTCCGATTGTGATAGTTGCAGGAATAGTTCTTTTGATTATTAAAATGGCGAAAAATTCTTTGCTTGTTATTGGTGGTTTGTTAATATTACTGAGTTTCTTTGTTTATGCAAGAACGCTTTTAATTGTTGTCGGAGTTATCTTAATAGTTGTGAGATTTTTTATTAAAAGAGGAGTATGGGAACCGAAGAAAAAAGAAGGTATTGCCTATAGGGGCATGGGCCCATTTTAGAACCACCTTTCTAAATTTTTTTGTTTGCTCCTTTCTGTAATTTCCCTGAGCCTCTCTAATTGCTTCTGCACTCTGTCGTCTGAAAAATCATGCTCATTCACAAGTATCTGCCTGATTTTCTTTTCATTGATTTTTCCAAATTTAAAAAGAACATTGGAAACATTTGGTTTATGAAAAAGTTCGAAAATTTCTTTCCAGTCAAATCTGTCTTCTTCTGAAAGACTCATTATCTGCTCTTCTATACTTTTAAAAATCAAAACAGGCTGTTTATATCTCTTCACAATTTGCAAAGCTTTTTTCTGTCCAACCCCAGGAATACCTTTTGGATTGTAGTCTGTTCCTACTAAAATTCCCAAACAAATGAGTTGATCGAGATTTATTCCTAAAGAATTCAGAACACTCTCTAACTCAATAATCTCTGGCTTTACTTCTACCCAACCGCTTATCGTTTTTCTTTTTTTTGCTAATGTTAAATTCCTTATCAGCCTCGGAGCTCCAAAAAGCAGACTATCATAATCCTGACTTGCAGCAGCATAGATTCCTTCTCTTTTTTTAGTTAAATAGGCAGCCTGTGCTTCTCCTTCCCCAGGAGCTTGAATAACTGCAATTCCCATTGCTTCTAAAAGGCTCTTACTTTCTTTAATCATCTCTTCATCGAGTCTGATAAGCTGACTGCTGTACCTCTTCATCGCCCCCAAATCTTCTTCGCTTTTTGCTGTTTCATATCTCCCTCTCGCAATCTCTCTTCCTTCCTCTCTTATTCTAAATGTTTTAATTTTGCTTTCAGGTGGAATTCCATCAAAAACATAAATCAATTTTATCCCTTCTGCAAGCAAAGCGATATTCCTGTAAAAAATACCAGAAAGATGGCTCGTTACTCTCTTCTTTCTATCCATCAAAGGAGTTCCGTCTATCTGTCTTATACTCGACAAAAACTGATATAGAGTATTGAAAGCATCAACACAAATAACTTTTCCTTTTAAGTCAGATAATTCAATTTCTTTTCTTGGAATAATCTCACGTATGTTTAAACCCATATTTTAGAGAATGTATTTAAATATAAATAACTATTGATGAGTGTAATTCTCATCTAAGGCCTCTCTTTCAAGTTTTTTGCATCTCTGTATCATAAGCCACTTATCTATTTTCTCCAAACCTCCGGCTCTCTTAATTATCAGATTTATAATATTCATCCCAAAAGCTCCACTATGATCATCATTAGGATTATAATTCCTGTAAAGTTCGTAAAGCTCTGAATTTCTCATAAAAAATTCAAGAAAAAAAAGTATTTAAGGCTTATGGAATACTTAGTTTTAAATAAGAAAATCTCCTTTATATAATATGAAAACCGAGTTCATTCCAATAGATTATGACTATTTTGATTTTGAAGGCAGAAATTATGCAAAAATCATAGGAAGAGACTCAAAAGGAAAAAGAGTCTGCATAATAGACTCTTGTGATGTGTATTTCTGGGCTATTTTAAAAGAGAAAACAAAACAGAAACAGATAGAAAAGTTGATAGAAAAAATAAGCAAGATAAAATTAAATATCAAGGGAAGGCATACTAAAGTAGAAAAAGTCGAAGTTCATGAGAAGAATTTTCTCGGAAAAAGAGTAACTGCATTAAAGATATTCGCAACGAATTACAAAGACTTGCATGATATAGCAGATAAGCTCGGAATGCCAGAGATAGAAAAAAGGCGTGGATATGATTTAGGTTTTATAAGCCATTATATAATCGAGAAAAAACTCAATCCTTTATGTTGGTATGAGATTGAAGGTGAAATAATAGATAACACAACAGAATTCGGCGGGATTGCGAGTTCATTAGATGTGGAATTATGCATAAAATTGGAATCCCACAAATCGATTCCTGACAGAAAATTTTCTCCAAAAGTTCTTGCATTTGATGTTGAGGCAGATGAATTCAAAATAGGGGAAGGCGATATTTTGATGATATCTCTCGTGTCTGAAAATTTTAAAAAAGTCATAACCTGGAAAAAACACAAAGAAATTCCAAATGTGGAATATGTGAAAAACGAGACAGAATTGCTAAAAAGATTTGTGGAAATAGTCAAGAAAATATCTCCTGATTTTATCACAGGATATTTCTCAGATGGATTTGATTTTCCTTATTTAAAGGCGCGTGCAGATAAAAATAAAGTGAAATTGGATATAGGAATAGATGGAAGCCAAATAAAATTTTCTCGTGGAATTATGACAACTGCAAAAATAGACGGAATTGTCCATATCGATTTACTGCGTTTTATTGAAACTGCCTACTCACAATACATGTCTTCAGAGACCCTCTCTTTGAATGAAGTTGCAAATGAGTTTTTAGGAGAAAGCAAAAAAGATTTTGAACATAAACATTCCTCAAAAATAAATGGAGATGAATGGGAAAAATACTTTGAATATAATCTGCATGATTCTATTTTAACATACAGATTATTTGAAAAAATCTGGCCAGATTTGCTTGAATTTTCGAGAATAATGCAAGAGCCTGTTTTTGATGTTTCAAGGAATGGCATGTCAACAAATGTAGAAGATTATATAATGCATAATTTAGATAAATTCAACGAGATTCCTGAAAAACGCCCGACTTATGACGAGATAGGTGAGAGGAGAAAAAGAGGAAAATATGAGGGAGCTTTTGTTCTTGAACCAAAAGCAGGCTTATATGAAAACTTGTCTGCTTTTGATTTTACCTCAAGTTATGGAAGCATCATCGTAACTTACAATTTATCAAAATCTACTCTCTTGGAAAAGCCAGAAAAAGAAGCATACAGCATTGATATTAAAAACAAAAAAGTCTATTTCTCAAAAAAACCCGGATTTTTCCCAGAAATGCTGAAAGAAATCATAGAAAAGAGAAGGCAATACAAAGAAGAATTAAAGAAAAAACCAGATGTGATTAAAAAGGCAAGGAGCAATGCATTCAAACTTTTGGCAAATGCGAGTTATGGGTATTTAGGATTTTTTGGGGCGAGATATTATTGCGAAGAGGCTGCGGCAGCAACAGCAGCATTTGCAAGAGATGCAATAAGAGAAGCAATAGAAAAGACAAACAAAGCGGGCTTTTCTGTAATTTACGCTGACACTGATGGTTTTGCATTCACATTGAATAAGAATTCCAAACAAAAAACTCTCGATTTTTTAAAAAAACTAAATTCAGAACTTCCAGGAATAATGGAATTGGAATTAGAAGACTTCTACAAGAGAGGAATCTGGGTTACTACAAGAACAGGGGAATATGGAGCAAAAAAGAAATACGCCTTAATAACTGAAGAAGGAAAATTAAAAATTCGTGGTTTTGAAACAGTCAGGAGAGATTGGTGCATACTGGCGCGAGAGATTCAGAATAATGTTTTATTGATGATACTAAAAGACGGAAACGAAAAAAGAGCTTTGGATTATATAAAAGAAATTATAAAAGAAGTAAGAGAAAGAAAAGTTGATTTGAAAAAGATGATTATAAGGACTCAGTTAAAAAAACCATTGAGCGAGTATAAGGCAATTACCCCTCATGTAGTCGCTGCAAAAAAAATGCAGGAAAAAGAGATGCCGATTGATGCAGGAATTTTAATAGAATATTATATTGCAGAAACAAAAGACAAAAAGAAATTGATAAGAGATAAAGTGAAACTAATCAATGAAAAGGGGGAATATAACATAGAATATTATTTGAAGCACCAGATTCTCCCTGCTGTTGAAAACATTCTGCAAGTTTTTAGTATTGATGTTAATACTCTTCTTGATGGGAAAAAACAAAAAACATTAAGCGAATTTTAGAATGAAAAAAAATTATTCTCCAAAACCCCTTTTTCTTGAAAGAATGCAATCTCTCCTTAAAGATAAGCAGGATTTTCAGAATTATCTTGAAATATTAAAAAAAGAACCTGTTCACTCTTTGCGTTGCAACACCTTAAAAATTTCAGTTGAAGATTTAAAAAAAAGATTAGAAGAAAAAAATTGGAAAATTAAACAGCCATTTAAGGATTTCCCAGAAATAATGATTGTTGAAAATGAATTGCTACCAGGAGAATTAGGAAGAGCATTAGAACATTTATTAGGATATTATTACATTCAGGAAATTGCGAGCATGCTTCCTGTTCTTGTATTAAATCCAAAGGAAAATGAAAGAGTTTTGGACTTGTGTGCCAGTCCAGGAAGCAAAACCACGCAGATTGCAGCAAAAATGAATAATAAAGGATTATTGATTGCGAATGAAGTAAAATTCGGAAGAATAAAAATTCTCTCTGCAAATACAGAGAGATGCGGAGTAATGAATATATTGATAACAAAGAGGGATGGAATTGCCTTATGCAAAAAATTTAAAGAAAATAATCTTTACTTTGACAAAATACTTTTAGATGCTCCTTGTTCAGGAGAAGGCACATTTAGAAGTAGCCAAAAAGGCTTAGAGATGTGGAATATAAAAACAATTGAAAATCTTTCCAAATTACAGAAATCTTTAATTGCAAATGCAATAGAAATTCTCAATCCAAGAGGCGAATTAGTGTATAGTACTTGCACGCATGCTCCAGAAGAGAATGAAGAGGTGATTGATTTTGCGTTAAAAAATTTTGAGAACATTAAACTAGAAAAAATAAAATTACCTGTCAATTGCAGAAATGGATTAACAAGCTGGAATGGGAAGAATTATGATAAAGAATTAATTAAAACATGCAGAATTTACCCTCAAGATAACGACACAGAGGGTTTTTTCATTGCAAAGATAAGGAAAATAAAATGATTTCATTAAAATTTTTCAATGAACAAGAAAGAGAAAAAATATTAAGGCAGTTAAAACAGCAGTTCAGTATAAAAGAAATTCCTTGGATACTTGCGAGATTAGGAAAAGAAAGAATCATCGCATTTTCAGGAAATATC
>Ga0315280_10010839_pt1 | contig 11329 bp, 10 predicted proteins | sample YL17G06_40_MG_FD_203697 | JGI IMG/M metagenome (GOLD analysis project Ga0315280, IMG submission 203697) | Sediment microbial communities from Yellowstone Lake, YNP, Wyoming, USA - YL17G06_40 | ecosystem: Environmental > Aquatic > Freshwater > Lake > Sediment | place: USA: Wyoming | collected... | reverse complement strand
TTTCCGTTTTATGAATGATGAAAATAAAAAAGGCTCCAAAGGGAAACTCTAATTCCCCCTGGAGCCTTCATATTGGCATTTTCCAGATCCTTCTTTCCATAATCTCCCCTAATGGGATAAAGTCTAGCTCCAATTAAGATCAGCAAGAAAAGCGGGGAAATAAATTACTCGAAAATTTATAAGCCTATGAAATTATTTAATAAACTATTTTCTCAAGAAGCCCTTCAGCTAATAATAAAGTTTTCTATGATGATAACTCACCGATCATTGAAAAAATTCTGTTTTCATATTACTTTTCTGATATAATCCTCACGGTGTGAACCGTCCCGAACCGTGAGATTATTTTAGGACCATCCCTAACCCTCGAAAAAATGCCGGGTTATAACCGGGCCCGTGGGGGTAAAAAATGGTCGAAAGTTCAAGACCCTCCATCCAGATTGACCTAGATGAATTCAAGCTCCACCTTCATCTCAAGGGCAGAACTCATTTAACCCTTCATTTCAACTCACCTTCCCGAAGATTTTACCTCTCCGTGATCGGCCTGGTCGTCAATGAGATGAAAAGATTGGGGAAAATCAAGTCCATCCCTCTCCAAGAACACCTTGACCTGCTCGTCCTGTTGAACGAAACCATCGGCGGTGCGGCCGGATCATCCGACAAAGAGAATCTGCTGCCGCGAATTTACAAGAAGTGGAAGGACGCCCTTCCGAACCTGGAAGAGGCCCCGCTTTTCAAGGTGCTTGGAAGGAAAAAGGAAGAGGGGGATGGAGCAATCGGAAAGATCTATTCATTTACTGATGTGGAAAAGGATGGGTGGGCGAATCTTTTTGAATACATGGGAAGCGAAGAGAATGTGAGGCTGAAGTTCGCCATAGATAAGATAGGGGTAGGTTTGAATGAAACTTCAATTATCTTCGGGGATTCTCGAAACGGTGAGGCTTGGGATCAATTCATTGCCAGCCTGGAAGAGGGCAGGAAAGAAGAATCTGAGCCGGTGGAAGAAGCTGTTGTCTCCGAACCACCCGCAGTTCCATCCTCTCCGCATCAAGAACGGAAAATCTCCTGGTTTTCCAGGTACCGCTGGGTCATGCTTGCGGTCGTGATTGGGATCGTGGCGGGGGCGATTTGGAAAATATATTTGAGCCCTGCCCCGATTCCGATTGCATCCGTTGACAGAATGAAGTACCCCCTGCCGGATAATCCATCGATTGCCGTGCTCCCGTTTGTTAACATGAGCGAGGACCCAAAGCAGGAATTCTTCTGCGATGGGATCACGGAGGAGATCATCACCGCGCTCTCCAGGGTCCCCGGCCTGTTTGTGATTGCCCGTCACTCCACGTTCACCTATAAAGGCAAGACGGTGAAGGTGAAGCAGGTAAGCGAGGAGCTGAGTGTGCGGTATGTTCTGGAGGGCGGTGTTCAGAAGTCTGCTGACCGTATTCGGATTACAGTTCAGTTGATCGATGCCCTCACAGGACATCACCTTTGGGCAGAGAGATACGATCGCAATCTGAAGGACATCTTTGCTTTACAGGATGAGATCACAATGAAGATCATCACTGCCTTGCAGGTGAAGTTGACGCCAGGCGAGACTGTTCATCTGATGGCCAAGGGTGGGGAAAACATCGACGCTTATATAAAGTTTTTACAGGCTGCTGAGCTTACCGGTAGGGGGACCAAGGAAGGAATTGCTCAAGCCAGGAAGCTCCTTGAGGAAGCGATTGCCCTGGACCCAACGTATCCCAGATTATATGTTACCCTGGCCCTGACCCACCATTTGGATATGTGGTATGGCACAACGAAATCCCCCGAACAGTCACTGGCTCGCGCCTTCGAATTCACCCAGAAGGCGATTTCCCTGGACGATTCAAATGCAGTCGCCTATAGCGCTTTGGGTAAGACCTACGCGATGAATAAGCAATATGATAAGGCCATTGCGGCGTGTGAGCAGGCTGTTTCTCTCGATCCCAATTCGTCGATTAATTTTATGTGGTTAGGCTTGGTTCTTACCTGGGCGGGCAGGGTAGAGGAAGGCATTCCATATCTGCAGCACGCAATACGTCTTAACCCTTTTGCTCCCGCCATATTCTTCAATAATTTAGCCGTCGCTTATCGCGACTCGGGGCAGTATGAGAAAGCGATCGAAGAGGCTAAGAAAGCGCTCCAGCGGGAGCCCAATACCCAATTTCCTTACATCCACATGGCCATCTCTTATATTCGGTTAGGGCGAGAGGAAGAGGCCAGGGCCGCAGCTGCAGAGATTCTCAGGATAAATCCCAAATTCTCTCTGGAGCGCTATGCCAAGATGCTTCCTTTCACACAACCTGTGGCAGATCGAATCGTCGAGGACCTCCGCAAGGCAGGATTGAAGTGAATAAATAAGCAATAATAGTCTGATATAGAAAGGCAGGCTCTCTATGATTCAGCCTTTTTTGTCTACATATTGGGGGGCAGGCATTTGGGCAAAAACTTGCGATAACGTGCCAATCTCCGCACTTGGTCAAAATTTCCGAGATAAAAAGTATATCCGAACCCATAATGATTATGGGTAGAAACTTACATCCTTTGACAGAATATGTCAACAGAAGAGTTCAGGAAGAAGCCCTTACTTTCCTCGGAAATTTCCGCCCTCCGCCCGAATTTAACGCTTGCAATGTGAGAAGATTGATTTACATTAAAGGCCGTTGATTTCCGATTGAAAGAGAGGCTAACGGAATAGCTCGACCGCTAGCCTTTTCGCCACCTGAGTTAGACTATGTATTTTCCCCCAAAAGCGATTTTCTTAAGATCTTTTCTAGGTCTAGGCTTGGGATCCTCATCAGGATATCCTAAAGGAATCAAATCATGAACAAATACATTATTTGGTAAGTTCATGACTTTGTGAGCATCTTTGGGAGACATTGCTCCCACCCAACAAGTACCTAAGCCCTGATTAACAGCCTCCAAAGTCATATACGCTATTGCAATCATAATCTGCTCGCCGGCTTTTATAGTCATTACCTGTTCGCCTAGACGGTACGGTGCAAAAAGGTCGCTTTCTAAAACTATCTTATCCAAAATATCGTCTGTCCAGTCAAGGGCGCCAGCTTCCATAAGTTGCTTCAAAGCCGCTCTTTGCATCTTGCGAGAAAAGTCCTCTATTGAACCACAGCAAACAATTACAACCGGAGCATTCCTGACTACAGCTTGTCCACCGGCAGCCTTTGCCAATTCTTCTATTTTAGCCTTATCTTGAACCACAATGAATCGCCATGGTTGACTGTTTCCCCATGACGGCGCTCGCCTGCCCGCCTCCAACACCTTTTCAACCTTCTCTTTTTCCACCGGCACTGGCTTCCACTTTCTTATGCTTGCCCTCTTTAGAATCGCCGCTGATACATCCATCTTAGTTCCTCCTTTCGCTTGATTAGCTCGTAGCACATCCCAACTTTGTCCTTTCCATAATGAAGACCTCTCATGTAATGCCAGCAACGGCCTCATTTCTGAAATGGGGATGTTCACTTTTTTAAAGAGCAATTTGTTAGCTTCAAAATTTGGGCTTTCAGCCTCACGTAGTAAAGAAAAGGCTCCAAAGGAATACTAAACTTCCTCTGGAGCCTTCACATTGGATACTTCCGGGAAATCCTTTGCATTAAATCCTCCAGAAGTTTTGAGTTTAGGCTGATGGGTTTACTAAGCTACGAGGGATAACAACCATCTAAAAAATACTCTTATGTTCACAGGTAGTCAAGGGAAAAATTGCCTTTGGAAATAACCTCGTTTTTCAAGCTCAAATTGAAGATTTGCACTTGAAATGATGCATTCTCGGGGAAAACTCTAAAAACAAGACTTCAGGAAGAAAGTAGCAACTTATTTGGACATTGTCCGACAGATTAAGTTCTAATTATTACAGATCAATAATCCCCGCGATGTCAATTTTCTTTCGACGCTCTCTGTAAATCTTTTATAGATTACAACCTCATGGTCAGGGATTTGGCTATGGGGAAAGTGACATTGTTTGGCATGGGAGAATGTTCTTTTTTTCTCTTGCAACATTTATTCTATTTTTCTACAATTGGCATAGATCGGGAAGAGCAAGAATAATATTTTCAGAACAGGGGGTGAAGAGATGGCCAACCGCGTGGGGATCGTGGGCATCTACCAAACGAAATACGAGCCCCGCAAAATCTTCGACAGTTATCCCGAAATGGTTTTCGAGGTCAGCAGCAAAGTCTTAGAGGAAACGGGGCTGACCATCGAGGACATGGATCAGATTATTACCAACTCGCAGGACTTTTGGGATGGGCGGACCATTTCCAACCGCACGGTGAGCGAGGCTTGCGGCTCAGTTCTTCGGGCCGAGTCCAAGGTGGCCATGGATGGGACGTTCGCCGTCTTTTATGCAGCCATGCGCATTCTCTCCGGGTGCTACGACTCCTGTCTTCTGGTGTCCCACTGCAAGATGTCCGAGGGGTCGGCGCATGTCATCAACAATGCCATGTTTGACCCGCTCTACCAGAGGATCCTGGGATTCGATGAGCTCTCCACCTGCGCCATGCAGGCCAGGCGCTACATGTACAAATATGGCATCACCGAAGAACAGTGCGCCCGGGTCTCGGTGAAGAACCTGGGCAACGGGAAGAGGAATCCTTACGTCCACCGGGCTTTGGATGTGACCGTCGGCGAGGTGATGAGCTCGCCGATGCTTTCCAACCCGATCAAAGAGTTGGAGGCCTATCCAATTTCCGACGGGGCCTGCGCGATGATCTTGGCCGTTGAGGAGAAGGCGATAAAATGGTCCAGGAATCCCGTCTGGATTGCTGGAGTCGCCAGCCGGTTAGACTCTTTTTACCTCGGGGACCGTGATCTGGCCGAAGTGGCCTCTTTGCAACTGGCGGCCCTAAAAGCTTACCAGATGGCTGGAATCACCGACCCCAGGAAAGAGGTCGACTTGGTGGAACTGTCGGATTATTACTCCTACCAGGAGCTCCTCTGGCTGGAGGGAATGGGTTTTTGTGAACGGGGCGAAGGGGGAAGGATGCTTGAACGAGGGATCACGGGCTTGGATGGCCAGCTGCCCGTTAACCCCTCGGGGGGGATTTTATCGGGCAACCCGGTCACGGTGGCGGGAACGGTCAGGGTGGCCGAAGCCGCACTGCAACTCATGGGCCAGGCGGGCAAAAGACAGGTGGAAGGGGCAAAAAGAGCCCTGGCCCAGGGGCACTGCGGGCCCTGCGGGCAAGGTCATTGTGTGGTCATTCTGGAAAAAGGGAGGTGAGAGGGATGGCCAGGAGATCGAAAAGAAACGTGGCCATCGTGGCCACAGGGCAGACAGACCACCGGTCCAAACGGCCGGATGTGAACATCGTGGAGATGGTCAACGAGGCCGTGCGCCGCTGCCTTTCCGATGCCCGTATGACCATAGAGGAGATCGACGGGGTGGTCATCGGCAACATGGAGCATTTCGAGGGCATCTTTTTCACGGAGATGTGGTCTGTGGACGGGGCCGGCTCTTTCCTCAAACATGGGATGAAGATCACCACGGGGGGGACCACCGGCAGTTCTTTGGCTCTCGCCGGGTACTACCACGTGGCTTCCGGGCTCTTCGATACGGTGATGACCATCGGTTGGGAGAAGCAATCCGAGGGGGAAACCACGGCCGGGTTGATCTTCCAGGCTGATCCTCTCTGGGAGCGGGCCACCATGTCCGGGGCCATTGGCTCTTTCGCCGCCTCGGCCACGGCTTATATGCACAAATATGGGATTAGCGAAGAGCAGGCCGCTAAAGTGGCGGTGAAGAACCGCCGGAATGCCCTGAATAACCCCCACGCCCACCTGAAGTTAGACCTCACGGTGGAACAGGTGCTGAAGTCAAAGATGCTGGCCTATCCGATCAAGATGTTAGACATGTGCCCGACCTCGGACGGGGCCTGCGCCATGATCTTTGCTTCGGAGGAGAAAGCCAAGAAGATTTGCCAGAACCCGGCGTGGGTCATTGTAGGGGTCACACGCCACGACCAGCCTTTTGGGGGCGATCTGGAGATGCTCGTGAACCTGCGCACTTTGCAGTCAGCCACCGAAGAGGCCTACAAAATTGCGGGCATTAAAAACCCGCTGCGGGACTTGGATGTGGTCGAGCTGTATGAACCCTGCACTTTTGCGGAGCTCTCCTGGTCAGAGGCTGCGGGTTTTTGCGGCCCGGGAGAGGGGGGGAAGCTGATTGACTCCAGGGCGACTTATATGGATGGAGAGATGCCCATCAATCCCTCCGGCGGAGTTTTATCGACGAACTGCATCGGGGCCACGGCCATGATTCGGGTGGCCGAGGCGGCCATTCAGGTGATGGGCAAGGGGGGGAAGCGGCAGGTGCCCAATGTGAACCGGGCCATGGCTACAGGCTTCGGGGGAAGCTGGTGGTCGGATGTAATGATTCTTTCCAGAACCCCTTAGACACAAAATTAAATTCGAAATCCGAAACCCGAAATCCGGAACAAGTTCAAATGCCCAAAGCACAAAATTCAAAACAGGCAGAATGATAAAAATTTGGGATTTGTTTCGAGTTTCGATATTCGAAATCCGGATTTATTCACAGAACTTTTTGCGGTGCAGCTGCAATGGCTACGCGAGGGAGGTAAATAAGATGAGCAAAAAGGGCGGCTCTCTTTTGGTGGCCGAGTTTGACGCCAATTTTCCTTATGACTATTCGGCCGGCCGATATGCCAGCTATTTTTTTAAACAACTCAAGGATCAAAAGCAGATCATGGGCATCCGCTGCCCGAAGTGCCAGAGGGTCTTCGTGCCGCCCCGCCCGGCCTGCGGTTATTGCTTCGTAAGGAACAGGGAGTGGGTGGAATTGGGCGACGAAGGAACGCTCTGGGGGTATACCGTCGTCCAGTTTCCTTTCCTGGACCCGATGACCGGAGAGGAGCGCCCCATTCCCTATGGGTACGGGTTCATCGAGCTCAAAGGAGCGGCCACGCGCCTGCAGCATTTCGTCACGGCCTCGGACCTGAACAAGCTTCGGATCGGCATGCGGATGAAGGCCGTGTTCCGGGAGGAGCGGAAGGGGAGTCTGGCGGATATTCTTTACTTCAAAGCGATAGAAGAATAAAGGACCTATTCACCGCGGAGACCGCAGAGAGCGCAGAGGTGTAATGAAGAGCAAAATTTAAAAATCAAAACGCCAAAGGGACACTAAAAAATAAATAATTTTTTTTTGCTTCTTGATACCATTCGTCTCTCTGCGTTCTCAGCGTGCTCTGCGGTGAAGGTTTTTAATTCAGGAGGATCAAATGGATAAATGGCTGGAAGAGTTGGAGCCCATCGTGGTGCACCAGAATCTGAAAGTCCCTTACCGCTATTCCATGGGCGCCACGGCAAGCAAATTTTTCACCGAGATCCGCGACCATAAAAGAATCCTGGGCCTCCGATGCCCGAAGTGCTGCCTGGTCTTCGTTCCGCCGCGCTCCAGCTGTGGCCGATGCTTCTCTCCCCTGGAGGAATGGGTGGAGGTGAGCGATAAAGGAATGTTACAGACCTATACCATTGTGCATTATTCGACGGCCGTCCAACCCATCCCCCCGCCCTTGATCTACGGGGTTATCCAGCTCGACGGCGCGGACACGGGACTGGCGCACCTGATTAGCGAGACAGATTATGAGAGGCTGCGCATCGGCATGCGCCTCCAGGCCGTGTTCAAAGAGGGGCGCTCCGGGAACATGTTGGATATTAAATATTTCAAACCGATCGGATAGGAACATCTCAGGATTTTTCCAATAGCCTGAAATCCCGAGAGAATCCAGAAGTCAGGAGAGAGGGGTGAAAATTGATTCCCATCCTTTCCATCGTAGGAAAGTCAGACAGCGGTAAGACAACGCTCATCGAGAAGCTCGTCCCGGAACTCGTTCGCCGGGGCTACCGGGTGGCTACGGCCAAACATGATGTGCACGGCTTCGACGTGGATCGGGAAGGGAAAGACAGCTGGCGGCATAAGCAGGCCGGGGCGCACACGGTCATCATCTCCTCTCCCGAGAGGCTGGCCCTGATCCGTGATGTGGACCATGACGCCGATCTAGCCGAGCTTCGAGATCAATACATCCAGGACGTAGACCTCATTCTCTCGGAGGGGTTCAAGAAAGACATCCAGCCCAAGATTGAGGTTTTCCGCAAGGAGATGCACCGGGAACTCCTCTGCACGCCGGACGACAATCTTGTGGCCATTGCGGCCAACCAGCGATTTGACGTGGGCGTGCCCTGTTTCGATTTGAATGACACCCGGGGTCTGGCGGATTTCATCGAGCAGGAGTTTCTTAAAGGTAAGAAACCTCAGCAGGTCCGGTTGCGGGTGAACCGAAAAGAGATCCCCCTTTCTCCTTTCGTCCAAGAATTTATGCGGAATGCCGTGAGAGGAATGGTTTCCTCGTTGAAAGGAGGCGAGTCTCCTCAGAGCGTGGAAATTAAAATCCTGCCCGATTGAACTTCTCATGCAATTCGAAGAACTTAAGCAGCTTATGAAAGCCCGGCGGAACGTCTACGACCTGCTGCGGTGCTTTTTTCTGCAAGAGCCTTCTGAGGAGTTTCTTAAGGCCCTGAAAGAAGAAGACCTTCTGAAAGAGCTGCGCGGATATCATCCGGAGTTGGACGAAGGGGTCGATCTCCTTTCCCAAGTGATCTTCTCCTCGAGGATGTCCGATCTTGTCCCGGACTTGAGGGTGGAGTTCACCCGTCTCTTCGTCGGGCCTTTCCCCGTTCCTCTGTATGAATCTGTCTATCGTTCGAAAACCGGCCTGGTCATGCAGGAGGAGACGGTGGCCGTTCGAAGAAAGTATATGGAGGCGGGGCTAGCCGTGGACCCGGGGCAGTCTTTCCCCGACGACCATATCGGGGCGGAGTTGGAGTTTGTCTTCTTTCTTTGCCAAAAGGCCGCTCAGGCGGAAGACGCGGAACTGCCGGAGACCTTGCTGAGGCTGCAGCAAGATTTCTTCCGGGAACATTTGGCCGTCTGGGTGGCTCCTTTATGCGACCGGCTATTCCAGGAGGCGGAATCCCCTTATTTCAAGGGCTTGGCCAAGATGACCAAGGGGTTCGTGGGCTGGGACTACGAAGAAATCGTCTCCCATTTCTTTGATTAAGTTTTGCCCTTGATAAAAGGCCAGGGCTGTTATATAATAAAAAAAATTCTCCAAGGAGGTGAGGCAATTGTTTGGATTAGGCGCTCAAGAGTTGATCATTATCCTGGCCATCGTTTTCCTGATTTTCGGGGCGAAACGGTTGCCTGAAATTGGGTCGGGGCTGGGCAAAGCCATCAAGAACTTTAAGGGCGGCGTGAAGTCGATCGACGAGGGAACCCCGGAGAAGCCCAAAGAGGAAGTCAAGGACCAGGGCGGACCGAAGCCCGCCTGATCTCACCGGTTTGAGATTTATCCCCTCTTGGCGCTTTTGAGTCATTCTCTTCATTTTTTTTTCCCGCCGTTCATCGCCAAGCACACTGAGAATCCGCCTGCTGGAGTTTGATCCCTAAGCTCGGCAACCGATCATGGTTGCGAGTGTCGCCCGTGAAATTTGGCCCAACCTTAGAAAGAGATCTTATCTCAAATTGCCATCATCTCATTACAAGGAGCGTGGCGACGTGGCAACCCGGGAACGACTTCTCGAGTTCTCTATGGATAAAAATGGCCGCAACAATAATTGATTGCACTATATTATTCAAATTGGCCTCATCTCCGCGCACTCTGCGCTCTCCGCGGTGAAATAGTTTCCCTTTTAGCAAATCCGCCCCTGGGAATGGGACCCGGCCTCTGGAGAAAGCTTGAAAACACTCGAGCGGCGCAGGGCTGAAAGGGCCTTGATGGCCTTCTCAGGGGAAGGGAAAACAGGTACATAATGATCCTCTAGCCATTCGAGGATCTCAGAATTCCCAGACAGCATCCCCGCAACCCAGAGGGCAATGGGTTTTTTTGCTTCGACGGCCCGGGTAAAGACCTGAAAGAAATCTTTTAAAAATGGGATAAGGGCCCGGGGGGGAATCTGCACGGCGAGCCCATCCACATTCGGGTCCTCGATCATCGATTCAATCAGCAGGTCGTAGACCTTCCTTAGATCGTTAAACTGCAGGGAAACGCCGAGGTCAAAAGGATTGGCCGAGATCTCCCAGGGAGGGAAGGCCGGTCTCAGCTTTTTTAGGGTTTCGTCTTTTACCCGGGCCAGGGAGAGGCCTTCCTGCTGGCATAGATCCGTAACGATTACCCCTTCTCCGCCGGGAAGGGTAGCCAAGGCAATCCGGTTTCCCCTCAACAAAAGGGAGCCAAAGCGCTCTAAGCCCCTGGTAAGGTCGAAGAAATCCTCAATGGTCTGGGCACGAATGGCCCCGGACTGCCTCAGGGCAGCATCGAACACGAGATCATTCCCCTGGACAAGAACCCCTGTGTGGGAGGCGGCAGCCCTGGCCCCGGCCTCGGTGCGTCCGGATTTGAGGACGACAAAATGCTTGTGGCGCGCGGATTCCCGGATGAGCCTCATAAATTCCCTTCCATCGCCTTCGATGCTCTCCAGGTGAATCCCAATAACCCGGGCCTGGGGGTCCTGGGACAGATAGGTTAGAGCATCCACCTCATTGATGTCCATCTTGTTTCCCAGGTCGATGAGTTTGTTGAGGTGAAGGTTGAAGTCCGAAAGGAGCCAGTCGAGCCGGGGCTCATAAAGGCCCGACTGGAATATGAGGGAGAGGCCTCCGGCCTTTATCTTATGGATGGGATGGAAGCTGATGGCAAGATTCGTTGAGGTGTTGATCGGGCTCAGGGCGTTGGGCCCGATGGCCCTGATGCCGTTTTCTCTGAGGAGGGTGGCCATTTCCTTCTGGGCCCTCCTGCCTTCCTCTCCGGTCTCGGAGAACCCGCCGGCCACGATGACCACCCTCTTGACCCCTTTTTCTACGCAATCTTTGAGAACGCTGAGGGTCAGGTTATAGGGAACCGCCACGACGGCAAGGTCCACATGATCGTCGATGCTCTGCACATTTGGATAGGTCTTCAGGCCGAGGATCTCCCCGGCCTGCGGATGGACTGGATAAATTTTGCCCTGAAACCCAAGCCTGACCAGATTGGCGACCAAGTTATGGTTGAACCGCAGGGGATCCCTGGAGACTCCCACTACCACTACGCTGTCGGGATAAAAGAACCCCTCGAGAAAGTGACTGTTCCGGCTTTCCATATCTCTTCTCTGCCCAAGCCTCCTCAAAAGGTAGCTTCCCTCTTCCGGCTTTGAGAGAAACCTGTCTCCGGCTGTCCCAGCGTACTAAATTCAGCCATAAAATGCAAGTTTCTCCAAGATTCCTCCGCCTGTTCGGCGAATT
>Ga0315280_10010837_pt1 | contig 11329 bp, 2 predicted proteins | sample YL17G06_40_MG_FD_203697 | JGI IMG/M metagenome (GOLD analysis project Ga0315280, IMG submission 203697) | Sediment microbial communities from Yellowstone Lake, YNP, Wyoming, USA - YL17G06_40 | ecosystem: Environmental > Aquatic > Freshwater > Lake > Sediment | place: USA: Wyoming | collected... | reverse complement strand
CAGCGACGTTATTATAGTGAGAATTGCGCAAAAATAAGGCGCTTCCCCACATGTTTCCTGAAACATTGTTGTTAAACACATCGTCATAGCTAGAACCCAGAAGGTAGATGCCATCAGCACCATTGTTGGTTGCAACGTTGCCAGAAACAGAACAATTAGAAGAACTGTACAAGCTTATGCCATCAGCACCATTGTTGGTTGCAACGTTGCCAGAAACAGAACAATTAGAAGAACTGTATAACACGACGCCTTCAGAGTTGCTGGTTGCTGTGATGTTCTTGATTGTTGAATTTTTGGTGTAAGCAAACAGCACACCTTGCCCATTGCCTGTCAGCGTCAAATTCTCCACAGTGATTTGAGTGCAGGATATCAGCGCCATATATCCAATGCTCGGATACAGAGTGGAGTTTATGATGAGGCCTGTCTGATTGACAAGGTAGTATACTGGGTTTCCATCCACCACGTTTGAATCGTCTATGTCGTGGATGTAATGTTGAAGAGTTACACCCCCAATGCCAAAGTTGTAGGAATTACCAAATATGTTGTTGTTTCTGAGAACACAAAAATAAGACGAGCCCATGAAAATGCCGTAACTATTGTCTGTTACTTTGTTGTTTTGGATGGTCGCGTTACCGCATATAGAAACATAAATGCCTACGTTACTGTTTTGTAATGTGAAGTTTGTTACGAAAGTGTTGTTTGCTACTATTTTGAGAGCGTCTCCACCACCATCAATAATTGTGGTATCCCTGTCTTCCCCAATAAGCGTTAATGATTTGTATACAAGCACATTCTCAGGATAGGTTCCTGCATCAACCGCTATCGTATGCCCACCTGAAGTTTCACGAGCATCTATTGCTTCTTGTATTGTGGGATAGTCTAACGCCGTGTTAAGGTTATGAACGGGTGAAGTATATGGGCTCATGAGCGGGTAGTTGTCTTGATTGTTTTCGTCGATAGAATATGGTGTGTCCCATATGCCTGAATCATCTATCTCAGTAGCATTTGGATATCTTTCTTCATAATCGCTCCAATAGTTTCCCCCAACAGAATAACTTTCGTTCCAAAAGTTGCCAGATGATAGGTGAAGGATAGTCTGATTTATATTGTTGATGAAATTGTTCCTAGAAATCGTGTTACGTGAAGAACTGTAGAGTTCGATGCCAAACTTGTTGCTAGCTAAATTGTTCCCGGAAACAACGTTGTCGGAAGAATCGTACAGCCAGATGCCATACTGGCTATTGTTGCCTGCGCTGTTGCCGAAAACAGTGCAGTTTGAAGAGTCATAGAGTCGAATGCCAACATCATTGTCGAAGGCAGTGTTGCCCAGAACAGAACACTTGGAAGATTGTTCTATCCAGAAGCCACAGCTGTTATTGCTTGCGACGTTGCCCAAAACATTACAGATTGAAGACTTATAAAGTCGAATGCCAGCATAATTGCAGACGATAGTGTTACCCCAAACGGAGCAGTTGAGGGCTCGGTCTAGGAAAATGCCACTGTCTGGGAGCCAGCCGCCGCTGTTTTGTATTGTGAAGCTTTTGACAACCGTGTTGTTTGCTCCTACATAGAGCACAGTACCGGATCCGCTACCGTTGATGATCGTGGTTTCTCTGTCTTCTCCGACGAGGGTTAAACCATTCTTGTTCACAACAACATGTTCAGGGTAGGTTCCCGTCTTAACAAATATAGTGTCACCAGGCCCAGCCGCGTCCACAGCCTCCTGAATTGTGTCATAATCGTATGGGACGGTGATTGTTCTTGGTTCTGTGCGGGCTGGCTGAATGCAAAATGTAAATGCGAACATGACTGTTAGCAATAGTGTTATCATTATTACAGATGTTGTATTTTTCATCTCCTCTCACCCTTTCGTCTCTTCTTTTGGAAGAGAGAAAGCGAAGCGCACACTAGAGCTCATCTATATTGTACTAAATGCCATATTTTAAACTTGTGAAACAATCTTCCATGTGCGCAAGTAACATAAGCCTCTTATCCAAACGAGGGTGACAAGACTACCCGCAAGAGTGGGATTGGAGCTTTTGCCATTTGTTGCCGAATGAACTGTGAGGCGATCACGTCTGTTATGTCAATTGCAAGAGCATAAATAGCCTGATAGCGCGTTTTGACTTGGAAAAAAGTGGAGGTTTTGATTGTTTGTGCTGTTGGCTAGCATGTTTTGCCGTAGTTTCTGAGTGTCGTGGTTGCATCTTTCATGTCGATTATGCTGTCGTTGTTCAAGTCGGCTTCTGGGTTCCATCTGGCATCGCCTGGTTGGGTTCCGAAGGCTCTGATTAAGGCTGTCACATCTCTCATGTCAACCATGCCGTCACTGTTAATGTCGCCGAGATGTTTAATTTTAACTGTGCCATCAGTGAAAACATTGTTATCGAGGTTGGTTTCTCCAGGTAGCGGAGTTGCCTCCGCCCGTATCGTGAAGTTTTGGCATGTTGTTAAGCCACTGGTATTCCAGCTAAAGATTAGTGTGACGTTTGCTCCTGGGGCTAGGTCAAACACTTCGCGGGTCCCTATAGAGGTGGCGTTAGCGTATACTGTAACGTTGAAGGCTGTCAATACTTCTCCTACGTTTCTAGCTGCAACTGTAATGTTCACCACTCGTCCTGCATAGACTGCGGTGTGGGAAGACTCCACGTGTGTTATAGCTACATCGGGTTGGACTGGAGGAAGCTCGACAACTTCCACGATGCCGTGAAGCGGTGTGAAGGGTATCTCGTTTTCTTCTAGGTCAAGAAGGTAGGTCCTCCAAGGCCAGGTTTCCACCAGTTCTATTGTGCTGATTCCTAGAGCTAGACTTCTGAATTGTATTTCGCATAGAACGCCGGTGCCGGTGAACTCGTATTGCTCGAAGATGGTGGCTCCGTAGAGTATGGTGCCGGCTGTGTTGTCTATCTGAGGGTCGGGTGCAATTATGGTTTTGCCAGCGAAAACGTTGTCAGCTGGAATTGAAACGTTTAGGCATTCGAGAATTGCAGGGTCAAATATTATGCTAACCTGCCAAGCAACCATTTCTTCAACATCAGCCACATTTATGGTTAATGTGAAGGTTTGAAGAGGAGCCACAATTTTCATCTGGGGGATAACCGCTATCCTCGTAGCAGTTACGGGAAACACGTGGACAATTCGCATCGCAACATTATTGATAACTAATTCTTCGTCTGCGACTGGCGGCGCATAGGCTGTAACGTTGTATATTCCCTCAACTGTTGGGGTCCACAGGTAAGTTAGCGTGTAAGATTTTCCAGCGAGCAAATCTGCAATCAAGACAGAATCGCCAATGGTGCCATTAATTAGTAGTTGCAACTCCACATCTGTTTCGTTAGTTAACCCTTTGTTTAGAACTGTTGCCCCCAAAATTGTTGAATGACCAGGCTCGAGAAATGACGGCACTACCAAAGTCACAGCCAAATCATGTTCAGGTCTGGCAAACCAATGAATCATGTTTTTGAACATTGCTTGGCAGTCTAAATTCCCTGTCCAATCGTATTCTCCTCTCCCGTTCCAGAACACAACCCTTCCAGGCAGCAGATCGGTTGCCATGATTTTGTCGTATCCATCTGCCAATTCTGCCACTGTGACAGCTCCTCTTGCAACGTCTGCCTCTGCCCTGTCACAATCGCTGTATAAGCCTGTAATATGACATCCGGCGGGGAAACTTCCGTAGGGACCGTTCATTATGGGATGGGTTGCATCAACCACATACAGATCAGGCTGGCCAACATTGTCGCCGACGGTTGAGGAGCGGACAACGTCTGCTAATCGGGTGTCACTTACTAGGCAGTCGAAGCCTGTCACTATAAGGTTGCCACCATACAAGAGGTATGAGTTGAGCGCGGTTTGTTCTTCAGGTGTTATCCATCTATAGTCCGTATAGAAGACTACAACGTTGTAGTTCAGCAGGAGGGCAAGATCAGTTGTATAAAGGTAAACATTGTTGTTGTTATATATGTCGTAGTTGATGCCTATTGAATCCAGTATGTACGTTATGGCTGTTAGTTGAGAATAGTCGGAAATTAGGGCAACAGTGACCAACCGAACGTTGACCATTCGTATTTTGACGTTGTTCTCTATGTATTCTTCGCCTATAAGTGGCGGGGCGTAAACTGTCACATTGTAAACGCCCTCCGCTAAGGGGGTCCATGGATAGCTCAAAGTGTAATAGTCGCCGCTTGCTAATTCTGGAATTGCTTCTGAAGCAACGATGCTGTCGTTGATTAGGAGCTGCAATGTTACGTCGGTTTCGTTGCTTAAGCCAGTGTTATAAACGGTTGCGTTAAGGATTATGCTTGTTCCAGGTGATAGTCTTGCTGGTGCATCTAGCATCACCGCAAGATCGTGTTCATACATGAATCCTATAGGTACGTTAGTCACCGTTAACATCAAATACTCAACACTGTACACACTTAACGATCTCATGCCTATCCATAGTCCAGAGGCTTTATCATACCAGAAAGTGTATACCCAACCATATTCCTCTAGCTTTATTTCCCAACAGTCTATAGGAAATCCACAGACAAGAACAACTCTGCTGTCTACAATTGTAGCGCTACCCCACAGGAGGTTTATTGCGGAACCTATGGTAACGTCTATCTCTATCCATCCGGGATACCACATACCAGTCCAGCCAATGCCACTGTCCCTTTCCACCATTCTTGTGAAGATATTGACGATCATCCAGCCGCTTTGCGTATAGTTATTAGGGTCTTTCATCCACATTGTAATGTTTATCTGATATGGCGATATATAGCGGAGATAGGTGAAGTTCCATAACCCACCGAAGATTTCTTCGCCGGTGCCGGGGTCGACATAATAGATTGTGTAGTTGGCGTATTGACCTTCGAGTGGACGAATCAACGGTTGGGTAACTGTAACGAGTTTTGTTGCTATGTTGTTTGCGACAAAAGTTTCATTTTCAACTGGAGGGATGTAGGCTGTGATGTTGTATATTCCTTCTATTGTTGGAGACCACGAGTAGCTGAGCGCATAAGAGGAACCTGACGAAAGCTCAGAAACGACCACGGAGTCAACAATGGCGCCGTTAATCAGCAGTTCCAACTCAACATTAGTCTCATTGCTTAATCCTCGATTGCGGACGGTTGCGTTCAGCAGAACCGAAGTACTGGGTTTCAGAATTGTTGGAGCCTCTAAAGTCACAGCTAGGTCATGCTCGTATTTCACTGCCATCCAGTTGACAATGTTTACAAACATTATTTCGTTGTCGTCACTATACAAGTCAAAAGCAAAGTCATCGGACATGCAAAGAACGCGCCCCTCGACTTCGGCTCCTGCAATCAGCATATACACGTTATAGGCGTCATTTGCAATCCAGTATCCAGGAGGAGTGGCAGAGAGCGAATTAACAGGGTATGACGCATAGATGTAGTTCACGCCTTCCATTATAGGGTGTGAATGGTCGAAATTGCTTGAAGAACCAGCGTATCCGTAATACCCGGTATATGCTATGCCATATTCACCGAGTATCTCCTGAACTGAATAAGCTAACTCATCTCCGACGCCAACAAACCCCTTTCCTGAGCGAATGAAGTCTTGAACTGCTGCAATCTCTGAACGCGACCATGGATTATTGTTCCAGTCTTCTCCTAGTATAAGAATGTCATAATCGGCTAGTAGCTCGGGCGTTAATGTAGAGCGTATAGTGACCACGACACGACCCAGACTTTGATAGAAGATTTTCAGGTCATCGCTGTGTAAAGATTCGCCGTGAGTCTCAATGAAACCTATTACCGCAGCATACGAAACTCTAGAAAATACCGTTTTCACGTTGTTCAGAGTCTCCTCTTCTCCTGGGATGGAAGGCGCATACGCCGTTACGTTGTAGGTTCCCTCTGTTGGTGTCCAAAGGTAAGAAAGCATTTCCAATTGGCCGACTGGCAAAGTTGGAACTGTTAAGTTAGCCACTTGGGTGCTATTGAATAACAAAAGCAGTTCTACATTAGTTTCATTATTCAAGCCCATGTTCTGCACTGTAGCATTCACCAAAACGCTTTTGCCAGGTTTTAGATGAGTGGGACACTGCAGGGATACTATGAGCTCGTGTTTTGGCTTCTGGTAATGTGACCATGTTATTGCGTTATAGAGTAGTTGCAGGTGATGGTGATAATATGGTGGAATGACTTCCAGCCATGGAGAAATATACACTAAGCCCCTGTATGCTACTATAGCGCTTTCCTGATAATGCCCAAGTGCAAGATATGTACCCCCCACTAGCTCGTTCTTGTCCCATCGCCCGTCGTAAGGAATTGCAGTTCCGACTTGCGGAAACACCAGCGGATTTGGAACATTTGTGAAGATAGGATGGGTTGTGTTCAATAGATGCAGGAGATCTGTCCCTGTTATACTCCACATGGTTGTTTCGTTTAGTCCAAAAAGTGGCGCCAGCTTGTTGTTGTTTGGAACTCCGTAATAAAGCGTTCCTGCAGTAGCTATTAGCCCATGTCCTTCATGAACATACCGCGTTATGGCATCAATCTCAGAGTCGGTGAACTGCCAACCCATATATGGATCAGATGCGCATGAAATAATCAAAACGTCTGCTTCAGTGGCGACTATGTCCTCGTAAGTGATACCCTCTTTGTTTAACGTTGCATAGTCAATGTAGACCATCGTGTCGCCAAACAGATACCATTCATTAGTCAGCACTTGCCAATTAGTGATGATGTTGCTATACACGTTGCCAGCAGAATGCAACACGACAGCTTTCATTGGAAATCCAACGTAAATGTACTTCCAAAGAACATTGTTCTCTATGCTTGTTTCGCCAGCCACTGGCACAACATAGAGTGTGACATTGTATAGTCCTTCAACCACGGGATTCCATGTTAGACTAATTGTTGCTGTTTCGCCGTTGACTAGAAAGCCTATTGACACAGAGTTTACAATGGTGCCGTTTGCCAAAAGCTGCACAACTATGTCAGTTTCATTGTTTTCTCCAAAATTGAGTATGGTAGCGTTTATAGTTGCTAAACTAGCAGGCTCTACGTAGGGCGGGGTTCTCCATTCATAAGCTATTAGTTCATGGGCTGGTGGAGTCTGCTCAACAGCTTTTCTAGCGTTTATTCTTCCATATCCATAGTAAACGTCGAAGCCTGGGTCTCCCAAGTCGTCAGCAGTGTATCGCAGCCACAGTCTCACCCAGTCCCTTGTCTTGCTTGGATATCTGCTCCATGCAAGGGCGGCTATGCCAGCAACGTGAGGACAAGCCATAGAAGTGCCGCTTAAATAAGTGTAGTTCATGGCATAACCGTAATCGTTCATGGTTACGTGATACGTGGGCATTGTTGAGTATATGTCAACACCGGGCGCTGCAAGTTCGATCCAGTCTCCCCAATTTGAGAAGTAAGCCGTGTTGTCATACTGGTCTGTAGCAGCCACCGCGACAACTTCGTCGTAGGCTGCTGGATAAAACTTCGTATTTGTGTTGTCGTTTCCGGCAGCAGCGACCAGCAGCACCCCGTGGTCATAAGCGTACTTCACGGCGTCATGGAGCAGTTCGCTTTCGCCATATCCGCCGAAGCTCATACTAATTATGTCAGCTCCATAGTCCGTTGCGTTTATGATTCCATTAGCAACCCAGTCCCAGTATCCCCCGCCGCTGCTATCTAAAACTTTTTCAGCCATAACTCGAACTTGAGCCAGCCCCGCTATGCCGAGGTTATTGTTCGAGACAGCAGCAATTATACCTGCGCAGTGGGTTCCATGCCCAAAGTCATCAAGTGGGTCTGGATCCATGTTAACCCAATCGTAACCCAAAGGCACATAGTTTGCCGCAAGGTCAGGATGAGTATAGTCAATGCCTGTGTCAACAACAGCCACCAGAACCGAGGGGTCGCCTACCGTTGTGTTCCATGCATAATCTGCCTCTATTTTCTGTGGTCCCCACTGCAAGCTCCAATATGGATCGTTTGGAACAAACTGGGCTTGAACCTTCATGTTGGGCTCGATGTAACTCGCCAATCCAGCAACATGTATCTCTCCTACGAAAGGCGTCACCGACGTTAACAGAAGCTCAACAACCGCCGCTCTAACATGGCCTCCAATCGAAACTGTGTTAACAATTTTTGCTTGGTGTTTAGCCGCTATTTCCTCCAATTCAACTAAGCTGTTAGGCTTCTCGCCGTCAACTCCAAGTATCAGTCTTGTCTTGTTGCCATCCGCGTAGGTGAAGTTGCTCCATTCGCTTGTGTCGTTGAAGTTCCATTTGTCCCCGCCGTCTCGTGAAGTTTGACCAGAGCTCTCTAAAGTCTTGTCTTGCTTGGCGTCTGGTTTACTTTCAAAAATTCTTTGCCAATCGGCATTCAAGTCATTGGACCGGTGAGGCGCAAAGTCATTGTTAGATAAAGTTGTTTCACCATTTCTTCCAATAAAATCATCATCGAAGATTTTGTTTTCGTCCTTTTGGGCAGACGACAACTTTATAGTAAACGCCACGTTTAATGCACTCGTAAGAATTAATGCTAGCATCAAAGCGCAAAGGATTTTCTTTTTCATTTTTCCTTCTCCTTTCAAATTTTACAGCACAGAAACCAGTTTCAAATTGGTTCTATGCAAAAGTGTATAGATAGTTCTACGTCTTAAAATTTATGGTATCTTTCTTCTATAACTAAAATGAGCAAGCAAAATGGTTATCCATCAACTTATGCTCGTATTTGCTCTGACGTAGAAGTTAACTTTCACTTACCTTTTTTAGTTGGTTGCGATACATCTCCACTATTTCTGCTGTTGTCGTAGCATCCTCAGCCGACTTATCAAAACGATAGTTACCAGTGAAACGTGGAAAGCGTATTGCCAGTCCACTACCTTCTCTAATAACGTTTAAAGCACATGTGTGGATTGGGCTTAACGTTATTTCAGCCCCCAAAACTTCAATCACAACAACGGGTTCAAACCATACATCTGCTTCAATCATGGATTGCACACGTGGATGTTTGTGAGCGATGACATGCTTTTGCATCGTTTTAGGTAGTTTGGCTAAATCTTCATCTGTAAAGCCTGTTCCGCATTTTGTCACCGTTTCAAAAATATTGCGCCAACTACTATCCAAGCCATTCGCCTGATCTGGCTTAATGGCTTTATTTGGTAAAGTCGTTTCGCCACTTTTTTCCATAAAATCCTTACCGAAAATGTTGTTTTCACCACTTTTCGCCAATGTTGGTCTTACGAGGAATGCCGCGTTTAAGATGCTTGTGAGAATAAGCGTCAACATTAATACACTAACTATTTTTTCTTTCATTTCTTCTTTTCCCATCATATTTGAATGGTATAAGCCCACTTAAGTCGGTTATACGCAAGATTTTATTTATGGCAGACAGATTTTAAACATTATGGTACCTTCTTCTATAAACATTATAAAATAGTGTAATGCGTCATTACAAGATTCATGTAAAAACCCGAAGAAGAACTGGGAGCGTTTGATGATGTGTTTAAAAGATGCGAGGTTTAGAAAAAAAGGGAGTATAGTTCTCACTGGTGCTCATGGCTAGTTTGTCTTGCCATAGTTCCTGAGCACTATGGTTATGTCTTTCAGGTCGACTATGCCGTCATTGTTCAAGTCGCATTGAGGATTCCATCTTGGATGGCTTAGTGCGACGCCGAAGGCTCTAATCAAGGCTGTCACATCTTTCATGTCAACTAGTCCGTCGAAGTTTACATCACCAAGAGGTGTTGGAAGGATCTCGTAATAACCGTGAGTCACGGTGTGGGGTACAGTCTTGTCATCGTCGTCGATCAAGATAATATCGACAATGCCGGACAATTCTAAGGTGCAGAAGGCCGGAGGCTCCTCTAATCCCAATTTTGTTTGGAATTGATACTTAGCTCTGAAGATGATGGTTGCTATAGTTCCTGATCCTTCGGCGAACACATCCCAATACGCGTTTTCTTCCCCATCGAATTTAGGCCAGAGTACAACACATACTAACACTGGGGGAACATCGTCGACCCAGTAGAATAAGGTGTCGCCAAACTGTTTCATGAAGGGACCTTCGATGACATCTACTACCTCTAGCAGAGTATCATTGTAGTTAAGTTTAAACTGGATGCCGATGACTCTCCAGCATACGCTTAAATCGTTAATTGTTATGTTGACGCTGAATGTCTCGTTTAGTCTTTTGGCTTGGTATGTTGGGGGTTCAACTTTAATTAATGCCGCTGACGGCCCTATTCTTACAACCGCAGATTTGGTGTTGTCGGTTATATCTGTCTCTCCTGGAACTGTGCTTGCAACAGCTGTTATTGTGTAGTCGCGGCATGGCTCAACTTCTGTGGTGTCCCAGTAGAACATCAATACTTTGGTTGCTCCTGGGGCTAAGTCGGTTATTGCTTGTGTGCCTATAATGTTGCCGTCGTAGGAGACTGTAACAGTGAAGCTTTCGTAGGCGGTGCCTTCGTTTTTGACTGTAACATTAATGTGTATGATGGTTCCCACAACTACTCTGATGGAAGAAGGCACAACCTTTATGATGGCAACATCGTGGGCAAGCGGTGGAACCTTCTTTGCAAACAGCCATGGGCTGAAATTGACATTGTCACTGACAGCATTTCCAAGACCAGATGGATTTGTTGCATGATATGGACCGCTTGCGTCACCCCACCAGTTGTAGCGGGCGTCAAGTACACCAGTAAGGTCGCCTAGCGCAGTCCGATAGACTCCATATTGTGTGTTGCTGTAAATGTTGTTGTAATTGACCTTGGGTTTAGCATTCCAAAAGACGAAGCCATAGATGTTGTTATGCACTTCGTTACATGTTATGTTCATTGAATCAGACTCGATGTCCATGCCAACGTCGCATTCGTAAACAATATTTCCTAATATTTCTAAGGAGTCGCCACTTTCTATGACTAGGATGCCAGATCCTGACCAAGAGTTTTCGTAATCACCTGTGAAATCTTTCCAAGAACAGCCACTTATCTCGTTTCCTTTGACAGTTCCATTAGTGCCAGTGTATATGCCGATATCGATTCCGTTAGGTGCCACATCATGAAGGGTTGTGCTTATAATATTTCCTTCAACAAGGATGTTTTTGGCGCCTCTAGTAACTATGCCTCCCTTCACGAAATCTATTATCCTATTGTTGCAGATTTGCGCGCCCGTGGCGTTCTGTAGGCGGACGCCCAGGTACGTGCCAGAGATGTTGTTGCCAGTGATTGTGGCTGTAATAGTTCCCGCTGACGCATTGATATAAATACCGTCGGCGTTTGAGCCACCGCCTGTGAGCGTGTTGTTCTGTATTGTCACGGTAAGGGATGCACCCGCATTGAAAGTTTGAGCATCTATCGCTGAATTTTCATAACCTGG
>Ga0315280_10010836_pt1 | contig 11330 bp, 7 predicted proteins | sample YL17G06_40_MG_FD_203697 | JGI IMG/M metagenome (GOLD analysis project Ga0315280, IMG submission 203697) | Sediment microbial communities from Yellowstone Lake, YNP, Wyoming, USA - YL17G06_40 | ecosystem: Environmental > Aquatic > Freshwater > Lake > Sediment | place: USA: Wyoming | collected... | reverse complement strand
CTTTCGACATCGCCTACCACATGTGGTGGCCCAGTTCCACCGATCCCTTCTGGCTGGCAAACACGGTGGATAATCAGGCGCGCCAGCAGTACTACGCCGTCAGCGGCACGCCGACATTGAAGTGCGATGGCTCGACCGCCTCCTGGCCTTCGATTCAGTCCACGATCCAGGCCCGCATGGGGGTCTCATCCCCCCTGTGGCTGGATCTGAGCGCTACGGTGAACGGTAACATCCTCAACGTGACGGCCACCGCGGTCGCCAACACCAACATCGGCGCCAATCACGTGATCCAGATCGTGCTTCTGGATCGCTACAGCTACCTGCCCAATTCACCCAATGGCATGTACAACCACTACCATGCCATGCTAGACATGGCGCCCAGCGCCTCCGGCCAGACCTTTACAGCCATTGCCAATGATACCGTTCACTACTACGCCTCATTTACGCTGAATCCTTCCTGGCAGATTTCGAATCTGGACATCGCCGCTTTTATCCAGAATAACACCAGCAAGGAAGTGCTGCAGGCGCACTGCGAGCAAGTGCCGGTCAATTTCCCCGGCCTGGTTTACCAGAGCTATACGCTGCAGGACAACGGCAACAATGACGGCCGCGCGGAACCCGGTGAGACAGCCTACATGTACATCACCCTGGCCAACCAGGAAGCCTTCCAACCGGCAACGAACGTCGTGGGCACGCTTTCGACCACGGATCCGACGCTGACCATCACGGCGGCCACGGTGAACTTCCCCAACATCCCCAACGGCAGCACCGGGACTAACAGCTCGCCCTTCGTCTTCCAGGTTAGCTCCACCGCCTCGCCGCATCCGTCTTCTCTGCACCTTCATGTGGTTGCTGATCCCCTGCAAACTACGATGGACGTGGACATCCCCATCTACATTGGCTGGCCCGACGTGCTGTTGATTGATGACGACGGCGGCCAAGGCACCACGATGGAGACCTACTACATTTCCACGCTCCAGGCTATGAATGTGCCCTATGAATACTGGCAAAACGCCACGCAGGGAACACCGGCGCTGGCTCTGGTATCGCACTACACCTCGTTGATCTGGTTTACGGCTTACCAGATGGACAACGTTTTGACCACGGCAGAGCAGACCCTAATTCAAAACTACCTGAATCAGGGAGGCTGCTTATTCATCAACGGCCAAAACCTTGCCTGGGGCCTGAGCCAGTCGGCGCCGACATTCCTGAGCCAGGTACTCCATGCCAGTTTCCTGACCTACAATACCAACATCCGCATGCTGAACGGAGTTGCTGGCAACCCGGTGGGCAACGGCATGATCCTGAATATCAACTCGGGCGGTTCCGGATCCGGCAGCGCGACGGCTCCTGACGGCATCGGCATCCTGACTCCTGCCCAGGAAGCCTTCGTCTACCAGAGCAGCACCTACCGGGGCGGCCTCACCTACGAGGATACGGTCACAGGGCACAAGCTGGTGTTCTTCTCTTTCCCCTTTGAAGCGGTGAACGGTCTGCCGGGGTCGAACACTCGCGAACAAGTCCTCCAGGCCATCTTCACCTTCTTCGGCATCGGCGCCCCCACTAATCCCAACGTGGAAATAACTCTGGAGCCGGTGAGCCCACCCATCCAGATTCCACCCACGGGCGGAAGTTTCAACTTTAACGTGACCCTGCATAATAACGAGAGCACGACCCAGACCTTCGATGCCTGGATCATGGTGCAGTTGCCCAACTTGAGCTGGTATGGGCCGGTGCTAGGTCCCGTCAGCCTGAGTCTGTCTGCGGGCGGGTCTATCACACGGCTGCGCACTCAGAGTGTGCCTGGCAATGCCCCCTCGGGAACTTACACCTACCGCGGCTATGTGGGCGATTACTCAACGGCCAAGTGGGACAGCAGCAGCTTCACGTTCGTCAAGCTGGCCGGGGGCGATGGCGCTTGGACCGGCAATTGGGAAAACACCGGCGAGAACTTCGAGCAGTGGCAGCTTGATCCCGTTCGTGAGATTCCTTCCGAGTACGCGCTGAGCGGCGCATATCCTAACCCGTTCAACCCGATGACCACGATCAGGTACGAACTGCCAGAAGCGAGTTTTGTGAAATTGACCGTGTATGATCTGGCGGGTCATGAAGTCGCGCGGCTCGTCAGCGGCTGGCGGGAAGCGGGCGTGCAGGAAGTAACCTTGGACGCATCGAACCTTGCTTCCGGGGTCTACGTCTATCGCCTGACAGCGGGAGACTTCACGGCGTCGGGTAAGATGGCTTTAATCAAGTAAAAAGGAAAAAGTTAAAAGGAAAAAGCAGGGGCGGCTCGGTGAGTCGCCCCTTTTGTTTTGCCCGTAGACGTCCGCTACTGTACAAGTGCTAACTTTCCAGAAGCATTGAGATTTGCAGCTTGCAGGCGGTAGAGGTAGATTCCCGAAGGCAGGTCGGAAGCATCAAAGGAGGCTTGGTGCGTTCCGGCTTCCCTCCATCCATCTACCAGAGTCGCCACCTTGCGGCCGGAGAGATCGTAGATCTTCAGGCTGACCCGAGAAGCCGCCGGAAGAATGTACGATAGCGTAGTTGTCGGGTTGAACGGATTGGGGTAAACCTTAACCAGATCAAACTCTTCCGGCTCTGCCGGAGCAATCGGGAAAGTCGCCGCTGGTTCTTCGTCCCAACCGCTCAGGCTGGTTTCGCCAACCCGGAGGCCGATGCTGACTCCATCAACGCCTTTGGTGAAGGTGAATCCATCCGACATCCAGACGTTATACGGCTGGTAACCCACTTTACCGTAATAACCATACGTTCCGTTGGGGGCGCTGCCGGAGATGGTCTGGCTCAAATTCCGCAGTATTGTGCCATTGGGGGGCAGAATGATGCTGCGGAGAATCACCACCGTGCTGTCGCCGGTCGGATAGATCATCTGAATCCAACCATCGAAATTAGCGCTGGAGCTCTGGTTGTTTTGGATGTTCACCGTGTACGTGAAGGTGCCGCCGGTGGCCGGCAACTGCAGCGAGCTGGTCGGCGTCAGGTCAATGATCACATTGTAGGTGGGCGCGGCCAGAACTATGGCATTCATGGACGCCTGCGTTGTGTTCCCGCCGCGATCCCAGGTCTGCACGGTGATGGAGTAGGTTCCCGCGGGATATCCTGCAGTGTGCCACGTGCCCGCGTTGTCGCTCGTCTCGATGGTGCTGTCGCCATCGTTGTTGGTCAGGATGAAGTAGAAGTTGCGAGCCGTGTAGTTGCCTTCGGTGTTGCAGGTGGCATCGTCTTTATAGACAACACTGACAGTCGTGGAGGGCGGCAGCAGGTCGTTGAAGACGAAAGCCAGCCGCTGGTCGTAGATCAGACCGCCCGCGATCGTGTATTCGATGCGGTAGGGGATGCATTCCCAGCGGTCATTCCAAATCTTGTCGCCGATTTTGGAGATGATGTCCACGTCGCCGCGAAGCTGGCTGGCGTTCAAATAGCTGGACGTATTGTTGACGCAGAATGCCAGCAGGTTCGTGCCTACCGCATTGTAGATGGTAGGAGACTGCGACTCCGCATTCGGTTCCAGCAGATCCAGCGGGTTATCTGTGGACTCGTACCAGCTCCAGGGCAAGCCACCCGTGCCAACCACCTTGTTGAAGTGCGTATGATTGAAGTTGTAGACCGACCAGTAGGCGATATCGCCGATATAGTCGCCCGTGTAGATGCGGTCGCCGACGTTGAAGGGATAGGTGGAATTGGGCAAGTGCCAGTACAGCCAGCCGGGGGCTCCGGAGGCATACTGGTCGCCGATCATCAGGCCACCGTACATGGTTCCGGCCGTTTCGTGCGTCATCCAGCCGTCGGATACAGAATAGACATGCACTCCGCCCGTAGCCTGCATGACGTCAATGCCATCGTGGTAGTAGGGCGAGCCGCCGTAGTTCTGAAATTCGCAGTAGTTGTTGCCCAACGATCCATGCTGGTTGGTGGGCTGGTACATCCAGGGCACCGCCCAACCTGCAGCAGTTAGCACCAGTATAGCGGCAGCGCATAGCGCCGCTACTGCCGAAAGATTCGCAGGCCTTCTCATCGTTCACCTCCCTTCCCGCACAAGGACGCCAGCGGAGCTCGCATGACCTCATCGCGGGTCAAGACCAAGAGCTGGCTTCCATCCTCAGAGAATTTCACTCGCGGCGTCGTGGTATTCCAGCGCGAGTAGGTCACGCCGACCTGATAGCAGATGCCGCCGTCACGATTGTAGAGCCTGATTTCGCCCTCCGGATGGCGTTCCGGGCCCTTGATGCTTTCACCCAGGTCACGCTCTACGCCGACAGCGATGCAGGTGGCATCCCTGGTCAGATCCACACTGGTGAAGGAAAGATCACCTTGAGCATCAAGCTGCCGCTGTAAGAGCACATCTCCGCCCGGGTTTTTCATCAGGAAGAAGGCGTGATCGGTGAAGGCGGCCAGCAGGGCGTTGTCCGGCGCAAAGGCTATCCCACGCACGATTTCGCCGCCCAGTTCGCCGGTGTAAGTCGCGCGGCCTTGGTGAAAGAGGGTCATCTTCGGGCCATAGAGGATCGCCACCCAGCCGCCGTCATTCGAGATGAACATGCGATAAGTCGGCCCCAATCTGGCCAGCTCATTTCCAGCCGCATCGCAGAGGATGGCGCCATCCACGCCACTGTTGATCAGGATGCGGTCGCTCGAAGGGCTCACCTTGATTTCGCCAACTGCGGGAAGAGCCAACCGCTGCAGGAGCCTGCCCTGCGGAGAGAAGAAGTAGACGTCGTTTTTCGGCAGGTTAATGTTCCGACTGACGGTTATGGCGCCGCCGGATTCGAGAGGATAAACGTCATTTAGGGGATGATGCGCGAGCGACCACAGCGCCTGACCGTTGGACCCATACAGGGTCAAGATGGCCGCATTAGCCATATCCTGCTCACCTTCATAGGTGATGGAAGCATAAACGCTGCCCGAAGGCGATAAAAAGATCCTTTCGGACAAGGGCAGATCGCGCTGCTGCACGTCGGCGGTACCGGAGGCGATGCGCGTGAAGCGCAACTGCTCCAGGACGCAGACATCGCCTGCTGACGACAAGGCGGCGGATTCGATGGCGCCAGGCGACCGCGCCAGAACCTCCCAGGGTCCCGCCGCCTGCGCGGCTGAGATCAGCAGGGATAGAGTGAACACCACCAGAACAAACCGAATTACTCCATTCTTCATCAGCACCTCGCGAGTAGATTGATTTCCGATTGCCAATTACACTGCCAGAGTGTGGATTCTTCCTTAATATACGAAAAAAGAGTCGCCGACGCAAGCAAATTTTTGTCACGCTGCGCTTTCTTTTAATCTTGCTAATTTCCCGATTATCGGGACATTTTTTGCAGACTGAGCTGTTCGATGAAAGCCTCAATGCGAGTGCGCATCTGGCCCATGGTGGAACCGGAGAGATCGTGATCCAGGTGCAGGAAAGGCAGCCCCAAAAGGTCCTTGAAACGCCTGGCTTCAAATCCCCAGGGATGGCAGAATTTCAGCGTCTTGTACACAACTCCTTGAATATCAAGGTGCTTGATATCCTCTGCCACATCCTCAAATAGATGATCGTTCGGGCGGCGATACGGGCAGTGGATTTGGTCGTGATACAAGGAAAGGAGCAACTCAAAGGGATGATCATCCGGCGCGGGCGAAGCATGCCTCGCCCCTACGTGTTCGCGCAGTGCGTAGCGGCCAGTGCAGATGGCATCGTAAGCGATAACTGCCCGACCGGATTCTTCGATGAGGCTGATGATTTGATCGTCGCCCGAGCCGATGCAGCTTCCCAACAAAGCCAGGCGGAGGGGAGGATGACGATAGAGGGATTCCCGTCGGGTCACGAGCTCCTCAAGGCGGGATAAATTCGCTTCGAAGAAATCGAGACTAATGGTCTGGAAAAGCTGCATCAAGGCGAAGAATTCGCTGCCGGTGAGGCGCGGCACCTGTAGAGGCGAGGCGCACCTGGCCCCTACCAATTCCGCCAAGCGCTGACGCAGCAATTGACGGCGACTGATGGCAGCCGTAAGATTTTCGGATGTTATGCCGACGCCCGACCAGAAAGAAATCTCATCGGCCAGACGGATAAGTTCTTCGCGAGCAAACTCGCGGGATAGCGGATTGTCGGCGGTGCGCGGCGAATTGAAGATGAAGACGGGAAGGCGCAGATCGCGAGCGATGATCTCCAGATTGCGACGCATCTGGTCGCAGGTGGTGGCGCCCAGCACCGCATCCGGCTTAAGATCGCCGCGATCCAGGCCACCCAGGACGGCTTTGCAGAAGGAGCAGGAATCGGAGCTCAAGAAACGCCCGCCGCGGAGCTCTGCTTCGGGGATGGCGGGCATCAAGCGAATGGGAAGGGCGCCGATGGCGTCAATCAGTTCGACGGGGGCGCCCAGGCAGAGCGTGCCGATGATCTTCGGGCGAGGCCGAGCATCTCCGATGGTCAATGAAATAGTCGAAGCAAAGGAGCGCTGGAGCTCTCGGATGATGGCGATGAATTCGGAGGCATTCGCCGACATGAGGATGTTGGTTTACTGGTTCGACCCCTTCAGGGTCAAAACCTTCCTGTAGGTTTCACCTACGGCTATTCCTGTCACGCCTCTTCGGGGACGGGGTTCAGCCATCGTTCGATGGCTTGCCAGACCTCTTTTCGGCCTTCCCGGGTCAGAGCCGAAAAAGGCGCAATTTCGCCGACGCCGGGGAAGGCGAACTCCCCGGCCAGCCGCGACAGAATCGCGGCGCGCTTGCTGCGGGACAGTTTGTCAGCCTTGTTCAGAGCGTAGATGGTCGGGATCCGGCTTTCGGCCAGCCAGACGGCCATCTCGTGGTCTATGGGCAAGGGCGCGTGGCGCATGTCCATGATCAGGATGACGCCCAGCAGGGATTCAGATTTACGCAGATAGCGTTCAATTTCGCGCACCCAGCGGGTGCGCACGGTTTGGGCCACCTGAGCGTAGCCATAGCCCGGCGGATCAACGAATAGCAACCGCTCTTCAACCTCGTAAAAGTAAAATTGCCGGGTTTTGCCCGGTGTGGAACTGGTCCGCGCCAGATTCTTCTGCCCCAGCAGACAATTGATCAGTGAAGACTTGCCGACGTTGGAGCGGCCCAGAAAGATGACTTCGGGCAACGGACGGCGCCGCAGCACCAGCGGATTGAACGACGATCCCACGAACCTGGCGCTGATAACCGCTTTCATCCGTCGGCGTTCAGAATGTGCCAGACCTGATCCAGGTTGTCCACCGGCGTTACCTTTAGCCCGCGGCGGACTTCCGGCGAAACTTCGGAAAGCTGCGGCAGGTTTTCGCGCGGGATCAGAACTCTCTTCAGCCGATGCCGCTTGGCGGCGATCAGCTTTTCGGGCAGTCCGCCGATGCCCAGCACTTCGCCGCGCAGGGTGATTTCACCGGTCATGGCGATGTCCTGCGGCAGAGGTTTCCCGGACACGGCAGAATACAGGGCAGCGGCAATGGTGATCCCCGCCGAAGGCCCATCTTTGGGCACGGCGCCTTCCGGGATATGCAGATGAATCTCGCGGCCTTTGAAAAAATCCCGATCCAACCCCAGAGTCTCTGCTTGGTCCCGCAGATAGGATAGCGCCGCGCGCGCTGATTCCTTCATGACATCGCCCAACTGGCCGGTCAGGATGAGCTCCGAACGGCCGTGCATCAGCGTAACATCTATTGAAAGGATGTCGCCTCCAGCCGCAGTCCAGGCCAAGCCCGTGGCGCGACCGACCATTCTCTCACGTCGCAATTGACGGTCGGGATAAGGCGGCACGCCCAAATAAGTGCGCAATTGCGACGCCTGCAGGCGCACAGACGATTTGGCTTTGCTTTCCGCGATCTTTCTGGCAATCTTGCGACAGATGCGGGCGATGTGCCGCTCCAGTTCACGAACGCCGGCTTCGCGGGTGTATTCGTCAATCATACGCAGGATGGCCTCTTTGCTCAAGGCCAACTGACTGGCTTTGAGACCGTTGGCGCGAAGCTGCTTGGGCGTGAGGAATTTTTGGGCGATGTGCAGTTTTTCGGTGCGCAGGTAACCCGGCAGGCGGATGATCTCCATGCGGTCGCGCAGTGGCGCGGGAATGTCTTCCTCGTAATTTGCCGTCGTCAGAAAGAGAACTTCGGAGAGGTCGAATTCTACGTCCAGGTAATGATCGAGAAAAGCGATGTTCTGCTCGGGGTCCAGAGCCTCCAATAATGCCGCCGCCGGATCGCCGCGAAAGTCGGCGTTCATCTTGTCCACTTCATCCAGCAAAAAGACCGGGTTCTTCGATCCCACCTTCTTAATGCTCTGGATGATGCGCCCGGGCAGGGCGCCGATGTAGGTGCGGCGGTGGCCGCGGATTTCGGCCTCGTCGCGCACACCACCCAAGGACACGCGCACGAACTTACGCCCCATGGCGCGAGCGATGGAACGCCCCAGGCTGGTCTTGCCCACTCCAGGCGGGCCCACGAAGCAGAGGATCGGCCCTTTCATGCGCTCGACCAGCTTCAGGACCGAAAGATGCTCCAGAATGCGCTCCTTGGGCTTTTGCAGACCGTAATGGTCTTCCTCTAAGATGCGATGGGCGCGCTCGATGTTGAGGTTGTCCCGAGTGCGCTTAGACCAGGGCAAGCCGCAGAGCCAATCGAGATAGGTGCGCACCACCGTGGCTTCGGGGGAAAGCTCCGCCATGCCGGCCAGGCGATCCAGCTCTTCCTGGGCCTTTTCGCGCACCTCCTTCGGCATGCGGGCCTTGCGGATCTTCTCCCGATACTCCACGAACGGCTGGTCCTCCTCTTCCCCCTCTTCGCCCAGCTCGCGACGGATAACCTTCATCTGCTCTTGCAGGTAAAAGATCCGCTGCGAGCGGGTCATCTTATCGCGGGTTTGATGATCTATGGACTTCTCGATCTTCAGAATCTCGATCTCCTCTTTCAGCAGGCTGGTCACCGCCACCAACTGCTGATAGAGTTCGCGAATTTCCAGGATCGCCTGCTTCTTGCGGTAATCGCAGTCCGCATAGGTGCACATATAATCGGCCACTTGCTGGGGGTGCTGGAATCTCTCCAGGGCGAAGAGCAGCTCGTCGGGCAGATTGGGGTGATAGGTAACGTAATCCCGGAAAGCCGAGAGGGCTCGGCGCAGAGCCGCCTGAAGATTCTGGCCTTCTTCCGCGCGGGGAACGCGAGGAACGATGGAAGCCAAAAACACGCCCTTCCTGCGCTGCAAGCGCAGCACCTCCGCTCGCACCAGAGCCTCGATCAGGACTTTGGTCACGCCGCTGGGCAAGCGCAGAATCTGGGTGATGCGTCCCACCACGCCGATGCGGAAGAGGTCATCCGCTGAAGGTTCATCAATGGCGGGATCGGTCTGCGCCAGCAGCAGAAGCTGCTTGGATTGATCCAGAACCTGGTCAATCACCTTCAGGCTGCTGGGCCGGCCGATGAGCAGCGGATAGACCGCTCCGGGGAAGATAACAACGTCGCGAAGGGGGACCACCGGCAACTCATCCGGCGGCGTCCAGTCGCCCGTTTTGACGCGATGGGATTCTTGAGAGATGGCGGACATGATGGGGATTGAAACTGCTATTTCTTGCATAAAATAGCAAATTTTCGGCCTGCGAGCAAGGCCAATCTATGTGATTGCAGCTAACTGACAGAGTGGCCGCAAATCAAAAACCGCTCAAAAGACTTTGACGCTCTGGGGAAATTGCTTAGATTAGTCGGCAGCTTTGAGGTGGGACGGCGGCCACATGGATTGGGCTACCAGGCCAATTAAGTTAATGAAGGCCGAATGAAGACTCCGCAAGAACAGTACCTGGTCTTCACGGGACTCGACGGGGCGATCCTGGATGCCAACCCTGACACGATTCAGGAAGTGCTGCCCGCCCTGGAATTGCTCCGCAGCCGCAACGTCCCTCTAATTGCCACCAGCCTGCGAACGGCGGCGGAAGTCCTGCCCATCGTGAAATCCCTGGACTTGCCCGATCCTTTCATTGTGGAAGGCGGCGGCGCCATTTACATCCCTGAAGATGCCCTAAAGATAGGCTATAAATTCCAAAAGACCGCCGACAATTACCGCGTCATTGAATTTGGGACACACCGCGCCAGCATCCTCAAGAAGCTAGTCAGGCTGCGGCAGGATCAAGGGTTTAATCTGATTGGTTTTTCTGAACTTACAGTTAAGCAGGCATCCAATTGGGGAGATATTAGCCCGGAGGAGATCCGCGCGGCTCAGGCGCGGGAGTATAGCGAACCGGTCCTCTTCCAGGGCAGCGCAGAAGAGCTTGGGCGCCTGAACTCGGAAATCGAAAGCCAGCGTCTTCGCATTATGCGCTTTAACCGCAGCTTTCTGCTGACCGGCGAAAATGATGAAGGCAACGCCGCGCGCTTCTTGACGCAGCTTTACCGGGAAGAATTTCAGGGCAAATCCGTCGTCAGCATCGGCCTGGGGGATAATCACCTGAGCACCTCCCTGCTCTATGCCGTGGATATTCCCGTCCTGGTGCGCAGACCGGATGGGAAGTTTGACGACCAGGTGGGGCGTTTCGGCATGAAGTTCACCCGCAACCCCGGTCCGATAGGCTGGAGCCAGGCGGTGATCGCCCTGATCACGGAAGATCCGGAAGCGTAAGTCCCACATGCCCGCCTCATGCACGAACCCGCCATCGCCGCAGAATTGATCGCACTGGTTCAAGAAGAGACCGCTAAATCAGGACATCCTGCAGCTCCCATCATTTCCATAACCGTCAGAATCGGCGCTCTGCGCGCCGTGGTGGAAGAGAGCCTGCGCCTGGCCTTCGATGTTCTGAAAGTCAGCACCCCCCTCGAAAACGCCAACCTGATCATCGAAGACATCCCCATAAGCGGCTCTTGCCGCAGGTGCGGCGCTGACTTCCGGCCTCAAGAGCCGATCTTCATCTGCGCGGATTGCGGCTCTGGAGATCTGGATATTCGGCAGGGAAACGAGCTGGATTTGCTCTCGATAACGCTTGCCTCCGGGTGATGCAAAACTGTTGCATTCCTACAGTAATTGTCGTATATTAAAGAATATGGATCAAACCGTCAAGATCAATGTCGTGCGCAATATTCTGGCGGCCAATAACCAGATAGCGGCAGAGACGCGTCGGGATCTGGAGGCCAGGGAAATTGTGGCCGTTAACCTGATGAGTTCCCCGGGGGCTGGCAAGACTGCCATTCTGGAACGAACCCTGGATGCGCTGCGGGGGAAAATTCCCTGCGGCGTGATCGAAGGGGACATTACCACCACCCTGGATGCCGAAAGATTGGCACGCTTCGAATTTCCCACCGTGCAGATCAACACCGAGCCTTTTGGGGGCGACTGCCACTTGAGCGCCAGCG
>Ga0315280_10010835_pt1 | contig 11330 bp, 13 predicted proteins | sample YL17G06_40_MG_FD_203697 | JGI IMG/M metagenome (GOLD analysis project Ga0315280, IMG submission 203697) | Sediment microbial communities from Yellowstone Lake, YNP, Wyoming, USA - YL17G06_40 | ecosystem: Environmental > Aquatic > Freshwater > Lake > Sediment | place: USA: Wyoming | collected... | reverse complement strand
GTCATCCAAGTCTTCGGGCGTAATTGCCACATTGGCGCCGAAATATGTGTGAATGATGTTCTGGCCTTTCACATCGATTACTATGTACGCCTGACCCGATTCAACCTCGTCACTGAACTTCAGCCCAGAGACGTCCACCCCTTCATCCTTGAAGATTTTTACCTGGTCCGACGCGATTGAATCATTGCCTAGGCCACCCAATATCGCTGCTTGGTTAGGCCCCAACAACCTCGCGGCCGCTACGGCGGTGTTGCCCGCTTTGCCACCTGGGACGCGGGTTATGCGTTTGACAACTCTCTCTTCGCCTGCTTGTGGGAAGGTTTCGACGAACAGGTTAATGTCCCAGTTTATGGCGCCGATAACGACAGTTCTGACCAAGGCAATCCACCGCAGACAAGACTGCACGTTCTAGATTTCTTTTTATGTGTACTTCAGATGCGAATGAGCCTGACCTAAGCGAGTTGTAGAGGTCGATCTGAGTTGGCCGCGAAAAGTGTGGAAAAGATTCTCGGTGAGCGGGGTTTAACAGATTTCCAGAAGACGGTCATAGCCATATCAGGGTTCGCTTGGACCTTCGTGGCGATGGAGATTCTCCTGATTAGTTTCGTTCTGTTCACGATTCAAAGCCAGTGGCATTTCGACGAATTCACTTTCGGCGTCCTCGCTTCCGCAACCCTCGTGGGTTCGTTCATCGGAAGCATAATTTTAGGAAGGGTTTCCGACACCTACGGAAGGCGGTCGGTTTTCCAGTTTAGCGTGCTTTGGTACTCGCTGTTCACGGCGCTGACTGCGATCTCATGGAACGTTGAAAGCTTTTTTACGTTGAGGTTTCTGGCGGGGCTCGGTTTGGGAGGGGTGCTTGTTGTCGACCCTGCGATGCTTTCTGAGTTTCTGCCTCCGCAATCGCGCGGCCGATACCTTGTTTTCTTGGATTTCTTCTGGCCTATTGGATTCTTGGTCGCACTCGTCTTGTCATTTTTCTTCCTTGAGATTCTGGGGAATGCATGGAGACCGCTTTTCATTGCAGCGGCCTTTCCAGCCTTCATCGCATTCGTCTTCAGGCGTATGGTTCCAGAGAGTCCATACTTCCTAGCCAGAGAGGGGAGGATGAGAGAGGCGAGTAAGGTTCTCAGCCAAGTCACTGGACGCAAGGTAAAACCATCAGACATTAAGCCGGAGGCGGTTGGGCAACGAATGCCCATCAGCTCGCTGTTCAGCCGAAAACTCAAAAGATCTTCCTATGTAATAATCGCTGTCTGGGTTGCCCTCAACTTCAGTTATTACGGGTTGTTTCTTTGGTTGCCTACAGTCCTACCTGCTAACCGTGGGTTCGATCCAGGAAACGTGTACGTGAACCTCATCTATTCAGCCCTGGCACAATTCCCCGGCTACCTAACCAGCATGTTCTTGGTCGAGAGGTGGGGCCGCCGCAGTACCCTGGCAACATTCCTAATCCTAGGCGGGCTGTCCGGGTATGTCTTCGCAACGGCAACCAGTTATCCCGCATTCATTGCGGGCCTGTTCTTCGTAAGCTTCTTCAACCTCGGCGCCTGGGGCGCCGTATATCCGTACACCGCTGAGCTCTTCCCAACGCAGCTTCGGGCGACGGGCTTTGGGTTGGCTGAGGGTGTCGGGAAAGTCACCGCAATCCTTGCTCCGATCGCCTTCGGAGTACTCTTGGTCTTGACGAGGAACGTGATTGCTCCTCTAACAAGCGTGGCGATCCTGATGTTTCTCGGAGGCATCGTCGCCGTAACGCTCGGCAGGGAAACGAAAGGCAAACCCTTCATCTGAACGAGAAGCAGTCACCCACACGACCGTGAGACCAGAATACCGAGAATCGAGATAGCTGCTAGATTCCTCTCTTTCCTTGTTGTTACCTTTCTTTAGTAAGCAGTCGGCGGTTAGTCCGCTGGGGCCTCCAGTTTTCTTGTCCCACGGCAGTTTTCACATTCGTTTCCGTCACCGTCGCATTCCTCGCATTCAGTTTCAACCTCTCCTTGTCCTTCGCACTAAAGTGGTACCTCATTCAATTCGAATGTATTGGCCGGCATACACATTCAATGAGGGGTGTATAACACCCGGAAAACTAACTGTAATCCATCATCCAACGATTTACCTTCGTCGTTGCATTTGCCGCACTTGGAGGTGATTGTAATGTGGTGCCAGACGTGACTTTTGAATTTGGATTCTGCTGGAAAGCCTATTTTACCCTCATAACCTTGCATCTCGAACTCTAGGTGGACCGTGATCATGACTGACGAGCAGACGGAAATGAAACAACTCGCGGAGTCAATTGCACGTGAGATCTCAGTTATGGCAAGCGAGAGCAAGTGGGCAACTCGCTTTGTTTGGGCAGCGATCATTCAGGGCGCTTTCAGCGCCGCGCTGACCGGTTTCTTTGTCTTGGGCGAGGTTGGTTTCCTCAGCCCCCCGATCTCGCTTCTAATCTCGGCTACTGTAGCCGGGATTTGGGTTGCGCTCGGCTACTTCGCATACATTGTGATTGGAGTTGTCGGTATGGCTGTGACCGCCCTCTTCTATCAGTACCTGGAAGTGAACTTGAAGAGCCCGTACACTGGCGGGAAGAGAAGCCTTGCCTGGCTTCACCTGATTCTCAGCAATGTCGGGATCATCGGAACGGCTTGGCTGGTTGTTTACGCAGGATACCTTACCGGGATCGCAACGCTACCCACAGCCATGGGAGGAATGGGGCTTTCACTGAAGGAAGTGGAGAGCTCCATTCTCGCACGATTCCTAATGCCCATCACAGTTTTTGCCAGTCTAACGATACTCGGCATTCTGCTCGGCGGGCTGGGCTACGTGCTAGTCTATCGGGCTAGGCCAAGACGCACCGCCTGACTTGTGCAATGCGCTGCATGGCACCGGCGCAAATCTGCATTGCACGGCTGGATAACCTGATTCAGTCACGGGTATCTCTCCCGGCTTCCGCTCGATTCATCCAATGTATATTGAACGCATCGCGCTGCATTGCATTCCGTGAAAAGTGCATTGCGAACTGGGACGTCCGTCGAGGGTCGTAGTTTCCATTTGTTGAGAGTCTTCATGCGAGTGCGTTTGCGATGAGAATCGTTCTGGTACCGTAAACGAGTAGAAGTATCCCCGTGACTGCCAGAACCCATGATACTCCGCGTTCCCATCTCGTGCCTTGGTGAAATTCGATGAGAATCACTCGAATTCCGTTCAATGCGTGATAATCGACAAAGATCAGGAGAAGTTCTAGAGTTGCGGCGAGAAGCACATTTCTGTAGATCGCAATGACGGAATATCCGCCACCGCTGAAGCCCAGGTTCTGCAGGTACGGCCCAGTCAAGAACACCGTGAAAAGGTGTACCCCGCCCGCAACAACTATGCCTAGGCCAGTGATGTAGTGGAGAAGCATCTTAGTAGATTCTCTCATCCCTCACACCCCGAAGAAAACGTTCAAGGCGTAGACAGCGGTGGCCGCGGCGAAGAGAACGCTCAACCAGAATATCGCACGCTGAGATTTCGTGAACGATTTGGGCTCGTAAGGAAAGTCCGGGCGTGCAGGTCTGCCCTGCAATAATCCAAATTCGGTGAGGGTCAGCCTGATGCCGTTTACGGTGTGGTAGGCCAACATGAATCCTATGACAACAAGCCCAGTGTCAAAGAGAGGATTATCTAGAAAATGGAAAGTTGCCGCCCATACATCCCGCGCCAAGTCAGTTGAAGGGACGCTCCAAACACTTAGGCCACCAACAACATTCCCGGTTTCAACTATATGCGCCAGGAAATAGGCAGTCACGGCAATACCAGAAATACGCTGAAGCGCGTACGCCCATCTCTCTATACTGTACTTTACAGGATAGAACCAGCCGAACAGGGCCCTCTTTAACTCAGACGTGAGCGGTTCGGCCAACGCTACCGCCTCTAGGTTTTCTTCGCGTCTTCCCAGAGACCCAGGACGTTTCCCTCGGTGTCTTGGAAGTATCCGGCGAACCCCATATCTCCCACGGCCATTTTCTTCCGGATTATTTTTCCTCCGTTCTTTTGGATCCGATTTCCGGCTTCGTCAATGCTTTCAACGTGAATTGTGATTACGGTGTGCTTGACGGGATCTTGCCGGGCAAGCATGCCGCCGTTGATCGCTCCCGGCTGCGTGGGCATGCCTTCGGCGTTTGTTGGAGTTGTTCCTAGTAGCGCGTAGCCCATTTGGGGAATCGCATTAATAGACCAGCCAAAGGTTTCTCTGTAGAACTTCTGTGCCCGTTCCATATTGTCAGCCGGAATTTCGAAGTGTACAACGCCGTCAGCCAATTGAGTCGCCTCGGATTCGGCAGTAAGGATATTCATAAAAGCGTTTGGGGTTGCATGCGAGAGTCAACTTCTTGTAGTTGTAAATCCGCGGGTTTCAGATAGGCAGTGTGCCCAATCCGCGTCTCCGAATATGCTTCATGCCTTGGCTTTTGAAACGCTCCTCATCCCAGACATTGCCACGCTCGTGGTACCCGAAATTTTCCCAATATCCGTCTTGGTATTCGGCGAGAAATTCGATCCCTGTGAGCCACTTGGCGCTTTTCCAACCGTAAAGGTGTGGGATGAAGGGGCGCGCGGGAAATCCTTGCTGGGCCGGAATCGGCTTGTCATTCATCCTGAATGCGATGAGAGAGTCTTCAACCATCGCATCCTCAAGGGGGACAGGTGCAGTGTACCCGTCGGCGCAATGGAACATGACCCATTTCGCTTCAGCCTTGACGCCGGTTAGCCTCGCCAGTTCGCGGAACGACACACCCTCCCAGACAACGTCCTTGATGCCCCATTGGGTTACGCAATGGAAGTCTCTGGTAAGCTTGACCTGACGTAGCTTTTGTAGATCATCGAAGCTTAGATTCAGTTCTTTCTCGACAAGGCCTTTCGTGAACAGGCGCCAGCTCTGTAGCTTGATCTCTGGCACCCCGAGGGCTGCGTAGATTGCCCATCGTTTCGCGAAGAATTGGCCTGGTGGTATCATTGTTTGCATGGTCTGGTTGCCCTCAGCGATTTTCATGAGCCTAAATTCGGAGAGTATGTGTTAGTTCGCTAAAAAGAGTACGTGATTCACTACACTACGAGGCACAAAATGGGCGCTTTTGTGATACAGACTCCAGGGGGTGTAACACAACAGGGGTGGGGGCGTGTGTGGCTCTCCACCGGCTGGTGTTCACGCTTTGTCTGCTTTTGTGCAGCATTCCCCCAGCGGGATCGGATGCCCGTGGGGGCATGTTCTAGGATGGCCAAGCCAGGAGCATAGAGTGTTTGTGAAATCTTCGGTCATATGGTGTTCGATGGCGCAGCCGACACGGCCGTCCAAGTCAATCTTGACTGTTTGGTAGACGAACGCTTCCATGACCCGGTGGTTGCGGAGTATTCGCGTACCAATGATTCAGCCTTTCTCGGTTAGGGATGCGCCCTGCTTGGGTTGGTAGGCTACGTGGCCTAGCTTTGGTAATTTCCGTAACATTTGAACGACGCTAGGCTGCGCGATGCCGACACGATTTGCTATCGAACTAACCTTGGCTGACTTGGTGCCTTCCTCTTCCATGATCGTTAGGACTTCGAGGTACTCTTCCACACTCTCTTGATCTGAAGATTCAGTGGAATGTTCTGCATCCCTGCAATCCGTCATCGTGTTCAGTATTCTATCATTCGTTCCTGCATTTTTCCATTCCGTAATTACCAAGCCGCAGCGCTAGGGACCGCAGACCGGACATTCGACCTCACCGATGTCCCTAGGGCATACGTGGCCGCATTCCGGACAAATGCACAGACCTAGGGTATTGCCGCAGACCTCGCATCGTTCGTGCAGAAACGTGCCCCTCTGGTTTGGAGGGGGTCGTGGCAGTCTTTAATCATTACCCAAGAGAGTTGGGAAAGAGCAGAGGGATCCAGTTTGAAGATGATAGATCTCACCTCGCAACTCACTTCAGACGCTTTCCTACGCAATGCGCACGCCGGCACGCACGTCGATGCTCCAGCTTACATATTCGATGGCGGAAAAACGATCGATCAATTCAAGCCAGAAGTGTTTGTGGGTAATGCTGTTCTGCTTGACCTGACGCACAAGAAACCTTCGGAGCCTATCGATGACGAAGACCTGGAGGCGGCTGAAGAGAGAGCGGGACTGGCTGTAAGGGAGGGAGAGATTGTTATCCTATACACGGGGGGCGAGAACTCCATCCACGGCGAGGGTCCTTCAGCAGCAAGTTATCCGTACCTCAGTGAGAACGGCGCACAATATTTGGAATTCAAACGCGTGACGATGGTTGGTATCGACACGCCCAACATAGATCCGCCGAACAGCAAGCCCCTTCCAGCTCACGCGACACTGCTACGTAAGGAGATTCTTGTTCTGGAGAACCTATGCAACCTGGACGAGATTGAACAGCCGAGGTTTCGATTGGCGGCGCTTCCGCTAAAGCTGAAGGCTTCAACTTCTCCTGTGCGTGCCGTAGCGATTCTTGCTGACCCGGTCTAGTCGCCTATTCCTTGTTGGCGTTGCTTTTCTTTGGGCGCTTGATTCTTCCTCTGAAGAGGAAGAAGCCCAAGACTACGGCTAGTCCAGCAAAGATTACTGAGATTGCCAATAGTGTCCGGATCATGGTTTGGGCTGAGTTAAGTTGTTGGTTTAGGTCAGCAATCATCGAGTCCTTTTGAGCGACACTGCTTTGGGCTGCTTGCAGGTCCTGTTGTAGTTTTTGATTCTCCGCTTGGGTTTGAGTTAGTTTTTGCTGAAGCATCTGGTACTCGTTCTGGAGGCTCACGTACTCGGGTGTGGTTGCTTTGATGTACGAGAGCGGTGCCAGCGCGTTATCCGTCACTGAGACGTAGTAGTACGGTGGATAGACGTAATAGAAGTATGGATACGAGGAATCGCCGTAGTAGTAGTAAGAGATGGGATAGTAGTAATTCCAGTAGTCGTAGTAGGGCATCTTAACATTCTCAGACACTATGGCGACCAGCGAAGTTCTTGGCGCATCAGCAGGTATAGTGGCCTGGATGTCTTTGGTCAGCCGATTGTCCTTACTCAAGTAAACATCATTTGCTACGGTCGTGGTTGTCAAAAGTCGTAGGTTGTTTCCGTCGGCATAGTAAACTTGAAGGACAAGGTTGACCAAGCGGAAGTAATCCTTCGCATTCGCCTGAATGCTAATCGTAACTGACTGACCGGGCAGAACCTCCGATGGGTAGGTCAGTTGGACATCAAGGTAATTCAGCTTGACAGTGGTGGACACTTGGCTAGGTTCAGCGAACACATACTGTCCCACAGCCATCGATGAGAGAACAACTAAGCAAACCGCGAGGATGATTCTGCGATCCATGTTTCGTCGTGGAAGGCTCCATACTACGGCTTATAAACGTGCTTCCACAAATTCCGCCTCAACCACCTCTGGTCGAGATTCTACTACACTTAGGATTAAGAGTAGGAACGGTTAGAAAATCCTGTGGACGGTCAGAAGCCAAACTAACTGAGAAATCATTCCACTCATATTTTGGAGAATTAGGTGTCGGTTACCGCGGATAATAGGTGCCGTACCCCATGCTCTCGGCTAGCCGTTCCAGACGGGCGATGCGTTTCTCTGTTGCGGGATGGGTTGAGAAGAGTTCCATGACGAACGAGCCTCGGAATGGGTTGATGATATACAGCGACGACATGACGGGGTTAGTGTTGCTCCTAACTGGTCTGTGTTTCGTCCACGCCTCTATTTTTTCGAGGGCGCTTGCCAATGCCAGTGGTTTTCCCGACAATTTGGCGCCACCTTCATCCGCCGAGTATTCCCGGGTCCGCGAGACTGCGAATTGTACGAGCATCGCAGCCAGCGGAGCCAAGATCATCATCAGCAAGACGCCGATTATGTTTCCTTGCTGGCGGTCACGGCCTCCATAGCCCCCACCGTAGCCATAAGCCCCGCCAAAGAACCATGCCCACTGGGCCAGGTAACTGATGGCGCCGGCGACTGTTGCTGCAATCGTGGTGGTCAACGTATCCCAGTTCCTCACATGCGTTAATTCATGCGCTAGCACGCCTTCCAGTTCCTCGTCGTTAACCATGCTCAAGAGGCCAGTGTGGACTGCGACGGTGGCCTTGTTCGGGCTCCGGCCGGTTGCGAAGGCGTTTGGCATAGGGCTATCGACAAGTGCAACCTTCGGCATCGGAGCTCCAGTGGCTGTTGTTAGCCGTCTAAGAGCGGCATAGACTCGCGGCGCATCTTGCTCGGTAACCAATCGAGCGCCGCCCATACGGAGGACGAAGCTATCGCTGAACCAGTAGATTAGGAGGTTCATGAAGGACGCGAATCCGAGGGCCATGATCGGCGAGAGGCCCAGTAGGTAGGCGATTGCAAACAGTATGCCTGTGAGGATGCCGATCAACAGTGTCGTCTTGATAAACGTCCAAACCATGCTTTACGCAACCCCGCTTTATGTTACCGCAAGTAACAAAATCATATAAACTTTACCACAGAGGGTAACGTCAAGTCTATGTCGGATAGCGGCAGTTTCTACGATTGTAAAAATCCGTCGGACTGATTATCTAACTACTTAAGATCGGTGCAACCTAGTACGGGGCATGGATAATTAGTAGCGTCAGGACGCCTAGGGTGAATATCATTTTCAAGGTCAACTTTGAAGTCATGATAATTCATGCATTCCTTATCGAAAGCCTCTTTCTTTGTCGCTGCATAACTAAATTTGAATCTTTGTCGAGTTCTCGTGGCAGGGAGATTGACCTTCAGTTCTGTCTTTACGTCGGTGTCTGATCTACCAACATATTTCGGCTGAAAACCGCCACCCGCTTCGTAGCCTAGGGCATAATTACCGATCTTGCCACCTTGAACAACGCGTTCGATTGCGGCTTCATCAAATTGATACGAAGTATCGCCCATAGTCAGAGACGGCAAAGTAGTTCATTATTTACCTTATTTGCTAGAGATTTATGGATTTGCTTTCTTGGCTGCATTTTGAATCAATGTCAACCACTTATTTTCACCTTCGACTTCTATTCTCGCCGCTTCCGCTGGCGTCTTACCATTCAGCGCCATGTGTGGTCTAACATAGTTGTGGAAAATTTGCATACCTGCCAAGATTGGCGTGTCGGGTTTCTCTAAGGTACGCATCACTCGCTCCCGGTCACGGATTACTCCATTCATGCGCTCCATCTTGTTGTAGCTATTATGAGCCATCATGCGAGGGTGGAATCTGCGCCTAGTGCGAATGTAACCCTAGATTCGAGCCGTGAGTTACAGTTACTTCTTGGGTGGGGTGCCTAAGAATAATAGCTGAAAGCGGAAGCTATGCACATTGGATCCGGCAGAACAAGAACTCGAGTACGAACTTGATTGCAGTTGTTCATGCATTAAATGTGGATCAGGAAACCACAAGAACTGCGAATATGGCACATGCTGGCTCTCTTAGAGCCCGATCCATCTCCGTTTAGTCCTGATAAATTGGTATGTACAGATTCACTGTTTAACAGGGCTTACTTGCGGCTTACGATCCGTTCCGCTTCTTGGCATACGGGTAAGCCGTCTCTTGGGTCCGAACGGATTTTCACGAATTCCTCCATGATTTTGCGCGTTATGGGTCCAACTTTTCCGTCGCCGATCTCGATGCCCCTCACCTTCACTAGGGGAACGATTTCGGAAAGCGTCCCTGTCAGGAATGCTTCATCAGCGTTCGTCACATCGTAGGGCGTAAGCCCTTTCTCGATCACTTTGTAGCCCAATTCCTTGGCCAGTCGTATTATTCGCTTCCTTGTGACGCCTGGTAGTATGCCCGCGGTTGTGGGAGGTGTGAATATTTCGTCGTCTTTCACGATGAAGAGGTTCGTGGTCGTAGCTTCAGATACGAAGCCATTTCTATCGAGCATCAGGGCGTCGTCTGCGCCAGCATCCGCAGCCTCGAGTTTAGCGAGCACGCTGTTGAGGTAATTGAGCGATTTGATCTCGTGAGTAGTTGCGTCCACAGCGTCGCGTCGAACCGACGAGATTATCACTGAAATTCCTTTTTGTTTTGCAATGGCGCCGAAGGCCGGGTCAACGTATTCAGTCATGATTATGACCGAGGGCTTCCTGCACTTCCTTGGGTCCACACCCAAGTCCCCGACGCCTCTCGTCACAACTAGGCGAATGTATGCGTCTTTCAAGCCATTTCGCTTGAGCGTTTCCACGACGGCCTTGGTCATATCTTCCGGTGCGAATGGAATTTGGAGTTTGATTGATTTCGCTGAGCTGTAGAGGCGTTCGAGGTGTTCCCTGAACCGGAAAATAACGCCATCGTAAACTCGTATCCCCTCGAAGACTCCGTCGCCATAAAGCATGCCGTGGTCGTAGACAGAAATTGATGCCCGCGATTTGGGCAGCCATTCCCCGTCCACGTATACTACGGGTTCCTTCGCGACCAAGTGCAGTCCCCGCCGGTCTACATTAGAAACCGTATAAAATAGTTCCCTCAACCGGTTTGAAGTACGGAGCGCTGAACCCTCACGGGTCCATCGTTCGTTCAACCTTCAAGGGTGAGAACTACTGAAAGTGGGCATGAGAAGCTTCAATAAGGCAGATTAGACGGGCCAAGCAAGAATCGCAGAGCACGTGGGCCGGTAGTTCAGCTGGTTAGAAGGCGTTTGTTCTGGCCTGAACGTTGCCCTTACACGGCAAAGGTCGCCGGTTCAAATCCGGTCCGGCCCACCAAATACAAGGCCGGCCGACTAAGGGTCGTCACGAGTAAGAGTGGTGATTAGGGTGAGAAAGACTTTCAGACCATCTCTCGTCAAAGATCGTGTAGTAGCAAGGATTTACGGGTTGATCTCAGTAGCCCTAGTTGTTCCTCTTGTGTTTTCGTTCATTTACATCTATGCGAACTATGTTCAGAAGGCGCCCTTGCCGCCAAGTTCTGCCACGGCGTTGTTCTGGGTTGGGGTCGGTTCCGAAACGCTTGTTGCTGTCCCGATAGCGTACGCGATTTCTTCTCTCTTGCGAAGCAAAGTAATCCTAACTGACGACGAAATCGTCGTGATCAACGGCTTCAGGGAAAAGACAGTTCAGCTGAAGCAGGTTAAGGAGATAGCTTACAAGACTTTCTCGAAGGGCCTAGTTGGTTACAAAGTTTCTCAGGTGATGCCCTACGAAGCTGGGGTGATTGTCTACCAAGGCGATGGGAGAGAACACAACTTGGAACTGCCAATGGGTTGGCACTACCTCCAAGACCTAATCAAGGAGTTGAAAAATGTCTCAAGCGACCATCTCAGCATAAACGAACAGAGCTTTGAGCGATGGCGGAAATGGTATGAAACACCAACATTGAAGAGGGCCAAG
>Ga0315280_10010833_pt1 | contig 11335 bp, 12 predicted proteins | sample YL17G06_40_MG_FD_203697 | JGI IMG/M metagenome (GOLD analysis project Ga0315280, IMG submission 203697) | Sediment microbial communities from Yellowstone Lake, YNP, Wyoming, USA - YL17G06_40 | ecosystem: Environmental > Aquatic > Freshwater > Lake > Sediment | place: USA: Wyoming | collected... | reverse complement strand
AAAGGCAATAATAGAAAAAGCTCCAAAAATTGAAGCAAAAATTCCGCCAGATAATCCATCCAAACCATCAATTACTCCTCCTGACCAACAAGCTACCATTACCAAGATAAAAAGAGGAATATACCAAAGCCCAATTGATAAATCAATCCCCTCTGGAAAATTAAAAATTAAAGGAATATGAATTGTATTCCAACCTAATTTATAATAAAACCACCAGGCTCCAATTAATCCAATTAAAATGACAATTGCCAATCTTCTTTTAAAACTCATTCCTCCCCCAATATATTTTCCCTTGCCATAAACTGTCAAAGTATCATCTATTAATCCAATAATTGAACCCACAACTAAAGTAAAAAGAGGAAGCCAGGTTTCTCCTCTTGATAAAAAATTAAATCTCTTTAGCCACCAGGGATGGGAAATGTAAGATAAGGCAAAAAATAAAAAAATCAAAATTAAAACTGAAAACCAAATTAGCGCTCCCCCACCCCTTGGAACTGTTATTTCCCTTTCTTTATGTAAGGAATAAAGAACGGTTGCTTCTTCACCAGTAATTGTTTTTTTCCTTGCTTCCTTTTTCCAAAATTTGATTTTTTCTAAAAATTTAATTAAAAAAGGTCCCCAAATTAAAGAGGCAAAGGCCGCCAAAGCCGAGAGGACTAAAATTCTTATTACGTTAAAAGTAAAGAAACTTAAAATTGGCATAGTGGTAATACCAAGTTGGTCGCTCGCCCTCATCCAGCCTTACGGCTGGCGCTCGGCTTCGCCTCGCTTCGGGCTCGCGAGGGGCCCAGCCGAAGGCTGGGAGGATGGTGGGAGGGTTGTAGTCTTTAAAAACCCTCGGTTTTTAATCTTTTCCTAGACGGGAGAACTGATAAGTTCTCCCGATCCCTCTCCGAAATGGGATGTTCTCCACGGTGCTTATTCATTAATCCAATCAATTAGTTTTTGCATCTCTTCAATCCGAGCCGCTGATGAGGGAGCGCCCAAAATTACATTGATAAAAAGATTCCCTCTCGCGTCTTTAAAAATAAAGATGATGCATCCACCGGCCTCATCAGTATAACCGGTCTTTCCTCCGATAACTTCTTGAGTTAAAAACAAATCAAAAATTCCATCTTGAACCAAATAAAGAGGTTTTTTGAGTGAAATTTCAAAAATTAATGGATGTTCTTTTAATATATATTGAGAAATCTTTACTAAATTGCTGGCACTCGAATAATTTAAATATGGAAGAGTAGCTGAGTCGTAATGTAACTCATCTGGATCTAGTCCCGTCGGATTTATAAAATGTGTACTTTCCAACCCCAAATCCCTAGCCTTTTGATTCATTTTTAGGACAAATTGGTCTACTCCGATAACTTCTGAAAGAGCCCAGGCTGCATCATTGCTTGAATAAATTAACATTAAATCTAAAAGATCTTTTACCTTAAATTTCTTCCCTTTTTCTGAATCTAAATTTCCATAATTTGGAACATTTTCTTGATTAGCGGCTTTTTCTGAAATAGTACAACTTTTTTCCAAATCATAATTCTTATCTTCTAATATAATTATGGCTGTTATTAGTTTGGTTAGGGAGGCAATTGGAAATGGTTGATTTATATTTTTTTTAAAAAGAATAATTTCTCTACCGGCTTTGTTAATCTTAACTGAAATGGCTGCTCTAGCCTGGAGATCTAAATTTGGCTTTTGAGGTTTTTCTGGAATTTTTACTTCGACAATGTTTTGAAAGGGCTGAGAAATTTGAGCATAAAAAAATTTTTCCAGATTTTCCTGGAAAAGATTTATTCCATACCAAAAAGGCAAACTAAATAAAACGGCAATTAATAAAAATTTAATTCCTTTTGTCATTTTTTATTTTTTCTTTTCTTGGACTGGAGAATTGCTAACCTTTGGTCAATTCGTTCCATATCTCTGGGAAAAAGAGTGGCTTCGCGAACATTTCCTAATTCCAAAATTTGTTTTACTATTCTTTCAGCTCCTAGGGCAAAACCTCCTTCGGGTGGCATTCCATATTTAAATGTTTGCAAATAAAACTCAAAATCTTTAATTTTATTTCCCCATTTTTTAATATTTTTTACTAATTTTTCATATTCATGAATTCTCTGACCTCCGGTTACTATCTCTAATCCTCGACAAAGAAGATCAAAGCTTAAAGTATACTCTGGATCTTTGGGATCGGGATATGTATAAAAAGGTCTTTTTTTTGTTGGATAGTGAGTAATGAAAATCAATTCAGAATTATATTTTTCTTTTGAAAACTGGCAAATTTCTCTTTCATCTTCTGGCTCTAAATCTATTTCTTTTCTATGATCTATTCCCGTTCTCTCAAAGATGATTTCTTGAGCTTCCCTCATTTTTATCCGAGGAATTTTCGAATTTATTTTTGGAACTTTAGCTTCATATAATTTCAGTTCTTTGAAGCAATTTTTTTCAACATTGGTAAAAAGATTTTTCACCAATAATTCGCAAATATCCATTAATTCTTCCCAAGATTCAATAAATCCCATTTCTATATCCAAACTAATGTACTCTGTGAGGTGGCGGGTGGTAACGCTGGGTTCAGCTCTATAAACGTGGGTGACGGTAAAAACTCTTTCAAAGGCAGGAATTAAAATTTGTTTATAAAGCTGAGGGCTTTGAGATAAATAAGCATCGTGGTTGAAATAATCAATATGAAAAACTTCAGCTCCGCCTTCAGCGGTGGTTGGGACAATTGCTGGAGATTCGAATTCGAAAAATCCAAAATCTTTCATCGTCCTTCTGAAGCTAAAAATCACCTCCTCTAGAATTTTAAAAATGGCTTTGATTTTTTCATTCTTAAGAGTTAAGGGGCGATAATCTAAAAGTCGGGGTAAACTTAATTTTAAATCTTTTAAATCAAAGGGAAGCGTTTTGGCTTTGGCTAAAATTTTAATTTCTTGAACTTTCAATTCAATCTCCCCGGTTTCCAATTCAGGATTAACCATTTTAATTGGTCTTTTTTTTATCTCCCCTTCTATTTCTAAAACATATTCCTCTTTAATATCTTTAACCAAATTAGGCGGAGAGACTACTTGTAAAATTCCAGACCTATCTCTCAAATCCAAAAAAACTATTCCACCGTGATCTCTTCTTGAATTAACCCAGCCACAAACTTTGACCAATTTTCCTACGTATTTTGTCGCATCGATAGATAATATTCTCTCCATTTTACTTGCCTTATTTAAGATTATCATATTTTAGAAATTAAATAAAAACACCCTTATCTAAAAACAAAAATTAACATTTATTTTCAAATAAGGGCGCTCTTTTGGCGCGGTGCCACCTTATTTCCCCACGCTATTACTAGTATAGGCTTTCCACCCACCCTTTAAAATGGGATTATCGCAGTAACGGGCGAACCCGTGAGGTTCTACTTTCCGAAATGGATTTCCTCCTCAAGCTCCGGAGTGTTTTTCTCCATCTCAGCTTTTTACTAATTTTACCTACTTAATATTTTATTCGGTCTTAAAATTCTGTCAAGTCTTTAGAAATTTTTGTTTTATCTTCTAAAATTAATTTAAAGCGATTTCCCCATCGATATTGAAGGCACTTTAAAAGCCATTTTTCTTGCTTCAAAAAAGCAAGAGGGCTTCTTAATTGAAAGCCCTCTAATAGTTGATTTATTGAAATCAGTCTTTCTGGCTTTATGGAAACTGTTTTAATTACATTGCAGGAGTTTCTGGGGGGGTAGGAGTTTTTGGCTCCTCTGGTTTTGTAACTTCTAGTAGTGCTTTTGTTTTTCTTTTTCCAGTAATAAATTGATAAACTATCCAGCCAATAACAATAATCGCCAAAATTATTATTAAAAGAGTATATTTCATAGCCCTACGAATAAAATTATAATTCGACCTTTAAAATTTTGCATTTTACATTTTGAGTTTTGAATTTATTTCATAAATATCCCCTGCTCCCATGATTATCACCACTTCCCTACCCTCTAAATTCCTCTTCAAATACTCTATTATTTTTTCTTTATGAAGATAAATCGCCCAAGGCTGATTGATTGTCTCAATTAACTTTTTTGAATTTATTTTTTCTTTAATTTTCTTATCTTCCCTGCCAGCCACTCCATAAATATCGGTAATTATTAATCTATCAACAGGTGCCTGACCTAAAACCTTAACAAAATCTTTAAATAAATAATATGTTCTCTGATATTGGTGGGGCTGGAAAATGCACCAGATTTCCTTTTTTGGAAATTTCTCCCTAGCAGCTTTCAAAGTCACCCTAATTTGGGTGGGATGATGTCCGTAATCATTAATAATGATTAATGGTCGATTATCAATTTTCACTTTTTTAATGTCGAATCTTCGCCAAGAACCTTTATATTTTGAAAGAGCCTTAAAAGAAATTTTATCGGGAATTTTTAAAACTCGAGCTACAGTCAAAGCTGCCAAAGCATTGTAAACATTAAACTCCCCCGGAATTTTTAGAATTTTCTTGAGTTTTTTTGTCTCTTTTTGTCCCAACGAATATGCCCAGGTGTCACCTGTGTATTTTTTTATTATTTTTTGAGTGTTCCAATCATCTTTATTGGCTATTAAAATTCCATTTTTTGGTAAATGGGAAACAAATTTTTTAAAGGTTTTCAAAATATTATTTAAGTTTTTATAAAAGTCCAAATGGTCAGCTTCAATCGTCGTTAAAACAATAATTTTTGGCCAATAATTTAAAAAAGAAGCAAAATGCTCGTCTGCTTCAATGACTAAATATTTAGATTTCCCTACTCTACAATTTGACCCCTCACCATTTTTTTGGTGGGGGGCGAATTCTTTCACTTTCGTCCCGACAATAACCGTTGGATCAAACCCTGCCTCTTTTAATAAAACCCCAATCATTGCCGCCACTGTGCTTTTTCCATGACTTCCGGCAACGGCAATAGTAAAATGTTTCTTTGTTAATTCTCCTAATGCCTGTGGATAAGTTTGAATTTTAATCCCTAATTTTTTCGCCGCCACTAATTCTTGATTATTTGGCAAAACCGCTGGACTATAAATTAATTGTTTAACGTCGGGTGTTAAATATTTTGGATTATGGGGACCAACAAAAATTTGAGCCCCCATTTTTTTAAGGGCCTGGGTAATTTCCGATGAAATCAAATCCGAACCTGAAACTTGATGATCTTTTTCTAAATAATATCTTGCCAAAGCTGAAACCCCAATTCCGCCAATGCCAATAAAGTGAATTTTCATATCCCTACGAATTACGAATTTTTACGAATATACGAATAAATTATTTACCCAATTCTATACTTTCTAAAATTGTATACTCTGCTCCCCCTCTTTTTAATTCACTTTCCATTACTTCAATTGAATTTACTTCAAAGGTTAAATTTATTTCTTCATCCACCAATGGTCTTTCTTCACTTTCTATTTGTCTGAATTCCCATTGTTTAATTCTTCCCAGAGTTATGTGAGGAGTGTAAGGTCTGGCTTCCGGCTCTTTCAAGTTTTTAATAGGAGTTGAAAAAAGAGAGTTTTCCAAATTATTTTGTAATTTCCCTAGTTCGATACTCTTTTCTCCTTCAGCCCAGATCATTCGGGGTGGCGTTTTCTTTGGCGGACCGTAGCAGATTTTGTTTAAATTTATTGAAAAAGAATTATTTCTTTGGGCAACTTCTTTTGTAATTTTGATAATTTCTAAAAGTTCCTCATCTGAAAGATAACCCAAAAAAGCCAAAGTAATGTGTAAATTTTCTAGTTTTACCCATCTTACTGGCAATTCCGACCATTTAGATTGAAAATTTATCAATTCCTTTTTAATATTTTCTGGCAAATTTATGGCAATGAAAATTCTATGTCTCATAGATTGAATTTTATCACAAAAAAGATTAAGATTAAAGAATGAAAGAGTGTTATTTATACAAAAAATTAAAAGATAAAAAAGTTTACCCTGTTAAATCCCGCAAAGCGGGTGCTTTACCTTTGGCAAAGCAATTTAACAGGGTGAAGTGCCAAAATTGCCCACATTTTTGCGTTATCACTGCCGGAAAAAGAGGAAAATGCGGAGTGAGAGAAAACATTGATGGAAAATTATATGCCTTAAATTATGGCAAAGCCATTGCCTGCCATATTGACCCAATTGAGAAAAAACCTTTTTTTCATTTTTTACCAGGTTCTTATTCTTTGTCAATTGCAACTGTTGGATGTAATTTTCGTTGCCTAAATTGCCAAAACTATGATATTTCCCAGGACTTTAAAGGCGTTAAGGAAATCCCAGGAGAAGATTTGCCGCCAGAAAAAATTGTTGATTTAGCAATTGAAAATAATTTACCGAGCATCTCTTATACGTATACAGAGCCCACGATATTTATAGAATATGCCTTAGACACAATGAAATTAGCCAAAAAAGCAGGGCTGAAAAATAATTTTGTTTCAAATGGGTTTATGACTGAAGAATCGGCGAAATTAGTTATCCCCTATTTGGATGCTAACAATATTGATATTAAAGGTTTTTCTGAAGAATTTTACAGGGAAAATTGCGGAGGTTCTTTAAAACCAGTTTTAGAAATTGCGAAATTAATGAAAAAATCTGGGGTTTGGGTGGAAATAACAACCTTGGCTATTCCAAATTTAAGCGATTCCGAAGAAATGTTCAGGGGGATTGCTAAATTCATTTATAATGAACTCGGTTCTGAAACTCCTTGGCATATTAGTCAATTTTCTGGAGCAATTTCTTGGAAACTCCAAGATGTACCAGATACACCGGTTGAAACATTAGAAAAAGGATATAAAATCGGAAAAGAAATCGGCTTAAAATATGTCTATACCGGCAATGTTCCCGGGCTTCCTTCAGAAAATACCATTTGTCCAAAATGTGGGACAATTGCTATAAATCGAATGAATTATATTATTCACCGCCACGACAAAGAGGGCCTTTGCCCAAAATGCGATGAAAATCTTAATTTAATTTTAAAGTAATATGTCAATTGTTTTTACTTGTATTTCTCCCCATCCTCCAATAATTTTACCTTCAGTAGGTTCACCCGAAGATCGAGCCCAAGTTAAAAATACAATTTTGGCTTTGGAAAAATTAGGCAAAGAGTTAAAAGAAAAAAAACCAGATTCAATCATAATTTCCGCTCCTCATCCTGACTGGGGATTTAATGTCCCCTTATTCTTTCTGGCTAAAGATTTTAAAGGAGAAATTGAAACAGTTTTAATCGGTCTTGAATCTCCAAATTTTTATTTTGAAGAAGGCAAAAAATTTTATCAATCCAAAATCTTAAATCTTAAATCTAAAATCGCTCTCATTGCCTCTGGCGATTTATCTCACTGTTTAAAAGAAGATGGACCTTATGGATTTAATCCAGATGGTCCAAAATTTGATAAAACCCTAATTGAAGCATTAAAGAAAAAAGACATTGAAACAATTTTTAAATTAGACGAATTGTATCCCGAGGCCGGTGAATGTGGCTTGAGGTCATTTTGCTTTCTTTTGGGAATACTTGAAGAATCGGAAATAAATTATCAGCCCGAGATCTTATCTTACGAAGGTCCCTTCGGGGTTGGCTATTTAGTAGCTAATTTTAAACTATGATAAAAGCTATTATTTTTGATTTAGGTGGCGTAGTTATAGATTCGGCCTTTGAACCATTCTCTCTTAAACTTGAAGCATTATATGATATTCCAAAAAAGAGAGTGTATCTAACTCTACAAAGACATTGGGATGACTTTGCTCGAGGAAGAATAAAAGAAAAAGAATTTTGGAGAAGATTTGCAAAAGATTTAAAAATAAAAAATAAAGGTTCAAGGCTTAGAAAAATAATGCGCTCATTTTTTATCATTAAACCGAAGGTTATAGGAATTATTAAAAAACTGAGATGTCATTATAAAACTGCACTTTTAACCAATGTATCTAGAGAGTGGCTAAATTATGTAATAAAAAATTATCGTTTAAATAGATTTTTTGATGTAATTTTAGCATCTTATATGACTGGATACGCAAAACCAAGCTTAATGAAATCAAAAAAATCGAACTTTCAAATTTATAATTTGCTAATAAATAAATTAAAGGTAGTACATGATGAATGTATTTTCGTTGATAATAAAAAGGAGAATTTACCTCCCGCAAAAATGCTCGGGATCAAAACTATTTTATTTAGAAACGAAAGAGATTTAAGAGAAAAATTATTAGTTTTTAAGGTGAAAATATGAAAAATTTTAATTTTAAAAGTGAAAAAGGGGTGTTGGATTTTTTGAGGGAAAATAAGATTGTGAGATTTGTCAGAATAATTTTTTCTGATGTTCTAGGAAGAGACATGAGTTTTACTATTCCCTCTGAAGAATTAAAATCTGCTTTTGAAATGGGGAAAGGATTCGATGGGAGTTCAGTCGAAGGGTTTGCCAGAATTGAGGAGTCGGATTTATTTATTGTTCCTGATTCAAAGACTTTTCGAGTTTTGCCCTGGAATTATGAAATGGGAGATTTCGTTTGGAAAGAAGCCGTTGTTTTTGGCGATATATTCAACCCGAAGGGAGAGCATTTTCCCGGGGATTCCCGCTATATCTTAAAAAAGACCTTAGAAAAAACTAAAAAATTTGGAAATCTTTTTGTTGGTCCTGAACTTGAATTTTTTATTTTTGAAAATGAAAATGAACCAAAACTCTTAGACCACGGTGGCTATTTTTACGGAGGGAAATGGGGAGAAATCAGAAAAGTAAGTCAACTCTATTTAAAAGAGATGGGAATTGAAATTGAATGCGACCATCACGAAGTAGGTCCGAGCCAGCATGAAATTGACCTAAAATTCACAGATGCTTTAAATACGGCCGATTCTGTAATTCTGGCAAAATACGTTTTAAAAAGAGTGGCCGGGAAATTAGGTCTTTTTGTCTCCTTTATGCCAAAGCCAATTACCGGAATTATTGGATCGGGAATGCATTTACATTTGTCTTTGTGGGCATCGCCTCAGCATCCTAAGCGGAATTTGTTTTTTGAAAACAGATCTCTTTCTAATTTTGCCAAAAAATACACGATGGGCTTGATTAAATACGGTCAAGAAATTCAACTGATTTTAAATCAATGGGTGAATTCTTACAAAAGATTAATTCCTGGTTACGAAGCCCCGGTTTATATGGCCTGGGGAATAAAAAATAGGTCAGCTTACATAAGAGTACCTGAGTATCAGCCGGGGAGAGAAAAACCAACGCGAATTGAATTGAGAAGTCCTGACCCGGCTTGCAATATTTATTTGGCCTTGGCTATCATTCAGGCAGCCGGGATTCAGGGGATAAAAGAAAATCTAAAATTTCTACCTCCGGAAGAAAAAGATATTTATGAATTGACAGAGATCGAAATGAAGAAAAAAAAGATTAAAACACTTTCTAGAAATCTAAAAGAAGCCCTAGGATTATTTAAAAAAAGCAAATTAGCAAGAGAAATCCTTGGCGAGCACCTCTTTCAAAAAATTATCCAAAATAAAGAAATTGAATGGCAAAAATATAAAAAAGCAGTTGGTAAAAGATACGAAAAAGAAGTCAGTCCTTACGAAATAAAAGAATATTTACCAGTGCTTTAATAAATGGATTTTGAAAAAATCAAAGAATTATTTAAAAAAGAACCAAAATTAATTGAAATCAAAAAAGCCAAAAAAATTATTTTTGTTGGCGATATCCATGGGGATTTGGAAGCGAGCCAAAAAGTAATTAAAGATTATTTAAAAAAAGAAAACAAAATTGTTTTTCTCGGAGATTATGTTGATAGGGGACCTTATTCTCAAGAAAATTTAGATTTTCTGTTAGAGACTAAACTAAAAAACCCAAATCAAATTTATCTATTACAGGGAAATCATGAGGGTCATCATATTTTAAAATTTTCTCCAGCTGAATTTTGGGAAAGTTTGCCAGAAGTGGATTATAAAAAATACATTTCTATTGTTGAAAAATTTCCTTTAGTAGTTATCGCAAAAGATGTTATTGCCTTGCACGGCGTTCCGCCTGATGTTAAAAGTTTAGAGGAGATAAATCAAATAAAAATAGGCGGTAATATGTGGCGGCAAATTACCTGGGGTGATTTCTCTGAGGAAAAAGGTGAATATTTGGGCACATATCCATTCACCGGTCGTCCTCAATTTGGCAAAGATTATTTTTTTAAATTAATGAAAAGATTTCACAAAAAAGTTTTAATTCGTTCTCATCAACCCGACGCTCCCCTATTTATGTTTGATGATAGATGTTTAACAATTTTCACTTCTTCTGCCTATGCCCGTGAAAGAACAATTACTATCGCTGACCTCAAAAAAGAAATAAAAACCGCCAAAGATTTAGAAGTTGTAAAAATTTGACTTTGATATATGAGAAAGTTAAATAATGTTACCTTAATTGGTATGCCCGGCTCAGGAAAAAGCATGATCGGTAAATTATTAGCAAAAAAGATTAATTTTGAGTTTATTGATTGTGATGAGTATATAGAACAAAAAGAGAAAATGAGTTTACAGCAAATTATAGACACTAAAGGAGATAAGGGTTTTTGTAAAATCGAGAAGCAGAGAATTTTAGAGCTGTTGCCGTTAAAAAAGCACGTTATTGCTCCCGGAGGAAGCGCTATATATTTAGAAAAACTTATGAATATTCTTAAAAAATCATCCCTTATTATATTATTAAATTTACCACTCAATGTTTTAGAACAGCGGCTTACAAATAAAGAGACTAGGGGCATTGTTGGGTTGAGGTCAAAATCTATTAAAGAATTATATGAAGAAAGAATGCCTTTTTATAAGAAATATGCAGACATTATAATAAATTGTTTCAATAAATCTAACAGCGAAATTATCCACGAAATTATTAAAAAATTAGCAATGGTGAAAATCTCACAATCGTGAGAAAAATGCAATACAATAAAATATGATTAAAATTATAGAAGCTAAGAAAAAAGATATAAATTCTATCGTAAAAATGGCCAAAGAAATGGCTGATTTTCATCGGAAAATTGACGATTATTATAAATCTGGCAAGGAGCATGAAAAAAGGTTAAGGGCATTAGCCTTAAAATCATTTGGCAAAAGAAATATTAAAGCTTTAATTGCTAAAGACAAAAATAAAATTTTAGGTTATGGAGTAGCTTCAATTGAAAAACCGAGAGATTACGTTCGGCATAAAAAAATTGGTTATATTAAAGGCCTTTATGTAAAAGAGGCGTATAGAGGGCGCGGAGTGGGAAAACAAATTTTTAATAAGTTTTTGGAATGGTTTAAATCTCGCAATATCAAATATATTGAACTTTCGGTTGATTCAAGAAATAAAATTGGAATTTCTGTCTGGAAAAAATACGGCTTTTTTGAATATCAAAAGAAAATGAGAATGGACTTATGATT
>Ga0315280_10010832_pt1 | contig 11335 bp, 10 predicted proteins | sample YL17G06_40_MG_FD_203697 | JGI IMG/M metagenome (GOLD analysis project Ga0315280, IMG submission 203697) | Sediment microbial communities from Yellowstone Lake, YNP, Wyoming, USA - YL17G06_40 | ecosystem: Environmental > Aquatic > Freshwater > Lake > Sediment | place: USA: Wyoming | collected... | reverse complement strand
CCTCTGTACATGAACCATCTGGGGGTTGGGGAATGGGTTTGAGCTCCATCACCTAGAAGGAAACTTCTATCAGCACTGTAGTAGGCGAGGTTGCTTAAGGTTCCCCGCCTCAACCCTAGGGATACAAAGGACTTAGACTCAGGTAGCTCACCGACACATGAGAGGATCCTAACTTTCTCCTCATTGAGCGGATTGATTATTTTTATGGCTGACGTGCCTAAGTCGACGCCTACCAGCAAATTGTCATATGACTTTACACTCAATTTTTATATGCACCCAACGGCATTGATCGCCCATCCTCTTAGCCAGAGTATTTAAAGAGAGGGCGCGAAGAAGAGACTACTTCCCGCTAGGTTGGGTTTCAAGGGCTTAAATTGGGCTCTGCCACGTGTTCAATTCGTTTGCTGCCAGCCTCATATCTTCCGTGGCTTGTTTCCAATAAGCGAAGACTCTGAGGCTTTCATTCCTAAGGTCTACGTTCCGTATTCCCATGCTTCGCTGTCGGTAGAATTCCAGTTGGAGAGCCTTACTGAGGTCGACGGCGTGCATCGCATATTGATCCAGTTTGGCTGCTTCTTCCAACCTTCTAACTAACGCCTTATCGAACCGGAACCATTCGACTGTACCTGCCACGCATGCTATAACTGTCACTGCATCAACAAGCTCCTTTAAGCTGTTCCTATTGAGGCGGGTCGCCTCCGCACAGGATGATTCGACGGTCAACTGAATATAACGTTCAACCAAATCCCTTGGGCAGAGAAGGTGAGCGCCAGCCTCGCAAAACGGTGTCGCGACCAGGTCAATGAAGTACTCTGGAAGACCAAGTGATTGAGGGAGAGCCACAACTGCTTGATCGGCGGCTTTGATATGGGATAGTTCGTGACGCGCCAGAACCTTCAGATTATTCCTGCTCGCGCTCCATAGCTTCCAGTCGGCATCGAATCTTGAAGAGAAATCCACGAAAACTGTTCCAGAATCGTGATCGCTTGCTTTTGTGAAGACAATGGCGCTTGCTTGAACCTGGTCCCCTGCCTCGACCGCGACCCGCTCTATGCCCATTTCATCGGAGGCGCATTTTAACTCTTCAAGAAGAACTGACAGTGCTTGTTCTTTAACGTTCCCGTTCTTGCGAAGAAGCACTTCCACCAAACCGCTTGCCACAACCGAGTATATTTCACAGGATATTGCCTCAGGTCTAAGAGGATTAAATGTTCCGTCTATGCATGTCGAGCTATCTAAGATCAACAGCTTGGCCACTTGAATGTTGCATGGGGGGCGTTCGAGTCCCTGATGAAAAACCGCTTTCCCAGACTGTCCCAGCGGAATTACGGCGAGTTCAACTTCCTTGATCACCATAGCGCACCGAGAACTGCTTTCAACGAAGCTTAAAAAGCAGAAGCGGAAGCGGTTTAAATTCCCTTAAGTGCAAGGTTAACAGAGAAGGGGGATGGTCTCTGAAAACCGTTTATACTAGGCATGCGATGCGGCGAATCTACGAGCGTGCTGGCGGCCCCTACTATTATTCTTGGCTACTGCGGCAAGGCGCCTACCCGATAGTGACTCGGCGTAGAGGGGAAACTCAGATTCACTATCTTCTACCCTCCGGCTTGAAGATAGTCACCGCTCCGAAAGCCGGCAAGTTAATCGTGAAGACAGTTTACTGGGAACACGCTCCTCCTCTAGGACGGATGCAGATGGTCTATCCGTACGTGTCAACGCCTTATCCTCATCCCTCCATCTACATGCCTCCTTCAACCGCGTCAGCCACGCCGTATCGAGGACAGATGTGCTATCAGTGTGGAAGCTTGGTTGCTCTCGACGCTGCAGGTAGAGAATTCTGCTCGAGATGCCAAATATATCTGTGAGAGACGCGGAAAACGCCTTGGCTGATTTACAGTTCACTGAGCATGCTTGGGCGAGGCTTTGGCAGAGGATAGGTCACCCTAATCGCCTCTACGAGTTTCTGTCGCGTGGAGTGAAGCTTTACCGGGAACCGGCGGGTTCGCTTCTTCTCGTAGCTGGAGGCTTCACGCTTGTTCTCGAGGGGCACCCGCCTGACTATAATCATCCACATCCCTACTTTCTCGTCGTGACTGTGAGGGAGCGTAGCTGGAGAGATGATGCGATGGTGGGTGGCATGAAGACGCTGCACGGCCAGTTTAGTATTCAACCCCCCTATGCATCTGGCGGGATCCCGCTTCCATACGAGATTTCCCTTCAAAAACGATTCTCCTTGAAAGACGTCGTCAAAAAATTCTTTCTGAAGCTCGCTTCCTAAAGTATGAGCGCCGATATCGCGGAAAAAATAAGGTCGCCTGCTACAAACGCTGATGCGAAGCCAATGGTTAAAAACAGTAACATAGGCAGCCCGAAAGCAACCCAGATTTCGCGCGGAATAACCGCCTTCTCCACATACGGCCTCAATTTTCCGACGAGCTCTTGTCTTTCAGCCTCCGCCTCAACGAAGAGGTTGAGTCTCCTCTCTACGGCGCCTCCTGATTCAACGGCTTTCTCCATAGGATACAAGTAGATTTTGTCTTCAACCTCCCTAAAGTCCGCTTTATACCCCGAAACAAGTGCGAAGGCCTTCTTCCAAGCAGGCTCCTTCTCAAAACCCAGAAATAGGCTTCGTCGGCTAGAACACTTCCAAAACAAGTTACGGCCGAGAACATATAATGCCGCTGAAGCGGCGAGCAAAAGCGAGTTAGAGAGGACAACAACTGGGAAGAATGGATGGAAGAAATTTGCAGATGCCAGCGTATCCTCAGGCAAGGTCGGAATCGATATGCCAATACATATCAAACCTTTCGCATCCGCCCCACCAAATACACCGGTATAGAAGAGTAGGAGAGCTAAAGCTGTTGCACCAATGATTGAACTGAGAGAGATCCGCAGCAACTCCGGCGACGAGTACAATCTTATGATAGTTAGAACCGCCCCCGCTGGAGCGAATATCAGCCAAACTGTGTTCGAGACCTCTCGCGTCTTGATGTCGCTCCAAGAACCGTATCCGAGAAACGCGAGTACGACGAGAATGGAGATGAGATTGACGACGTAGCTCAAGCCGCTCCTCCTCTCAGCGGCTTAATCCTCCGCGTCCTCGTATCCGTGCTTCGCCACATCCTTCAGTAAGGGTTTGATATCTGGCTCCGTCTTTTTCTTGGCTAGCTTAGTGGCGAAGGCCGCTATTTGTGGCAGGTACTTCTCGAAGACCTCGAGTCTCCTCTTTTCATGTTCCATGTGGATGCGTCTGGACAGGTAAACGGATAGTCTCCGTCCTGCTTCCCGTAGGCCGAAGAGTATTTCGCGTTCCACCTCAGGTCTATCCGCTATGAATTCTTTTCCCACGGTTTTGTACGGTATCTTGAGGCTTGCGATGTGGACGAATGCGGCGGCAGGGGTTTCCGGCGTAACCTTATACTGCCTCCAATTCACGAGTTCGTTGATGACCTTTCTAGATACGTCGCTGGCTTCATCGAAAAGTAGCGGGATCTTGTTTGCGAAACGATAGAGCGATACGCCTCCTGTTGGCGGAATCTTTCCTCCGTAAGCCAACCCTACTTCGACAATAAACGGGAAGCCGCTGTACGATGAAGGTTTCCGCTGAACGACGGCGACGAACTCCGGCTCCAACTGCTTTCTTATTCCTGCTTCAAGCAGCTTCTCGCCGAGCGGTGAGAGGCATGAAGCATCCGGCGAAATGAAGCCGTCGAAGGTTGCCATAGCGTTTGCGAGCTGAACCACCTCATCAGCGGAAAGTTTCTTCGGGTTTTTTCTCGAGTTCATATTGGCGTAAGCTAGGAATCGTTTAGCCGTTGTTTCCCCAACCCGCTGGAAATGCGCCGTCATAAAATCGATGAGCGTAGTCGTCTTCGTTACCGCTATGATCCTCTTGAGTCCTTCCACATTCATGCCCTGTGGATGCGGAAGCGCCTCCGTTGGAAGCTTCGGCATCGTGGATGTGGCCCGCTCAAACCTGTGGACCACACCTTCTGGGTCGGTGCACGTGATGTCTGCGTATGGAACCACTATCGCCGTCTGTTTGAGATATTCAAGAATCTTAGATTGAGCTCGCGCGTAGTCTCCCTGCGTCATAAGCTCGACAATCGTTCCTCGCCATCGTTTGCTGTTGCTCAACGCCCTATGTCTTATTATCTTCGGCTTATTCGCTTGAATATCTATCATCAATTCGTAGTCGTGAATCTTCGACCCGCCTGTGCTGGAGACGATCTTCGCAGGCTTATTTGTCGTTATCTCCGCGTATAGAATACTCATCTTTCCGCCGAGCCCAAAAGTCCCGCGTAATTGTTTAAGGCGATATTTGCTTCCGTAGAGGATTTGCCCGAACGCTTGAGGAATATGCTCCCTCGGCACTCCTGCACCGTTATCCTCTACACGAATCCTATATGTACCAACTCCCTCAGGGGTCTGCACATTCTCCTCGCTGATTTGAATGCGGATGTCCGGCGGAACACCTATCGACTCGCAAGCGTCAAGAGAGTTCTCAACGAGTTCGCGAACCGTGGAGTAGATGGCTCTCGACGGGTTTTGGAAGCCAGCAATATCTCTATTGCGGTAGAAGAAGTCGGCTGGGCTGATCTCTTCGAAAGCCTCCTGGCTCCCCCGCAAACCCTTTCACTGTAAGCCCTCGCCGCGTAAATCTTTTAAAGAAGAAAACGCCGCTAAAGCGATACAAGATCATTTTGAATCGATTCGCAAAAAAGTTAGTTAGTGAGCCTCAGGAGCACCTGTCCCCCGGCATCAATGTTAGGTTTAACGCATCCTTTGAAGCGTTGTAGGAAGCCTCATGTACAGCGAGATCGACGCCGAGATGTTCGGAGAAGGCTCCTGCAAGCAAACCCATGAGGTATCTCGCCGCCGCACCGCTACCGTTTTTGACGGGAGGATTGGCAACTGAAACCGTAACGCTCGGCGGCTTGAAGTCGATGTCGGTTGACAACTCGCCGAAGCCCATGAAACGCAGGAACCTTGCAAGCTGCGCTGGAACATGCGTGCGGGGAATTGAAAGAAGAAGCTCCTGCCCAGCTTCAAATCCCATGCGGTAGGCTACGAACTCTCCGCCTGACGATAGTGCTTTATCCAGCCAACGGAAGCTTACTGGAAAATTGATTAGGACATATCCTTCGTTTCCACTCAATATTCAAACCCGACAAGCCTCCTCCTCTTCACTTAAAAGCTGAAGGAGTCTCGTCCTTAGGCGAAGTTGAAACCTCAGTGCACTCATAATAGTACTCCGTGAAGCCGTCGAAGACGTAGAACACCCTTCTCCCCTCAAAAAGATCATGATTTTTAACTAGCAAAGGTTTCCTGAGCACCTGCGATACCTTCTTAATTCCTTCCAGCGAGGCGACTTGAATTCTTCTCGTGATCCTCGACTGCCTTACGATTGGAACAGCCTCCTTCAAGTCGTATTCGATGGGCGGCGCTGTCGTGAAGCAACGTTCAACTCTGAAAGCGGTTATCAGGATGTAGCTCCAAGCCGCTGCGACGAGCATTCCATACGCCGTTGTTAAAGCGAGTTGAACTGGCATGTGGCTGTAGACCTCGAATCTGAACCATAACGCGAGAAGGTTGAGCGACCCAGCGAGGAAGTTCGGTGTCGCGAGAGCTACACCCATGCTCAGCATGTAGAAAGTAAGGATTTCCCGTCTAAGCTTCAGAAGCTTGAAGACTCCGTAACAGATGAGGAGGATGCTGTAGATGACGGCGATTACGCCGACGCTGTGCACAGTTAAGCCTGTGAAGTTGAACTGTTCGAGTAGTATGCGTAGAAGCAGGTTTGATTCTAAGCTGGTTCCGAAGGAGGCTACGCCGAGAAGCGTCGTGACCATGTCGAAGCTCTGCGCGGCCACCACTACTGCGAAAGCTACGCAGAGAGGATTGTTCCTTAACCAAGTCGCAGTCGGTAATCTCAACGGCTCGGGGCACCCTTCTGGGCTAGTACGAAATCTGCAACTTTCTTTGGGTTAGGTACGCTGTCCAATTCACGTACATAGCCTGCTGACTTGTACCTTTCATGGTCGAGGATTCCGTAGCCGCTCATGGTGACGCATACGACATCTCCATAGTTGAGAAGACGCCCCATCCATGTCTGGCTTACGAGGACATCGCTTATGCGTTCATATGGAATTGACCGAGTGCCCTGCGAAAGCAAGGTTCGTTTTACGATGATTCTTCGGTTCGTCAACAAGTAGCTGTAAGCATTTCTTTGAAGGATGCCTACTGCAAGCCAAACGCTGCCAGCGAAAACGAGGAAGACGGAGAGGTAGATGGCTCCTTGTTCAGCTTGAGCGATTATGCTTGACGACACGAACTGCGACAACTTCCCTCTAGCAATATGCAGAAACTGGGAAAGCGCGAAGTAACCGATGGCCGCGAGGATCATCAACGCAACTCCTCCTTTAACGTAGGGGTAGATGACAGGCTTCAACTTCAATAGCGTAGCTTCACTCATGCTCGAAGCAACCCGTTTAACTTCCCAAAAAAGAGCATTTAAACAGCCGTTGCTTGATCTATTGGAGGCAGCCAGTAGATGACGTCGATTCGACTCTTCCTGTCGATCGGTATATCCTCGTCCTCTTTCACTCGTTCTCTTACGGCGCGGGCGTCGTCCTTCGTGTTGCATACAACGGTTACGTTGCTGAAGCCCATTTTGAAATCGCGGGTTATGTTGTTCTTCACTCGATCCCAGTGTTCCGCGGCGTCCATCTCAACCTCGACCGCCGTCTGCCTGTCGAAATCCCATTTATCCATGTTCGTTTTCTGTGTGACAAGTATGCCGTCTGGGTCAGCCCCCGCCTGCTCCACATATTTTGGTAGCTGAGATTTCTGGCGTACACAGTACTCGAGGAAGTGGTAGGCTATACGCCTGTGAGCTTCACCTCCAGCTGTCGGGCTTGCGCCAGCTGAAACCTCGAAGAGCACCAAGCTTTTCAAATGCTTGCTGTCCGGCAGCCCTACTCCAATCGCCGCTCCACCTGAAGAAACCTCCTGTAAGCCGCCTCTACTCTTCAACTGCTCTAAAGCATCGATCATCCTCGACCTGCTTAAACCCCAAAGATACGTGTAGCGGTCCCTGTTCTGAGTTATGAAGTACCAGAGGCGGTCGATGCTCGGCCACATGTAGGCTTCAGCACCCGGCTTCTCCGTGGCCTTCGCCTGCTCTAAGCCTATCAGAAAGCAGTCTCGAACAGCGAAGAGAACTTGGTAGAGGCTTGGCTTCGGAATTGCGTCTCTGTAAGGTTCCCAGTAGCTCATGCAGGCTTTCTCTGAAGCCGCGATTGAAGCAGCCGGCGTCTCCTCATACAGTTTCGGCTGATACTCAACCATTCGTTCAGCCATGATTGCTTGAGCCCACTCCTTCGGGCGGAGTTTCTCAGGAGGCGCGTAGACGCGTACTTTGAACGGCGGTCTTTGTTCATGTTCGCCTCTCGCCCTGATGCGGATGATAGCCGTGTAGTCAGGTATGCTAGCCAGCTCTTTAGCTACTTCATCGTGCAGCGGCAGATCCATATCCTTGCTTACGTCTTCAGCAGCTCTGCCGCCAAGCCTGAAGAAGACTTCCATGCGTACATTGGTCATTATGCCCTGCCGCAGTTCATCGCTCAACTGCTCGGTTCCTTGATGGGTTAAGACTAAGCTCAGCTGATACTTTCGAGCCCATGAAACTATCTCCTCAAAGGCAGCTACCTCAGCGGCTCTCCCGAACTCGTCGATGATGAATATTGTCGGCCAAAGCTGATTCGGCGGAAGTTGCCCTTTATTCTGTATGTCCGCTGTGTAAAGGTTCATGATGATGTTGCACATTAAAGCTGTCTTCGCTGTGTCGTGTATCTGGAGTCCGCTGAAAGAGAATAAGACTATGTGCCCCGGCCTAGAGAGCGCGCCGAAGTCAAGGTTTCCCGCTCGATTGCACGTGAAAGGCCTGATGAACGGTTGCGTAAACCATCCTATCTTCGTTTGGACGGAGCTCTTCGCGTCGCTTGGGAAGTCTTTGAAGACATCGTTTATCTCCGCGGCTAGATCTACAGGCAGCCCATAGGTTTTCAAGGCGTCTTCAAGCTCCTCCTCGCGTCCAACCAAGGAGACGAGTTGCTGGACCTCCCTGAGCGTAGGAGCATCATTCATTTTCGACGGGTCGGATGGATCTCGGCTATGGTAAAGCGCCTCCAAAATCTTCTGTATGATGAATTCTAAACGGGGACCCCATGAACTGTGGCCGGAAATTCCCTTGACGGTTTCTCGTACAATCCTCTTGAAAGTATCTATCTTCGCCATAACGAAGAGCTCCCGCTCCATAGCGTTCCGGTAGGCTGGAAGTGCGAGTAGATTCATTCCCCACGGCGTAATCAGCGGGTTAAAATACAATATGTGCTTAAACATTTCATCGTCAGCGCACTGAACAATATCATCCGCCAATCGACCGTCTGGGTCGAGAAGCCAAATGGACCCCGCGAACTTTCCCTGAGCCATCTGCTTACCTAAACCCAACACGAGATAAGTTAGAAAGTTGCTCTTCCCCGTGCCACTCCCCCCCAAAACATAAATGTGCAGTAGGAGGTCGTCTATGGTGAGTGTGTAGGGTTTCTGTTTCAACGCGGATTCTGCGAGCCATCCGACTGGTACGCCTTCCTCCGCTATGTTCTCCGGCGGCAGCATCGGGAATACTGCTTCAAGCCTCGTCCACTCTATGCTTGTTAAACCTTTATCGCCTGCTCGTACTGGTAAGTGGACTAGGTGCGCTAGGTCGTCGCTCGTTAATATGAGATATGGGACTGGAAACTCTTGGCTTGTTAAGTCGCTGCGTATTCCCCGTCGCAGAGCGTCTACGTATCGCCTGAGGAAGGTTCCGGGTGAAGGCCCTATGATTCTCTTAGCCATTAATTGGAGGGCTTCCAAGTCGCCTATGTATCTTCCGTAATCATATTCGAATGGCGCGGGTTTCGCTGTGAAGTATCCGCCTTTTCTTCCCTTAAACGCGTTTAAAGCTCCTTGAAGGTTGTCGACGGCTTCCCAGATGGCTTCAGGCGTATGGCTGAAGACGGCGATTCGCATGGAGGCGAACAGCTGCGGGGCGTGAATCTCTTCAGCTATCTTTGTGGCAGCTTCCTTCTCAGGCGTTAAAAGCACCTCGGGGATGCTGATGGCTGAAGGCTCCTCGCGGCGGGGGGTTTTCAACTCCTCATAGACTGGAGGCTGCATAATCTCCGCGTACTCTCTTGCGTAGGCGCTCCAATCATACTTAATCCAGCCTACGCTTATCCAAGTGTAGACTGGGCTTCCCTTACCTTTGAATCGGCTGAATCCCTGCAGCGTGGTGAGCAGTTGCGTCAACGGGTCGCTGTCGAGTTTCAGGGTTTCGAAAGGCATGAAGGGCATTTGCATATAGCAGTTTAACACTTTGTAGTGAAGCTTAGGTTTAAGCCACGGAGGCAGGAGTCCCCTTACATTCAGCCCAGGGTTCTTTTCGTCTCTATGGGAGACTTCTGAGGCGACTGCTTTGAAGGCTGAGTGGAACAGCTGCGAGATGTGCGGGATGTCCGACGCTTTTGACACCGCGACGACATGTGTTCTCGCTCCGTCGCTCCAGAACTCGAAGAAGCGTGGTCGCTCCGTTGTTAAAGCTCGGCAGCAGTTCGCGATATGCTCCTCGTCGACCGTCGTCTTCTTCTCTAGCAGAGGCGTTTTAAACGCTATAGCCGTTAGGTCGAGTTCCTCCACTTTTCTTTCAGCTTGTTCAGGGTATCTTTTACATGTTGAACAGTAATACTGCTCGAACTTGCCATCCCATTTGAGAGGGTTCCCGCAGGTTAAGCAGTTCGCCTTCTTCCTCTCCGCCACGACTCGGTAGAGTTGCTCCAGCTGCTCGGCGTCGAGCTGTGATACTGGAGGGAGTGCCTTCGCCTCCGCGTTATTCTTTCTGTTCAAAAGCGACGGTAAATTCAAAGAATCCAGCCTCCAGCAAAGTAAGCGGCGAGGCATGCGAGAGCAGTTACGCCGAACCACCCGGCGCCAGCTGTTGGTGAAGCTTTAATGTATGCGGCGAGTCCTGAGAGAGCGAATACGGCGCTTATTATGATCGGAGCGAATATCATGTAGAGGACCAGCTGCAGCCCACTGAAGAGCTTCAGGATGCCCGCTGCGATGATGACTATGGAAGCTAACGTTACGACGAAGGATGCGGCTGTGGTGTCGATGAAGTGGCCGCTCTCAACCCCAATCCTCTCCCGCATAGTGTAAGAGGACATTGCGTGAAGCAGAAAGAATGGGGCGAGAATTAGAAGCACATTTACGAAGATGAGGGGGCCGATGTTAACCGTAACCGTTCGAGAGGTCCAGTACTGCGATATTATGCTTCCAGCCGTCATGAAGATGAAGCTCACCGCCGGAAGGATGTAGCCGAACAGGCATGCGGCGGTGAAGGCGTAAACGTAATCCCATGAAGTCCGCTCCCAAGGCGAAACAAAGTATAGGAAAGGTATCGCGCATGGAATTGCCAAGTATACGGCGAGCGCATACCATCCATGCCACTCCATGTTCACGAACAGCTTTTCAACGGGCACTTGAACCTGCCACAGCGCGGTGACCATTCCAATGATCGCTATGACGCAAACCACTAGAATGATTGGAATCGAGTATGAAAGCAACGAACGTTCCTCACGGGTTTCCCTGCTCAAAGTCCCACCTCTCTCTCCTTAGGCCTCCGCTTCATCGACAGCGCGTAAGCTAGAAGGATAAGTGGAAACATAGGCGGCGCTAAAGCCGCTCCCGCTCCTATGTAAACAAGCGCTTCAGCCTCCACCCTCCCCATAGGCATCAGCCACTTCACCGCGTAGAATGCGAGCCAACCGCCTATCCAGCTCGCGACCATAGACCAGAAGTAGAAACCGAACTCCGGAGGCATCTCGGTCAGTATCGGAGGCGGCGTTTCTCCCGCCCATGGGAAGTGAATGATGAAGCCGTGGCTGATCAGCCAGAAGACGCCTGCGGCCTGCGCAAGCGACAGCGCGCAGATGAAGGTCCAAGCTAGAATTCCGCCTACAGACGCGACGGCGACCACCTTCACGTTTACCATTCGGGAACCCGTACGCTCTTTCACCAGCGGTTTTTAAGGAGAGAAAAGGCCCGTGTCGCGACGACTTGGCGGCAGTTGAAAGCTGAGAATTCCTCTGCTGTTTCTCGCTCTCGGGCAAAGCCAATTTCCGCTTTATAAATAGAGGCTTAGATCATTTCGCGGTGTTAAGTGTGAAGACCGCGAAAAGAATCACGGGTGTAGCTTTTGCGATCCTGTTCTTGGTAGGGCTTTCCGCTATGG
>Ga0315280_10010829_pt1 | contig 11338 bp, 10 predicted proteins | sample YL17G06_40_MG_FD_203697 | JGI IMG/M metagenome (GOLD analysis project Ga0315280, IMG submission 203697) | Sediment microbial communities from Yellowstone Lake, YNP, Wyoming, USA - YL17G06_40 | ecosystem: Environmental > Aquatic > Freshwater > Lake > Sediment | place: USA: Wyoming | collected... | reverse complement strand
GCCTCGTCGGCTGCATCGGTACCATCGTTGTGGTCGCAAAGAAGCGCCGCTCGTAGAAACAACCGGCGCGAAGCGCCACTCTCGCAAGGTACTTGATCTCAACGGCAGCGAGACCAGAGGGACTCAATGTCGTCTCGAATCTCCTTGATCACGTTCAGCACATCCGGATCCCATTCGTAGTCCCTCGTCTTTTCGCGCCACTCAAGTTGCCCGAGTTCGCGCTCGAACATCTTCCACTCTCCGGGTCCCGCTTCTTGGAGTACCTTGAACTCAATCCTCAGCGGGGTCTTTGGAATGGGGGCTATCATCTCGACTTCCAGATAGTTGGGGCTCGCGTGGACCGTCGCATGATACTTTCTTTGTAGCATCTCGGCGACGATCTGAAGGCTCATTGAACTTCCAATGAACTCACGAGTCTTCACTAGCACTTAGCACTGTCGTATCCACCAGTCGGTTGCGCACTTGCCCGTATTGCGGTAATGTGTGTTACTGTAGTGCATTCCCCCCTTTTCGGTGGGGAACGGACGTCTGTGAGCCGGGTGAAAGAACGGGTCACTTTTGCTCTAGCAGTTTGTTTCACTCAGGAGTCGCTGTGGTACCGTCAGTCCAGCCAATTCAGATAAGGTTCGTTCTCGCTGAGAAGCTCCTTAAACGTCTGAGGGACTGCGGGTACAAGTCTTATGATCGGTGCCACAGGAGTCACACGAAGATTCGTCAGTGATCTTGGCTCTTAAGATTTCAGTGTGGGGTCATGCGCCTAGCGTATCAGCAGAATCGTTGGAACGGCATAAACCATTGAACAATTCCTGAAAGCTCATAATGTGTCGTAATGCGGTCTTCGTGAACGTCTGGGTCAGCACGTCGATGAGACACCGAGCTTGGCAGACACAAAGGATGACTTGAACAGCTGGCAACGATATCCTGATGGTTCGGAGAATTGGGTATTCGCGCCGTCAACACGGAGCGCTATAAACGTGCCTGAACATGCTTCCGCTTCTATCCTCATTGTGGTGATGATTCTTGCGGTAACGCTTCTCGCATCGCGGCGGAAAGCGAGAACTCAGGCTACACGAGCGTACCAGAGTTCTCCTGGCTATGATCATCGCTGCAAGAACGCTCACACTGAGGCGAGCGGGGCAACTAGCGGAAGAAGGACAAGGGAAGCAGCAAACAGAAGCCGCAAAACCTATTCGCAATGAGTTCGCCCCGATTCAGAACTCAACAATTGCTCTCCCATCGACAGGCGGGCTCGCTACTTGTCACGAACATTGCATAAATAGGGGTTCGAGGATAGGGTCAGGCAACTTTACACGAGATTACAGATTTTTGTAAACTCATGTAAAGTGTACAATCCCTTTCGCTATTCCTTCGACAAGCAATCTCGTAGGATAGTAGTACTCGCCTGATTGGTCATCCTGGAGCAAGACTCTCTTTTCCACCAGTCTTCGCAAATGAACCCCGAGACTACGTATTTCCAGCTTCGTCTCCAGATCGGAATAAGAAGCTCGACCTCCTACGCGAGCCAGCTGAATCAGGACTTTGGTCTCAGTGCGACTGGGAGCACTTGTCCAAGACTGCTTGTACCACCCCCAAACGTCTTGGAGCACGTAATGCTTCACATCTTCCACCTCCTGAGCATCGATGTTCTTCCCGGCGGAATACTTCACGGCTCTGTCTCCGAAAATCTGCACAATGAACGGATGTCCTTGGCTCTCAGCAAATACCGACTTCACGGCCGCGTCAGACCATGTAAAACCTGCCACTGATCCTCCCTTGGTCAGAGCTTCCATGGTTCCCTCAAGATCGAACAGTTCGAGCTTGTGTATGTGGCCGGTGTAGAATCGTCGTATTGGGCTCCACTCTCCCGTCAATCTGTTTGTCACGTCTTCCTTGCCCGCGAGAAAAACTGCCACGGGATAGGAGTAACGTGTTCTGATCTCCTCGATTACGTTCTTGAGCATTGCCAGGATTTCACTGCCCAGCAGGTCGGCCTCGTCTATGAAGAGTATAACACAGCTGAACTTGCGATCGCGAAATCTCAGAAGCGTCGACAAAAGCCCGTTCTCAGGTGTAAGTTCTTGTCTTCTGATCTTCACTCCCACGTCAAGTACCGAAAACTCCTCGATTCGCTCGACAAGCGAACGGAGGTAGCTTTCGTGCTTGGGCAGCTGCTGTTTGTACTCTATGTCCATCTTTTGAATCGTTGCATCTGCGAACTCGGCAGGGTTTTCGCGAGAGGACAGGGCACGAAACGAGCTGAAACAACCGGGTGGACAGTCTTCAAGTATCTTGAGGAGTAGCGATGTCTTCCCGAACCCTCTCTCGCCGCATATCACCGCGTTTTCGATCTTACCGCCAGTTACGCTCAGCTGGATTATGTCACGCAAGTCGTCCAGCTCGCGCTTCCTGTCTCCGAACAGTCTTGGTGGGACAGGAGCTTGCGGAAAAAAAGACAATTTACATGACTTTACAAACTCTTGTAAACTAGTGTAAATAAACCACCCGCTGTGCGATGGACTAGGGCGCGGTTTCGGAGGGGGGCCCCTAGGTAGAGGGTCTAGTTTACGCTAGTTTACATATTTTTGTAAATTCGTGTAAACTCAAACAACTGCCACGTTCGCCTTCTTCGAAAGAACAGCCTCGAGCCGGCCTGACTTCCTATTGGGCCAGTCTTTCATTGTGGCACCGCCTGATCCTTCCTTTCACCCTCCGAAGATTAGGAACAAAAAGATACACCTCATTTGAGCCTGAGCCATCTTCGGCAACGACCTTCAGTTTTCCTTCGTCAACCAGCTTCCCCGCAATACGAAAGATCTTGCGAAACGGCGGCCAGTCTTTCACGCTCACATCCTTCTTTCTGAAGCCCACGGTTCTGGATTTCGGATGTCAAGGCGGCGAGACCTTCGGAAACTCTGACAAGTTCGACGATTGAGAGGCCATTTGTGACACATCTGACATCCATCCTGTTCAGACCTGCGTAGGTCAGCACTGATGAAAAGTGAGAAATATCGGGCGCTTGCTGACTTCTGTCCGACTCTCTCCGATGAAACGGTCGACACAGTTCTGGATGCAGACTGTGCTTCACGCATTCGAGAAGATCGGAATCAGGTTTCCCTATTCCGTCATATTGATCTCAGGGGCGATCCTCGCAGCCGGTTTGGTTCTTGCCCTGATTGAGAGCCCTGCAACGAACTTGGTGGCTTTCGTCACGACGCCTGACCCATTGACTGTCGCAGTACTCGGGATTGGCGTAAGTTTTGCCGGATTCCATTTCATCGACTCTCGCTTGAACCCAGTAGTCCAAGAGACAGGAGCCTGCTTTGATGTGGCGGATGAGGCATACGATAAGTTTGTTCGAGAACTGAACTCGGGCTGGTGCAACGCTTATGGATCGTTAGTGAGTTCAGCTGTGGCGATACTTAGTCTAGTCGCTTTGGTGTGTCTCTGCTATCCGAGGCCGGTGTTTGCAGGAGCTGTCGAATACCATGTGTACGACTGGTATCTGTTCACAGTCTACCTTCTCGTAATGGCGATCTTTGGATCAGCCTCGTGGGCACTGGTAGGCTTCACCTACTTCTCAAGAAAGATGAGGAGAATGCCCATACAGCTAGATAGGGTCCGTGATCTGCAGCCACTTATTGGTGCCGCCCTGACCCTAGTGGCTGGATGGTTTGTCGCCAGCGGACTAGTCTATTTGGTCCTCCCATTGCCATATGCTGTGTCAGCGATATTTCTCGGCCTACTTGCTTTCGTCTTCGTACAGATCCACCTTCATGAGGCGATAATGCTGGAAAAGAGGAAGACACGAGCAAAGCTGCAGGAAAGATACAGAGAGGCTCAAAAAAAGTTTGAGGAACCTTCGGTCGATGACCGACAAGAACTCTCTGAAGCAATAATGCTGTCAACAATCAGGGGTCTTATTCGAGACGTTGATGAGACACAAGAATGGCCGATTAACTACTCCCAGTTCGTGACCGTGGCAATTTCGAGCGCAATACCGCTCGTAATAAGATATGCGCTAACACGCACGATCTAGATCCTAAGAGTGTTAGACGCGCCAAGTACCCGTAGCTAGTGATGCGACAATTCGACGCTCGCTCCCCCGCAGCTTTTATGCGACCCACACACACTATAATAAACCACATGAACGACGACGGACGACGGTTGGTGCGCGCACACAATTTGTCAAAGGCTAAGGCGCTCGCTTTGTCTCGAACGAGTCGGTCGCTTCCTCCCTCGGTTCACCATATAGTTCCCCCTTTGCCAAGCGGGGCAGCTTAGCCAATAGGAACATACTGAGAATCGAGCCAAGAGCAATTGCAAACGTGACTAGAATGCTCTGAGAAATCGATACGCCGTAGATGCCGCCCATGCCAACCGCAACCATCAAGAAGAAACTGACCCATCTCAGGATCTCCCGTCCGAGGTGTCCGCCGTAGGGCTCTCCGATTTGTCTCAGCCACCTTCTCCGTGCGCGATACTCCATCGCATGAACTAGAGATTTGACTATCACGCCAATCGACAAACAGGCCAACAGCACAGCAAAGAGGGCCACAAACGCTTCCGGTTGAATGAAGATCATTGAGTTTCTGAATAGAATCCAAACAATCAAGACGGAGATTGCTACGAATGTCGTATCAGACTTTATCTCACGGGTTGATGATAGCGCCGGGAAAATCGACAGCAGGACACTATAGACACTAGCCAATACTGTAAGCGCTACAACCACCATTGCTAGTATCTCTGCAGCTGAGAAACCTAGTCTGAAAGGAACCATTGACGGCAGCGAAAGCAACAGGCCTGCAACGAGGACGAATATCGCCAGGTACACGGCGAGCCTCTCGTTGATTCTTCGTCTGCCCAAACCGAGGGTTGCGCCCAAGAGGAGAAATGGGAGAAAAAGGAGCAATTCGAGCGGAAGAACAGACTCCTGCGTACGATCGATTGTGAAATAGATGCTGACATATGACTGAGAATTATCAGAATAGAACACGCGGTTTATCGTTGAAGGATCGACGAACACTTGTCTCAGCGTCCCGTTCAAATAAAAGACATCTGACACATATGCATTGGTCTCGTTGTAGCCGGGCTGATAGACCTCGAAGGTGAAGTTCATCCAGTAGGAATCAAAGGGGAAGGCCCTCCTGTCACCCATTAGCCAGAAGTCCTTGAGATAGTACGCGCCTTCGTACCGATACTTCTCCTTGAACTCCAAAGGGAAGCCGCCGAATTGTGACCGGATGTAATGTGTTCCATTGAACCAGCTCTGTGACATCCGTACCCAGATCTCCCTCGAAGGCTCGGCATAGGGGACCAACATTAGGTTGACTCTGATTTCGAAATCAGCTGTAATTGTCTTGGTATTGATGTTGCTAATCGCTATTGTAACATCGAGGTATCGAGTATGTCCAACTCCTATTTCGAGAAGTCGTTCGTTATGAGCACAATTTCCGGCAAGGTCACAACTTGTGACGACTAAGTTAAGAAGGGTCATGTTAGGGAACCCCTCGCCAGGACTGGGAAGTTGTGCTTCCCACAAGCCATTGAAACTATCACCGTTTGTCAGTCGCATTCGAAGCGTGTCGATTTTGCATTGCGTAATGTTCACAGGCGTAGTACATGCCTCATATCGCAGTGTGACATTCTTCACGCCTGTTCCAGAGTCAGTTGCATTGACAACGACGTGTACCAGCTCCCAAGGGGCGATTGGAGAGTCATTCCCCATTATCCCTTGAGGAAGAGCAGGTTCCTTGATGTCGTTCTCCACGGTGTATGAATACACCATGCTTGAGTGAACTCTTCCCAGCTCATCGTAAGCTTCCACATAGTAGGTCACGTTGGTGCCGACTCTGCGCGGCAGAATAGTGGCTCGGAATATGCCAGTCGAGTTCCGCAAGCCGACTCGCGTCATCAGTAGCCGACTAGTGAGAGTGTTGTTTAAGGTGACGGTCAATGTGGCATTACTTAACGCATCCACATGTGATATTCTCGCAACTACTTCAACAGAGCAATCAGGTGGCGGTTCGAGGGGCTCTCGATCCACACTCACTATCTCCAACTCGTCACTAGCCGATGTAACTGAGGAGCATTGAATCAACAGGATCAACCAAAACAAAACCACGAGACCCTTTGTGCAAGACTTCAAGTCGTATTCACTCAGGGGCCTCAAGGCCAAGCTTGAGGCGTTGAACTACGTGTCTTTGTGGCAGCTTAACAGTTGCCGTTGAGCATAGCAACTCTCCTCCTTGTTATCCTCTATCTTTCTTGCAGATACTGTAGTTGCATGACGTTCGCAACCCTCAAAACATAGGCAACCATGGCTTATCCTAGGCATGGCGACCATGAATGTCAGCCGAGAAGAATACTCGCAGACTATTCAGATCTAGATGTCAACAAGCCAAGCCTAGGCCGGACCAGGAGCTTATCGATGATCAGGAATTCCAACAAAAACTGGAAGCTAAACGTTTCACGAGTAGGAAAGACTCTCAAGATTCCTGAGCTTATCGAGATTCAGAGCGCTTTGGCAGGGCTGTCGGAGAAAGATCTTGAGAGATACTTCGGGCGTGCTCAGCCATGAGCCGATGTCATGGGATACGGAGTTGCGGAGCGTTCTGGATTCCGCGAGCTGAAAACGCATGAAGTCAACACAATCAGATATTCCGGTTGGCTGGCGTCGGGCAGTGGATCTATTCATTGAAGAACTTGCAATACTAGTTGTTCCAGGTGGTGAAGATGAGACGTGGGGCGCAACTCCGGTCCTCATCTGCCCGTGGTGCCTAGGTCAGATCAGCGGTGATATGGAGGGAGACTATCTTTGGATTCATGATGGCGGCCAAGGAGTAGACCTACACGATCCTTTCATCGCATTCCTAGTCAACCGTATCAGAGAAACTCACCCTGATTGGAAATTACGCTCTTCCTGCAAGACATGTAACGAGGAGTTAACTTTTCTCGAACAACACTCGTGTCCTCAGTCAGCGGATAGAACCGAATGATTTTCTTATCAACAGCGCATTATGGTGCGTGGCCGGCAAAGTATGGGCAGTTGTGTGTGTGCCCCTGGTGGTGCGCACCACCACCACAAACGCCTTCCTCTATGGGGGTTCAAATTCTGACGCTCGCACCAGCATACCACACACAAGAACGATGGTTCAAATCAAGATTCGCATGTCGTGCAACCGTATGTAACTTCTAGGGATGGGTTAGTCCTGATCCTGACGGTAGGCAGTGAGTAGCCGCTAGAATTCCCTACGATCAGAATATTCTTTCATGCATGTGTCGAATATTGTTCTGGCGCAGACTTTGATTCCGCGAACGGCCTCCAATAGAATCGCCAACTGTCTTTGTATTGTTGTAGTCATGTCGTTCCGAAATAACGGGTTCTCCCACAGACGGATATCGCGGGTTGCAAGAAATGCTCTCATGTTGTATAGGTAATTCGGGTGGCAGTATTCACACAGAAATCCATAGGCACCAGCTGCTTGAGGATGTCGTGGCTCAAGGGAGTCCAGCATGTCACCTATCGGCACAGGTCTCTCATTTGTCGGTTCACCCCAAGGCATCTTTGCTGGATATCTTGTGCCACCGAATAGCCTGTTTGCTTCCCCGTCTAGTCTTGCTCCGTCTCTCGAAAAGTGGAAATCCCGAACAACGTCATCGACATAACATGCAGCCGCCCACAACTCGAATATCATCCGCGTCAAGGAGAATGCCGGTGCGAGGAGCCCCTTGTCAAAAAGAAGAATGAAACTCTGCCGAGCGTCATCCGTCTTGCAAATGCAGTTGAAGCCTGTGTATACGATGAGTCTGTTTAGGGAGCCGTTTGTTTCCATCGTCCTCGCAAACATGTAATCGACAAGGACTTTGAACCTAGAAAGCTCGTCTTGAAAGTCCATTTCCCTGATGTCCTTCAGGTCCTTCCAGAAGCCTGAGTCAGCTCTGTTCTGACAAATCAGGTCCCGAATTTCAACTCCTCCGTTGCTAGGCTCTGTTCTTACTTGAGCTTTCGCTTCACTCAGGTCATCTAAGAAGAGAAAATTGATAGTCACTCTGACCTGGTTTTCATAGTCTCGGAAATATCGGCGGCCTGGGGCTATAGTCTCTCCTATTCGTTTGAGTTCATCCAGTATCAACGGCCCCCAGACTCTTTGAGCACCTTGCAGTACCAAAAGAGTATCACTTTCAGTATCCTTAGGTGTCCAGCGGTCGGGGTGACTAGTTCCCTTAATGAAGTAGATCGTCCGCCCTTCCCATCCGGCTGTTGTCTTATCCGTTTGTGAAAAATCCTTCATGGTTTTCAGAGAAACGTGGGCCCAGTCCTTCTTGACTCGACTCATTCTTCGTAGAAATCTCTTCCATTTGACCTTCGAATGGACAAAGGCATCATCCCGTTGGTCGTCATATGTAATCAGAAGAGCCGTTACAACATTTGGTACTTCGTATATCTCGTGCCTATAGAACCAAGAAGACCAAAGCGCAGCATGCAAGAGTTCGTTGACTCTTTCAGCGTAGGCATAGACAGGGTGCTTTCCTTTGCCTTCCACCGCTTATGGTCTCCTCATTTTTTGGATGGACGTCAACGACATCTCAGGAACCAGTAGACTACGTTGATCGTTCAAGATTTGAGACTTTGGATGCTTTTCGAATTTTGGCAGAGAGAGCCGTTGTTAGAAGCCCATCCCCTAACCCGCAATTGTTTGGAGTGGTCTTGTATGGTCCTTATGATGCGAGTTTCGCGATTTGAACCGTCGTCGCGCACCAAGGTGCCCACACACATTCTAGTTCAATAAGCCAATCTTAAGTCCTCATTCAGTCAAGTTCTCTGTCGGAGACCTGCGTGTGAAAACCAGCAGTGTATTGGTGTTCCTCGTTCTCGCTCTCGCCGCAGCGCCAAGTCAAGTATCTGCTGACATTACCTTTCCTCAAAACGAATCAACCTTGACCTATGCGACCTTCATCACTGCCGGAACATCGCAAGGAAACGTCACTGCAGCCACAACCGATTCATACAATTTTCAACAGATAGGTAATCAATGGAATGTGACGGAAACGATCACAGGGAAAATCAGTTGCTTTCCTCCCGGAGCACAATTGAGCGTCAGGTTTCTCACAACATCGGATCTCATGGGGGCAAACTCAATCGTCTCGAATGACCCGAACATAGGCATCAAAGTCAGCTACATGGTGCAAGACAGAGTCGTTGAATCGACTCCAATCGCATCAAACGTACCGGCGGGATACTCCGCAAAGTGCACTCTCAGAGGAGATGACCTAGCGTCCGTTTCTCAAGCGACCCCTCCATTATACGCGTATAGCTTTCGCTATTACGTCTTGTTCTATATTCAAACCACTGGAGTCACTGAGGGAAGTTCGGTGCATGTCGCCATTATGACTTTGACAATATCAGGAATTCAGAATGTGACGGTGCTGAATACTTCCCGACCAGCGCTTGTGGGAACCGTCACAGGCATCATAAGTGGAATGTTGTACTGGGACAGATACAGTGGTATTCTGCTCTTGGAAGAATCGACCAGCAGTACACAATCAGAGAGAATGTTGTTAACCTATAGCACTGTTCCTATACCAGAATTTCAGTTGTCACAAGTCGTAGCAATCGTAACCCTGAGCATTGTGTTGTTTGCGCTCGCAGGAAATCGAAAACGATTCCTGGTGCAGAATGGAAACCACCCCGCTTCTGGTCCCAAGGGTCTCTGATTCGATTTTGGTGTGGGTCCCTTGGTGCGCACACCCAGATTTGAAGCGCCATAGGAGAGAAGTTGGGGCGTTTTTCGTCGTCGTCGCGCATGCTTAGTGCGGGCGTTCGGATTCGAACCGGCTTCACGTACTGGGATTCTCTCCTCGTCGCGCGCGCATAGGATGCATGAGCAAGGAACACGAACTTCTCAGACCTTTCTTGTCTGTCCTCCTTACGCTCTTCGATTATTTCCCACTTCTAGCGATAGGCTTCTGCTCAACTAATCCGTACTTGGACAGTACATCAGCAACCTGCTCGACGGTCGCCATCTGTCCAAGCTCAGTCTTGCGTTTCTCAAGCTCTGAGATCAAACGCAGCCGCTCCTCTGGCGCGAGTTCCTGAATCCGTCTTAGTAGCTCGTCCGTAGTCGGCTTCACGAACAGCGGTCCTGACACTCTCAGCTCGTTTGCCGCCTTCATGTACTCCTTTGCTAACTCTTCTCTAGACGGCATCGAATAGTACGCGTCTCGACCTCTCGGCATGGCTTGTAGAAGCAAGCTCACATGATTCGGGTTGATGTGATATTCATCTCGCTCTAGTAGTGTTTGAACTCGCTTTCGCCAGAGCTTCGTGCTGAACTCTCTCAGGCCGGTTGTCTTCCTGTTCATTCCCACCAAGTCGCCTATCTTGCGAATTTGATGCATCGCCCAGCCGCGCCTCATTGGGAAGATTAGCGTGTCATCGTCTATGGTCTCGCCTTGTCGTTTCCGGATCTCAAGCTGCTCACGAATGGCGTCTCTCGCGTCGTCAAGGACAAATGCTCGGTAGGGCAGTCCGGTCTTTGTTATTCGGCCTGATAGGCGTATGACCATGGGGAGAGCGTTTGCTTCAAAGTCTTCCTTGATGTCGGCGTAGCGGAGTTGGACGGCGCTTCCGATTCGAATGCCACTCTCCGCGAGCGTGAGAATCAGGCTTCTAAGGACAGGCAGGGCGTATCTGGCTATGGCGGGAGTGAGTTTACCTAGCCTTGCGATCGTGTTCTCGTTCTGCTCGCGCTTAGGCGTCTTCGGGAAGGGTGCCTTCACCATGACTGGACAGGCATTTGCATGGTAGAAGCTTCTGGTTGCTACTAAGATGAGCCACGCCTGATACGGGGCATGCCTGTTATACTCGTCATGGAACTTGTTCATGCGATCGGCGGCTCTGAGACGAACGCGAGGATCGTCACTCTTCATCTCTTGTATGTACTCATCGATTAACTGGTCGGGGTTGTCCACCTTGACGACGCGTAGAAAGCGGTCGAAACATCTGAGGTAGTTCGACTTTGATGAACCCTTGCATTTAGTTGCATGCATCCAGCGCTGTACGCTGTCGTAGCGTATGAGCGGGTGGCTACGCCAGTCTAGCAAAGCTCATCGGTACAAATACCTAGATAGCTCGGTATAAAGATAGCTATTAGTGCCTTCCAGCACTATTCGAATATCTATTACTCAGTCAAAGTCCTCCGCAGATTCATGATCGATCTAGTGTCGACCACGCAGACCACTTTTTGTCAATCACGAAAGCGAGTTCGAAGGGGTAATATTCCTCTGAATCAGTAGGGACACGAGCTGATGCGCGGGGGTACCCGAGTCTCTGGCGAGC